>Ga0184629_10000199_pt1 | contig 26837 bp, 17 predicted proteins | sample PLM4_32_b1_FD_133158 | JGI IMG/M metagenome (GOLD analysis project Ga0184629, IMG submission 133158) | Groundwater sediment microbial communities from an aquifer in East River, Colorado, USA - PLM4_32_b1 | ecosystem: Environmental > Terrestrial > Soil > Riparian zone | place: USA: East River...
GGAAGCGGCCGTTCACGAACCACGCCGGCGTTCCACCGGCGCCGACCGCCGTGACCTCTCGCGTCTCCGCCTCGATCCGCTTCTTGGTGGTGTCCGCCTTCATCGTCGCCTTGAAACGGCTCAGGTCGAGCCCGATCTCGGTCGCGAAGTCGGCGAAGATCGCCTCCTGGACCTCCGGGGCGACGCGCTGCTCGGGCGGCAGGCCGAGTGCTGCCGCCTTGTCCGTCCCCAGCTTGTTGAACGTCGCCATGCGGCCCATCAGCAGCTCGTGCATCTGCATGAACTTCCCCTGCTCCTGCGCCGCGAGCGCGGCCTGCGCCGCGATCTGGGAGAACGGATGGCTCGGGAGCGGGTGCATCTTGTAGACGATCCGGACGTCGTTCGGATTGGCGGTCAGCAGCTTCTCGAGGGTCGGACCGACCCTCGCGCAGTAGGGTCACTGATAGTCGAGGTAGTGAAGGATGGTGACCTTCGCTCCCCCGGGACCCTGCGCGGGTGCCTCTCCCGCCTTCAGGTCGTACACCTTGGCGGGGTCCGGTCCCTGCGGCGCCTGTGGCCCCTGGGGCCGCAACTGCGCGACATTCGTCCCCTTCGGGAGGTTCGGTCGATTGCCGTCCCGCTTCCAGGCCAGCTCCTTCTCGATCTCCGCCTTGAAGCTCTCGAACGGCTGGGCGCCGACGAAGTAGCGTCCGTTGACGAACGACCCCGGGGTGCCGTTGACCCCCAGCTTCGCGGCCTCCTGCGCCTCCTTCTGGACCCGGTCCCGGTGGACGCGTCCCTCGAGGTCGGACCGCACCTTCGCGGCGTCGAGGCCGAACTCCTTGGCGAGGTCGATGAAGACCTCCCGCTGCACGTCCTCCGAGCGCTCCTCGCCCGGCCCCTTCCCCATCCCCTTCGCCTTCTCGCCCAGCCGCTTGCTCACGTCCGCCTGGTGGCTGAACAGGAACTCGTCGAACTCGACGAACTTCCCCTGCGCCCCGGCCGACATCGCCGTCTCGGCGGCGAGCTGCGCCCACGGGTGCATCCCCAGCGGCAACTGCTTGAAGACGATGCGCAGGTCGTTCGGGTACGCCTCGTGCAGCTTCAGGAGGGTCGGACCGACCCTCGCGCAGTACGGTCACTGATAGTCGAGAAACGACACCAGCGTCACGGAGGCGGTATCCGGTCCCAGATCGTAGGAATCACCGGCCGGCACGTCGAACACCATCACCGGGGCGCTCGGTCCTGCCGCGGCCGCCGCCGGGGCCGCGGGGGAGGGGGCTGGAGTCGAGAACACCGCCTTCACCACCTCGTCCTGGGACTTCCCCTGGGCCAGGAGCTTGACCGTCTCCGCCGCGAGCTGCGGGCTGCGCGGGCAGGTCTGGTCCTTGGTGCGGCAGGTGATCATGTCCATGCCGCAGCCGCAGTTGCAATGCTGCTCGGCGAAGATCTTCATCGCCGTGGCCTTCTGCGCCGCGTTGAGCGGGGAGAAGTCCACACCATTGAGCGTGGGTTCGCCCGTGGGGGCAGCGGTGGGTGTCGGGGCCGGGGGCACCTTGGCCTCCTGGCTGTCCGCTCGCGCGCCGCATCCGAGGGCGAGCAAAACCCCGGACAAGGCCATGGCCCGGAACAGGGCGGGTCGACGATGGGTCATGAGATCCTCCGGTAGGGGGGCCGATCGGCCTTGACGCTGGAGCGCCGTGAGCGATGGTCCACGGTGCCTCGAGAGCCGCACGAATACGAGCCGGGCCGGTAATTGCATGGTCAGGAGAAGATACCGATCCGGGGGGTGGGGGTCAACCGCGGGGTCGCCAACCCGCGGGTCGCCGGCCACCGCTCCAGGGCGGGTCATGAAACCGCTTCTAGACCCCGGGTCCGGTCCAGGCGTATACCAATGAGGGTTGCCGCCGCACGGTCCCGGGAGTGCGGCACCGATCGCGAGGGAGAATGTCGCTGCCCCTGAGAGCAGTCTTGCTGGCCGGTCTCGCGATCCAGGCCGGCCTCGGCGCCGGTTGCGCGTCCGGCCCTCCCGTCGCGCGCGCCGCCGTCAAGCCTCTGAGCGGCGCCATCCGGCGCGGCGACCTCGAGGACCGTTTCGTGCTGACCGGAGCGCTCAAGGCGGCGCGATCCCAGGCGCTCGTGGCGCCTCGCACCCCGGTCTGGACCGTCACGCTGCGCTGGATGGCCCCTGAGGGGTCACAGGTCAAGATCGGTGATCCCGTGGTCCGCTTCGAGGTCTCCTCGCTCCAGGCCGATCTCGAGGACAAGCGCCTCGCCGTCGGGGAGGCGGAACGCGAGCTGGCGAGGACGGAAGCCGAGGTCGCCGGCACCCTGGAAGAGCAGGCGCTGGCGTTCCTGCAGGCGAGGGTGGGGCGCGACAAGACGGCGCTCGACGCGGCCGTCCCGGCCGAGCTGCAACCGCTGCGCGACTACCAGGAGAAGCAGCTCGCGCTCGAGAAGGCGGAGGCGGTGCTGCGGAAGGCGCAACGCGATCGCGATGCCGCCGCGGCCCGCAGCGAGTCGCAGGTCCAGGTACTGGTGCTGCGGCTCGAGAAGACGCGCCGCGACCTGCAGCGCTCCGAGGCGGCGCTGGACGCGCTCACGCTGCGCGCCCCGGCGGACGGCTTGCTGCTCCACGCGATGCACCCGTGGGAGGGGCGCAAGTGGCAAGTGGGGGACACGATGATGCCGGGGATGGTCGCTGCCGAGGTGCCCGACCTGAGCGTCATGGAAGTCGAGGCGCTGCTGAGCGACGTGGACGACGGGCAGATTCGCGCCGGGCTCGAGGCTCGCGTCTGGCTCGACGCGTTCCCCGACCGGCCGTTCGCGGGAGTGGTGCGCGAGGTGAGCGAGGTGGCGGAGGCGCGCCAGGGAGCCACCCGTCGCTTCTTCCTGACGCGGGTCGAGCTCACCGCCACCGACCCGGCGGTGATGCGACCGGGGATGTCCGCCAAGATCGAGGTGCTGCGCCGTCGCTACGACGACGTCCTGCTCGCGCCTCGCGAGGCGCTCGACCTCACCTCGGACCCTCCCCTCCTGCGGCTTCGTGGGGCCGAGCCGGTCCCGGTGCGGGTCGCCGCGTGCGACCCGATCGACTGCGTCCTCGAGTCGGGTCCGCCCGAGGGGACGCTGGTGGGAGACGGCGGATGAGGCGAATCCGCCTTTCCTGCCTCCTGTTCTGCCTCGTACTTGGCGCCGGCTGTGCGCCGGGGGAGGCGGATCGCCTGGTGCGGGTCGAGCGCCGCGACCTGCCGCTGACGGTGGAGGCGACTGGAGCCCTGCGCGCGATCGAGTCGGCCTCGGTCTTCCCGCCGCGGATCCCGGATGTCTGGGAGGTGAAGATCGCGCATCTCGGCACCGACGGCAGCGAGGTGCGCGCGGGGGAGCCGGTGGCCGTCTTCGACGCCACCGAGCTGATGCGCCAGCTCGAGGCCAAGGTGCAGGAGCGCGACCAGGCCGCGAAGGAGATCGAGAAGCAGGAGATCGAGCTCGAGACTCGGCTCCTCGACCTCGATCAGCGCCTTGCCGAGGCGCGCGCCAAGGCCCGGCGCGAGACGCTCAAGGTCGAGGTGCCCCCCGCGCTCGCGTCGCGCGCGGAGCTGCAAAAGGCACGCCTCGATCTCGAGGCGGCGGAGGGGGAGGCGCACTCGCTCGAGGCACAGCGCCGGGCGGCCGAAGCGGCAGGGAAGGTCCAGGGGGAGATCCTCAGGCAGCGCCGCGATCGGGCCGAAGGGCGGGTGCGAGAGCTCGAGGCGGGGATCCAGAACATGACGGTGGCGGCGCCGCGCGCCGGGCTGCTCCTGATCGAGGCGGACCATCGAGGCACGAAACGGAAGGTGGGGGACTCGGTGTCGCCGTTCGAGCGCGTGCTGGAGATCCCGGATCTCTCACGGATGCTCGGCGAGGCACAGGTCGACGAGTCGGACGGCGGCCGAATCGCGCGCGGGCAGAAAGTGACGCTGTCGCTCGAAGCGCATCCGGGCATCGAGTTCGCCGGAGTCATCGGCGAGATCGGCAACGCCGTCCGCAGCGAGTCGTGGCGCTCTCCCGTGAAGGTGTTCCGGCTGCAGGTCGACCTCGAGCGCACCGACCCCGAGCGCATGCGTCCCGGGATGCGCTTTCGCGCCGAGATCGAGGTGGGACGGGTCGCAGGAGTCCTCGTGCTGCCGCTCGAGGCGGTGACCCTCACTCCCTCCGGTCCGGTGGTGATGCGACAGGAGGGGCGCCGCCTGCGCGAGACGGCGGTCGAACTGGGGGCACGGAACGGCACCGACGTGGAGGTTCGCAGCGGGCTGGCGGAGGGGGACCAGGTGGCGCGCAACGGCGCCGCGACCTCGGCGGCCGGGGAGGCTGGATGACCGGGCGGCGCTGGCTTCTCGTCGCCGCCGCCCTCGCGGCAACGGGTGGCGTCGGCGGACTGCTGTTGATCGGAGGCGTCGGTCGCGATGCCGAGGGGATCGCGGCCGCCGGGGTGCCAGTCTTCCGCGCCGAGGAGGGGGCGCTGACGCGCATCGTGGTGGCCGAAGGATACCTCAAGGCGGTCCAGGCGACCGCGATCAGCGCGCCGGCGGAGTCGGGCCAGGTGCAGCGGATCGGGTGGCTCGCGACGGAGGGGAGTCAGGTGGCGGCAGGCGACGTCATCGTGCGCTTCGATCCGACCGACCTCGAGCGCAACCTCCTCGATGGCGAGGCCGACCGGGCGATCGCCGAGCACGAGATCGCGCGCTCGCAGATGGAGAACGACACCAAGGTCGGCAATCTCGAGCTCGACGCGGAGGTCGCCGAGCACGAGCGCCAGCAGGCGGAGCGCTTCGCGGCGAAGGACGCGCAGATCTTCTCGCGGCAGCAGATCCTGGACGCCGAGATCGACCAGGACCTGGCGGAGCACAAAGCGGTGTCGGCGCGCAGCCGCGGCGACGCCACCGCCCGCCAGGCCCAGGCCCAGCTGGACCTGCTCGGCATCCAGCGCAACAAGGCGGACCTCAAGATCCGCCAGGCGCGCCAGGGGCTCGACGCGCTCGTGGTGCGGGCGCCGCACGCCGGCTTCCTGACGCTGGAGCGCGACTGGCAGGGGAACTCTCTGAAAGCGGGCGACCAGGTCTGGCCAGGGCAGAAGCTGGGGGAGATCCCGGATCCGTCCGCGGTGGAGGCGCTGGTGTTCGTGCTCGAGGCGGATGCCGGAGGGCTCGCACCGGCGCTCGAGGCCACGCTCGTGGTCGAGGCGCATCCCGGCCGCGAGTACCAGGCGCGGGTCACCAGGGTCGATGCCCTGGCCAAGCCGCGGCGGTGGAATGTCCCGGTGCAGTACTTCGAAGCCGCGCTGGCGGCGGAGGGGGCCGACCTCGCAGTCATGAAGCCGGGGCAACGCGTCCGCGCCGAGATCGTCCTCGAGCGGATCCCCTCGGCGCTCCTGGTGCCGCCGCAGGCGGTGGTTGCCGCGGATGGGGTCGAGGTCTGCTACCGGCGCGAGGGGGACCGCCTCGTCCCGGTCGAGGTGAAGGTCGGAGCGCGCGGCTGGGACCGGGTGCAGATCCTCTCCGGACTCGCCGCGGGGGATGAGGTTGCCCTGCGCGATCCCACCGGCCACGCGAGGCCGAAGCCGCGCGGCGATGCCCCGGCCCCGCCCGCAGCCGGCTCCGGGGCCGCGAACGTCGTGGTGCGCATCGGATGAACCTCGCCGAGGCGTTGCGCGCGGCGGTCGCGAGCCTGTCCGCCCACAAGATGCGCTCCGCGCTCACCATGCTCGGCATCCTGTTCGGCGTCGGCGCGGTGCTGGCGATGATGTCGATCGGCGCGGGCGCCGAACGCCAGGCGATGCGGCTCATCGACGCCATGGGGCTCCGCAACGTCTACGTGCGCGCGGTCGCCTTCCCGGAGAAGGAGCGCGAGGAGCTGCGCAAGAAGTCGCCGGGACTCTCGCTGCGCGACGCGCGCGCCATCGCGCTGGCGGTGCCGCAGGTCGAGTCGGTGGCGCCGCGCGTTTCGCTCAGCCCGTACAAGATCCTGTCGGCCTCCGGCAAGTCCAAGGCCAAGGTGTTCGGCGTCGCGGCGACCCACGCCAAGGTGCACTCGCTCGCGCTCGCCGAAGGGCGTTTCTTCGGCCCCGACGAGGACGAGAGCCACGCCCAGGTCTGCGTCATCGGTTCGAAGGTGCGGCGCGATCTGTTCGGACTGGAGACGGCGGTCGGCCGCGATCTCAAGGTGAACGACGTCTGGCTCACCGTGATCGGGGTGATCGAGGCCGGGAGCGAGACCGACCGGGAGTTCATGGGCACCTCGATCGACTCTCCCGCGAACCAGATCCTGATCCCGCTCGGCACCGCGCGGCGCAAGTTCGAGCAGGAGCCGCTGGCGGACGAGCTGGACGAGATCCGGGTGACCTTCGCCGGCGATGCCGACCCGGCGGCCTCCGCCGAGGTGATCGCGGCACTGCTGGACAGGCTGCACGGCGGCGCCGCCGACACCACGCTGACCGTGCCGCGCGAGCTGCTGGAGCAGAGCCGGCAGACGCAGCGGCTCTTCAACATCGTGATGGGGACGATCGCGGGGATCTCGCTCCTCGTCGGTGGCATCGGGATCATGAACATCATGCTGGCGACGGTCCTCGAGCGGACGCGCGAGATCGGCGTGCGCCGCGCGGTCGGCGCCCGTCGCTCCAATATCCGTGACCAGTTCCTCATCGAGTCGTTCACCATCAGCCTGATGGGGGGCGCGGCCGGCGTCCTCGCTGGGGTCGCCATCGCCCGCGGGGTGGCGGCGTACGCCGGCTGGGCGACGGTCATCACTCCCGGCGCCGTGATCCTCTCGACCTCCGTCTCGATCCTCGTGGGGCTCCTCTTCGGGATCTACCCCGCCGTGCGCGCCGCGCGCCTCGACCCGATCGAGGCGCTGCGCTACGAGTGAGCCCTTCTCGAATCAGCTCAGAGTAGAACTGGACTAGAATCTCGCCGGCGCGCCGCCCTCTCTGGAGGCCTTTTGCATGGGGAACGTCCTGGAGCCGGGAGCGAGAATCTCCCACTATCGCGTCGTCGGCCCGCTCGGCGCCGGCGGGATGGGGGAGGTGTACCTCGCGCAGGACCTCGACCTCGACCGTCCAGTGGCGCTCAAGATCCTCCCGCCGCGCCTGGTGGCGAACCAGGAGCGTCTGCGGCGCTTCATCCTGGAGGCGAAGTCCGCCTCCTCGCTCAACCACCCGAACATCGTGACCATTCACGAGATCGGCCAGGGGGAGGTCCAGCCCGGCGAGCCGCAAGGGGACGCCGCCGCTCCTTCCGAATCCGTGCAGTTCATCGCCATGGAGTTCGTGAACGGAAAGACACTCGGCGATGCGATCCATGTGGGAAACGAGGATCTCAGGACGCTGCTCGGCTACCTCGCCCAGGCCGCCGAGGGGCTCGCGAAGGCGCACGCCGCGGGGATCGTCCATCGAGATCTCAAGCCCGGCAACATCATGGTCTCGAACGACGGGTTCGCGAAGGTGCTCGACTTCGGGCTGGCAAAGCTGGTCGAGCGGAGCGCCGTGCCCGACGAGGGGACGAACGCCCCGACGGAGGCGCAGGAGCGGACCGGGGAGGGGGTCGTCCTGGGGACGGTCGGGTACATGTCCCCCGAGCAGGTCCAGGGGCGCCCGGTCGATCACCGCTCGGACATCTTCTCGTTCGGCTGCATCCTGTACGAGGCCGCCACGCGGCAGCGCCCGTTCGCGGGGGACTCGAGCGTCGCGACGATGCACAAGATTCTCAGCGAGAAGCCGCAGCCGGTGGAGGAGCTCAATCAAGCAGCGCCGGCCGAGCTGCGGCGTCTCATCCGCAGATGCTTGGCGAAGAGCCCCGACCAGCGACTCCACGCGATGAAGGACCTCGCGATCGAACTGCGCGAGATCGTGGACGAGTACGAGACGCTCTCCGCCTCGGCGACCTCCGGGAGCGACGCTTCGTCCGTCGCGGCCCTCCCCCCTGCCCGCCTCGGGCCCGCGGTCCGGACCGGCATCGTCGTCCTGGCGCTCGTGGCGTTGGCGGGTCTGGGTCTCGGGATCTACGCTCTCGTCGGCCGGGCCGGGGCGCCGGGCGGTACGTCCCCGCCCCCGGCACCGAAGATGACCGTGATCCCGGCGCGCGGTCACATCTTCGGCGCGGCGCTCTCCCCGGACGGCCGCTACCTGGCGCGCGTGAGCGGGCCGCCGGGGCGCAAGAGCCTCTGGATGCGCCAGCTCGCCACGGGTACCGAGATCGAGATCCTCCCCCCAAGCGACCCGGCCCCCACCGGTCTCACCTTCTCCCCGGATGGAAGCTACGTCTACTACCTGGCACAGGACCCGGAGACCAGCGGGTACAAGGCGCTGTACCAGATAGCATCCCTGGGAGGGACGCCGCGCAGGCGCACCTTCGACGTTGATTCCGCGATCTCGTTCGCGCCCGATGGCAGGCGGGTGACCTTCGCACGGGGGGTTCCGGGCACCCAGGAGACGTTGCTCATCATCCTGGACCTCGAGAGCGGCGAGGCCCGGACGATCGCGTCGGTCAAGTGGCCTGGTGACATAAACGCCGGACCGGTCTGGTCTCCCGACGGACGGCGAATCGCTGCGTCCATCTGGAGGCCGAATCAAGCCTTGAGCTCCCAACTGGTCGCCTTCAATCCCGACGATGGAACCCAGACGCCATTGAGATCGGGCGATTGGGGACGCGTGAATGGTCTCGCATGGCGGCCCGGCGGAGACGGCTTGGTGATGACGGCGAGGACAAAGGACATTACAGCGACCGCGCAGATCTGGGATGTTTCCTTCCCCGGCGCCCAGGTTCGGCCCATCACCAACGATCTCAACGAATACTTGGGGACGATGGTCTCGGGTGACGGCCGCACCGTCGGGGCGGTCCGTCAGGCAAGGGTCATGAACCTCTGGATTGTGGGAGCGGACGGAGTGGGCCGGCCGCGGGCGATCACGTTCCGGTCGAGCAGCGAGAACAGTGTGATGGACTACAAGCCGTCCGGCAACGACGCTGTGATGTTCCAGGCGCGGGATGGTTCCTACATGCGCCTCTGGGCGATCAGCGACGACGGGGGGGATCCCCGGCCGATCACCTCGGGGCCCTTCAATGCGTTCTCGTCGCGTTGGCTGCCGGACGGGAGCACGGTCTTCGCCCAGGTCGGTGAGGATCGCCACCGCCATGTCTGGCGCCTGGATCCCACTGGAGGCGATCCACGGCGACTGACCGACGGATCGGGCGAGGCTCCGTTGGCCGTCTCCCCGGACGGCAGGACGGTCCTCTTCCGCCGGTTGGAGGCGCGTCGCGACCTGTGGGAGGTCGCGACCTCGGGAGGCGAGGCGCGGAGGCTGTTGCAGGACTGCGACGGCGATGCGATCTTCTCGCCCGACGGAACGCGGATCGCGTACGAGAGCACGAGGGATGTCCAAGGACTTGGTCGGTCGCATCAGGTCATCGTCCCGACCTCCGGCGGCGAGCCGCAAGCCGTCCTCATGCTTCCGGCGAGCGGTTTCGACGTCGCCTGGGCTCCCGATGGCAGGGCATTGACCTACGTCACCGAGGAAAAGGGCGTGCACAATGTCCTTCGCCAGCCGATCGCAGGCGGCCCCGCAGAGGCAATCACCCTCTTTGCGGAAGGCCGCATCCAGATCCACCGTTGGTCGCCCGATGGCCGGCGCCTTCTGATCATTCGCTGGCTGGACGATGCGGACAATCTCTGGATATCTGGGGCCGACGGCGGCGATCCCGTCAAGATCACCGAGTTCGCGACCGGGCACATGGACCGAGCGGAATGGACGCCGGACGGCCGGCGGGTCATCTTCGCGTACGGTGACCTGAGCAGTGACATCGTTCTCATGAGCGAGACGCGCTGACCACCGAAGTATTGACAACGCCTAGGTGTGATCGGTTCCAAACGAGTGAGACCGCTTTCCCCAGTGGTATTCTTGGTCGGTCCCACCTTACTCCCATGGCGCTGAGGCTGCTCTGTCACGGCGGGTTTCGAGGATGTGCACGTGACGACGAAATGGTACGAGACGTTCTTCGAGGGAATCGTTCTCGACATGTGGCGGGCGGCGATGCCGCCCGAACACACGCGCGCGGAGGTCGACTTTCTCGTGCGCGAGCTGGGGCTGGCGGCGGGGGCCGCGGTCCTCGACGTCCCCTGTGGCCTGGGGCGGCATGCGCTCGAGCTGGCCCGGCGCGGAATGAGGGTGACCGGGGTCGACCTGTCGCGGGAGTCGATCGAGGAAGCGCGCGCCTCTGCCGCTGCGGGCAAGCTTGCCGCGGAGTTCGTGCGCGCCGACATGCGCGACCTGCCATGGGAGGGCGCGTTCGACGCGGCCTACTGCTTCGGCAACAGCTTCGGCTATCTCGGACCCGAAGGCAGCCGCGCGTTTCTCGCGGCCGTGTCCCGCACCCTCAAGCCCGGGGCCGCTTTCGCGCTCGACGCCGGGATGGCGGCGGAGGCGATCCTGCCGCATCTCAAGGACAGGGAGTGGATGGAGTTCGGCGACATCCTGTTCCTGGAGGAGAACCGCTACGACCCGATCGAGAGCGCCTTGGAGACGCGCTACACCTTCGTCCGCGGCGGCCGCAGTGACACCCGCGTCGGGATCCACTCGGTCTTCACGGTGCGCGAGATCCGCGGCATGCTGCGGGAGGTCGGGCTGATACCGACGGCCGTGTACGGGACGCTCGCGAGCGCGCCGTACGAGGCCGCCGGCCGCGCCGTCTACCTGATCGCGAGCAAGAACGGGATCGTGGCTTGACCTCGTTGGAGGCCGAGCGTAGCGTGGGTGACGTGAAGCGCGAGCGTCCCACTGATGACGAGGATCCCAAGCGTCGGGGCATTTCCCTGCACGCTCTCCGTGCGTTCGCGACGCGTGAGTTCGGACGGGTGACGGCCCTCAAACAGCAATACTGGCTCGATCGAAAGCGGCGACTCGGACCGGCAGAGGGCGTACGCGTCGCCGACGCGTTACGCCGCCAGGTGGCGGCCCAGCGCCCCGGGTGGCCCTCCCCCGAGGAGAGGCAGGCGGACCTTGCGTCCCACGCTCGTGTGGGGGAGCTTCTGCGACGTGCCGGAACCCTCGGGTCCAACTGAGCTGCTGGCGGCGCTCGCCGCAGTCCTCCGCGGATGGGGGAATCGCTGGTTTGTGTTCGGCGCTCAGGCGGTCGTCGCCTATGGGCTGCCCCGGATGACCGCAGACGTCGATGCTACCGTTCGGCTCGTTCCTGACGACTGGCTCGCGTTCTGCGCAGAAATGGATCGTGCAGGATTCGAGTCGCGGACCGACGATCTCGACGCGTTCGTCCGCGCCACCCGAGTGCTGCCGTTCGTGCATCGAGCGTCGGGGATCCCGCTTGATCTGATCCTCGCCGGCTCACCTCTCGAGGATGAGTTCATCGAGCGCGCGCGTCCGCTGGACCTCGGGGGCGTGACCGTTCCGGTGATCAGCGTCGAGGATCTCCTGGTAACGAAGATCCTGGCGGGGCGCGCGAAGGACGTCGATGACGTTCATGGGATCTTGCGCGAGCGGGCTGGCGGGCTCGACCTTGTCCGCGTCCGCACGCTGCTCGGCGGATTGGAGCGCGCCCTCGCCCGCGCGGATCTGGTCGCCGTTCTCGATCGAGCGCTCGCAGAGGTCGGGCCGTCGTAGGCCGGGGGCGGATCCGCGGTCCAACGGGAGGCGCGGCTTTCTGCTCAGTCGCCGAGGGGTCGATTAGCGGCTCCGCACAACTCCCTTCCTTGCTGCCGGTTCCCGATGCCCACTGCCACCTGGCGACGCTTCCCGAGGCTGAGGCGGCCGTGGCGGAGGCGATCGCCGCGGGGGTGACGCCGATACTCGCGGTGGCGATGGAGCCGGCGGAGTTTGCAGCGGGGTTCGCCTTGCGGCGGCGGTTCCCGGGACACGTCCTGGCGGGGGTGGGCATCCATCCGTCGCGTGTGCCGGGGCTCGACGACGCGGAGCTTGCGGTCGAGCTTGCCGCGCTGGAAGGGGCGGCCGCCGAAGCCGACTTCGTGGGGGAGGTCGGGCTCGACTACAAGGACGCCCCCGACGCCGCGCAGCAGCATCGCCAGCGCGAGGCGCTCGATCGACAGCTCAAGATCGCCGAGGCGCGGCGGCTGCCGGTGAACCTCCACACGAGGCGCGCCGACTCCGATCTGATCGCGGTCGCCGCCGCCTTCACGCGCCGGACCCGGATCCCGGCGCTCCTCCACTGGTTCACGCACTCCCGCCGGCTGGCGCGCCAGGCGACGGAGGCGGGGCTCTTCATCTCTGCGGGTCCGTCGATCCTTCTCGATCCGCGGCAGGCCGAAGTGGCTGTCACGATCGATCCCGAGTTCCTGCTCGTCGAGACCGACAGCCCCGTTGTCCATGGCGGCGAGCCGGCGAGGCCTGCCTGGGCGCTGCGTGTTGCAGCCGCGCTGGCTCGCGCACGAGGGGAGGAGATTGAACTCATGCAGGCGCGGCTGGCGGCGAACCTCGCTCGCTTCATGCACCGCTAGATTGGACTCCCCGCCCCTCGAGGCACCCCGGCGCAAGCCGGGGGTCCAGAACGGCATTGGATGTGATCTCCGCTCTGGATTCCGGCTTGCGCCGGAATGACGGTGGTGGGCGGGGCGGTACTGCCCATTTCGAGCGTCACCCCGGCGAAGCACTACTTTGTCAGATTCTCCGTAGGTGACCTCAGCGAAATCGGCTGCGCGATGGGTCCCCAGCGTGCAGTTCCTCGATCCGCGCGCGTCACCCCGCCCACCGCTGTCACCCCCATGCGTCACCCCGGCGAAGACCGGGGTCCACCGATTTCTTCGGCGTCGACTTGGCCCGTGGCGCCAGGCTTTTCGGCCGAGGACCTCGCAGGCCGTCCATGCAGCCGGGGTCGCCGGTGGATTCCGGCTTGCGCCGGAATGACGGTGAAGGCGGCGATCGCCGTGCCCCTCCCGTTCCTACCGCGGCCCCCTCCGTTGTCCGGTGCACCTCTCGGGAGAATCTGACAAAGTAGTGGCAAGCCGGGGGTCCAGAACGGCGTTGGATGTGATCTCCGCTCTGGATTCCGGCTTGCGCCGGAATGACGGTGGTGGGTGGGGCGGTACTGCCCATTTCGAGCGTCACCCCGGCGAAGGCCGGGGTCCACCGGCAGCGTCGTGATCCGATTCGTCCACGTTGCTCTTCATCCCCGCCCCGTACCGTTGTACTCCACCACGCAGCCGGGCGGTCGGTGGATTCCGGCTTGCGCCGGAATGACGGCGAATGGGGGCACGTTGCTGTTCCCTTCGCCGTCAGCCCCCGTCTATCTCGTCGAGCGTCCGCGGCCAGTCGTCTCGGAGCAGCCGGGACAGCAGACGGTCGGCGAGGAGGCGGCTCCCGGTCTGGCAGGCAGCGCAGTAGTTCGCCTCGTTCTCGGCGTAGACGATCCGCTGCACGGGCGCGCCGCAGTCCGGGCAGGGCTTGCCGAAGCGGCCGTGGACCGCCATGCCGTCTCGAAACGCCGTCACCTTCTCCGGGAATCCGTCCCCCACCTCGCGCCGCAGACGTTCGGTCCACTCGCGCAGGGTCGCACGGCAGGCCGCGTGCAGCCGCTCCCCCTCCTCGGGGGTGAGCTTCGTGGTCAGTGCGAAGGGGGAGAGGCGCGGCCGGTGGAGAATCTCGTCCGAGTAGGCGTTGCCGATCCCGGAGAAGAGGCGCGGGTCGGTGAGCGCGCGCTTCACGGTGTGGTTCTCGCGGGTGAGCGCGTGGCGGAACTCCGCAACGGTCGCCTCGAGGACCTCGAGGCCGCCGCGGTCGAGCGCATGCAGCGCCGCCCGGCCGTGCACCAGATGCAGCGACGCCCGCCGCTTCGATCCCGCCTCGGTGAGCAGCAGCGTTCCTGACTCGAAGTCGAAGGCGCCAAGACCGAGCCGGGCAGGAATCTTCGCGCCCGCCTCGCGCCAGCGGAGGCGGCCGGCGATCATCAGGTGCACGACGACGAAGAGATCCGCCTCGAGCGCCATGACGATCCGCTTGCCGAGTCGCTCCAGCCGCTCGACGCGTCGCCCCTCCAGCTCGGCGGGTGCGGGGGAGACGGAGCGGAGCAGGAACGGGTTGGCGAGGCGGATCCGGAGGAGCTTCGTGCCCACGACGAGCGGCGCCAGCCGTTCGAGGTAGACGACGATATCGGGAAGCTCAGGCACTGCCGGTCAGGGTCAGACGCGCTCGCGGATCGGGACGTAGGGACGGGCGTTGGCCCCGATGTAGATCTGCCGCGGCCGGCCAATCTTGAAGACCGAGTCGCCGCGCATCTCCGCCCACTGCGCGATCCAGCCGGGCAGCCTCCCCATGGCGAACAGTACGGTGAACATGTTCACCGGGATCCCGATCGCCTTGTAGATGACGCCGGAGTAGAAGTCGACGTTCGGGTAGAGGTGGCGGCTGATGAAGTAGTCGTCCTTGAGCGCAATCTCCTCGAGCTGCATGGCGATCTCGAGCAGCTGGCTCGAGCCGCCCACGCGCTGGATGACGTCCGTGCAGGTGCGCTTGAGGATCGTGGCGCGTGGGTCGTGGCTCTTGTAGATCCGGTGGCCAAACCCCATGAGCCGGGCGGTGTCGTTGCGGTCCTTCGCCCGTTCCAGGAACTTCGCCGCCGTGCCGCCGCCGCTGGCGATCTCCCCCAGCATCTCGACCACCTTCTGGTTGGCGCCACCGTGCAGCGGGCCCCACAGAGCGGCGATCCCGGCGGAGATGCTGGCGAACAGGTTCGCCTGCGAGGAGCCGACGAGGCGGACGGTGCTGGTCGAGCAGTTCTGCTCGTGATCGGCGTGCAGGATCAAGAGCAGGTCGATGGCGCGCGTGATCGCCGGGTCTACCGCGTACTCCTCGCAGGGGGTGGCAAACATCATGCGCAGGAAGTTGCTGGCATAGTCCATGTCGTTGCGCGGGTAGAGGAACGGCTGGCCCATCGAGTGCTTGAACGAGTAGGCGGCGATGGTCGGCATCTTCGCCAGCAGGCGGATGATCGACTCCTGCACGTGCCGTTCGGTCTCGGGCTGCTGGTAGAACGTGGTCAGGGCGCCGACCGCCGCGGCGCAGACGGGCATCGGGTGGGCGTCCTTCGGCATCGACTCGAAGAACCTCCCGAAGTCCTCGTGCAGCATCGTGTGCCGGGTCACCTCGCCGGTGAACTGATCCAGCTCGGCCGCGGTCGGCAGCTCGCCGTGGATGAGCAGCCACGCCACCTCCAGAAACGTGCTGCGTTCCGCGAGCTGCTCGATCGGGTAGCCGCGGTAGCGGAGGATCCCCTTCTCCCCGTCGACGAAGGTGACGGCGCTGCGGCAGGCTCCGGTGTTCGCGAACCCCGGATCGTAGGTGATGAGCCCCAGCGACGAGCGCAGCTTCGAGATGTCGACCGCGACCTCCCCCTCGCTCCCCTCCAGCAGCGGCAGCCGCAGCGAGCGGCCGCGAAACATGATCTCGACGGAGTCGGAGGGAGGGGGCGTGTCGGCGGCCATGGCAGGATCTCCGGGTGCTTCTGAAGGGACAGGTTGACCGGCTCACTCTATCTTCTTGTGATTCGTGGAGCAAGCCGCGTGCCATCGCGTCGGACGCCCCGGGAATCTGCTTCCCAGGTTCGCCCGGATCGGGTAATGTCTAGCGATGCCGCTGGCAGCCTTCCACCCCGCCGTGGCCGCCTGGTTCCGGCGCCGGTTCTCCGCTCCGACCGCACCGCAGTCGCTCGCCTGGCCGGAGATCCGGGCGGGGCGCCACACCCTGATCGCCGCCCCCACCGGATCGGGCAAGACGCTTGCCGCGTTCCTCGCGGCGATCGACGACCTGGTGCGTCAGGGGGTCGGATTCCCGCTGGCGGACGCCACCCAGGTGGTCTACGTATCGCCGCTGAAGGCGCTCTCGAATGACATCCAGCGGAACCTCGAGGAGCCGCTCGCCGGGATCCGCGCCGAGCTCGAGGAGCGGCTTGCCGACGTCGAGATCCGGACCCTGCTGCGGACCGGCGACACGCCGGCCGCCGAGCGCACCGCAATGCTGCGTCGTCCGCCGCACCTCCTGGTCACGACGCCGGAGTCGCTCTACATCCTGCTGACCAGCGACGGCGGCCGGCGCCTGCTCGCCACCACCCGCACCGTGATCATCGACGAGATCCACGCGCTGGCCGGGAACCGCCGCGGCGCGCACCTGGCGCTGACGCTCGAGCGCCTCGAGGCGCTTACCGGACGGCGGCTGCAGCGCATCGGCCTGAGCGCCACGCAGCGGCCGATCGAGGAGGCCGCCCGCTTCCTGGTCGGGGCCGGCGCGGTGGGGGCGAATGGCGCACCCGACTGCGCCATCGTCGACGCGGGGCATCGGCGCGATCTCGACCTCGACCTCGAGGTCACCGCCTCCCCGCTCGAGGCGGTGATGCCGGGGGAGGTCTGGGCCGAGGTGTACGACCGGCTGGCGGAGCTTTGCCGGGCGCACCGCACGACGCTCGTGTTCGTCAACACTCGCCGACTCTCGGAGCGGATCTCCCGCCATCTGGGGGAACGACTCGGCGAGAGCCTGGTAGCGGCCCATCACGGCAGCCTGTCCCGCGAGCGCCGGCTCGAGGCGGAGGCGCGGCTCAAGGCGGGCGATCTGCGCGCGCTCGTTGCCACCGCCTCGCTCGAGCTGGGGATCGACATCGGCAGCGTCGATCTGGTCTGCCAAATCGGCTCACCGCGCGCCATCTCGGTCCTGCTGCAGCGCGCCGGACGCTCCGGCCACGCGCTCGCGCGCCTGCCGAAGGCGCGCGTTTTCCCGACCAGCCGCGACGAGGCGACCGAGTGCGCGGCGCTGCTGCGGGCGCTGCGGCAGGGGGATCTGGAGACGCTCGCCGTCCCGCGGCAGCCGCTCGACGTGCTGGCGCAGCAGATCGTCGCCGCGACCGCCTGCGAGGAGTGGGGAGAGGCCGACCTGTTCGAGCGGTTCCGGCGCGCCTGGCCCTACCGGGACCTGCAAAGGACGGAGTTCGACGAGGTCGTCCGCATGCTCGCGGAGGGGTTCCTGGCGCGCCGCGGGCGGCGCGGGGCGTACCTCCACCTCGACGCGGTGCACGGGAAGATCCGCGGCCGGCGCGGCGCCCGCCTGGCGGCCATCACCTCCGGCGGCGCCATCCCCGATACCGCCGACTACCCGGTCATCCAGCAGCCCGCGGGGTCGTTCGTCGGCACGGTGAACGAGGACTTCGCGATCGAGAGCATGGCGGGGGACATCTTCCAGCTCGGTAACGTTTCCTGGCGGATCCAGCGGATCGACCAGGGGCGCGTGCTGGTCGAGGATGCGCGCGGCGCGCCGCCGACGATCCCGTTCTGGATCGGCGAGGCGCCCGGCCGCAGCCCGGAGCTGTCGCGCGCTCTCTCCGGCCTGCGCGCCGACGTCGAGCTGCGGCTCCTGGCCGGCGGGGTCGCGGCAGCCGCCCCCTTCATCGCCGAGACCGCCGCGATCCGCGCGGAGGCGGCGCTGCAGATCGCGGAGCACCTGGCCGGCGGCCACGCCGCGCTCGGGATGCTGCCGACGCAGGAGCGGCTCGCGGTGGAGCGCTTCTTCGACGAGGCGGGCGACCTGCACATCGTCATCCATTCTCCCTATGGCAGCCGCCTGAACCGCGCCTGGGGGCTCGCCCTGCGCAAGCGTCTCTGCCGCACCTTCAACTTCGAGCTGCAGGCGGCGGCCACCGAGGACGGAATCGTGCTCTCGCTCGGGCCGACGCACACCTTTCCGCCGGAGGATCTCTTCCGGCTGCTCACGGCGGAGTCGGCGGCGAAGGTCCTGACCCAGGCGATGCTCGACGCGCCGATGTTCGGCATCCGCTGGCGCTGGAACCTCTCCCGCTCCCTCGCGGTGCTGCGCTTCGCGGGGGGACGCAAGGTGCCGCCGCGGCTGCAGCGGATGCAGGCGGAGGATCTCCTGGCGCTCGTCTTCCCGGATGCGCTCGCCTGCCTGGAGAACGTGGTGGGGGACCGCACCATCCCCGATCACCCCCTCGTGCGCCAGACGCTGCGCGACTGCCTCGAGGAGGCGTCGGACCTAGCGGGGCTCGAGAGGCTGCTCGGCGGGCTCGAGTCGGGCGCGATCCAGGTCAAGGTCCTCGATCTGCGCGAGCCGTCGCCGCTCGCCCATGAGGTGCTGACCGCCCGCCCCTACGCCTTCCTCGACGACGCGCCGCTCGAGGAGCGGCGCACGCAGGCGGTCGTGATGCGCCGCTGGACCGATCCCGCCGCGGCCGCCGACCTCGGCTCGCTGGACCTCGCCGCAATCGACCGAGTAAGGGAAGAAGCGTGGCCGGACGCGGAGAGCGCGGATGAGCTGCACGACGCCCTCGTGCTGTTGGGGTTCCTCACGCCGGCCGAAGTAGAGCGCTCGGGGTGGGAGGGGCTGGTCGCGCGCCTCGCGCTCGACGGGCGCGCGGCGCGATTCAGCGCCCCAGGGACGTCCGGCTGCCTGTGGGTCGCCGCGGAGCGCTTGCCACCCCTGCGCGCCATCCATCCCGAGGCGGCATGGTCTCCGCCGATCGCCATCCCCGAGCGGTACCAGGTGCGCGGCTGGGGCCGCTCGGAGGCGCTGGTCGAGATCCTCCGAGCCCGCCTCGAGGGGCTGGGGCCGGTGAGCGCCACGAACCTCGCGGGGTCGCTCGGCGTCGAGGCCTCCGCGGTGGATCTGGCGCTCAGCGCCCTCGAGGGGGAGGGGTTCCTGATGCGTGGCCGGTTCACGCCGGGCGCGGACGCGGTGGAGTGGTGCGAGCGCGGCCTGCTCGCTCGCATTCACCGCGCCACGCTCGACCGGCTGCGGCGCGAGATCGAGCCGGTCCCCCCGGCGGTCTTCCAGCGCTTCCTGTTCGCCTGGCAAGGGCTCGGGGCGGGGGAGCGCCGGAAGGGGGGGGAGGCGCTGGCCCTGATCCTCGATCAGCTCGAGGGGTTCGAGGCGCCGGCAGCGGCCTGGGAATCGGAGATCCTCCCGGCCCGCCTCGACGACTATCAGCCAGGGTGGCTCGACTCCCTGTGCCAGGCGGGTCGCTACGCCTGGGGGCGATTGACCGCGCCGCCGCCCACCGACGCGCGCCGGACCGGCCCGATCCGCACCACCCCGATCGCGCTGGTGTCGCGCGCGCGCTTGCCGCTGTGGCGCGCGGTCGCGGCGGGAGCATCGGAGCCGCCGCGGCTCGGGGCCTCGGCGGCGGCGCTCCTCGCGCAGCTCGAGCGCCGCGGCGCGTCGTTCTTCGGCGAGCTGGTGGCGGCCGAGGGAATGCTCGCGACCGAGGCGGAGGGGGCGCTCGGGGAGCTGGCCGCGTGGGGGCTGGTCACCTCCGACGCCTTCAGCGGCCTGCGCGCGCTGCTCACGCCGGCGGGGCGGCGGCCCGCCGCGGGGGAGAGCTTGCGGCGGCGGCGCCATGCCGCCTTCGGGATGGACGCGGCCGGACGCTGGTCGCTCCTGCGAGCCGGAGTGACGATCGTGAGCCCGGCGACGGCGGCGGGGCCCGAGGCCGAGGCGATTGCCGCGGTACTCCTGCGGCGCTACGGCGTCGTGTTCCGTCGCGCGCTCGAGCGGGAGGGGCTGCTCCCGCCCTGGCGGGATCTCCTGCGGGTCTTCCGGCGCCTCGAGGCGCGCGGCGAGATCCGCGGCGGCCGCTTCGTGGACGGCTTCACCGGCGAGCAGTACGCGCTCCCGGAGGCGGTGGGGAGACTTCGCGCCATCCGCAGGCAGCCGCCGACCGGCGACCTCGTGGCGGTGAGCGCCGCCGACCCGGCACACCTCGCGTGCGTCCCTGCCCCCTGGGAGCGGGTCGCGGCGCTGGCGGGGAATCGGGTGCTGTACCGCGACGGCGAGCCTATCGCGGTGCGCGAGCGCAAGACGGAGCGGCTGTTCGCGGCGCTCGATCCGGCGCAGGAGTGGGAGGCGCGTGCGGCCTTGCGGGGAAGGCGCGTCGCGCCCGCGGTCCGTTCCTATCTGAAGGCGCGGCCCTGATCCGCGCCCTGGGAGGCGTACTCCATGGCAATCGTCGCGGCAGACCCGAGCGGCTGGGGCCGGTTCCGCTGGCTTGGCGCCGGCGCGCTGGGTGGAATGGCGCTCGCAGGGACGCTCGGGGTGCTCCTGGGTGCGGCCGTGACGCGCCCGGCCGTCGAACGGCGCCGGATCAACCTCCCGGGCTCGTCGGGGTCGTACCCGTTCAGTGACGGCGTGCTGGCCGGCGACACGCTGTACCTCGCCGGACGCCTCGGCCTCGATCCCGCGACCGGCAAGCCGCCTCAGGACGCGCAGCAGGAGGCCAGGCTGGTCCTCGACGGGATCAGGCAGGTGCTGGCGGAAGCGGGGATGACGATGGAGGACCTGGTCAGCGTCCAGGTGTTCTGCCCCGACGTGGCCCTCTTCGCGAGCTTCAACGAGGTATATCGCGGCTATTTCAGCAACGGGTTTCCGGCCCGCGCCTTCCTCGGCTCCGGCCCGCTCCTGTTCGGGGCGCGCTTCGAGGTGCAAGGGATTGCGGTCCGCCGGTAGGCCAGGTTGACCGTCTGCGGGCGGGAACTGTACACATTGCACCGGAATCGCCAGGGAACCATACTTGGGCCGTCTGCAGTCGGGAGGCCCTTCCGTTGAGCGCCACTCTCACCCGTCTAAACCGCCTGTCCTCCAGGCCATGAAATTCACGCTCCTCCAGAAGTTCATGGAAGGCCCCGAGAAGCGGGCCGCCGAGCGCGCCGCGAAACTGGTGGCTGCGGGGAAGCTCGAGCAGGCGATCGAGGCGCTCAAGGCCGGGGTCGAGAAGGTCCCGGCCAGCGTCACCCTGAAGCTCGAGCTGGCGCGGGTGCTCGGCGTGGCGAACCGCCGCGAGGAGGCGGGATCTACCCTCCGGTCGCTGCTGCGCGCCGAGCCTGCAGCGGCGGACGCCGTGCGCGAGCTGGTCGAGATGGCGCGGCTGCAGGGGCAGGACGTGGCGCACTTCCACGACGCGCTCGCCGAGCACGCGCTGCGCAAGGGGGACCTGGCCGCCGCGCAGGATCACCTCGAGCGGATCGACCGCCAGGAGCGCGTGAAGTTCGTCGACGTGCAGCGCAAGCGCTTCGTCACGGCCGAGAAGGGAGCGGAGGCGAAGTCGTCGCGCGCCGCGCTGCTCGCCGGGGTGTACGTCGCGGTGGCGCACGAGGCCTCGGCCGAGGACCCGAAGGCGCTCGACACCTACGAGCGCCTGCTCGCGGTGGATCCGTCCCTCTACCCCCAGATCCGCACGCGCCTGTTCGGGATGGCCAGTCGCAACTACCGCAACGGTGCCTTGCGACTCCGCGTGCTCGAGCAGTACCTCGGGCGTGGTGACGCGGAATCGGGGGCCAAGGAGACGATGTTGCTCCTGCAGGCGGTGCCGGACATCGGCCCGAAGGTCGCGGCTCAGCTCGAGGCCGCGCTGGCGCGCGCGCCGGCGAGCGAGCCGTTGCGACTGGCGCTGGCACGGGCCCGCTGGGCGGAGGGGAAGGACGATGAGGCGATCGCGGTCCTCGATCCGATCGTGGTCGCAGGCTCGCGCGACACCGAGCTCGCCGGGCTGCTGACCGAATGGCGGGTCCAGCGCCCCGATGCGGGTCGTGTCGCCCTCATGCTTGCGGAGGTGCTGGGACGCCACGACAAGGGCGCGCAGGCGCTGCAGGCCATCGCCGACGTGGCGTCACGGCTCGCCCCCGAGGACGTCGAGCCGGCGCTCGAGCGGCTGAGCAAGCGGCACGAGGGGGACGGACGCGTCTATCGCATGCTGGCGGAGCTGCGCGTCGCGCACGGAGACGTGACGGGCGCCATGCGCGCGGTCGCGGAACACCGTCGCTGCGCGCCGGCGCGCGGCGTCGACGTGGCCGGTGTGCTCAGGCAGGCGCTGACCCACGATCCCAACCACGTCGGAGCGCATGAGGCTCTCGCGGAACTGATGCTGGAGCGCGGCGATCTCGAGTCCGCGCTGGTGCTGCTGCGCCACCTGGTCGTGCTCGACGCCGCGGCGGCGACGCGCGTCGCACCGACGCTCGAGCAGATCGTCGCCGAGAACCCGGCGTTGCCGGAGGCGCGTATGGCGGCGGCGCAGGGCTGGATTGCCGCGGGCGATCCCTCCCAGGCGCTCGTGCATCTGGAAGCGGCGGCGACCCACCCGGCGACCGCGGGAGAGGCGGCACACCATCTGAGCCTGGTGCTGGCGCGCGCGCCGCAGCTCGCTTCCCGCGTGCGCGAGGCCGCCGACCTGCTCGAGGGGAAACTGGGAGACCCGGCGGCGCTGGCGTTCCTGCGCGCCGAGGTCGCCGCGGCCGCGAACGACCCGGAGGGGGCGGCGCAATGGCTCGGCGAGTGCTACGGGCTCGCCGGCTGGCGTGGTGCGGAAGCGATCTCGACGAGCCTCGAAGCGCTGCTCGGCGCCCACCCGGGCTCCTCGGCGGTGCGCATGCTCCTGGCCCACATCCTGGCGGACCGGAACGAGCCGGCTCGCGCGGTCGAGGTCGTGGCGGGCGCGCCCGATCCCGACCCGGGGATGGTGTCGCTGCTGCTGGACCGTCTCGAAGGGATGTTGGCCGGCCGGCCGCGCGACGCGGCACTGCGCTCGGGTCTGGCTCGGCTCCTGCTCGTGGCCGGCCGCGCGCAGGAGGCGCTCGCCGCGGCCGAGGAGGCCCTGCGCGTCGCCGGCGCCGCGGCGCCCGGGTCGCTCCATCTGGTACGCGCCGACGCTCTGCTCGCGGCCGGGGAGCGGCTGGCCGCCGTGACCAGTCTGGCGCGAGCGGCCGAGGTCGATCGCTCGCTCGCCGCGACCGTGGGCGAGCGGCTCGGCGAGATCCGGAAAGAAGCGCCGCGCGACATCCCCGTCCGCCTCGCGCTGGCGCGCTTGCTCGGGGCCCACGGAAAGATCGGCGGCGCGCTCGACCTGCTCGTCGAGGTCGGCCTCGAGTCGCCGCAGGGATCGAACGACGCGTTGCGCGAGGTCGCCGCCCTGGAGGCCGCCCGGCCGGGCGACGCGGCCCCACCCTTCGCGGCGGCCCGCCTCCTCGGGGCGGCAGGGCGGCCGGCGGAAGCGGCGAAGCGCGCGGCCACCGCGCTCGCGAACGGCGCGCGGACGGCGGCCGTCGAGGGATTGCTCGCGGAAGCGCTCGAGCGTCACCCCGGCCAGCCCGACCTGCTGTTGACGCTCGGCCGTTCGCGGGCCGCCCGCCAGCCCGAGGAGGCGTGCGAGCTGCTGCAGCGGGCCGCGGGAGCGGGGACGGAGGCGGCGACCCGCGCGCTCGCGGGGCTCGCGGAGATCGCCGCCGCGCGCCCGGACCTCGCCGCGCCGGCGCTCGCCGCCGCGCGAGTCCATCACTACCGGGGGGATGCCACCGCCGCGTTCGCGGCGCTGCGGCCCGTACTCGCGGGGGAACCGTCGCACGGGGCGCTCGACCTGCTCGCCGCGCTCCGCCATGCGCTTCCCGAGGATCCCGCCCCGGCGCTCGCCAGCGCGCTCGCCGCCCTGAACGCCGCCCGCTTCCCCGAGGCGGGGAGGGAGATTGCCGCCGCGACGGGGCTCGGCGCGCGCCCGGACGAGATCGTCCCGCTCCTCGATCGCGTGCTCGAGCAGATGCCGGACGACCCCGACGCTCGCCTGGCGCGCGCCCGCGCGCGGCTGCAGCTCGGAGAGGTGGCGGGGGCCGTTGGCGATCTGGAGGTAGCCAGCGCGGCGGGAAGAAGGAGCGAGGCATGCAGCGAGGCAGAGGCGATTCTCGCCTCGCGCCCAGCGGATCCCGGAGCGCGCCGGCTGCATCTCGACCTGCTGGCGGCGGCCGGCCGCACGGACGAGCAGAGGCTCTCCCTTGCCGCCGGGATCGCGAGCCAGGGGCCCGAGGAGTTCCGCTGTGATCTGCTGCTGGAGCGCGCCGACCTGCAGCGCCAGGCCGGAGACGGGGAGGGTGCGGCGCGCGACCTCGAGGAGGCGCAGCGCCTGAGCCACGATCGCGACGCCTTCCTGGCAAGGGTGCAGGCGCGCCGCACACGTCGCCTCGAAGCGGAGCTGGCGGCGGCGGCCGGAGCCGATCGGGTGCGGCTGCTCCTTGACCTGGGCCGTCTCGAGGAAGCGGAGGCGGCACTCGGTGACGTCGCGGTTATCTCCGCTGCGGCCCCGAACTCCGAGGACCGGCGGGCGCTCCGGGTCGAGCTGCTCCTGGCGCGCGGCGAGGCGGCCGCCTGCGTCAGCCTCCTGCGGTCCGAGCCGCCCGGTTGGCTGCTGGTCGACGCGGCGCGTCGCTGCGATCGGCCGGGAGTCGCGCTGGCGGCCCTCGATCAACTGCTGGTGGGATCGGACGACGACACCCTGCGGAGGCTGCGCGCGCGTGTGCTCGAGGATCTCTGGCGGCGGGATCTCGACTTCGGCGGCGAAGCCCTGCTCGGGCGAACTTCGTTCTCGCCGCCAGGGAATCAGCGTTGACTGCGCGGTCGCGGGCCGGCCAGGCCGTGACCGCTGAGAGGCAGACCATGGAATGTCCAATCCTGTGCGGCGGCGGCGGCGAGGCGGTCGAGTGTCCCGACAGTCGCTGTCCGCTGTATCTCGCCGAGAAGACCTCCTGCCAGCTCCTGGAAGGCCAGGCGGCACGCCAGGACGCGAAGCGGAGCAACATCGGCCTCGCCGAGGAGGCAATGCAGACGCTTCCGGGAACGGTGGCGCTCAACCGCCCGGTGGAGCCGGAGGTCGAGACGCGGGAGGAGAGCCCGTCGGCCGCTCCCTGGATCGGTGAGGCAGGCGCCGCCGGGATCGAGCAGAAGCTGGCGACGATCGCGGCTCGCCTGACCGATCTCGAAGCTCGCCTCGCGGGGGGGATGAGCACCACTCACCCGCAGGGTCTGGAGGAGCGGCTGACGTCGATCTCGACGCTTGCGGCGGCGGTTCCGGGAGAGATGCAGGTTCACCTGAATGCGCTCGCCGCGGTTCTCACGACGCGCCTCGCAGCGCTCGAGGAGCAACTGGCCGGTGGCGCGGCGCAGGCGGAGGCGCGGCGCCATGAGATGCTGGAGGACCGGCGGCAGGCGGAGGCGCGCCGGCAGGAGATCCTCAGCCGCCTGCAGGAGGCGGACCGGACGGTCGCCGCCCTCGAGACGCTGCGCTCCGAGGTCGAGGCGTGGCGCCGTGACGGGCGCGACCTCCTGGAGGGACTCGCGGAGCGGCGGCGGCACGATCAGGAGTCAGAGCGCCGCGCGCGCGAGCTCGAGGCGCGAGAGCTGAACAGCCGCGGGGTAGTGCTGTTCCACGAGGGGGCCCATGCCGCCGCGGAAAGTGCATTTCGCCGCGCCGCCGATCTGCGCCCCAACTATGCCGAGGCGCACAACAACCTGGGGCTCGTCCTCAGCCACCTGCGGCGCCCCGACGACGCGGCCGCGGCGTTCCAGAAGGCCGTGACGCTGGAGCCCGCGCTCCCCGCCGCGCTCAACAACCTCGGCTTCCTGTACCACGCGCAGCAGCGGCACGCCGAGGCGGTGGAGATGTTCCAGCGCGCGCTCGAGGCCGACCCCGGCCTCGCCGTCGCCTACGTGAACCTGGGGAATGCCTGCCACCGCCTGCGGCAACACGCCCGGGCCGTGGACGCGTGGCGCAAGGCGATCGAGATCGACCCCGCGAACCAGGAGGCTGCCCGCGCGCTCAGGTCGTTCGACCAGGCGGCGCCCGGCGCCGCCATGGGAGGTCAGCCGTGAAGGAGACCTGGCTGCGCGCGATGGAGCAGGCGAACCGCAGCCTCGGCGGGGAGCTGCCCATCGACCTCTTCCTTCCGGAGCTGCACGCCATCACCGACGCGGAGCCGGCGCCGCCGGTCGAGGCGGTCGAGCCGGCCCCCGGGCCGGCCCCGGAGCGGCGCAAGGCCCGCCCCGGCCCGGGCGTTCCCACCGCGGTCCGCGGCGGGGTCGCCCCGGTCGCGAAGCAGCCGCCCGCCGCCGCCGAGCAATCGCCGGAGGACGCCGAGGCGGAGATCCGCGAGTTCATGAACCGCAATCAGCGTGGCCCGAGCGAGGACGACGACTTCTCGCAGTTCCTGGGCAGCGGGATGGATCCAAACTTCGACCCCGAGTGACCCCGCTCCAGGCCGCGCCCGATCTGCTGCAAATCGCCCGCGTGCCTTGCCATTCCCCCAACTGTGTGCGTATGTTTGCGGCCATCTCACCAAGGCGCGTTTGGCCGTCGGGCTTCCTTTCGACCGAGGTGGCTGGAGCATGTCTCGAGAACAGCGGCACCGGCTTCACCAGGCGACAATTCGAACGGCAACGGCGCTGTGCCTCCTCTTCCTGTGCTCGAACGCCGCTAGCGTCGCCCAGTGCCCGTCCGACGTGGCAAACGTCGTGGTGGAGCCGATCCCCGGCGGCGCCCGGCTTACGTGGGACAATCTGGGCCCCGGGATCATCTACGACATCTTCTCGGTAGGCCGGGCGGCCCTCGCCTCGAGTGGCGGAGATTTCTCCGTCGGGACCTGCCTCGCCGAGGGAGTCCCCGTCGCGACCTACGACGACCTGGCGTCTCCCCCCGGGGCTCGCAGCGCGGAACTCATCCTGGTCCGTGCCAGGGGCGCCTGCGGCGTCGGCAGCTACGGAGATGTCAACCGGGACGCCACGGCAACGGCCGGCGCGTTGGCGTGCGCTCAGACCTCCGGACCCGATCCGGACGGCGACGGATGGGCTCTCGCGGACGGGGACTGCTGCGAATCCTCGCTGGACTGCCCCGTGCCGGCGCTCGTGAACCCGGGCGCGGCGGAGCTCCTCGGGAATGGAGTCGATGACGACTGTGACCCGGCGACCTCGGACAGCGTCGCGCCGGCCGCCTGCAGCAGCGTGGCGGTCTTCTCGGGGCTCACGGCGGACCAGCTTGCGGGCGCCATGGAGATCTGCCAGAGCA
>Ga0184629_10000200_pt1 | contig 26822 bp, 18 predicted proteins | sample PLM4_32_b1_FD_133158 | JGI IMG/M metagenome (GOLD analysis project Ga0184629, IMG submission 133158) | Groundwater sediment microbial communities from an aquifer in East River, Colorado, USA - PLM4_32_b1 | ecosystem: Environmental > Terrestrial > Soil > Riparian zone | place: USA: East River...
CATCGATAGAAGCCCCGATAATCCTTCCCGGCATTTGGCGTTTGAATTCATCCTTTGTAGCAAAAAAGGCGGCATGCGGACCACCAAATCCCATCGGTACTCCGAAGCGCTGGCTTGAGCCTACGACTACGTCGGCACCCATTTCGCCGGCAGACTTCATCAGCAATAAACTCATCAAGTCTGCTCCCATGACTACAAACACACCTTTTTCATGGGCAGTTTGCGTAAACAAAGTGTAATCTTTTACGCCTCCGTTGTTATCAGGGTTCTGTATATAAACTGCAAACAGTGAAGGATCCGAAATGTCCAAACTGCGCACATCGCCGATCACCAACTCAACGCCAATTGGGGTTGACCTGGTTTTTAGTACATCCAGGGTTTGTGGAAATGTGTTCTGATCAACAAAAAATCTTGTTGCATTTTTCTTTGAAGCTTTGCGGGAAGCGTACATCAGGTGCATGGCTTCGGCTGCGGCAGTAGCTTCATCCAATAGGGAAGCATTTGCAATCTGCATGCCGGTGAGATCAATAATCATGGTTTGATAATTAATCAACGCTTCCAGACGGCCTTGTGCAATTTCTGCCTGATAAGGAGTATAGGCGGTATACCAGCCTGGATTCTCTAAAATATTTCTGAGGACTACACCAGGTGTAATGGTGCTATAATAGCCCATTCCAATGAATGACTTGTAAACCTTATTCCTTGATGTAATCTTTTTAAAGTCTTGCAAAAACTGATATTCGGATTTTGCCGCCGGCAAGGCCAATGGCATTTTCAGGCGAATGCTGGCAGGAATAGTCTGACCTATTAATTCATCAATTGATCTTGCTTTGGTGACCTTTAACATTTCTTCTACTTGGTGTGCATCAGGCCCAATATGCCGGTTTTCAAATTTCTCTACGTATTGCGAATCTATTTTCATTTGAGGTAATTGATTTTCAAGACATTAACGATTTTTTGCAAAACCCTTACAATGCCTCAAAGGTAATTCATGAATCAGAGATTTAACAGGAAGATTAACATACCATTCCCATAAATCTTTTAATTTCAATACCAATGCCTTTGACGATTTCAGCGAACCTGATCATCTTGCTTTCTTATTGCAAAGTGTTCATGCATAAATTCAAATTATTTGTAGCGGTTTGGGGGCTAACAACTTGTGTCACTTTGTCTGCTCAGCAGCCTATTGCTGAAAAGTATGGCAATAGAATATCAACTTCCGACCTTAAGGAGTATCTATCTATTCTTGCTTCTGATGCCATGGAGGGTCGGGAGACGGGAAAACGCGGTCAGAAAATGGCAGCTGCATTTATTCGGGCTCATTTTGAGGATTTAGGATTAGCAGGTCCCATAAATGGTGGGTATTATCAGCCAATTGAGCTTTATACCACCGTTCCGGGTGAAACCTATATTAGCGCTGGAACCTCCCATTTTAATAATTTTACTGATGTGGTTTACTACGGCAGCGGTGATAGTGGTGGGGAAGTCTCCATGCCACTCGTTTTTGTGGGGAATGGTACCCATGGGGACCTGGACCAGGTAGATATTAAAGGCAAGGCTGTACTCATGTTCTCGAAAAATGAATGGCTCGCCGGAAACAGAGCGGTGGCGTTAGCCCGGGAAAAGGGGGCCAGGATGGTTTTTGTCTGTAATACCGAGTCGAAAGATGAATTCGATCGTCTGGCAAATCAAATTAAATCGCTTAGCAAAGGTGAACTAAGTCTTACGAAGCCATCGTCGGACGAATATCAAAGGCCTGGCCTGTTCGTCGTTTCACCACTCATAGTGGACAAATTCTTTGGGGTAAGTATGGATAAATTAAAGAATGCTGCTGAAGATGGTCCTAAGAAGAAATCAATAAAAAAGATCAAACCTTCAATGGTCGCATACAAAACATCAACGGCTATTAAAGTCGTGAACACGGAGAATGTGCTTGGATACCTGGAAGGAGCTGAAAAGAAGAACGAGTTACTTATTATCACTTCACATTACGACCACATTGGAATAGCGCAGCGTGGTGGTGGCGATTTGATTAATAATGGTGCAGACGATGATGGTTCGGGCACCGTGGCGGTGATGGAAATGGCTAAAGCTTTTGCAGAAGCAAAGAAAGATGGCAATGGCCCCCGAAGAAGCATTCTATTTATGACTGTCACGGGTGAGGAAAACGGATTGTTGGGTTCTGAATTTTACACAGAGCATCCTCCGTTTTTATTGACGAATACTGTTGCAAACCTGAACATTGATATGGTAGGGCGCAGAGACCTTAAGCATAAAAACAGCGCTCCCTATATTTATGTTATCGGTGCAGATAAGATTTCAACTGAATTGAATACGGTAAGTGAATCTGTTAACAATGCGTATACAAATCTCATTTTTGACTACACCTACAACGACCTGAGTAACCCAGAAAGACTTTACTATCGGTCGGATCACTGGAATTTCGCAAAGAAAAACATTCCGATCATTTTCTACTTCGACGGAATTCATGAAGATTATCATAAGCCCAGCGATGAAGTCGAAAAAATAGAGTTCGATCTTCTTATGAAACGCACGCAATGTATTTTCTTCATGGCATGGGAGATCGCCAATCGTGATGCCCGCATTATGCCCGACAAGAAATATTGAGAATTTCTAGATATAATCAGCGGCGTTTGGCTTGGCTTTCAAATCATTGACAAACCTTCGAAACTGTTCCTCACGGTCTTTTTCACACACAATCACCACATTGCCAAATTCACCCACCAAGTAACCATTCAAACCCTGCACGACAATCAATTTATCCGGAGATCCTTTTATGATGCAATTCCGGGTTTCATACGTATGGGCATTGGCGCTGATCACATTATTATTTTCATCCTTTTCAGAAATTTCATGTATGGATGCCCACGATCCAAGATCAGACCAGGTAAAAGTGCCCAGGCATACAAATACATTTTGAGCTTTTTCCATGATGCCATAATCAATCGAAATATTTTTGCATTGTGAATACGCGCTGAGGATAGCTTCTTTTTCTTCCGAGGTTCCTAGTCTTAGTTTTATCTCATCAAAAACTTCCGCCATTTCAGGAAGATGTTGATGAAAGGCACTATCAATAGCCTGAACACCCCAAATAAAAATCCCGGAATTCCATACAAAGTCACCGCTTTCGATAAATTTCTTGGCTAGTGATAACTCAGGTTTTTCGGTAAACGTTTTTACTTTCTTGATGAAACTCTTTTCAGTATGGTACTGAATGTAGCCATACCCGGTTTCAGGACGTGATGGGGGGATGCCAAGCGTAATCAATTTATCCTGGCTCTTTGCATGATCAGCTGCCTTTTTGATCACTTCCCGAAATTCCTCTTCCATCATAATCAAATGATCAGAAGGGCTAACTACCACCACGGCTTCAGAATTTCGCAAGGCTATTTTATAACTCGCATAGGCTATACAAGCCGCTGTATTTTTGCGCATAGGCTCTGCCAGAATCTGTTCGCCTGCTAACAGCGGCAATTGTTGCCTCACAAGTTCAGCATGTTCTTCATGTGTTACCACGTAAATGTTTTCTGCCGGACACACAGGAAGAAATCGATCAAAGGTAGATTGCAGGAGCGTTTTGCCAGTGCCTAATACATCCAGAAATTGTTTAGGCTTCGAATTGCGGCTGTAAGGCCAAAAGCGTACGCCCACGCCACCGGCCATAAGTACCACGAATAAGTTATTGTTCATTTAGTTGTTAGACGTAAAAAGTATTGCAATAAACGTTAGTCACAGAATCTTTTAAAAGGGTTTTTACAACTTTTATACGATTCCTTCCCTTAATAGATCGTGTAAGTGAATAAAACCTGCTATTTTCTCACCATCCATCACTACAAGTTGCGTTATGCTATTCTCCTGCATCAGATGTAAGGCTTTCACAGCAAAGTCATCTTTTTCAATTTTTCTTGGATTTCTTGACATAATTTCCACGGCCCTTACATCACTTATGTTGGTGTCTTTCTGAAGCATTCTACGCAGGTCACCATCTGTAATGATTCCTAAGAGGTTTTTGGCATCATCAACAACGGCTGTACATCCTAGCCTTTTAGACGAAATTTCAAGGATTACATCTTTCAAAAGTGTTTCCGGGCGTACAAGTGGCAATTCATTGTGGGTGTAAATATCAGATACCTTCAGGTATAGTTGCTTGCCAAGGGAACCTCCAGGATGGTATTCGGCAAAATCACGGCTAGAAAAATCACGAAGCTCAAGTAAGCACACTGCCAAGGCATCTCCCAATGCAAGGTGCGCTGTTGTACTGGTTGTTGGCGCAAGGTTATGCGGACAAGCCTCTTCTGCAATCGTTGCATTCAGTATAAAATCGGCTTGCTGTGCAAGATAAGAGTTTGTGTTACTCACCAAAGCAACAAGCTTTGAGCCTCTTCGTTTGAGTAACGGGACTAACACTTTGATCTCAGGAGTATTTCCACTTTTGGAAAGACAAATAACAATATCTTCCGATTGAATCATTCCAAGATCTCCATGGATAGCATCAGCAGCATGCATGAAAAGAGCGGGAGTCCCGGTGGAGTTTAGTGTAGCAACTATTTTATTGGCGATAATAGCACTTTTGCCAACGCCCGTAACGACAACACGCCCTTTCGCAGAATAAATTTCTTTGACACAGGCTTCAAAACTGTCGTCAATTAAATTAGTTAGATTTTGAATTGCTTGAGATTCATTTATTAATACATCTCGTGCAATTTTTTTGATATTTTTTACTAAATTCAATTCCTTTTCAAAGTTAGCTTTGTTCGTAGTAGAGCAAAGATACAATTTTAGGTTCTTATAAGATGAAAATGATGTTGGTCGAAGAGAAAGATGCTCTCAAGGAGCGGTTAAAAGAAATTTTTGGATACAGCCAATTTAGGGGTAACCAGGAAACAATAATCCGGAATTTGCTGGATGGGAAGAATACGTTCGTGATTATGCCTACCGGGGCTGGTAAGTCATTGTGTTATCAACTACCAGCCATGGTCAAAGACGGATTGGCCATTGTAATTTCTCCCCTTATTGCGCTCATGAAAAATCAGGTGGATCAAATGAACGCTTACGGTGTGAACGCCCGCTTTCTGAACTCCACGCTTAGCAAAGGCGAAATCACCAGGCTAAAGAAAGATTGCATGAACGGGCTCGTTAAACTTCTTTATGTTGCCCCTGAATCACTCAACAAAGAAGAAACCATAGAATTCTTAAAGAAGGTTAATGTTTCGTTTGTGGCCATTGATGAAGCGCATTGTATTTCGGAGTGGGGTCACGATTTCAGACCTGAGTACCGGAAGATTAAGACCATGATTCAAAACCTGGGTGATATGCCGGTAATTGCGCTTACGGCTACCGCTACGCCTAAGGTACAGATCGATATTCAAAAGAACTTGCAGATGGAAGAGGCAGATGTCTTTATCTCTTCTTTCAATCGTAAAAACCTGTATTACGAGGTACGTCCAAAAAAAGAGACGAAGAAACAACTCATTAAATTCCTCAAAGATCACAAGGGAAAATCCGGAGTTATTTACTGCCTAAGCCGCAAGAAGGTTGAAGAAATTGCGCAACTATTAAATGTGAACGGATTCAAAGCCGCTCCGTATCATGCTGGCCTTGAGCCGGACGTTCGGATGAAAAATCAGGATGATTTTCTCAACGAGGAAATTGATATCATTGTAGCCACTATAGCGTTCGGTATGGGGATTGACAAGCCGGATGTTCGTTTCGTGGTTCATTATGATGTTCCAAAATCACTGGAAGGTTATTACCAGGAAACCGGTCGTGGAGGCCGCGATGGTCTGGAAGGTTTGTGCTTGATGTTTTATAGCCACAACGACCTTAATAAATTAGAGAAATTTAATAAAGATAAGCCCGTTCAGGAACGTGAAAATGCACGTGTTCTTTTGCAGGAGATGGAATACTATGCTGAATCTCCGGTTTGCCGCAGAAGACAATTGCTTCATTATTTTGGGGAAGAGTATACACAAGAGAATTGTGGAATGTGCGACAACTGTGTCCATCCGCGCGAGCGCTTTGATGGATCTGAAGCAGTGAAGTTAGTGCTGGGAGCCGTAAAACAAACCAATGAACGATTTGGCCTCAATCACCTCGTAAATGTTATTCGGGGTGTAGAAGATGAGTATGTAAAGAGCTATGGTCACTTCGACCTGGCGGTATATGGAAAGGGCAGCGACGAGGATGCCGATTACTGGAAGTCCGTTATTCGTCAGACGCTCATTTATCAATACCTGGAAAAGGATATAGAAAACATCGGTGTGCTGAAGATCAGCGAAAGAGGTGAAAAGTTTTTGAAAAAACCTCATGTGATTGAACTTGCCCGTGATCATGATTTTACAACAGTAATTGACGAAGAGGAAGAATCGGCAGATAAGGGTCCGGTAAACACCAAAGCGTATGATGTTAAGCTATTTGAAATTCTGAAGACTCTTCGCAGGAAAATTGCGAAAGAGAAAAATCTTCCTCCTTATGTGATCTTTCAGGATCCTTCCCTGGAAGAGATGGCTACAACGTACCCTACTACCAATGATGAGTTGGCACAGGTGAACGGTGTTGGCATGGGTAAGGTGAACAAGTTTGGTGAAGAGTTTTTAGAAGTCATTCAAAAGTATGTAGACGATAACGACATCGAGACAGCGAATGAAGTTGTCATAAAATCTTCTATAAATAAATCAAAGACAAAAATTCTCATCATCCAGCAGATTGATCGGAAGGTTGATCTGGAAGAGATAGCGGAGAAAGCCAGAATGTCCTTTGAAGATTTATTAACGGAGATTGAAAACATCTGCTACTCAGGGACGAAGTTGAATCTGACTTATTATATCGATCAGGTGATAGATCCTCATAAGCAGGATGACATCCATGATTATTTTATGAATGCTGAGACTGACAATCTCGAAGAAGCCTTAGGCGATGGTTCGATGTCTGATTACTCTGAAGAGGAGGTCAGAATGATGCGGATCAAATTCATGTCAGAGTATGCCAATTAATATGTAGGGACGCAATATTTTGAGTCCCGACATGTTCCCGCCTTTTAACCGTTTTACTTATAACGGATAACCGTTAGTTGTTGTCCGCCACTGTTTTATTTAACCGAATTCGCGGCTATCTTTGGGATTCAACCGAAAATGAACCCATGAACATTCTCGTTATTGGTAATGGTGGGAGGGAGCACGCCCTGGCTTGGAAAATCAAGGAAAGTCCGCTTTGCCAAAAGATTTTTGTGGCCCCCGGAAATGCCGGCACGGCAATGATTGCTGAGAATGTTGCCCTCGATGTCAATGATTTTGAAGGGTTGGGTAAGTTCTGTGTCAAAAATTCCATCGGGCTTGTAGTCGTCGGCCCGGAAGGCCCCCTGGTAAACGGTATTCGAGATTATTTTGAAAATGATACTTCATTAGCAGGAATACTAATGATTGGCCCGGGTAAAATGGGGGCACAACTTGAAGGCAGTAAAGATTACTCCAAGCAGTTCATGCATCGGCATAACATACCGACAGCAAAAGCCAGATCGTTCATCGTCTCCGATTTAAGTCAAGCCCTGGAATATATTTCGAGCTGTAAACCGCCTATTGTGTTGAAAGCAGATGGTCTTGCTGCCGGCAAAGGTGTGATTATTAGTTTAAGTCAGGGCGAAGCAAAGGCAGTAATAAAGGAAATGCTTGTCAATAAAAGATTCGGAGCCGCCAGCGCAAAGGTGTTGATCGAGGAATTCTTAAATGGTATTGAGCTTTCTGTCTTTGTACTCACCGATGGCAAGGATTATGTTATCTTACCGGAAGCAAAAGATTACAAACGCATCGGTGAAGGCGACACTGGTCCGAACACGGGAGGCATGGGTGCTGTTTCGCCTGTTGTGTTTGCAGATTCCTCTTTCATGCAAAAAATAGAAGAACTAGTAGTCAAGCCAACGATTGCCGGATTGAATCATGAAGGTATAGATTATAAAGGGTTCATCTTTGTCGGGATCATGAATGTGGGCGGTAATCCATTTGTTATTGAGTATAATGCTCGTATGGGTGACCCGGAAACGCAGGCGGTGATGCCGCGCATTAAAAGCGATTTTGTGGAGCTGCTGGTCGCTGCGGGAAAAGGTGAGTTAAAGGATAAGAAAATTGAAATCGATGAGCATTTTGCTGTTACCATAGCGCTGGTGTCTGGTGGTTATCCGGGTGAATATGAGACCGGAAAGGTTATTCATGGATTGGATAAAGAAGGACAAGCGATGGTGTTCCACGCAGGAACTATGAAACAAAAAGAACAAGTGTTGACCCATGGGGGTCGTGTACTGGCAGTCTCCGGAAAAGGCAATTCATTGTCGGAGGCGAGAGACCTGGCCTATAAAACGGCTGCCCAAATTAATTGGGACGGTCTATATTACCGAAAAGACATCGGACAAGATTTATTGAATTATAAAAGATAAGCGGGATGGGATGTTCATGTGGATCAACGAAAAACGGAGTAGTTTCCGGATGCAATAATAACGGAGCCTGTAGCACAGGTGGTTGTAATAAAATGAATGTTTTTGACTGGCTATCGAATATGGAAATGCCGGGTGAAGACAAGTTCAATATTGTAGAAGTACGTTTCAAAAATGGGCGCAAAGAATTTCATGTTAATTCAGATAGACTAAATTTAACCACCGGTGATGCCGTTGTAGTCGAAGTCCCTAGTGGGCACCATATAGGTTATGTTTCCATGCAAGGTGAATTGGTGCGCTTGCAAATGCAAAAGAAAAAAGTGGCGAATGATGGGGAGATCAAGAAAATTTACCGGTTAGCCCATCAGAAAGATTTGGAGAAATTCGAAGAGGTAAAGAAACGTGAATTACCTACACTTTACCGGACACGGGAGATTATTCGCGACCTGAAACTGGAAATGAAACTTTCAGATGTCGAGTACCAGGCTGATAATGTAAAAGCTACATTCTTCTACTCCGCTGATGATCGGGTTGATTTTCGTGAATTGATCAAGTTATTGGCCGGTGAATTTAGAATCCGTGTGGAGATGCGTCAGATCAGCCTGCGTCAGGAGGCCGGAAGATTAGGAGGCATTGGTGTTTGCGGTCGGGAACTATGTTGCTCAACGTGGTTGAGTGATTTTAAAAATGTAGCGACCAGCGCGGCACGGTATCAGAATCTTTCTCTTAATCCAAGCAAACTCTCTGGTCAATGCGGCAGGTTAAAATGTTGCCTTAACTATGAACTCGAAACATACCTGGAGGCGTTGGAACATATCCCGAAAATTGAAGGACCACTGCTCACCGAAAAAGGTGAGGCGACGCTGCAAAAGACAGACATCTTCCGAAAAATTATGTGGTTTGGATTTGTTTCAGAAAACACCTGGTACCCGTTGAATGTAGAACGCGTCAATCAAATTCTACTTTTGAACCGCGAAGGTAAAAAGCCTGCAAATCTTGACCTGGATGTATTGGCAGAGAAAATTCCGGTAGAGACACTCAACAGCGATCTTGCCCGTATGGATCAAAAATTCAAAGGTAAATCGAAGAAGCGCAAGAAGAAGAGAAGTGGCGGAGACAATCGAAACGATAATCGAAATAACCGTAACCCAAAACCTGGGAGTCAGCGATGAGAATTTTGTTTACGCTTTGCGTCACAGCTATTCTTCTAACCGCTTGTGATGATACACGGGTGTACGAACAAATCACCGACTTCGAACAGCGGCAATGGGTGATTTCTGAAAAGCCTCAGTTCGAATTTGTCATCGATGACGTGAATGAGCCGTACAATCTTTATGGGGATATTCGAAACTCCGTTTCTTATCCTTATTCCCGTTTTTTTTTCACCTACTATCTGCAAGACTCTACAGGGTTGGAGATTCATAAGAGTCTAATGACCGAATTTCTCTTTGATGCCAAAACAGGAAAACCCTTTGGCAAAAGTGGAATTGGTGATTTGTATGACCACCGTTTTTTGTTACTTAAAGATTATCAATTCAAAAACAAAGGCAAATACCGGGTAGTGTTTGAACAGTTTATGCGGATGGATACTTTGCCTGGAATTCTGGCTATAGGGTTGAGAGTGGAAAAAAGCAGACCATGATTGACCATGATTGACCATGATTTTCAGGATTTACGGGAATAGTTGGATCTAGGTCACCTTATTACAGGGAAAAGAGATTTAATTTATTATGTTTAGCCAATTCCAATTCAAACTTGTTCAGCTTATTACATAAAAAAGTATGAAGAAAAATATTTTAATGCTGCTGGCGATTTGTGTTTCGTTTTTTAGTCACGGCAATATACGCCTGCCAAAAATCCTAAGCGATAATATGGTATTACAGCGCAACAAACCAATTACCGTTTGGGGTTGGGCGGATGCAAACGAAAAGGTGATGGTGCAGTTTAAGAATCAAACAAAGACAAGCAAAGCCGACAAAACGGGCAAGTGGATCGTTACGTTAAATCCTGAGGCAGCCGGCGGCCCCTTTCAACTTACACTGAAAGGAAAGAACACCATTATACTGAATAATATTCTGGTGGGAGAAGTATGGGTATGCTCAGGTCAGTCTAACATGGAATGGACCGTGCGCAATTCAAACAATGCAGAGCAGGAAATTCAACAAGGCAACTATCCTGAGATAAGACAATTCCTCGTTCAAAACGCTGTCTCATCTAAACCGGAAGAAGATGTGACGGGGGGAGATTGGAAAATTTGTTCTCCTGAAAATGTACCTGACTTCACCGCTGTCGGTTATTTCTTTGCGCGTGAATTATATAATAAGTTGAAGGTTCCAGTTGGCCTTATCAATACTTCCTGGGGAGGAACGCATTCTGAAACCTGGACAAGTAGAAAAGCTTTTGAACAAAGCGATGAATTCAAAGCCATGATAGCCTCCATGCCTGTCCTTGATCTTGATCAGCTGTCAAAAAAACGCCAGGAAGCGCAAGTGATAAAACTCAGGGACATGAACATAACGTTGCCTGCTGTTGGAGTAGAGCACTGGAAGGATGCTGGATTTAACGACAATCAATGGAAGGTTATGACATTGCCAGGACTTTGGGAACAACACGGCCTGGACGACTTAGATGGGGTGGTATGGTTTCGCAAAGGCATTACCATAGCCCCCGATGATGCTGACAAAGAGGCTCTCCTTGAACTTGGTATGATCGATGATTCGGACGAAAGTTTTATAAACGGTGTAAGCGTTGGTATCACCAAGAACAAATACAACGAAAAAAGAAAATACAAAATACCTGCAGGCGTTTTGAAAGCAGGGAGGAATGTGATTGCTGTACGTGTAGAAGACACTGGAGGAGGCGGGGGAATATATGGTGAAACGCAAGACATGAAATTAACAACGAATAGTCATTCAGAAATATTCCTGGCTGGCAATTGGTCCTTTACAGTAGAAAGCCTAATGGCGGGTAGCACCACCATTGGACCGAATAGCTATCCCGCGTTATTGTTTAATGCTATGATTAATCCTATTCTGAACTTCGGTATTGAGGGCGCTATCTGGTACCAGGGAGAATCCAATGCGGGTCGTGCATTTCAATACAGAACGGCCTTTCCATTAATGATAGGAGATTGGCGTAATCATTGGCGACAAGGAGACTTCCCATTTTACTTTGTACAATTGGCAAGCTTTAACGCGGCTGATGGTACCAGTGTGCATGGAAGTACCTGGGCAGAGCTTCGGGAAGCGCAGAGCCTTACGTTATCCCTTCCCAATACCGGTATGGCAGTGACCACGGATATCGGAGAAGCTAACGATATCCATCCGAGAAATAAACAAGATGTTGGAAAACGACTTGCTGCCATTGCACTTAATAAAGTTTATGCTCAGGGCAATGAGTATAGCGGGCCAGTGTATAAAACGATGAACATTGAAGGAAGCAAGATCAGGATTTTCTTCACGCACGTCGGAGGGGGATTAATGGTGAAAGATAAATATGGTTATCTCAAAGGATTTGAACTAGCCGGAGCTGACCAGAAATTTTATTATGCCAAAGCCTGGATCGAAGGCAGTGACGTCGTCGTTTCTTCCGACCTGGTGCCTAGTCCGGTGGCTGCTCATTTTGCCTGGGCGGACAACCCGGAAGATGCAAATCTTTTTAATAAAGAAGGTTACCCCGCATCGCCTTTTCGCACCGATACCTGGAAAGGTATAACTACCGATGCTAAGTTTACGATAGATTAATACGTGTGTTTTAGCGATGCATCACCAGATGAATGCAGAAAAAATCTTGCAACTTGTCGAGGTGAATTTCTACTGCGTTACTATTATTTGTTACCAGGTAATTGCCTTGAGACCGCAGCACGTTGTAACGATCAAGTGATGTTCCTTCCAGGTTTAATTTAGCGCGTAGGTCATACACAGGCTGTAAACTCCGAAGTGGCCTCACGGGTCCTGAAGTAATGTTCACGAAAGAGAATATGTATTCATTCGGAGAGCTGACGGAACGTGTAAGACCAATATGTACACTTTCGGGAGCATTTGTTTCAATAGGTATGGAATTAGCGGCCAGATAGCGGACACTTCTCGACAAAAGGTTACGAACATCGGGATGTCCCATTTCATAACTTATTTGGTCGGGCTGATTAGAAAAGTATAAAGTCTTTCCTTTCTTGAAGGTATTCTCAAGTACCGTTGGAAATTCGTGTGACCATTCCGTTGTCCAGGCCTTCTCTGGGGGCTGATTATGCACAACGGGTACGTAGGTGCAAATCTTTTTGGCTGTAGGCGCTATTTGGCAAAGGAGTGTATATCCGGCATTAATGAATAATTCTGTTTCGTCGCTATCTGGTTTTACAACGGGATGTGTTGCATCAAAAATAAATTGATAACAATCTTTTTTTGTATTTATTTTTTCTCCGGTGAAATGGCACCCAAATACTTCGGCAAGGCCAAAGTCTTTTCGCTTTGATCCATCCATGTCGAACAGGCTTGTCTCAAATGTGGCAAGAATACTTCCGCCGTCACTCACGTAATTCTTTAACAACGCAGTCTCTTTATCGGATAGGCACTTCACGTTTGGCAAGATCACGAGACTATATTTGTTCAGCCGATGCTTACTGATTTGATAGTCGGGTATAAAATCATATGGAATATGGTTTTCGATCAAAATACTTTCCATTCCTTTTATAGATGCGTCAAACCTATCCCCATCCGTGTTTTGGTTTTGATAAAATAACCGTGTTGGTCTGGAGTAATATATTCCGATCGTAGCTACCGGAGCGTGTTGTGTTAGAAGCTTTTCGTGTACCTTAACAAACTCGTAAGCTTCAACATGTTGGAAGGCGTTTCGGCGATCGTGTGTATCCGCAGGGTGTGGCCCGGTAAAACTGCAATTCCAAAAACGACCTCCAGTGGCCAGTGCCTGCCATAACCACACGTCGAGGTCCAACGGCGGATCCATGATATAACGATGGGATGTTCCGTTTCCACCGTATAATATGATGGCTTCTTTTTCGGGAGACATTGACTTAAGAAACTTTATGATTGTATTGGCATAGGTTAAATCTTCATAGTGAATATCTTCCGTGTTTTCGGTCAGGAAGGCAACACTTACCAGGAAATCAAAATGATCGCGGGCATTATATAAATCAATACCAGAATCAATACGCCCTCCAGTTTCGAACATGCTAAAGACCTCAGCCGTGTAAACTTTATCTTCCCCAAATGACTTAACAGTTTTCTTCATTCGATTCATGTGCTGATCGGCAACATTGGTTTTCCATTCCATATAACGATTCAATTCTCCTGCTGAAGAAGTGGGGGTTGGCAAATCTCTTCCTGCAGCTTCTTTGAAAGATTGCGCGCAATGCTGGCAATAACAAATACCGGAGATGCCAATGCTATTGTGCCAAATGCCATCCAGTTTATAATGCTTCATGAGGTATTTTATAAACTCTTCAGCGTGAGCGTTACGGTAGTACCCGTTGTAGCACGCTGCGTAGAGTTGCGGCCTGGTGTAATTTAACTGAATAGGTTTCTGCTCTTTGTCTACACTGAACCAATCAGAAAACTGCCTGTAAATCTTTTCTTCAACCCCGCGAAAATCGATTCGACCAATGACACGAATTCCAGCAGCATGACAGGCTTCCGTTATTTCCTTCAGAATGTCCCTTTGTCCCATAAACGAATTAATATTGGCGGCAGGGAGTGGGTTTTGAAAAAAATCAACGATACCTCCGGCATTTACGACCAGCGTATTGCACGCCGATTTTTCCATGTAGGCAACCACTGCTTTCGCATCATAGTGTAATGCATCAGGTTCTCTCAATACGGTTTGGAGGATCCTTAGCGGTTGGTTATACCAGTATATTTCCTGGCTTTGATTATGTTTCATTGCCTCAGCGCGGCTGAACAGAGGAGAAAATACTGCGCTTCCTCCCAGTAAAGCACTGTATTGAATGAAGCTTCTTCGGTCTATTTTAGTGAATCTCATGCCTTAAGATGAATAGATGATTTAAATACAAGCTATCTAATTTTAAAAATTGTTCCGTTGATATCCGTGATTTAATTCATACTAAGACACTGCGACAGTGAGCTATCGTATTGTTTACTGTATCATTAATTTCTATTTTGCTAGAAGCTTAGTATAAATATGAGAACTCATATAAAATTGGCGGTACTGATAATTTTTGTCTCATTCCTGACGCACCCGGTTTATGCTCAGAAAAAAAGGCTTACCGATCATCTTGCTACGAAAGAAACCAGAAACTTGTATAAGAGCCTCGGGAAATTATCAAAAAAGCACACTCTTTTTGGTCATCAGCACGCTACAGAATATGGTCACGGATGGTCAGGTGATAAGGACCGATCAGACGTTAAATCTGTTACCGGGTCTCACCCTGCAGTGATTGGAGTTGACCTGATGGGATTTTCTGGCCGATCGCCGGAGTTGATTCAACAAGCTAAGGACGAGCTGAAACAAAATGTTGCAGCTACATACAACAGGGGAGGCGTGACGACCCTGGCGTGGCATTTCCCGAACCCTGTATCCAGCGGTGGTTTTTATTGGGTAGACTCTCTTTCATTGCCTGCCGTGAAATACATCATTCCAGGTGGCGAAGCACATGATAAATACAAAGAAATTCTCCTCGGGATAGGTGAATGGGCTAAAAATGTCAAAGGAGCAGATGGTAAGTTGGTACCCATGATTTTCAGACCTTTTCACGAATTTGATGGAGGTTGGTTTTGGTGGGGAAAGCCCCATTGCACAACAGAGGAATTTGTTTCGTTGTGGCGATTTACGGTTTCGTATCTGAGAGACAGCCTGGAGGTTCATAATTTTATCTACGCCTTTTCTCCCGATAATAAATTCAAAACAGAGGAGCAGTATCTGGAACGGTATCCGGGGGATGAATGGGTAGACATGGTGGGAATGGACAACTATGGAGATATGGGACGAAACCGATATGATCTCGATACAGCCACCCTGAAACTAAAAATAGTTTCCGATTACGCGCTGAAAGCTGGAAAGTTAGCCGCTTTTACGGAAACCGGGTTGGAGTCTATACCCAACCTCACCTGGTGGACCGGCACACTTTTGAAGGTTATGCGTGCTCATGACATGAGACTCTCTTACGTGTTGGTTTGGCGCAATGACAAGACCAGTGCTACCCATTATTATGCCCCTTTTCCAGGACAGGTGAGCGTTCCAGATTTTATTAAGTTCTATAATGATCCCTATACATTATTTGAAGAAGATCTGAAAAATATTTACGGAAAAAGGAAAATGGATCGGCGGTAAATAGTTTCAAATTCACAGCAAGTCAGTCAAAAGATATGCTGTTGAATTTGTGCCGGTTATCCGTTATCTTTCTTATTCAAACTTTAAAGTCATGCCTTTATTCATGGATTTTCACAAGGGTTTAAGCGTGACCGTTGAGGACGTGAAAAATGCACACATGGCCGATGAAAGGGTTCAGGATAAGTATGGTGTAAAATATCATCAATTTTGGGTAAATGAAGCAGCGGGGCACATCTTTTGCCTCATGGAAGGACCCGACAAAGAATCGTGTGAAGCAGTTCATCGGGAAGCTCATGGAAACATCGCCTGTTCTGTTGTTGAAGTGGAACCCGGATTTTTTAGGCTATTAATGGGGGAGGGACATCGTGTTGATCAGGGCCATGTTCAATATGCGGATGGCATGATAGACCTGGGATACAGAAATATTCTTGTAGTGACAATTCAAGTCCTGACCACATTAACCACGTCTACAGATTACCAATATTTAAGAACCCCACACGAAGAACGCAAATTGGCTTTGGAAAAGATCAAGTCTTTCCTTGGCCGCGAAATAAAATGGTCTTCCGATGACAGTCTGATCGGCGTTTTTAACTCTTCTACAAATGCTGTCCGATGCGCGCTTGAAGTACAAAGGGAGTTGTTGCTCAGGCAACGCAATACGCAGGATAAGGAATCCGACTATTACTTCAGGATTGGTCTGAGTGCCGGGCAGCCAGTCACCGAAAATGATGAATTTTTTGGTGCAGCACTTAAGCTTGCAAAAAGGTTATGCAATATCGCCCGTGTGAACGAGGTTTTAATCTCCGCCCTGGTCAATGAACTATGCGATGTAAAAGAGATTTCACGTCGGCGCGGTGAAGAAAAAGTCCTCATAAAATCTGTAAGTACCACGGAGGAGACGTTCATCAACAGCCTTTTCAGGATTACCGATACCAATCTGGCGGATGAAAACTTCAGTATTGAAACCCTGAGCCGTGATATTGGAATTAGCCGTCCTCAACTCTACCGGAAGATCACTACATTAACCGGAAGATCCCCCAACGATTTGATCCGTGATTTGCGCATGGAGAGGGCCATGTCACTTTTGAAGCGAAGGGAGGGTAATATTTCAGAAATTGCGTTGGAAGTGGGTTATAATAACCCCTCTTATTTTGCAAAATGCTTCACGAAAAAGTTTGGTTGCACCCCTTCGAAATTTATCGAAACGGTGCGGGTTGCGTGAGCGTCAGGCTCCAAATTAATGTTCTTGATTCCCTTGGCATGCCCTTTTTCAGGGATTGAAAAACCTGCGGTGAACGAATAACGTGATGAATTGAACAACTTCTGCTAGACTATAAATAGGATACCTTATCATCTTTGATCATCATTCTTCGGCGGTGTAAAATAATCAACCAAAAAAGAACCTCTTATGATCTCAACCCTGGAAAAAGGAACCGAACATCTTATAGATGAATCGGCATTGCAGAGTTTTAAGGCCTCCATCCGCGGTATGGTCATCACAAAAGATGACCCTTCCTATGATAATGAGCGCAGTGTGTACAACGGAATGATTGATCGGCACCCAGCCGTGATCGTGAAATGCAGAAATGTAGCCGATGTAATAAGCTCGGTGAACTTCGGGAAAGCCCAGAAATTATTGATCGCCATCCGCGCAGGAGGGCACAATGCTGGAGGACTTGGTGTATGTGACGATGGGTTGGTAATTGATCTTTCTCTTATGAAAGGAATACGCATCGATCTGGAAGCTAACACCATCAGGGTAGAAGGAGGTTGCCTGTTGGGTGACATAGATCACGCGACACAGGGTTTTGGAAAAGCGGTGCCGAGCGGGATTTTTTCTACGACCGGTATTACTGGGCTTACCCTGGGAGGAGGATTGGGACATCTTACACGAAAGTACGGTCTGACCATAGACAATTTATTAGAGGCCGATGTGGTACTGGCAGATGGACAATTGGTAACCGCGAGCGAAAAGAAAAATGCTGATCTATTTTGGGCTATCCGCGGAGGAGGAGGAAACTTTGGGGTGATTACTTCCTTTTTATTCACGATGCAGGATGCAGGAACGATTCACGGAGGGCCTATGCTCTGGCATTTGGAGGATGGAGAAGAAATGATGCGTTTTTATCGCGACTTTATTCTGAAAGCTCCGCACGATGTTTATTGTTACTTTGCTTTCCTTACCGTTCCACCGGTGCCTCTGTTTCCAAGTGATTTGCACCTTAAAAAAATGTCCGGTTTGGTTTGGTGCAACGTTGGTAATGATGATACGTCTGAGAAAGCGTTGAACACCTTTCGCAACTTTAAGAAGCCTGCACTGGATTATACAGGCGCAATGCCGTTTGCTGCTCTACAGGGAATGTTTGATGCATTGTATCCTAAAGGATTACAGTGGTACTGGAAGGCAGACTTTGTAAAGGACCTTTCGGATGAGGCCATAAAACTGAATGTGAAGTATGGCAACAGACTTCCCACGACACACTCTGCCATGCATCTCTATCCCATCAACGGCCAGGCCCAGAAAAAGAAAAGCAAGGATACGGCCTTCAGCTACCGCGATGCCAACTGGGCGCAGGTAATCGTTGGCGTTGATCCTGATCCGGCAAATGGTGATAAACTATCAACATGGACAAAGGAATACTGGACTGCGCTTCATCCATTCTCAGCCGGCGGAGCATATGTAAATTTCATGATGGAGGAAGGACAAGAGAGAGTGCAGGCTGCCTATGGTGACAATTATGAGCGGCTAACAAAAATAAAAGCCAAGTATGATCCACTGAATCTATTCCGTGTCAATCAAAATATTAAACCGATTTGATGTTAAACTTAATAAAACCCCAATAATTATGAACACTGATAACTTTAATTCCCGGAGACAGTTTATGGGAACCATGGCTGTTGCTGGTGCTGCCGGACTGTCAATGCTGTCCAATCCTCTTTTTGCAAATGCCCTGCCCCTTGAAGGAGTAAATGATGCCGAAGCATGGTTTAAAAAAGTGAAAGGCAAACATAAAATAGTTTACGATGCACCTGAGCCTCATGATGGGTTTCCTATTATCTGGTCATGGGTCTTTTACAAAACCAATAACCAAACTGGAACACCTGACAATGAACTGACCGCTGTGATCGTGCTGAGACACAGTGCGATTCCAATTGCCATGGAAGATAAGCTTTGGGAAAAATATAAATTCGGTGAAGCCTACAAAATTAACGATCCCAATACATCAGCCCCTGCGGTAAAAAATCCTTTCTGGATCCCAGAGGCAAAATTTTGGGTTGATTTTGGAATCGAAGGAATTAAGGCCTTACAAGCACGCGGTGTCATGTTCTGCGTCTGCGATATGGCACTTACGGTGAATAGCGTTATGACCGGTAAAGCAATGAATCTTAATCCAGACGAAATTAAGAAGGAATGGGTAAGCGGTTTGCTTCCTGGTATTCAGATTGTTCCTTCGGGTGTTTGGGCCATTGGTCGTGCGCAGGAAAAAGGATGTGCTTACTGTTTTGCTGGATAAATTCTATCAAAAAGCCATGGGCTGACGAAAGGTTAGCTCATGGTTTCTATGAATTTCAAAAATTTTGCGTGAACGCTTATGAAAAAGTTTATACTCCTTTTCTTCCCTTTGATTATTTCCTTGGCTGTAATGGCACAGACAAAACCTGTCAAAATAGTATTTGATATTACAAGCAAAGACACGCTGGCACATCAAAGTGTACTGCGGCATGTTTCAGGCATGGCTACTACTTATCCTGAATCACAATTCGAAGTTGTCGTTTATGGTTCGGCGTTGCCGATGTTGCTGAAAGGTAAATCAACAATTGAGAAAGGATTAGCTACACTGACAACAAATAAAAATGTTTCCTTTCAGGCTTGTTCTTCTACGATGAAACGCTATAACGTAGATAAAAGTCAGCTTATTCCTGGCGTAGGGGTTGTACCGGACGCCATCATCGAGATTGTTACAAAACAAAGTCAGGGATGGGGCTATATAAAGGAGTAAATTTATACATTATATTGAATTAGGCTGCTGACCTCTTATGAAAGAAAATCCGTTGTTGGGGATTATTTCATACCTGAACATGCTTGTTTTGGTATGTGTTATTTTTATCGTCGGGGCATCGGTCGTTGTGTTGATACCATCAACGGTTAACCTCAACGAGCCGGAAGCCAAGGAACCAGCTGCACCGTTGGTTACTAAGCAGGGCGATCAAACGGCTTTATGGCACCCACCTGATTCCACAAAGATTCCTAATACTCCTGAAGGTGATTTGATCCGGTATGGTCGCGAACTGGTAGCCCATACTGCGCTTTACCTTGGACCCACGGGAAAAGTGATGGCGATAAGTAATGGGATGAATTGTCAGAACTGCCACTTGAAAGCAGGAAAAAAACCATTTGGTAACAATTACGCCGGAGTAGCTTCAACTTATCCAAAATTTCGCGCACGCTCAGGTACTCTTGAATCCGTTGAAAAGAGAGTAAACGATTGTATCGAGCGAAGCCTTAACGGAAAAAAACTTGATGACAATAGCACTGAAATGCGAGCGTTCGTCTCCTATATTAAATGGGTGGGAAGCGAAGTAAGCATCGGTGTTTATCCAAAAGGAGCTGGGCTGTTGGATCTCCCTTTACTAGACCGGCCAGCGGATCCATTAAAAGGGAAAGAGGTATTTAAGTTTTACTGTTCGCGTGGCCACGGTGCGCAAGGAGAAGGCTTGCGTGATGAACATGGTATAGAATGGAAATATCCTCCTCTATGCAATGACAACAGTTATAATATTGGCGCGGGATTATTTCGACTATCACGTTTTGCAGGATATGTAAAAGCAAATATGCCAAACGGCGCTACATATGACAATCCACAGCTAACAGATGAGGAGGCATGGGACGTTGCAGCCTATGTCAATTCGTTGCCGAGGCCTGCGAAAGACCTTTCACAAGACTGGCCTGATATCTCCACCAAGCCCTTCGATCATCCCTTTGGACCATATGCGGATAACTTTTCTGAAAAGCAACACAAGTATGGTCCGTTTGCATCAATAAAAGCCGATCAAAAGAAAAAGTGACCTTCCGTTTTGCCATGGGGAGTCATAATTAAATCAAAGAACGCATAAAAAACGTTTAGACTCTCGCCAGGCTGATTGTTCCGGAAATTTATCTCTACGAGTTGTTTAAATTACTATTATCAGTTCGCTTAACGCAAAGCGCTATTCATGGTGGGCGTGCCGGATAATGAAGTCATTAAAGGAAATTAGTTTTTAATTCTAAATTGCGTCAATTAACTTTTGGATATGATTAAGGTGATTATACATGCACTGAAGCGTTTTGCCTGGTTCAAAAGGCTTAATGCAAAAGTGACATACGAACTTCTTGCAAAACACATCCCGGTTGCGGATTGGCATTTTATGAATTACGGCTATATGCCAAATGCCAATGAAAAGCCGCTGGATTTGCCCAATGATCCAAAGATCCAAAAGTATCCTTTACAGATGTATCATTACCTCGCGATAAAAACGGGAATAGAAGGAAAGCACGTGCTGGAGGTAGGTAGTGGTCGCGGAGGTGGGGCAAGGCATATTGCCGGAACATTAAAACCTGCATCTTATACAGGAATGGATATTGCACAAAGCGCCGTTGACCTCGCTAATAAGATACATACTTTGTCCAACCTGAAATTTATTCAGGGCAGTGCGGAGGCTATTCCCTTAGCCGACAACAGCATGGATGTGGTTATCAATGTTGAGTCTTGTCATGCCTATGGATCAGTCGACAAGTTTCTTAGCGAAGTAAACCGGGTTTTGAAACCAGGGGGCTATTTGTTACTGGTCGATTTCAGAAACGAAAAGAATGTTGAGAATATGAGCACCCTCAGGAACCAACTTCGCAATACAGGCATGGAGGTACTTGAAGAGGAAAACATCACGGACAACGTCATTCGATCTATAGAAGCTGAGGATGAATCAAAGAAAGAACGAATTAGAACTTTAATACCTCAAAAATGGCAAAAGCTTTTTTCTGAGTTTGCCGGCGTAGTTGGTTCGCGATTTTATGAAACCCTGAAGAATGGTTCGCGCTTATATTATAGATTTGAACTAAGGAAGAGCGTGTAGGTCCAAAAACGTTTCGAAGGACGAACCCATTACGAATCGATCTGATCAGGTTTAAGGTGTACTTGAATTTTTTCGGATGCTTCGAAATACTCTTAATCATCGATCAGCTAATGTCGACATGAGAAGTAAAGAACCTGTCCGATCATTTTTTCAATTTAGATAAAAGCTCAATCATATCCCGTATTTCTCTTTTTGACATCAGTGTGCCCATGGGAGGCATACCGGAAACCATATTCTCCCGTTTGTTGATCCGGGAGACCGCCACTTCTATCGGCTCGGCATCTGAGGTTTTGAGGATTAATTCGCTTTCCGTTTCTTCTGTCAGAATTCCCGAGATGACCTGGCCATCTTTTAAAGTAAGTTTTACAGATCCATAACCAGGCGAAAGTCTGGCGCTCGGTTCAATGAGTGCACGCAATAGTTCTTCGCGGCTTAGTTTGTCACCGATATGGGTCAGGTCAGGACCTACAGTCCCGCCTTCACCTCCAATGGAGTGACAACGAACACACTGCGCGGTGGAGTTTGTCATGAAGAACCACCATGCTCTTTCGGCGTCACCACCATAGAGCGTTTCCAAAAAACCATCCGTACTCTTTCCGGATGATCGAAGCGGGCTGAGTTTGGCAATGAGTTTTTCCGAACGGGTAGAGTCTATTGCTTCGATGAGATCTAATGTTATGGCAGGAGGAAGTTTTTTACTTGACAATTGGTCGATAAGTCCATCTAACACAGGTTCACTTTTCTCGACAGGCATTTCACCCAGTACCGTCAGCAATTGCTGTTGTTCCTCTATCGTGCCATTTTTAAAGATGGGCCCAACGATGCCTGGCAGATTTTCTTTAGTGATATCCAATTCATTTAACAACCCCACTGCGGCTGTTCTTACCGTTGGGTCTTTGTCCTCCATTCCCAGTTTAATGACCGTTTCTATCTTATTGTATTTCAGTTTATGTAAGGCGATTAACATGGCAGACCGGACGGCCGGTGCGTTGTGTTGTTGCATGATTTTCACTAATGCATCATTATAATCCATGATTTCCAGTGCACTGAGCATTTTTGACGTCGCGACTAAAATATCAGCATCCTTACTTTGTAAGAATGGAGAAATCACGGCGCGTATCTTTGTGGTCACCAGCGCAGGATCACGTTCTATTTTTCCGCGGAGGCGGCCATCCACCCGATCCAGCACTGAAGGATTGGCCCATACGCCCAACGTAGCGAGTGCTTCAGCGCGTATGGCGGCGGGTATATCTGTGCGTTTCGCAAATGAGATCAAGATGTCCATTTCCTTTTCAGTGCCCACGCGAAGGCAGGCATTGATACCACGCCGTAACAACGCTTCCGATGAAAATCTTTTTTCGCTCAGTGTAGCGGCCAGGGCAGGTAAAGCTTTTTCAATCGACAGATCGTCATTAATGGCGCGTGCCGCTTCCGTGGCGATGTACTCATCTTTGTCTTGAAGAAAGAGCGCTACCTTTTCGCTTTGCAGTCTGCGCAGCACCAAGACAGCAGCAATCCTGAGCGCTCTGCTCGGGCTATTTACTAATTCTGTCATGGGGGCTTCCTGTCCGATGCGCGTGAGTGCCAATACACCGGCATGTCTGAGGTATACGTCCTCATCATTATTTTTTTCCAGCATACTGATAATTGGAGTGACAGCATCCTGGTAGGCTATTCGTCCAAGCGCCTGTGCGCCAAAAAATACTGCACGGGGATATGGATGACTGAGCAAGGGGATTAAATATTTTCCTGCTTCTGTATAGGTAACATCGCCCAATATTTTTGCCGCTTGCGCTACTATTTCTGGATCGTTGTCATTTAATAATTCCAGCAGTGGAGCCGCGTATGCTTTATCCATCCTGGCCAATTGTCCGATGCCCCAGATGCCGTGAACGCGCGCTAATTGATTATCACGTTGTGCAATGGCCCGCTTGAAAATTTCCCATCCTATCTTTTCTCTTTTTGATAATTCAAATTGTGATTTTTGGCGGATACGCATATCTGGATTGGAAAGCAACGTAAACAATTCTTCCTCAGTTTGTGTTGCATAATCCAACTGCATCAGGCGCTTTGTTTCTATCCTTACGGCTTTCAAATCGTTTTTCGCTTCGGTCACATCCAGCTTCCAAACTCTTCCATAATTTTTCGTATTCCATCCATTGATCCAGTCGGCTACGTACAAGGCTCCATCAGGGCCAAACTCTATTCCGGTAGGTAAAATACCGCTGACGACATCTTTTTCTTCTGCGAGTTCAAAGGAAGCGCCTTTAGGTTTTAAACTAAAAGACCAGATGTGTGACCTGCTTGGGTTGCCCACAAATTCTACCAGAAAGAAATTATTCCTCCAGGCTGATCCAAGCGCCGTGCCCGGATTATATACCATGCCTGTCGGGCCGTTATGATAATTCATGATCGGTGGAATAATATAAGCTGCCTGTCCTTCCCAACGCGGCTTGTACAATCCTTCTTCCATCCATACTTTATAAGTATTATTTTTTGGATCTATGTATTTGCCATATTGCCAATTCGATCGCCAGCCGGCATCCGACCCTTCAACGATATAAACCAACCGTTCACTTTCTCCAGGATGATCACCGTCGTTGTCTGAACTGATGATGTTTCCATATTCATCAAATACAAATTCATGGGTATTGCGCAATCCTGAGGCAAAGACCTCAAAATCGCTTCCATCTTCATTTGACCGAACAATAATCCCTTCGTTGGGATGGGAGTGAATTTTTCCATCCGGAGCTTTTATGTTGGCACCGATATCGCCAATCTGCCAATAAATCTTTCCATCCGGGCCTTCGATGGCACCTGACATGCCATGACCACCAAACCCAATATGCACGGCGTAACCATGACTGATCGATACCTTTTCGTCTATTATACCATCTCCATCAGTATCTTTTAAACGCCACATGTCGGGACCTATGGTTACGAAGACATCTTCATCACGAACCAGTATACCTCCCGCTACGTCTGTCACTTCTTCATTGAAGTCGTTTAGAATGCGCGTGGAAATGTCGGCAATACCATCGCCCGACTCATCCTCCAGCCGCCATATTTCGTCTTTCTCAACCGTTAAATCGTGCCAATCATGACTACCATCCATATTCAAGTCTGCCAGCCATTTGTTTTCTTTACTTCGTTCGGGGGCAAAGGTGCTTTTTAAAAAGGCGCGTCTATCTTCTACCGATTGAAGACTTATCGATGGGATCATCCAATCGCGGTGCCCACGTATGTCAAATTCAGAATTCTTTTGACGGTTGGTTCGGGTGAGATACACCCTGCCTTCATCATCAATCGATATAGCAACAGGATCTGGCGCAAGGGAGTCAGAGGCCCACAAACTTAGCGTGAGTCCATCAACCAGTTGGACCGCTACACTTTTCCTGATTTCCGCCGCTTTCAACGCACCTTGAGCAGGATCCTCGCGTACAATGAGCGGTGGCTCCTTTGGTGTTGTTTTTTTACAGGATACCATCAAAGTAACCATGAGGAGTATTGGAAGAAGACTTCGTAAAGAATTAGTAAGCATCATTATGTTTTGGCGATAGATTTATTTAATTCCATTATCAGCAAACTAAGAAAGGGAAAAGAATTGGTTTTGTGAAATCTTTATTGGAATTGAGGCCTTTTGATTGTCTGAAAGTAATATTGGCCGCTCGTCGTTAGCAAGGTCGAGCCTCCTGATCTTGTATTGTAGCTCTACCCTGCCTTCTTCATACTCAAATAATGATCACGCTGTTTTTTATCAAAGCGTTCAATGGCATAACGCAATGCTGTACGCGGCATAGTGGCGGCATATTTATCTAAAAAGTTTAATAGTCTTTGGCGATCTTTTTTCCCAGCTTCGCGCAGCCACCCTCCGAAGGCCTTATGGATTAAGTCGTGGTCGTCGTCCAGCAACATTTCTGCAATTTTAAAAGTGTCGGCTACATCGCCTTGTCTAATAAAATACGCAGTGCTCACAATGGCCGTACGGCGTTCCCATATATTTTTAGAGCCCGCCAGCTTGTACAAAACATTCCGTGGTTTATCAAACAAGTAGCCTCCAACCACATAAGGCGCTGCTCTATCCACTAAATCCCAATTATTGATTCTATCGTGACGCTTAATGTAAAGGTCAAAAACTTCTTTCTTTTTACTTTCTGTTGTTTTCTTTCCTCGCACCTGGAAGTCCATAATACTCACACCACCTACTCGTGCCTCATGAAGGGGGCTTTCCAGTAGTTTTTCAATCTCACTGGCGGGCATTTCATTAAACTCTTTTGCCAGCGCAAAAACTTGTCCCATCCGCACACCCATAAAAACATCGCCCTCTCCATATTCTCCTTCACCGGATTTAAAATATTGCTGGATCTTCCTAAGTTCCGCTACTGAACTTATCGCTTTTAACCTTTCGACAAAGCGCTTGGCGGTAATACCTGTTGACGCAGCAGACATCTTTTCTTTTTTAGCCGTCTTTCCGGGTTTTGAAGTATTCCTTTTTTGATTGGTTTTTGCCATATAGTATTGTTGCTCAGAAACCTCCCCAGTGTTCTAATGTCAAGCTAATCCATTTTTAACTTGATATTCCTAAAACGCTTTGCGATTTTTCGGGTCATACGCCATGCTTCTACTTATAGCTTGCATAATATTTATTATCCTTTGAATTTCAAAAATAGAGATCTATTATTTCACCTTCTCTTCAGCTGGATGATCAAAGAACGGTTGTGTTGTGATTTTTTTGCTTTTGATTGTCATGGTTTTGTCGGTTAGCATCTATCATTTATCCTTGCGCATAAGCTTGCTTTAGTTTCTGAATGTCAATCTTATCCATCTTCAGCATGGCCATCATCACTCTTTTTGATTTCTCAGGATCTTTGTCCTGCAACCGTTTGCCTAGCATTAGAGGAATGATTTGCAACTACAGGCCAAATTTGTTTCGGAGAAAAATCAAGTTCGATGTCATTGATTATTC
>Ga0184629_10000201_pt1 | contig 26629 bp, 37 predicted proteins | sample PLM4_32_b1_FD_133158 | JGI IMG/M metagenome (GOLD analysis project Ga0184629, IMG submission 133158) | Groundwater sediment microbial communities from an aquifer in East River, Colorado, USA - PLM4_32_b1 | ecosystem: Environmental > Terrestrial > Soil > Riparian zone | place: USA: East River...
CTGTCCGCGTCATGAGTCCGCCAGTACCGTCTGCATGTGGGGCATCGGCGCGACGGTCGTCAGTCCCAAGGTGATGTTTGTGCTCGACGTACCGAACCGGACTGCTGACTTCCGAGGGCAGGTGTTAGATCCTGATCTGTACACCTGGATGAAGCGGATCTGTGAGCTGGCCGGTCTACGACTAGGGACCGACACCTATACCACCTATGCGGTCAAGTGTGGCGGGCAGTACAACGGTAAGCCGAAGGCCAAGGAAGTGAAGGCTTGTCAGACGTACCTGTGGGAAGAGATTCAAACTGTCAGACCGGAATACGTGATCTGCATGGGAGCTGCTGCTATCCGCGCACTGTACGGCAAGGCGGCGAAGCCGTTGAAGCAGCTACGCACCAGGGTTCAGCGGGCAGGCATCCGGGTCAAAGGTGCAGAGGGCGACTGCATTACCCCGTTCAAGCTGTCCGCAACCTATTCGCCCAGAATTCTCTCAGAGAGTCCGCAGCTTGTGACAGCGCTGGCCCGAGACATCGAGATCATTACTGGGAAGGTAACTCAAATTGCTGTAACCCGGCGCTACCGCTACGACGATCCGGAGGGATTCTTACGTGCTTTGTGACGAAGTAAAACTTGAGAAGAAGCGGGAAAGAGAGCGCCTTTGGCGGGAGAATAATCGCGACCGGGTTAGGGCGTCTCAAGAGAAATGGCGCCTGAACAATCTGGAAGAAGACCGCGCCAACAAACGGCGGCACGCTCGCAAAGCGTACTGGGATAATCCCGAGAAGGCGCGCGCTTACGGTCGCGCACAGGGGCGCCGTCTTCACTTAAAACGAAAGTATGGAATCTGCGAAGTAGACGTTCAGTGGCTGCTGCTTCAACAAGGCGGGCGCTGCGCGGTCTGTCAGACTGGCGATTTCAAACCGAACGTTGACCATTGCCACGTCTCCGGCAGAGTTCGCGGCGTCGTCTGCATTCGCTGCAACACTTTAGTTGGCTATCTGGAAACGACACCTCCCGCGGTCTTGTGCGCGGCAACCGAGTATATAAAGTCATGTCAAAACTAATTGGATGGGACATCGAGACGAACGGATTCGTTCCATACGACCCCAGTAAGAAGATTCTCACGGAAGCGGCGGCAGTCGCACCCGGTGAGGCTTATGGGTTCTCAATTGAACACCCTGACTCGATCCCTGGAATTGCCGCGCCTAACCGTGCGGCACTGCGACAACTGCTCACTGATCCTAAGGTTACGCTTGCGGGACATGGCGTGAAGTTCGATGTCCTTTTCGAGACGGTCAAACATGGTCCTGTTGAGTGCTCTCTTTTTGACACCCGCGTCGCGCACAGTCTGCTTGATGAGAACGCCCCAGATAATTCGCTGAAGTACCTTGCGTCAACCTTGACGGATCTAGGGCACTACGGTGACGAAGTAGACCGCGCCAACTTGGTCAACGAACCTCTCAAGAAGGTCTTGGAGTACAACACACAGGACGCGGATGCGTCGCTCCGAGTAGCCCGAGCACTAGAGCCAGCCTTGAAAGAGCAAGGCATGTGGCCCTTGTTCGAATTCATGATGCGCGTGGAAAAAGTTTTAGTAGATGTCGAAGCCGCGGGCGTATGGATCGACCGACCGTGGGCACAGCGGGCCGGCTGTGAGGTGTACAAGAACCTGAAGGAATCGGAGCAGGAACTATACCGGCTAGCCGGCAAAGAGTTCAACCTTAACTCGTCGGCTCAGAAGGTGTGGTTCTTCTACGAACACATGGGCCTGCCGGTCGTCCAGCTCACCAAGGGAGGCGAACCCGCCACGGATAAGAACGCCATCGTCTTGCTGAGGTACACCGAGGGGCAGTCGCCGGCACAGAAGCAAGCAACCGCGGCACTCTCCACCTGGAGCAAGAACAACAAGCTGTGGAATGGCTACTTCGTTCCGCTGCCAGGACTGCTTCAGCACGATCACCGACTCCATACCACGTACAACATAGGCCGCGGGCAGGCAGACGACGGAGAGGGCGACGCCGGCGCAAAGACCGGGCGTCTATCGAGCAGCAATCCCAACTTGCAGAACATCCCTATCCAACCTCTGATCCGCGGCATGTTCGCAGCAACCGACGTGTACGAGAATGGGCCTGAGTCTGATTGGGAGCTAGTCTGCGCTGACTACTCGCAGCTTGAGCTGCGTGTCGGTGCGTTCCTTGCGCAAGCGATGAACATGATCCAGTCCTTCGTTGAGGGCAAAGACTTCCACAACGCAACCTTGTCCGACGTGACGGGTATTCCATACGAAGACATCCTCGCGATCGTGAAGGACAAGGATCACCCGCAGCACTATGAGATAGGCAAGGTCAAGCGGGTCGGTGTGAAGCGGGTCAACTTCGGCGTGTTCTACGGGATTGGCTACCGCAAGCTGACTAAGCAACTGCTGGCCTTCGATGTCGTCATGCACGAAATGGAAGTAAAGAATCTGATGGCGCAATGGTTCGATAAGAATTGGGAAGTGGCCGAGTGGATCACGAAGATCGAGGATGAAGTCCTCCGGACGGGAAAGTGCGTCACGCCCACAGGCCGGGTCCGACACTTGGTCGGTGCCAACAGGCACACGGCGATCGGGATGCGTATGCTGCGCCAGGGCGTCAACACCCCGGTTCAGTCCTTCGCCTCAGAGATTTGCTTGGCTGCGATGATGTTGCTGCACGCAGATTACAAAGCATGGGCCTTATCACATGGCACGCCAACCGCTCGAATCGTCCTGCAAGTTCACGACATGATTGGCATGGAGTTCAACAAGAAGTACCACACCCGCGAGCAGATCCTCGAACACCTCAAGCACACGATGGAAGTCAAAGTCGTTTCCTTTCTTAAAGATCACTTCGGTATCAACCTCAACGTCCCCCTCGTCGCAGACCCCGACGCAGCAATCCGCTGGTCCTAAGCAACCTTCCTCTCCGTATCGCATCATACGTTAAGACTGTAGTAACGTATGATGCGATACGGAGGTAAGACATGAAGGTTGGAACCGCAATAGTAGTCACACCCTTGAGCTTCACCGACGAAGAACTTCTCACCGTACAGAACGGCATCGTCCTGGAGATCAAGCGCACAGCACAGGCCGGCCAGATCGGGGCTATCGAGCACAGCATCTCGTTGTTCCGCAAGATCCAGCCCGCCGTGGACAAGGCAATCGAACGCTTGAAGGCTTTGCAAGAGGCCGAGACTAAAGCGCAGGCTGAACCCGCGTCAGAGAACACAGCCCAGTAGCACACAACCCAATAAGACAGGAGAAACGCATGACTCAGGCAACGTACCATGCAGTAAATACCGAAGCGCTTCAAGCGCAGTTCGCTGAAGACAAGTCAAAGCAGGGCGACAGCGCGTGGTTAAAGCTGACCCAAGGAACCCACACACTCAGGATCTGTCCTCCCTTCGGGCCGGATGGAATCCCGTACCGCAAGGCCGAATCATTCCATAACCTCGTCGGAGCAGAGAACCGCAAGATCAATCCCGTTTCCTTCGACTATCTCTTCGGAAGCAAGAAGTTGTCAACGTACATGGCGAAGGCGAAGAAGATCGTCAAGCTGGACTTCGAGCTGTGGCAGAAGCACGGCGATCCGCTCAAGAAGCTGGCCGAGGCTGTTAAGGCGCTCGGAGACAAGAGCGACGGCGCGAAGAAACTGTGGCCCAAGAAATCGTTCTACTTCAACGTAATCAATCGGGCCGATGGCAAGCTGTACAAGTGGCAACAGTCCAAGAAGTTCTTCTCCACGGTGGAAACCCAGTTCAAGGTTACACCTCAGATGTTCGACCCGAACGTCGGCTTCGACTTCATGCTGACCGCTGAGAACGAGGGGATTGAACGACGCTACTCTTCCCCGATCTTCATCCAGAATCCAACTCCGCTCAACTCCCCGAGTCCGCTGTTCGACTTGGACGAGGTTGTGGCGAGGGGTGTCTACGGCTACCACACAGTGCTCGAAGCGATAGTGTCCACACCTTACCTTCAGCCCTTCATTGCAGCAACTCGGTTCGACATCAAGTCGTTCCTGGCGTAACGAGCTACCCGCGGGCATCGAGCGCCGACAAAAGTACACCAGATTCCCTGCGTCCAAAGAGCTGTGACACGGCCAGCTACAGGGCGGTAGAAAGCCGGCGAGCGGTGACTCAAATCAAAACAGGAGACAACCATGACAAAGGCAGAAGAGAAGGCATTCCATAAGGGCGCGACTGCTGAACGCAACGTGTTCGGTGCGAAGTTCAGAAGGATCGAGCAGAACTTCGGATACCGCAGCTTTCAGTTGAGCGAGGCAATCGAGTTCCGCAAGGCGCGAGTCAAGCGGTTCCGTGCAAAGAAGGGCGGGCTGTAATGATTACTCCAGACCAACTACTACACGACATGAAGCAAGGCGCACTCAGGATGAATCAGGTCCCCTGCACTGAGTGCCGCTCCAAGAAGACCGCGGGTCGGGATCACTTCCACGGATCAGACTGGGGCAAGTGTGTGCGGTTGGTCTGGTTCGACACGCTTGGGGCCAAGGCCAAAGAGGAACGAACGGGTGAGGATGCCATGCGCTTGAACGACGGGCACCTCCACGAAGCGCTGTTGCTCAAAGCGATTCAAATGGGCGGGCACACGATCACCCATCGGGACCAGAAGGACGGCGAGATTGAAGTCACTGAGATGGTGCAACTACCGGGGGGTTCATCCCTGGAGATACGCACCCTCGGACACACCGACGGTGTGATGGACGGGGAAGTCGTCATCGAGTGCAAGGCTGTGAAGGATTGGGCGTGGAAGAACAAGTTCTGCAAGGGCCTGCTCCCGCCTACTTATTACGGGCAGTGCCAGTTCTACCTTCACGCGCACAAGAAGACACGATGCTTCCTGGTCGTCAAGCACCGACACACTTCGGAAGTCATGATCTTCGTGATCGACTACGACATCGAACACATTAACAGACGCCGATTGCAACTGGCCGGCATCAAGGTCGCTGTGCAGAACAGGCTGGCAATCAAGGTTCCCTTTGCAGCACCGACTGACGAGTGCAGATTCTGCGAACAATACAATCAATGTTGGAGGTAGCAATGCTTTACATCGGAGTAGACCCAGGTGGATCAGGCGGGATCGCAGTCATCAGCGGGCAGTGTCCGCGGATCACCCTCGCCAAGTTTGACGGACGCACTGAGCACGATATCAACGCACTGTTCGAGACAATCCAGCTCGAAGCCAAGGGATTCTGCGTGGCGATGATCGAGCAGGTTCACTCGATGCCGAAGCAGGGTGTCTCCAGTTCCTTCACCTTCGGTAAGTCCTACGGGTTCCTCCGCGGGATTCTGGTCGCACACAAGATCCCCTTCGCCAACGTGACCCCGCAGAAGTGGCAGAAGGCCCTGAGCTGTAGGACAGGGGGCGACAAGAACGTCAGCAAGGCGAAGGCACAGCAACTCTATCCTGTCCTCGCGAACTACATTACGCACGCAACAGCGGACGCTCTGCTCCTGGCAACCTACGCTGAGAAGTACGGACTCGATGGAGGGACGAGATGAAGAACCTCAATGTCGGCTATGTGGTTGTCATTGAAGAGGGTGGCGTAGGCGAGCTCAAGATGAAGCCCCTGGTCAAGAAGGATAAGGCGTGGCCGCAGGCCGGCCTGTTGCTTAGCGGGCTATACGCTACGCTCTTTCCGAGCAACCTTCTGGCAAAGCAAGCCATCTATCGTACTGTGCAATACGCAAAGGCAACACAGCACAAGGATTGGCCTGAACTGACTTCGTACCGGATTGTCCTTGTGATTTCCATAGTACAATAAGCCCCCAATTCCTCGGAGGTTTTGATGAAAGAATGGCACAGCAGGGCGATAGAGTTGCGCGGAAAGGGCTTAACGTACGGCGCGATTGCAGGCAAGTTGGGCAGGAGTTATCACACAGTGCGGGACGTATTCAGATCAGTGCCGGTAGCGCCGGCCACGGAAACATCGAAGACAGAACAGAAGAAGATCGACGCATTGCTTTCGTCTCTTGAGAAAGCCAGGGCACCCCGAATCAAACTCGTCACTCGGACGACGGCCCCGGCACAAGGTGACTTCTCTCGGGTGACAATCCCCGACACCCACGGTGTCAAAGCAGATCCAGCAGCGCTTGCTGCACTACTCGGTGATCTGCGCTCGATTGCTCCCCGAGAGATAGTTATGCTTGGAGATCACCTCGATTGCGGTGGTTTCCTCGCACAGCATCACACGATGGGCTATGTGGCTGAGACCGAGTACACGTTCGAGGACGACGTTGCCGCGTGCAACCAGTTGCTCGATCAGATCCAAGCCATCGTTCCCGCCGCCTCGATCTACTACCTGGAGGGCAACCATGAGCGACGGATGGAGCGATGGTGTGTTACGCAGGCACTGGCTAACCGGAAGGATTCCGACTACCTCCGAAGAATGTTTTCCGCTGAGAGTGTTCTATCCCTGGAGAAAAGAGGCATCCAGTATTTCAAGCAAGGGGCCTTCTACCACGGACTCCGCATCCCCTCAACCATCAAACTCGGCAAGTGTTTCTTCACCCACGGTTCAAGAGCAGGTACGCACTCTGCTGCACAAACTCTCGCAGACTTCGGCGGGAATGTGGTGTTCGGTCACACACACCGAATGGACTCTTCTACGAAGCGCTCTGTTTCTGAAGGCGTCATGGGGGCATGGAACCCCGGCTGCCTCTGCCAGCTTCAACCATTATGGCAACACACTCAGATCACAGGTTGGTCCCACGGATACGGTCTTCAGTTAGTTCGCAGTGGCGGGGAGTTTCTTCATATCAACGTCCCCATCATCGACGGTAAGTCATTCCTGATTCCTCTCACAAAGAAGATTGCGTGAGCGCGGTGCCTCTCTGGAGGTTGTTCGGATGGGAAGACATCTGGGATGCACCTTCAGAGTACGACGACGAGGAACCTTCACATGGAAATAAACAACGTGGTCTTTGGGATCTCAGGGCGACTCGACGCCGTTGGGGACGTGGATCTGATGCAGAAACTGAGCGTCACACGTCACCGATACCTCGGCAGAAGCATCAACGAGATCCGCTACTACGCCGTGCAGACCGCGGTCCTGACGGACTGGACAGTTGAGAAGTGCAAGCCTGATTTCTGGAAGGTCATCAAGAACGGCGAAACCCTGGTCTATATCGAACTAGGTGACGCTGCCACAGCCAAGATACACAAGTTCGTCAAGGGGGCCGAATGATAAAGGACTTAGGAGAGCGGAAGGTGTTTAGCTCCGGGATGCAGCGCGACGTGACGACAGGGAAGATCCTGTTCCGACTCGTACTCAAGGGGCCGATGTTCAATCGGTGGGCGCAGCAACTAACTCTCGGTGCCATCAAGTATGGCGTTGACAACTGGATGAAGGCCGAGGGTCAGGAAGAGTTGGACAGGTTCGAGGATTCAGCCATGCGTCACTTCGTTCAGTGGATGAATGGAGAGACAGACGAGGATCACGCTGCCGCAGTCTTCTTCAACATCAACGGGGCTGAGTACGTAAAAGACCGACTCAAGGGAGAAAGCGCGTGAACAAGAAACCACACGAACCAGTGACGATCGAAGTCTTCCAAGGGAAGCAAATCGCGGAGTGCCCTGCCAACTTCCGCGTGGCGATGAAGGTCACCTGCGAAGATGGGACAGTCTACGCTGCCGGCTACAACGTCTATCACCATCCGAACGGCTGCCCGTACCTGACTCTGCGGCGTATCACCTTGAAGCGTGGCGAACAGCGCCGGCTGGACAAGATGAACAAACTCCTGGAGGTGCGCTGATGGACTGCCTGTGCGGAAACTGCATTCGTAAGCGTGAGCGCATGTTTTGCTGGGTGACACTGGCGATCTTCCTCTTGGGCCTCTTGCTCACCTGGTCAGTCAAGGCTGATGAGAAGCCCAAGCTGACCAAACACAATCTGACCCTGGACTCCGACTTCCGAGACGCGCTGAAGGCATTCAAGAAGAAGTGTCCTGTCTGTAAGCTGTACTACTCCGCAGGGAAGATGATGGACAAAGACGGACCCGTGCAAGTTGCCTTCGTAATCATTCGAGATCAAGGCACGGAGTTGCGGGTGTCTCGGTGGATCACAGCCAGGGGTATGAACGTCGTGACTGTCTATGTTCCGAACGCAGTAGTGGATGTGGAGTTCTTGAAGTTCCTTAAGGGAGGAATCGACAATGATTGAACCGATATTTAGAGAGAAAGGCTACGACACAACAGAAGTATCCTGGGGTAACACAACCAACCCAGAGCCGTGGTTCGACTACATTCTGGACAGTACATTTAGCCAGTTAGCTCCAGGAGAGCAACTGCGTCCTGCTTCATCTTTTCCTGAGAATGCAAATACACCATCGTTGTCTTCACTGACGCGTGACCCAGAAGTTCCTGAACCGTCCGAATGTCAACGCCTCGCTGTAAAAGTGTGGACGCGAATGTGTGACGAAATGCGTGGAAACCTGGAACGGTTGACAGACCTGCGTCGATCAAGCATCGTTTCAAAAGGTCCTCTATTACATCGATCCCTCCAAGATGCGAAAACACACGCGCATTCTCTGGTGGAGATACGCCACGAAACGTCCACTGATCCATCCAAGCCTGATGCAGCGCTTCCTTCGCAGCCCGATTTATCGGAATGGTCCGATCCTTCCCACTTTTGGAAATGGCTGCACGAACTGTGATGCACTGATTCACGTCTCGGTGTTCTATTTCAAATAACTCCGTGCGTCGAAGGCCGGTATTTAGCGCGAGCACTATCGCAGGTCGAAGCCGGCAGCGCCAAGGGTGCGGTCGACTGTGTTGAAAGGGATCCTACGAGCATTAAGACAAGGACTGCTGTGCGCATTGGGCGCCTCCAGGTTGAATTTATAGAGAGTGAATCGACCTTTGTGCCGGCCAGCGTTAGCGGAAGGCATCTGGCGGCATCCTGGCGTCATGAATGTAGACCCAGAACAGCCCTAGAGTCAAGTGATTGGTGATGCACCACGACAAGTAATTGCCGTTAATTGATTGATTTTGTTGGTAAAAGGTTGGTAGCGCTAACGGGGATCGAACCCGTACTCTTCGCCTTGAGAGGGCGAAAGAGGGTGGATAGAATCACCTGTATTTTCAACAATCTGATGGTAACTCTATCCGACCGTGCGTCATCTTGGCGTCATGGTTGCGCAGTTTCTTTTGGAACCGGAATCACAATATAACCTTGTGGAACCAGCAGCACGTTAAGCGTCTTGACTAATTCCGTGGTTGACACCTGTCCGTGACTAAGGGACGCCTGTGCAATCTGCACCGCGACTCCGATTACGGGGTTTACCTGCGCGGTCTGTAGGGCAGCTTGGCCGGCTGCTTTGCCGATCTCCAAGCCAACCTTGCCTACTGGTTTGAGCCACTTGGGGAATCCCATTAGGCAACCACCCCGGCGTCTTTGAGCGCCTGCCTGAGACTCTTGACTTCATCAAACACCTTCTGAATTGTCGCTTCTCCTTCTGGCACCTTTCCTTGCGGAAATGGAGACGCGCCCTCGACGACAGGATTAGGATAGTCGTAGGGTGACGTTGCGTTTACTCGGTCTCCGTCCTGGTCGATCCAATATGCGCTGCCCGCCTCACCTGTCAACTTCACCGGAAGTCGCGCCGACACGTCGTTTCTGTTCTTGAACCATGCCATAATAATTTCTCCTAGTGTTTTGAATTTTACTTCTTGTCGTCTGGAACGATGATGATCTTGCCGCCGAACTTACCAACCAACTCTTGAAACGACTCGAATACGTCGTGCAGCTCTTTGTCGTCAGAACTGGCGACTTCTACCGTGGCCGTGTTATCTACCGTGGCCGCGGTAATAAGGTTATGATGCCCTGCTCCAGACAGCATCTCGATTGCTTTCCGGAATCCCAATTCGACAGATCCGGCGATTTCATCGTCACGTTTCGAGGGGGTCAGCTTGGCGATCATGCGTGCCAGGATAATCACCCCGAGGACGAGCTCGGCCAGCTTGTCTTGATTTTCCAGAACGTACTGAAATACTTGGTTCATTTGTTGCCTCCGTCATCGGAAATTGGTGTAGCTACGCCAGCGCTGCGCACTGGGATGATTATCTCGTCCCGTACTCTATCGGCTGCAGCCGTCCGCGCCAAGTCTGTGCTCGCGCCAACTTCATGCGACGAAACGATAGAGACGACGAATTGCTGCAAGACTTGCGCAAGCGGTATAGGCCCGTATTGTGCCGAAACTGCCGCAATGACGCGCGCCTCGATGTCTAGGGGAATCGTCAGAGTAACGTCCATTTTATATTCTCCTAAGAAGTCTTGCTTAAATACAGCGGGGAGTAGTATACCGTTCCGGCGACGTTGACCTTAATCCATGCGTCTACGGTCCCCGGTGTCGTCTTGGTCGTACCTGCGTCAACCGCTTTGTGGGTTCCTGCCGCTGCGTTGAATCGGACCAAACAGGCATCAGTTACAACAGCGCTCCCAGCTAGCGCAACATCCTTTGCGTCAATATAGTTGTGCCTCGTAACGGTGAACGCACCTGTATAGAGCGGCTCAAGCGTAGCCGCCCCTGCGTAGTCGTCAGCAGGACTCGCTGCTAGCGTTTTTGTTTCCTTGACGTGAAGGCGCGTGTCTGGCGTTGCCAACCCTACGCCAACGCGCTCTGTTGACGCGTCGGTAAAAAACAAGTTGACTTCAGTGTCACCTTCAATTCGACAGTCAGTATCCAAACCCTGTTCATTGAAAACGAATCCGCCGTCTTTGTTTACAAGCGCGAGAATTGCCGCAGAACTGTTTTCAATATCGAGTATGTTAGCCGTCTGACTTGCATCGGCGCGCAATGTTGCCGCTTTCAAAGAGGCAGACGGAGCCTGAATTCGGCCATCTACCATAATCTGAAATGTCTTAGTTGCCCCACCAGGAACTACGCACGAAAACACAGGGGTAGTTTGCCCTGTAGCAGGCCAGCACTCAACCTGTGCCCCTACTGCTGTATGAGAGTCTGATAGCCTGCGTCCAAGTTGAATTTTACCCGCGCCACCTGCGTTGGTCGGGGTAAGAATTATTGTTCCGCCGCCTATATTTATATTAAAATCTACGGCGCTCACCGACGCGCCAATAGTCGCCGATGTTGTTCCGGAGCCTAACTGAAACTTGTTAACAACGTCTGATCGACCAAACCGCATAAGTCCTGCGGGGTCGTCAAACTCAAAGTCATAACTTCTCCCAAGTCCACCAGACGCAGTTAGAGAAACCTTACTGCCCGTTCCTATTAGTTTGAGCTGGTTAGCTGCACTAATTACCCCTGCAAGGACGCCGGAACTGTCTGTCCATGTCGCCCTGTTTGGAACCGTTCCAGTGGCAATAAGCCGTACGGCGGGACGGTGAATCACAAACGTCGCCGCTGCCAAAAACGGAGAATGGATAACGTCTACTTGCAAGCTTGTGTTGTTTGTAACCATCAGAACCGTCCGGGATTGACCCGAGGCGACAATAACGTCACCGGACCTAACTTGCTCCGTAAACAAAGTTCCCGTGCCAGTGACAGTGTTACTGCCTGACGTAGTAAGCGTCCCCGTGCCCGTGAAAGACAGCGGAGAAACTAAATTTCCCCACGGGTCCAGCGCGCTTCCGATAGTGGTGTCCGGTCTATGCCATTCTTGCAAGTTCCCAGATTGCGCTGTGAAACCCATAACAACTAACTTCTGTGTTGCAGAGCCTGGGTTATTCCAGGTGAAACCGGCATCCCCGCCAAAATTCCCGGCGTTATTGTACTGAACAGAATTGAATGGAAGCGCCGGCGCCGTCGCAGTTGCTGCGATAGTGATGTCAACTTCTCCAGTTCCGCCGTCGTCGGCAACGGTCAGTGTAACGGCGCTACCTTCAATGAAGTTCAGTTGCTTCTGTTGGAAGACAGATCCAGTCGAATTCTTACGGACGTTGACCTTTTGAGGATCGGCCAGAAGACCGGACAACCCTGTCACGACGATCTCGTCAGTGCCGCCGTCCTGATGGCTTGCAGCGTGCGCTAGGGGAACCCCCGGCGCAGCACCAATGGGCGTATACACGCCGGCCTTCGAGTAGTAGAGTGTGTCGTTACTTTCAAGAAGACGGAACTGATTGTTGGCGTAGACCGGCCCGAGGGCAGCAACAACCATGATCTGTAATCTGTCTTCCTCGCGTTCCTGCATCAGCGGTTTCCTTCATATTCGACGTGAATGTGGTCAGACTCAAGCACAACGTCGAACTGAGGCCCGAGACAGGCAGCGATAGCCGCGTGCAGTGAGACGAGGATGTCCGCGTCTACGTTCTTCGTCCGACAATCGAAGGCACGGCCCTTAAAGTGCAGACTACCGGGCGCATGTGTCTTGTCGTTCAGGCTGGTGATCCAGAATTCGTATCCGAACTTCGTATAGACTTCATCAACTCTGAAAAGCGCCAGGACGGTCTGCGGTTGAAGGTCATTGAACTTCACGGAATCGAGCCATCTCATTTGAGCTTCCGCCTTTGTTTGGGTTTGCCGCGAAGCATGAGCTTCTCGAACACTTCGTGGTGCGCAAGGTGGTTTGATAGCAGGGTGTCGATCTTGGTCAGCCGGTGCTCCATCCATAGAAGCCCGCCAATCGCCCACATGCTTACCGTTGCAATCGTCTCCCACATTACGCCGCTCCTATCGCATCACGAATTAGTATACTACAGAACTACGGGACCAAGGGGTCTGCGCCCCGAATCACACCTGATCCAATCTTATCTTGATATTCACTAACACTTTGCAGTAGTTCTCGCAACTGATCCTCAGCCTGTGCTTGAGCCACGGATAGCCCGAGGAAGCCGGCTCGCTTTATATCGCTCTGTGCGGCACGTATCGACTTCACCTGTTGCAAGGAAGTAATTCGGGCACTCTTTGCCAGATCAATCTTGCTAGTCCGAATCCCTCCGAATAGAGACTGCACTTTCTCCAGGGGGGTCAAATCCTCGCGAGATTGGCGTACAACCTCGTTGACTGTGGGGGCGAGTGAACTGAGTACGTAGAACATGAACGGGTTGACATAGGACGTTTCCTGCCCATCTGGGGTTGTCCCTGTCTGGTATCCGATCAGCTTCTTGAAGGCTTCCTCGGGGACCATCTTGCCAGTCAGGTCGCCAACCAACTTCCCGAGGGTCGCACCGATTACCCCTCCGCTCTTGGCCCCCATCAGCGCAACCATGTTCCCGATCAGCTCGTCAGGCTTTACTTTACCGACGCGTCCGATCTCTGCCTTCAGATCCGTGATCCCTCTGGAGGTGTCGGACCGTAGGACCCGATCGTCGAAGAATCGCTTCTTGACCAGGAGCTCGATAGGCATCTTGAGGAAGGGTGTGATCTGTGCCAGGGTTGCTTTCTGCATGGTCTGCGCCATGTCCATTCCGCCCTTCTCGTCCAGTTGAATTCCGTTGAGGACATCCAAGGGTGAGAAGTTATTGAAGGACTTGAAGACTGCCTGCACCTGTGGGTCAAACTTCTCGAAGAAGCCGGGTTGCTCCTGGATGTAGCCAGGGATGGCGGTCTGCTCTGCCGTCGTCAGCGTCTCTCCACCTGCACGTTTGTTCCAGCCAGTGAAGAATGCGTCGGCACCTTTCTTGAGTGCAGACACGCGGCCCGGTGTCGTAGCGATCGTCTCGGCAACCAGGGGATACGCAAACCGTTGGAATGAGTAGAAGGGAACGATCCGCTTGATGAAGCGTGTCTCGATTTGTGACAGCCCGTTGGTGTAGTCGAACAGTGCCTTCTCAGTCAGACGTGCTGCGTCCTTGGGAGCGTGGCCCATGCGTAGGCCGTTCATGAAGAGAGACACCCTTGACCAGTCTTCAATCGCGGACGGCCAGTTGAGATGGTTCGCCATTCCTGCCATGAACTTGACCGCGCCTTCCGCGGCCTCGTTGCCCATCGTCGCCCGGTTGATAACCATCTCGTTGCGAAGCTGGCCGGTCAGGTTGCGGTTGAACTTCTCGCCGGCAATGTTGGTTCCTCGAACGATGTTGTGTTCCTTCAGCAATGCGGCAACGTCGTCAGGTCCGTAGATGTCCCCGAGGTTCGAGACAAGCGGACGATCAGGCAGATGTCCGCTGACGTAGGCCGCGGCGTCCATCGCAGCCCGAGGGTCAAACATCTTGAATGCCTTGACGCCTTGGGCGACGAATCCCTGGACGGAGTTCGAGACGAACTGCTTAGGTCCGAACGCCGGGTTGACTGCTGTTGCAAACGTCTTGAAGATCGACTGCGCCCGGTCGTAGAAGTTGAGGGCCTTGCGTGCAGCCTCGGGCAGTGACCGCCCGTACAGTCCTTCACCGACGAAGTGGATGTCTTCAGCCACGCGCTTCGGGATCATGCTCTGTCCACCGAAGAGTTGTCGGGTTGACTCGTTGAAGTATTCCTTGGCGACGGCCTTCCTCGATTGGATTACGCGCTGTGCGGTCAGGATCGCAGCATCGAGCTCAGGCACGTAGCCGGCTGCTTTGGCTTGATCCAGTGTTTCGAACACCCGGCCTTCAGCCGCGGACAGGAACGTAGACAGTCGGGGAGAGTTGTGCGTCCTCTGGAAGGCAATGAAGTCAGCTCCGTTCTTCATCAGGTTGTACATGCGCGGGGTGTAGTTCTGCACCATGACATCTAGCAGACCGACAGCCATTTCATTCTCTCCGGATTCCTTGAAGAGTCGCTGCATCTCGGAGTAGGCCGCGAGAGACTTGTCACTCAGCTTCACTTCCCCGAGGACAGAGTGACGGATCTGTTGCAGCTCACGAGGATTCAACTGGCGCCCGAGTTGTTCGATAGCGGAGTTGGTAGATTCTTGAATGGTGTGAGCCAAGGACCCCAGACTGACGCGTTCGTCCTTCGGCAGTCCACTGAAGACTTTCTTCACAACGTCCTCAGTCTCTTCAACCATGCGGGAGTATTCCGCCTCGATCGTCTTTCGGATGTCGATGTACTCTTCAGGAAGACTCAGGTTCCGCCGCAAGATCCCGGTAGCATCACGAAGATCCTGATAGACCTTGGTTCCCTTCAGAGGTGACACAGCCACGCCCAACGCCTTCTTTGCATAGTCGAAGACAGCGCCAGGGACGACTGTCTGTCCGGCGAACTTGATGCCGCCCTTGTCGATCAAGGAAGGATCTGTCGCCATCATCTTCTCAATCGTAGCTTCTGCACTCTCGCGGATCTTAGTCACCGCTCGCTCGCTGACTGCTTCCCCCGCCAGCTTGGTTGAGTACCCACCTTCTTGTGCGAACTTCTTCGCCTGTGACGCAATCTCCATCCCGAGGGCCTTGCGGCCTGCCTTCGATAGAGGTTCACCCACAACCTTGATCGCCTTCCCAGTTCCGACCGTCAGGTAAGTAACCGGGTCCAACGCTACGTCAGCCAAGAATCCCATCACCTCTGTTGCGTAAGGGTGCGCTGCCGCGTACTCGGGATTGTGCTTCTTCATCACCTCGGAGTAAGACAGACGTTCCTTCGGGTCCAAGGCTTCTTGCATCCCGGCCTTTAGAGCGGATCCCAGCGCCACGAAACCATCCGTCGCCAGGGAGTCAGCAACCTTCGCAGAGGCATACTGACCGCGCGAGAGTAGATCCAAGACCTTGCCAGTGAAATCGACGATACTCTTCCCGGATGTCTTGAGCGCTTTGGTAGGCCCAAGGTTCGCAATGTCAGACTGTGCGCCCTTGAGTGCAGCTTGCTCGGGTGTGTCTGGTGTCTCTGCGAATGCGCCAGCAAGCGGGTCGTCGTTCTGTGGTTGTGAGGCGAAGGCACCTGCTAACGGATCAGTGGTTCCCATGCGTCTCCCTTACTTGGCAGAATTTCGAGTCTGAAGTTCTTGCGCGATCCAGGATGCGAACGCTTTCTTGACGATCTCGGGCTGTGATTGAAGCGTGGGTGATGCCAGCATCTTCGAGGCCAGGGCCAGTCGTTCCTCGGGTGATTGAACTGTCTCCATCAGAGCTACCGCGGTAGACTTGGCGCCGGCCAGGGGATCTTTCTGACCCATCTCGTTGATCTTCTTGTTCGCGTCTTCAATGTTTAGAGGGGCGGTTTCCTTGTTGGTTGTCTTGACGGTCAGCTTCTCTTTGGTGAAGGCAGAGGGATCGTTCCCAAACTTCGCCTTCAAGAACTTCTCACCGAGAAGCATGGCTTCAATACCGGCAGCGCGAGCGTCGTCCTGATTCGGCAGAGGACCCGTCAGCTTGCCGAACAGATCCGTCTTCGGTTGGTTTACGTCGTTGTACTCCCGGAATCCAGCAAGGAAGAAATTCGATAATAGCTGCGCTTCCTTATTTTCGCGGGCGATACTAAGCGACTCTCCACGACCGGCCAGACGTTCTTTCTCAGCCATCTCGTAGTCGTGCGCCTTCTTGATTCGGGCAGCGTCTTCCTTCGTGGGTTCCCCGTGAACAGCGGAATTGTAAATACGGTTGACTGTCTCGCGTGCCGCCTTGTGGTCAATGCCGGCGTACAGCATCGAGTGGAACTTCAGCTCTCCTTCAGCCTTGCGTGCGTCGCCGCGGTTGTAGTCAATCAGGGCCTTCCTGTATTCCTGCTCCTGTGCGTTGTTCTCCATGGCCTGTGCATTGCCGAGGTTCTTCAACGCGACACTGTGCTCAAAGTCAAAGTTCTTCAGTTCCTTCTGTCCAGCGATCTCGCGGTTGTAAGCTTCGATCACTTGCTTGTCTTGCCTCAGTTCCTTCTTCACGTCCTCTTTCGCCTGTGCCTTCTTGCCCGCGATCGTGAACTTGCGTTCGTCCACAATTAGACGTTCCCGGTCTTGGCGTGACCGCTCACGCTCCGCAGCGGCCCGTTGCTCGACAAGCTGACGTTCGAGCGCAGCCGCGGGGTTCTGGGACGTACCAACAGACACAGCTCCAGCTAGGGCACGGATGATCCCGTCTGCCAGATTGCCCTGTGCGGGAGGCGCAGCCGGCGTCGGAGAGTAGGTATCAAAGTTCGACGTGCGCGCATTCACCTCTTGGTCAATCCCTGCGTCGGACAAGGACGGTGCGGGGGCACTCACCTTCTGAAGAATTAGATCCATGAGGCCGGCCATTACACGCCTCCCGTTTGCTGAGGTTTGAAGATGGAGGACAAGCCAGGGATCTTCGAGAGTAGACTGGTGCCTAGCGTGCCGCCTCCAGGAACAGCCGCTGACGCAAGACTGAGCGCTCCGTTGAGGATCGAGCTGACTGGACTCGTTCGACCTGCCTGTAGCGTTGCTGTGTTCTGTCCGATGGTCCCGAGTAAACCTTGACGGAACTGATCCTGATTGAACCCGCGTTGACGTTCGTTCTCGATCAAGCCCGCATTTGTAGTGTTGCGTTGCAAGCCGCGACCAAGGACGCTATCCAACAGGCCGGTTCGCAACGAGGCTTCTCGGTTCCCTAGTTCGCCGGCATTCACTGCCAGCCCGCCCGCCTGTCCAAGAGTGCTCGACTGCAAACCGAGTGATTGAAGCGCTCTATTTGACACATCGCTGCGCAGCCCTAGTTCCCGGTTCGCTGCGTCAGCCAGAAGCTGCGATTGCAGTTGGTCCTGTCCGTAGTTCAGCCGTCCGGCTTGATCGAGTGCAATCGAGGACTGCGCTGTGCCGTTACCGAAGAGGTTCTGGACCAGAGTGTTCTGTGCGTCCTGCCGTCCCAGGTCAAACTTAGCCTGATTCGCCTTGGCGATCGCATCGAGTGAGCCTTGTGCAGACGCGTCAAGGTTTGCAAGGTTCGGCTGTCCCGCAGTCGTCTGCTGTAGTCCGAGCATCCGTTGGATGATGTCGTTAATCCCTGCTTGGTTCTGACCAGCCCCAGCAACGTCCCCGCCTACCGACTGCAAGAGAGCTGCCCGCAACGCTGCTTCATCGTCAGGGGTTCCGACTCCTGGTTGAGTTGGTGCCGCTTGCTTGAACTGATCCGGATTGAATCCCGCGCCCAGTCCCAAACGGTTCTGGAGAAAATTCAACTCGTCTACTCCGAGTCCTGCTCCTGTCTTACCCATTGTCTTTCTCCCTTAGATCCAAAACTGAACCCACTGAATACCCATGCTCTTTGCCTCGTTCGCGAGTGCTTTCTGAAGTGCGCACCAGCGCATGAGTGCTGAACTACTTGGAACCTTCGTGGCGTGTGTGGCAACCAGCGTGTCGTTGATGTAGAACCCGTAGGACGTTGCCGCTGCGTTCCATCGAATGCGGAGCATGTAAAGCGTGTTCGCGGTGATCGCGACGGTTGTGACCGTAACTTGAGGTGTCCCGGTGCCGCTGTCTGATGCACAGCGCCAGAATGCTGTGCCGTCGTTCGCCGTGTCGTAGCGGAATAAGGCATAGTTCGCAGACGGCGTTGCAGACGGATTCGAGATGTCTTCTTGCACAAGCCCGACGAACATTTGCAAATCGGTTACGTCGCCAGTCGGGGCCAACAAGAACCGCGTAGACCATTCGCCTTGTCCCCAACGTGCTTGGAACAGAGTGGCGGTACTCATGAATTCAGCGCGAGCGTTGGTCGTGGCGTTGCTCGTCTGGATAGCGAACATGCCGGCTGCGCCGGAACCGTGGGTTGAAGAGGCACCCACAACCGACAGGCCCGAAGGGATACCGTCGTTGATGTCCAGCGTGGTTCCGCCTGAGATAACGTAATTGCGAATGAGCAAATGCTTGTTCGGATCGTAGACGCTGGTCGTACCTCCCCCGCCACCGAGTGCCGACGTGATAGCGTTATCGACGTATGCCTTGGGTGTCAGGTGTTGGTTGGGATCAGATCCGCCGACCGCTACAGTGATGTCGATGGGGTCGCCGTTCGCAGCTCGAAGGACGACGACGTTGTGGAACTGTGCGGTTCCGTTGTCGATGTTCCAGCGTTGAATCGCAAGGTTGTCGCTCTTGCGACGGAGGGTCAACTGCTGATCTGGCGTGACGTCTGCCAGCATAATCAGCTCAGCCCACGCGACGTTGGTCAGATCCGTATCCTTGAACAGGATTCCAGGTTCGTCACCTTCGAGGGTCAGGTACTCGACGCTACCGGCCAGGGCTTGAGAGATGATCTCGGAAGCGTGCAGACCGTCCAACAGATCCGCGTTCAAGTTCGGGTTCATCTTCAATGACGTGATAACGAAGGGGAAGTTACCTGTTCCTGCGATAGTGCCTGCGACGGTCGAAGCCAGCCGGCCTAGTCCGTCTACCGACAGCTTCAGGACACCTCCAGCCAGCCACTCCTGAATCAGCGAACTCGCCGTGGTCGTAACTTGATTCAGCTTCAGCACGGACAAGGCGCTGTCGTTCAACTGGATATACGCCTGCACGTCGTCGCTGGTGCCGTTCATCAGGTTGATAATCTGGTTGAATTCGGAATCGACATCCGCGGAACGGATTACGTCTCCTGGTAAAAAGTCGAACAACCTCGCAAGTGTGGCCATGTCTTCCCCTTCACAACCCGCCTATTTTACCATGCGCTAACGATCGCTAACGCGTAATCGGCTAAGTGGTCGTGTTTCTAATTTCAAGTCCTTTAATATGAAAGCTTGATTCAACTGATTGTTCGTGATGAAGAACTGAACGGATTGACCTTTGCGGCCCGGATCGCCGCTGAACCGCTGGTAAATCTCCCGGTCGTTGGTGCCCGTGCGTCCGAATACATACGGCACAAAAGGCTGCCCGCTGTTGTCATCAATACCGTTGTCATCCAAATCCACGGCGTCCCAGGTCGCAATGTCCCATCGTGCGTCTACGCCATCATTACCCGTGCCTGTGGAGCCTCCCGAGCCGTTGGTTGCAAAGGTCGTCCCGTCGCACGTCAAATTTACGCCCGCTATTTTCGATAGATTATCGTCTTGATCGAAACGATACCGTATCGTCAGCGCCAAGGGGCAAGCCAGCATCGTAATCGCGATGGCCCAGTGGTTCCATTCCTTGCGCAAGAGCGCGTCTCCGAAGTCATATGCCTTGGTTGCAACTGCCTTCCTGTACACTGCGCCGGCATCGTTGTAGAGACCTGCGTCACCATAGCGATAGATTCGATTAGTGGCACTGCCGATGAACACGCGCTTCCGGCCTGAGACAAGCACCTGCGCGAACGTAGATCCCGCGCACAACCCGTCGAAGCGTGTCCAGCGGACCTTTCCTTGTGCGATACACTTGTAGTCCAGGATGTAGGTCTGCCCGTTGGCCGATCCCGAGGTTGAAGAAGGAACTGACAGCCAGTATTGCGATTCCTCTGAGTTCACCACTGACGCGAAAGAATCTACCGACTTAATAACGTCCTTCAATTCGTTCACGTTCTGCGAGACGATCGCTTGACGGAAGTCACCGAACTGCTGTACGGCAGCCAGGGAGACGACGCCGGCGTCAGACAAGAATATCAGGTCGTCAAGTAGCGGTTGGATCGTGAAGGCGGACACGCAGCCCACGTTGCCGGCAAATAGATCCACCTTCCACTGGTTCGGATCTGTGTTCGGGACCCCGGTCGTAATGACGTAGATCCGGTTCCTCTTGAAGACGAACAGGGACCTCCTGTGTGCCCTGATTCCAGTAATGTTGTCACCGTCGTTGTAACCAATCTCCAGGACGCCCGCCGTAGCGTGTGTCCAGTCGGCGCCGTCACCGATCTTCGAGAAGTACAGTTGATTCGGACTGGCCGCAGAGACGATCCAAACCCGGTTGTTCCAGACTTCAATGTACTTGCCCTTGGGAGGTGTCCCGGCCAGGGCGGTCGCGTTGCCTGTGCCGGTCCACTGCACTGGGTTATCGCCGCTGGTTGCCTGGTTGACTCCGATCGCGTTGTCATTGAACGTCACCCACTGCCAGTACGTGTCTGAGGGAAGAGTCAGGGCACCTTTGATCGAGGCAGCGGTGGACGCAGTAACGCTACGCAGCTCGTTGCCGTGGGTCATAATCAGGAAGGCCGTGCCGCCTACTTTGCGATAGTCGTAAAGGGAGGTTACGCGTTGACTTTCAGAACCTGCGATGGGAAGGGCCGAAGAAAAAGCAGTGTTTCCAAGTCGGTCTTTGAGGTTGTCTTCTTGATCGAAGTCTTTATTGAGGATGTCAACGCACTCGTCGTCTGCAATCTCATTGGCCGGTTTGCTTGTAACAATTCCGCCCCCGAATCTCTGCTGAATGCTGTCTTGATAACGAGAGGCCACATGGGTTCCTTAGTTTTCAAAGTGGTTCGGATCCAGACGCGCAAGAGGTTCTCGGTCACTTCCACCGATGTCACTCACGCGGAGCCGAATAAGACGCGCTGGTTGCTTCGAGTAGCGCTTGAATCTTTCCGACAGGGCATTCCTCCACTTCGTATCCATGCGGTCGTAGAGCTCGTAATCCTTGTCGTCCTTCGCTTGCATCATCCGAACGTAGTCTTCGAGGATCGTGAGGAAGTTGTCGGGCATCGGGATGGTGTCCCCGTCTGCCAGGGTCGTCGCCATTCCGTTCTCGATGATCTCGCCGGCGTAGGTGCCGTCAGGAACCGGCCACACCTTGAACTGATGTTGACCCGTCGAAGCCTCGTAACCGGATGCGTAGAAGTGTCTGGGTTTTCCGGTGAGTTCGAGATCCACGTTCATCGACACCAACCGCTCGACAGGAACGTAGGTAATGTGCTCGTCAGTCAAGGTAAGGCGCATGGTTGTAATCTCGGAGCAAGTGGCTTGTGTCTCGTACTCCGAGCCACTGGCAACCGTGAAAGAGATCGACTCCTGGACCTTCAGGAACGCCCATGCGCAGGCGTCCCCGATTTCACGATAGCCACCTTTGATCCACTTGCGGACCAGGGTCAAATACTCTGTGTCGCTGGTTGATTCGCCGGCTTCAGTAGCCAGTTCGAGCGCCAATGCAGAAACGGTAGGCATCTGAGTTCCTTATCCGAAGTAGATTACTTGAAGCGTTGCATCAGCGGACGCGCGGATGAACTCGATGTCGAGTAGCGCCTCGCGGGAATCCAAATACAGATTGTCTCCTGCTACCAGTGGAGCACCATCCGTTGCAGACGGATCTGCGTCCATGCGCCAGCGAACGGTGTTCGTCTCCACACAGATCAACGCAGCGACGGCGGTGGCCGGGACAGACGCCAGCGGTACCGACGTGGTGCTGACTGCCAGCTTCTCAAAGCCCACAGATTTCAACTGCTGACGAACGGCGGACTGACATAGAATGAATTGAGCCATGTAAACCTCTTGAAGAAAGAATGGGGACGCCCGGTCCCCTGATGCTTAGTTGTAGCTGACTGCGAGAATGTTGGTGATCGTCAGAGCAGCGATAGCTGCCTGCTGATCCGCGTGAAGCTGGTCGTACACGTCCTTGTTGATCCGGACTTCGATCACGCCCATCTGGTCGGTCGGTGCGGTTCCGCCGAGGATACCGACCTTGACTACGTGCTGTGCTTCGCCCGATCCGGACGCTTTCTTGTCGTATGTAACAGTTCCTGCTGCCATGTGATTACTCCTGTGTGAAATGTCTTACAGAGTCTTCATCGACTTTCCGCCGAGGTACGACTTCGGCATCTGATCCTCATCCACGATCAAGGCGTCGGCCCTGTTATGGAATTCAGAAATGTGTCGTTCAATCGCCTTACGAACAGTCGCTTGGGTTTCAGCGTCCATCTCGGCGTAAGGGCCGAGTTTGTTGTGCGCTCCAAGATCGAAGCCGCAGACTTTGCAAACCGCGGGGGTCAGCTCGTTGCGGGATCTCTTGACGTTGTACTTGTCAATCTGCTTTCCGTAGGTAATGAACTGCTTCTTAGGGGCCTTCGGTACTTCAACGATTGGCGTGTTTGCCATGTGTTCACCTTTGAGTGAAATATCGGGGATAGGCCGGACTGGTTCAACGTCCCACTATCCCCGTCCTACTTACCGCAGAACTACTAGAGCCAAATCCTGCGTAGACTCCGTGGTGATCGCGATGACTTGGGGAGCAGTTCCCGCGAAGGAAGCACCCAGGGCCAGCATCTGGGTCGAAGTCGGATCAGTCGTAGTTGCTTCAATACGCGTGTCCAGTTCCCCGGCCACAGCGGTCGTTACAACAAACTCACCCGCAACAACGCCATCCTCGACCTTCACCGTGGCGGGACCTTTGACAATCACCCATCCAAACCCGTTATCCGCAATGGCGTTGGGAGCCACAGCAATAACAGGCTGCGCAACAGCAGAAGTGGGATGAAGGTCGTAAGCACCTTCGGCGTAGTCACGATGCAATGCGTCGTACTGCGCGATGGCGGCACCTGCGCGGATGTACCGGCGAGTTGTGCCATCGTCAAACGTCAATTCAAGCCCGAGATTATGACGGGCTCCCTCAGCCGATGTCTGAACTGAATCAGGGTCAACGCCGAGGACTTTTGGTGCAACATAGTTAGCCATGTTAATAGCCTCCATGAAATTTTTTAACTACACTTCAGATACTGAATCGCATTCTCCAGCACCAGAATCGAATCTTGAAAGTGGCCGAGGGCGCGGTTGCAGGGCTGACAAAGCAACCCACGAACTTTCCCTGTTTTGTGGTCGTGATCTACGCTCAATCGCGTTAACCGTTCCACTCTTTCCGGCCTCCGACAAATGGCACAAAGTCCGTCTTGGATCTGCACCATCAAATCGAATTCTTCAGGACTAATTCCGTACCTTCGAATGTTTGCGCGTCTATCAATCCTTTTTCGCATGGCCTTGGTTTTGGCAGCGAACTTGGGATTGCGTTTGGCCAATGCTTTCTTGTAGCAATACTCACACTGGCCGAGCGCATAAATCTTTTTGCCTTTACCGCAATCCTTACAGACCGTTAAGTCCTTTAGGATCATGGCGTTGTAATGCCGGTTGCCACAGCTTGCCGTGCCCTGTTGTTGCAGGTCAGGTTGCCGTACAGAATCACTTGGCTGACTTTTGCTTCCTGGTTCTCAGGCTTCTGGAACGGGGTGTTGACAAAGTTCCGTCCTTTACCGATCACGAAGCGGAGGAAATCCGCGTTCAGGAAGTAGGTGTATCCAGACTGCGCGTCCTCGTCAAAGACGATAGGAGTTGCTTTGTAAAGCAGGTTCTGGAACCCGGCATCTCCCAGCTTCATGTCTGTGAATCGCTCGTTGACAGTCAGGGACTTCTCGTATGCTTCGAAGACAGCCTGAGTCGTCACGATAAGCGTAGGCTTGGACGAAGACCGCGAGGCGCTGTTGAACAACGTTCTCCACGTATCCAATCCGTTAGCTGCGAAGCTGCCCACGGTGCCGAGCCACTGATTGCGCCAGAAGGCGTTTGCAGCCAGTGAAGAGTCGATCCCGCCGTAAGTGCTCCAGGCGGTCCCCTCTTCAACAGCCAGCGCCAGACCCGTAAGGTCCTTTCCGCTGTTGGCCGTGCCGTCTCCGAACAACTGCTCGTTCAGAACCAACTTCATCGACTCTTCCAACTGAGTCAGCTTGGCTTCGAGCAGTGACAGGATCTTGGTCTTCGATCCGCTGTTCTTGAATTCCTCTTCACCCGAGATTGATACGGAACCAGCGATCTGTTTCCAGGAGAATTCAGCCGCAGAGATTCCTTCTTGTGGGGTCGTGTCGATGATGTCGTAACCGCTAAAACTGCGAACGGTGCTGTTGGTGCCAGTCAACAACGGCTCAACGATAGAAGTCCCGCCTTCATCTTCACGAATAAAACCTTTCGCCTTCATCTGGTACCACAACGCCTGATGGCCGGTGATGTTGTCAGACAACACCTTCCGGTAGTTCTTCAGAGTGGTAGTAACCAGGGCGTCAAAACTTGCATTTGCAGGGGCCATGATGCCCTCCTATGCTCATGTCAGTAAGTGCTTACTAACTTGACAGAGCAAAAATTTTTTGATACCGAACAACTGCTTAATACCCAAGTTCTTCCAGTGCCGCGTTAAGTGCGGCCTTGACGCTGCTAATCCGCGTCTTTGTTTCTGGATTGGCGGCGACACCAGACTCGGTTGAAAGACTCGCAGCTTTCGCCTTGAGTTTTGCAGCGTCGTCCACACTCATGCCGTCCGCTTGCGGTTTACTGGCAGTAGCCTCTGTCTTGGGTTGGGTAGTACCGGCGTCTTTCGGGACCAACTTCGATAAAGCGTAAAGTTGCTCGAAACTCAAACTAACGCCTTGCCCAGACAACTCTCTGCTCAGTTGTGCGATGGTCGGCACTTGTTCCTTGAAATCAGGGAACTTCGCTGCCGTCTCATCAAACTCCCGCTGAATTTTCGCCTCCGGTGTTTGGGACATCGCCTCAGAGATACCTTTCTGAATGAGATCCTTTAGAACACCCGGAGCGCGCTCGCGATCTGCGAGGGCATCAAGCAAGTCCTCGTCGGTTTGTTCCGCGGAGGGTGTTTGCTTCCCTGCAACAAGATCCTTAAGGGCCTGTACTTGCCCCTTCAACTCCTGAACTTCTGAGAGCGCCTGCGACTTACGCGTGTGATCCGATTGCAGGTCTTTGTAACGCTTCTCCCAATCTACTTTTTCGCCGGCTGGAACTGACGGTCCCTTGTCCGAGCTAGTCTCGGGTGTTCCCGTCTTAACGTCCGCCTTAGCGTCCGTCAGTTCGGACGTAGCCGGCTTCTTGTCGGTGGTTACTTCTCCATCTGCCGGGGGAGTGTTCGACTCGTTGAAGTTGAGTTCCCCTTCCTCGTTCATCCCTAAGTCAAAGTTCGGAACAAGGTCTGCAATGTTGAAAGTTGCCATCTGTCTCCTGTTTTACTTGCCCCTTGAGGACATGATTTTTCCTAACAGACTGTCTCGGTACTTGCCTTCGGCCACGTTTTTCTTGTGTGCGCCACAGACTTCCTCTGCCTCAGTTCGAGTACGACCCGCGGCCATCAACTTTTCCACGCACCCGGTGCTTGTGTCCATCTTCCCTGTACCAGACGGTTCCACGTCAAACGACTTCAATGCCTTCATCCGTGCGTCTAGTGCTTGGCTCATCTGTTGTTCCCTCCTAGCGCCGAAAATAGTCTTCCGAGCACGCTGTCTTGGAATCTAGCTTCTCGCTTATGTAGCGCGTGCTGCTTTGCGATCTCTGAGTAGCCACCCGACCAGTCCTTCCGTACGTCTCTGAAGCATCGTGCCTGTGCTTCTTCGGCACTCAGGCCCTGCTCCATCAAAGTCTCAATGCAGCCCTTGCGCGCTGCGTGCTTCTCAGGTGATACGTTCTTATCTCTCAGCTCGCTCGACATTAGACCGCGTATCCTTCCAGGTGCTTCTCAATGTGCAGCCGCCGCTTTACTTCCGCCCCGGCGTTCTTCTTGCCCACCTTCATCCCTTCTTCGACCCGAGCAATTCCGGATTCCTTCATGAACTGCTTCGCCTGCGATCTGCTGTTGAACGTCTTGTCCATCGCCGCGACGCGAACCCCCGTGTGCCAAGAATCGTCGGGGAACATCGTCGTAAGAGACGGAACAGTCACGCATAGATTACTACAGTTATCGCACCGTACTTTACCTTTTTTATCGCGCCATGACTTAACCAGGACTTCAAAGACTCCGTGCGCGGGGCATTGGTACTCGAAGATCGGCATGGTTATTGCATCCTCCGTCGATTTCTGAACGTCCAAGGCAGTTTCTGAAACGCGTCTACGCGGCCTATCGAGTAGCCAACTAAAAGAACAATCGTCAGCAAACACGTCATGAGAAAGTCTACGGTCATACTCCAAGTCCTCC
>Ga0184629_10000202_pt1 | contig 26629 bp, 11 predicted proteins | sample PLM4_32_b1_FD_133158 | JGI IMG/M metagenome (GOLD analysis project Ga0184629, IMG submission 133158) | Groundwater sediment microbial communities from an aquifer in East River, Colorado, USA - PLM4_32_b1 | ecosystem: Environmental > Terrestrial > Soil > Riparian zone | place: USA: East River...
GCGGGGCGGGGGCGGGGGGGGCGGTGGGGCGGGTTTACGCTGGATTGAGGGGTGCCGGCGGAGGAGGGGGCCACGAGTTGACCGGTGGGGTCTGGGGTCATATAGTCGCGCCACACCAGCGGCGTGATGGCACCACCCGAGTGAACATGAGCTCATGATCCCGCGCGGCGGCGACGGCGCACGTCCAAGGCAGGAGAGGTTCCTGGCTCTCTGCTTGGCGCTGGCGGCCGCGGGCGGGGTCGCCGGTGGCGCCCTGGAGCCGGATCCCGCACGAGGAACCACCGCGCGCGACCGGGAGCGCAGCAGCGCCCGAGCCGGGGATCGGATCGGCGGCGCGCGGCTCGTGTCTTCCCCGGACATTGCCCTCCTCAAGCAGGACGAGACGCTGGACTCCTCGCAGGTCTTCAACGTGGACGGGGCTGCGACGGTCCACACCCTGGAGACGCCCCGCCCGGGCGACGGCGGCACGCTCACGGTGACGGTCGAAGGGGACTTCGGCGATCTCGGGGAGTTCGCCGACGTCATCCTGGAGGGCCGCTCGCTCGGGACCGTCTCGAACACGGCCGATTGCGCCGCGGCGACGGTGGCGTTCGCGCTCGACGCCGCCGATCTGCAGGCCGTGGCGGCGGACGGCCAGGTCGTCGTCGAGATCCGGAACACGCCAGACGTGGAGACGTTCTGCCTCGTCAACCGCCATCTGGTCCGGCTGCGCTACCCCTCGGCCCTGGACGATCTCGAGTTCGAACCGACCTTCGTGGGTGCCACCCGCTCCCTCGAGGTCTCGATCCGGAACACCGGGGGGGACGTGCTCACGGTCGGCTCGATCACCACCGACGACCCGGGATTCGCCGCATCGCCCACGGCCATGACGGTCGGCCCGGGGGGAACCGAGACCCTGACCCTCGCGTTCTCGCCGACGGTGAGCGGCCCCTCCGTGGCGTCGCTGACGGTGCGCAGCGACGATCCGGACGAGCCGGAGGTCACGGTCCGGCTGCACGGCGAAGGGCTCGCGCCGCCGCGCGTCGAGTGGCTGCCTGCGGCGATTGACGAGCGCCTGGTCGCGGGTGGGAGCGCGGTCCCGAGATTGACGATCCGCAACGGCGGGGGGTCGGATCTGCGGTTCCGGCTGTCGCTTCGATCTCTCGCAGAGCTTGCGCCCGTCGGACCGCGCGACGCGGCGGGCCTGCAGTCGCGGTCCGGGGGAGGCAGCGCGGGGCCGCACCGGGAAGACGGGCGACTCTCGCGCCTCGCGCCCGAGGCGACGGCGTCGCACGTCACGGAGTATTCCGGCACGCAGCTCGTCGTCGGGGTCAGCAACTTCGGCGAGGTGGCGCCCTTCCAGTATCCACCTGGCAACGAGCATCTCGCCGTCGGCGCGACGCTCTCCGGATACACCATCGCCTACCGGGTGAACGGCGTGAGCGAGGTCGGTGTCGCCGCCCATAGCGTGCAGAGCGGGCTCTTTCCGGTGAGCCACCGCGAGACGGTGAACACTCCGGAGCTGGTCGAGGTAGAGGCCACCGTGGTGACCGTGGACGGCCGCGTGCGCATCGTCCGGCGCATCCGCTTCCCGCGGGCCGAGCCGTATCTGACGGTCGAGACGCGGGTCGAGAACGCCTCGACTGAGCTGCTCTCCGATGTCGTCTTCAAGGCTCACGCCGACTGGGACGTGGACGGGGACGAGTCCGGCGACGACTGGGACTACGATCGGACACGGCAGATGGTCCTCGCCTGGGATGACACCTACGTGGGGCTGGCCAGCGCCCAGGCAGGGGCGATCCTCGACATCTATGGATGGGACGACTACTCCGTGGCGCCGACGGTCGTGAACTTCCCGTCCGGGCCGATCGCGGACTACGACGGCTATGCCCTGCTGCATTTAAACCTCGGTGAGCTGGCGCCCTCGTCCCTCGCGACGGTGACGACCGTGTTCGGCGCCGCGCCCGATCGACGGACGCTGGAGCAGGTGATCGACGAGGCCATAGCGAGCGCGAGCTGGCTGTCGGTCGCCCCCGACTCCGGGACGGTGCCGCCGGGAGCGGAGGTGAACGTTGCGGTCACGCTCGATGCGACCCGGCTCGCCGCCGGGACCTACGACGCGGCGATCGTGATCGAGAGCAACGACCTGGAGGCGCCGGAGTCGGTCGTCCCGGTGCACCTGGAGGTCTCGGGGGCGCCGGACATCGCGATCTCGGGAACGGAAGTCACGGTCCAGTCCTCGATGCTCTATTCCGTGGACGCAGCCCGGACGGTGCATCCACTGGCCGTGCAGACCCCAACCGCCGGGGACGGAACGCTCGAGATCGTCGTCGATGGGGACTACGGCCAGATACTGGAGAAGGCCACGGTCTATGTCGACGGGACGTTCGTCGGCGCCGTCGGTGCGGTGGGGAACGACTGCACCCGCACGAGCGTCCGGTTCGCGCTGGCAGCCGATCTGCTCGCGGCGGCCGCGGCGGACGGGTCCGTCGTCGTGGAGGTGCGGAACGGCACGGCCGTGGGGTTTTTCTGCGACGTGAACCGCCACGTCGTCCGGCTGCACTATCTACCGGCCTCCGTCCTCCTGGACTTCGGCACGGGGATCGCCGGCCAGAGCCGGACGCTGTCGAACTCGATCGACAACCTCGGGAGCGACACCCTCACCGTGACCTCGATCGCGACGGATGGCGCCGGCTTCGCGGCGGCGGGCGGGACGCTGACGGTCGCGGCGGGCCGGTCGGCGCCGCTCGCCGTCACGTTCACCCCTCCCGGTGTCGGGACGTTCAGCGGGACCCTGACGATCGAGAGCGACGATCCGGACGAGCCGGTCGTGACCATCCCGCTCACGGGCGTTGGGGTGGGGGCGCCCGATGTCTTGGTCGCTCCGGCGTCGCTCGACGTGACGCTGCCGGCCGGGGCGACCGTCGTCCGCGCGCTGACGATCCACAACACCGGGGGGTCGGACCTCGAGTTCGCCGCCTCGCTGGGGCCCGGGGCAGACTCGGACGTCTCCGCTGAGGCCGACGGACTCACCCGGCGCGCGCCTCCGGGCGGGACGTGGCGAGCGGAAGGGGCCTCGAGGGCGGCCCCGGAGGGCGAGGCAACGCCCGCGGCCGGGATCTCGCTGGCGGGTTACCAGGAGGGATCGCGCCTGCGTTTCGCCATCACCGAGTTCGGCGAGGTGTTTCCCTTCCAGCACCCGCTCGGCAACGAGCATCTGGCGGTAGGAGGCTGGTACTCCGGCTACACGGTCGCCTACGCCGTCGATGGGGTCGACCGCGTTTGCTACGCGGCCTACCAGGAAAGGAGCTGCATCCTGCCGGTGGCCACCCGGGTGCTGCTCGATACCGATGCAGTCTTCGAGGCGGAGGTCGTGACGGCGACCGACGACTCTCGCCTGCGGATCCACCGGCGGTTCCGGTTTCTGCGCGCCAACGCGCACGTGACGGTCACGACTCGCATCGAGAACGCCTCGCAGGCCCCCGCGACCGATGTCGTCTTCAAGGAGCACCTCGATTGGGACGTGGATGGGGACTTCTCGGATGACGAGTGGGACTACGACCGGGGGCGGAACATGGTCGTCGCCTCGGACATCACCTACGTGGGGCTGGCGAGCGCCGAGGTGCCGGCCCTGATGGATCTGCAGGCATGGGACGACTTCAGGGTCCGGCCGACGACCGTGGATTTTGCAGTGGGGCCGGTGCGCCACTACGACGGGCACGAGGTGCATCATTTCGAGCTGGGATCGCTGCCGCCCGGCTCGTCCAGAACGCTCCGCCTGGTGCTCGCGGCGGGGCTGGACCTCGAGGAGCTCGAGCGGGAGGTGGATGCGGGGCTGACGAATGCGGACTGGATCTCCTTGGCTCCGGTCTCGGGAGCGGTTCCGGTGGGCTCGTCGCAAGGGATCGAGGCGACGCTCGACGCGCGCACCCTCACCGCGGGGGATTACCGGGCCGAGATCCTCGTCAGCAGCAACGACCCGGACGAGCCGCGGCTGGCGGTGCCGGTGCGGCTGCGCGTGACGGACGCGTCGGCCGGTTTCCCGCCGCAGGCGGTGTTGCTGGCGCCGCCGGAATCGGAATGCGATCGCCCCGGCGCCGGCGCGGTGGCGCTGGATGCCTCGGCCTCCCGGGATCCGGACTCTTCCCCCGGGACGAACGACGACATCGTCCTGTACGAGTGGTTCGAGGATCTCGGCCTCGCGAGCGAGCGCCTGCTCGGGACGGGGCCGCTGCTTGCCGCCGTGCTGCCGCTCGGCGTTCACGCGGCTTCCCTGCGGGTGACCGATGCGGCCGGCGCGTCGGACACGGCCGCCGCACTCGTGGGGGTCGCCGACACCACCGCTCCGACGCTCTCGATCGAGGTCGTCCCGGCGACGCTGTGGCCGCCGGCGCATCAGATGGAGACGGCGAAGGCGTCCTGGGTCGTGCTGGATGTCTGCGACCCGGCGCCCGCCGTCGCCCTGGTGTCCGTGACGAGCAGCGAGCCGGACGATCTCGCGGGGAGCGGAGATGGCTCGACGGCCGGAGACATCGGGGGGGCCGACCTCGGCACGGCGGATGCGGAAGTCGAGTTGCGGGCGGAGCGCGACGGCCGCGGGCGCGGGCGGACCTACCAGCTCGCCTACGAAACCGTCGATGCCGCCGGCAACCGTTCCACCGCGGTCGGAGCGGTGAGCGTGCCGCACGACTTGCGGGGGACGGGCACGAAACGCTGATCGCGATTCACTTGCCTTCGGCCTCCGGGTAGCGGATCTCCCCGGATCGACCGTATCAGCGCGGAGGTGGCCGCAGGATCACCGCCAACTCCCCCTCCACCCCGCGCGCCGTCCCCTTCGTCGCCCACCCCGCCAGGCGGGCGTGCGGCTCGTCCATCGGCTTGTCGCGGCTGTACGACCCCGTGGCGTCGGTCTGGTAGAGGTGAAGGCAGGCGCCTGGCACGGGTCGGCCATCCTCCGAGGTGACGCTCCCGGTGATGAAGAGGCGGGTGCCGGACTCGTCCGCGGGGGCGAGAACGGCGTGGCTGGGCTGCTCCCCTGTGGCAGCGAGGCTGGGGGGGAGGGAGGACAATCCGGCGGTGAGGAGGAGGATCGCCGGGGCGAGGAGGTTGGGGGGCATGGGTCGGAGGGGGGCCGGCTTTCGTGGCCGTGATCGCTCGGGCATGGACACCTCGCTGCTGGTTGCTGGGGCGCGTGGGTTGCGGGGGGACGATAGCTGAGTTGGGGGCTGCGAGGGAGATTGCGAAAACCCTCACCCCCCCGTCACCCCGGCGAATGCCGGGGTCCACCTACTACCTCGCAGCCCACGCGGCCCCGGCGTCGGTCGACCCAGTGGTGGACCTCAGCGGTTCTCCCTGTAGCCGTGGTCGTCGGTGGATTCCGGCTGGCGCCGGAATGACGACCCAGGGAGCGATCTCCCGGCCCCTCCCCTCGTCACTGCGACCCCGTCCATTCGCCGTGCCATCTCTCGGGAGAATCGGACAACGTGGTGGTACGCCGGGGTGACGGACGGGGTCACGGGGGTGCAGCCACGTCACGCCAGCGAGGCGGGCTCCTGCTCCGAGAAGAGGGTGGCGACCGCCGAGCGCAGCGTGAGCACGAGGGTGGTGATCAGCACCCCGGGCCAGAGGACGACCCACCAACCCTCGCCCAGCGGCTCGCGGCCCGCGGCGAGAATCCCACCCAGGGAGACGGCGGGCGGTGGCGCGCCGAGCCCGAGGAACGAGAGGGCCGACTCCAGGATCAGCGTGTCCGCAAAACGGAGCGCCGCGGCCACCGCCAGCACGGGCCCAAGCTGCGGAAGCAGATGGCGGATCCACAGCCGCGCCACGGGCGCCCCGACCGCGCGCGCCGCTGTCAGCAGCTCGCTCTGCTTGAGCGACATCGTCTCGGCGCGGACGATCCGGGCGAGTCCGGTCCAGGTCGTGCCCCCCAGCACGAGCACGAGAAGCGGACCCGAGGGCTGGAAGCGGGTGGCGAGGAGCAGGAAGAGCAGCAGGCGCGGGATCGACAGCAGTAGATCGACGCCGCGCATCACGACGGCGTCGGTCCATCCACCGGCGAGCCCGCAAAGCGTGCCGACGGCCGAACCGACCAGGAGCGCCAGCGCCACGGCGAGCGCCACCACACCGGCCGATCGCCGGAGTCCGAACAGGAGGCAGCTGGTGAGGTCGCGACCCAGCGTGTCCGTCCCGAGGAGGTAGAAACGGGGGGAGGGGGGGCTGATCAGCCGGCGTCCCTCGATCGTTTCGGCGCGCCCCGCACGGAGGTACTCCCATCCCTCCGCGGTGCGTCGCAGTCGCGTCACGATGCGCAGCCGTTCCGGTTCGAGGTGCAGGGCATGCGCGCTCGTCAGCGGGGGGAGCAGCCGGGAGCCGGCCACGTCCTCCTGCAAGTCGGGAGAGCGCGGTGCGATCCACGGGGCAAGGACGCCGAGCGCGAGCAGGGTCCCGAGCACGAAGCGCGCGACACGCGCCGTCGATCTCTGCCGTGGAGCGCGGGTCACGCGGTCCCCTCGCGCACCCGGGGATCGAGGATCGCCGCCAGCAGATCCGCGCCGAGGCTTCCCAGAACGACGAGGATGGCGCCGGCGCAGGTGCAGCCGAGGACCAGCGGCGCGTCACGCGCGAGGACCGCCTGGTAGGCGAGGCGGCCCATCCCGGGCCAGGCGAAGAGCACCTCGATCACGACGCTCCCTCCCAGCAGCGCCGGAACCGCGAGGCCGAGCAGGTTGACCACGGGCAGGAGGGACGAGCGGAGCGCGTGCCGCACCGCCACACCGCCTCGCGACACGCCGCGGGCGCGCGCCGACTGCGCGTATCCGGTGGCGAGCGCCGCGGCCATTCGATCCCGGACCGTCAGCGCAATCCCGGCCGCGGTCGGAAGCACGAGGCAAAGCGCCGGCAGCACCAGATGCCACGCCGCGTCCGCCAGCCGCGCTAGCGCGCCGAGCGCGGGTGCGTCGAGCGAGTGCATCTGGGAGACGGGGAACAACCCGAAGCGGACGGCGAGGAGCCAGACGAGGAGGAGCCCCAGCCAGTAGGACGGAATGGAGTACAGCACACTCGCGGCGAGGGTGATCGCGCGATCGAGGAGACGGCCGCGCGCCCACGCTGCCGTGGCCCCCAGCGCGATGCCGGCGAGGAACTGGAGGATCAGGGCCGAACCGGCGAGAACCACGGTGTTCCCCGCCGCCTCCCGCACCAGCTCGAACACGGGGCGGCGAAGGGACGGCGACACCCCCAGGTCGCCGGTCAGGAAGCCCGACAACCAGTCCAGATAGCGCTCGTCGACGGGACGGTCCGCGCCGAACACGCGGCGCAGGCGCTCGGCGGCGTGCGGATCGGCTCCGGGTTCGCTCAGCGTCTGGAACGGCTCCCCCGGTGCGGCTTCGAGCAGGAGGAAGACCAGCGTGAGGACGCCCAGGAGGAGGGGAACCGAGGCGAGCAGCCGCTTGGTGACGAACGCGAGCATCGTCCCTTGTGGCCCTCCGAAATGCGGGGCTAGAATGCCTCACGGTATCATCGATCGAAGGAGGTCCGGAATGGGCGACAGCGGTCGTGAGTGGCACCGCCTGAGCAGTTGGAGGCGGCCGCTCGTTGCCGCCCTCATGACGGCGCTCGGGTTCGCCGCCTGGCTCGCGGCGGAGGTGATCCCGGCGACTCCCTCCCTCCGGTCGCCCGACCCGGCCGCGGAAGCGACGGGCTCAGGAGATCGCGGCGCCGGCGGCCGAGTCGTGATCGGGGTGCGCGCCGACGTTTCCTCCTTCAACATCTATACGGCCACCAATGCCTTCACGCAGGAGGTGATCGATCTGCTCTACCTGAGGCTGGCGGACGAGCAGGACAACTTCCAGAGCGGCCCGCCGACCTTCCGCCCCTCCCTGGCCGCCTCGTGGGAACAGTCCCCGGACCGCCGCGCGCTCACCTTCCACCTGCGGCCGGAGGTTCGTTGGGGCAGCGGCAGCGCCGTGACCGCGGCCGATATCCTCTTCTCCCACCGCGCCGCGACTCATCCCAATGTCGCCTGGGTCGGGGCGGACGTCAAGGACGCCATCACGGCGGTGGAGGCGCCCGACGCGCGCACGGTCGTCTTCCGCTTCGAGCGCGACTCCCCCTACCAGCTGATGGACGCGGTCGAGGGGAACGTGATCCCCGCCGCGGCGTTCGCGGCGATCCCATTCCCGGAGTGGCCGAAGCACGCGTTTCTGGAGGCGCCCTCGCCCGACGGTCCTTTCCTGCTGAAGCGATACGAGCCGGGTGCGCTCATCGAGTTGGTCCGGAACCCGGATTATCACCGGGCGCCGCTGCCGGCGCTCGCTTCCGTGGTGTTCCGGATCCTCCCGGACGAGTCGACCCTGATCAACGAGCTGCTGTCGGGTGGGATCGACGTCATGGAGAACGTGCCGCCGCACGCCGCCGCTCGCCTGGAGAGCTCCGCGCGCCTGCGGATCGTGCGAGCGCCCGACCTCTCCTACGGCTTCGTCTGCTGGAACACCTCGCGGCCGCTGTTCTCCGACCCCAAGGTTCGCCGCGCACTCACTCTCGCCATCGACCGCGAGGCGATCCTCGAAGGCCTCCTCCCCGGCGTCGGCCGCCCCTCGGCGGGGCCGATCCTGTCGTTCCTCTGGGCGGCCGCCCCGGAGCTGAGGCCGCTCCCGTACGATCCGGGGGAAGCGCGACGGCTGCTGCGCGAGAACGGCTGGGAGGATCGGAACGGCGACGGACTGCTCGACCGCGACGGCGCGACGTTCCGCTTCGACCTGGAGGCAAACCAGGGCTCCGGACTGCGCGCCGACATCGCGCAGATGATCGCGGCGCAGCTTCGACGAGTGGGGATCGAGGCGATCCCTCGTATCCTGGAGTTCGGGGCGTTCGTGGCGCGGCACGAGCGGCACGAGTTCGACGCGTTCGTGTCCTCGTACCGGGAGTCGACGCGGATCGACCTGCGGTCCGCGTTCCACAGCGCCGCGCGCGAGGGCGGGTACAACTACGGCCTCTACTCCGACGCGGAGCTCGACACCCTCATCGACCGGGCGCGCCGCGAGAGCGATGCGGCGGTGGCGACGGACCTGTGGCGCCGGGCCCAGCGGATCATCGCGCGGGACCAGCCTTACACGTTCCTGTTCGAGCGCGACCGTCTGCACGCATTCCCCCGGAGCCTCGAGGGGGTGCGGCCGAGCCCACGCACGGCCTACGCCGGGCTGGAGGAGTGGCGCTGGAAGGGTGCGACCGCGTCCGCGCCATGAACGACGTCAACCCTCTCCTCGCCGCCAAGCTCCTCCATCCTTCCGCCGGCCGCTTCCACCTCGATCGCCCGCGCCTGTTCGAGCGGCTGCGCGGGGGGCTGAACGCCCGCGCCTGCGTCGTGGTCGCCGGCCCGGGGTACGGCAAGACCACCCTCGTGGCGCGCTTCCTGCGCGAGATCGACGATCCCTCGGTCTGGCTTCGCCTCGATCCGTCGGACCGTGATCCGTGGATGCTGTTCCGCTATCTGAGTCACGCCCTGCGGGAGCACGCCCCCGACTTCGGCGAGCGCAGCGAGGGGGTCTGGCGCGATCTCCGCTCCCGGTCCGGCGACGTGGAGCGGCTCGCCGACGTGTTCATCGCGGATGCGGAGGAGTCTCTCGGAGGGCGCGTGGTGCTGGTTCTCGACGGCATCCAGCACCTCGAGGATCCGAATCCGTGCGCTGCCGCGCTGCGACGGCTGCTCGCCTATCTGCCGGGGGCGCTCCACCTCATCGTGGTGGGTCGCGCGCTCCCGGAGCTGGGCCTCCGGGCGCTGAGCGCGGAGGCCGCGGTGAGCATCCTCCCGGGCGACGACCTCCGCTTCACCGTCGAGGAGACGCAGGCGCTGCTGCGCGATGTCTTCGGTCTGCATCTCCCGCCCGCGACCGTGGAGAAGGTCCACCGCCGCTCGCGCGGCTGGGTGACCGCGCTGCAGCTTCTGCGGCAGACCACCCGGATCGAGGCAGGCACGGTCGACGTTCCCGAGGAGGTGTTCGCCGGGACGGACCGCGAGATCTTTGACTACTTCACGGAGGAGGCGTTCCGCGGGGAGCCGGAGCCCGTGCAGGAGTTCCTGCTCGGCTCCGCGCCGCCGGAGGTGCTCGACGCCGAGGTCTGCGAGGACGTGCTGCAAGGGATCCCGGCGCGCGCGATCCTGGCAGACCTCCTGCGACGGAGTTTCTTCGTCAGCCCGCTCGAAGGGCGCGGCGAGCTGTGCGCCTACGACCCGCTGTTCCGTGAGTTCCTCACCCGCCGACTGCGTCTGGTGCGGGGTCCGGACGGGGAACGGGCGCTGCACGCACGGTATGGCCGGACCTTCGCGCGTCGCGGCGAGTACCCGCTGGCGCTGGCGCACCTGCTCGCCGCGCAGGACCTCGGCGCCACGATGGAGATCCTCGCCCGCAAGGGGAAGGAGCTGCTGCGAGGCGGCATGCTCGAGCCGGTTCGGGACGCGGCCGGGTTCGCGGCGCGGAACGGGGGACGGGCCACCGTGGTGGAGGATCTCCTGGGCGAGGTCAGCCGCCTCGCCGGCGATCACGCCGCCGCCGTGCTTCATTTCGAGCGGGCGCTCGCCGCCGCGCAAGCCGGGCCGGGCAAAGCCGCCGACGCCGAGCCCGCGGAGGCGGCCGCCGCGAGGCAGGCGAGCGTCCTCCAGGGTCTGTCGTATTCCTTGCTGAAAACCGGGGCGGTTTCCCGCGCGGCGGAGACGGCCGAGCAGGCTCTGGCCGTCGCCGGGGACGCCGACCCGGCCCTCGCGGCGCGCATCCTCAACACCCTCTCGATCGTGCGCTACCGGCAGCACCGCCTGCCGGAGGCGTTGGAAGGGTGGCAGCAGGCGCTGGCCCGGGCGCGTCAGGCGGCGGACGGGCATCTGACGCTGATGATCGCCCACAACCTCGGCCTGCCGCACGCGGCCGGCGGCGATTTCAGGCGCGCGGCAGAGTGTTTCCTGATGCTCACGGGCCCCGACAACCAGCGTGCGGGGCCGGAGGAGGGGGCGGCGTACCTGAACCTCGCACGCGTCGAGACGATCTGGGGCGACCACCCGCGCGCCGGCGCCCATCTGGATGACGCCCGCGAGATCGCCACGAGATGGCGGCTGCAGGGGCTCGAGGCGGACGTGCTGGAAGCGGAGGGGAACCTCCTGCGCGAGAGCGGAGACCTGGCGGCGGCCGGGCGGAAGTACGACCGGGCGAGGGCGCTGTTCATGGAGCTCGGACGGACCGATCTGCTCCCCGGGCTGGAGGAGGAGGCCGCGGTGCTGACCGCCCTACTCGGCAACGTGGAGGAGGCCGAGAGAGTAGCCAGCCGCCTCGTCGCGCAGCGGCGCGAGACCGGCGAGGAGGAGGGGCTTGCCTCGTCGCTGCTGGCACTGGGCGAGATCCAGACTCGCGCCGGCAGTGCCGCTCCCACGGGGGACACGCTGGCCGAGGCAGCGGATCGCTTCCAGGCCCTCGGCCGCCCCTATCAGGAGTGTCTCGCCCGTCTCTGGCTGGCTCTTGCACGCCTCCGCCAGGGGGACCGCGCCGGAGCCCGCGCCGCAGCGTCCGTGGCGCTGGCGCTCGCCAGCCGGCATGACTATCGGGCCGCCGTTCTGCGCGCCGCCGCGTTCGAGCCGGCGTTCCGGCGCTACCTCGCCAGCCTCCCGATGGCGCCGTCCTACCTGAAGCGGGCTCCTTCCCCCGCCATCGTCGCGCGCGGACCCATCTCGACAGCGGTGGCGGGGGACCCGCCTGATCTGACAGTGCGGCTGCTCGGACCGGTCGACGTGCACCGCGACCCGGATCTGAAGATCCCGGCGCGCGCGTGGAAGATCAGGCGGGCGCTGCAGATCTTCTGCCTCCTGGCATCCTCCCGCGATCATCGCGCCACGAAGGACCGGATCGTCGACGCACTGTTCGGGGAGGCCCGCCCCTCGGCGATCGAGAAGAACTTCCACCCGACCATCTCGTTCCTGCGCCGGGCCCTGAACCACGGCCACAACGTCCCGAAGAACTTCATCCTCTGTGACCGCGGCTCGTACCAGCTCCACCCCGCTTACCGCTACGACATCGACACGGAGCGCTTCGAGGCTAGCCTGCGAAGCGCCAAGGATCGAGCGGCCGGCGGCGACCACGCCGCGGCGCTCACCGACCTCGTCGAGGCGCTGGTCCTGTACCGCGGCCCTTTCATGGAGGAGGAGTACGACGACTGGGTCGAGGCGCCGCGCGCCCACTACGAGCAGCTCTACCGGCGCGCGCTGCGCGACGCCGGGGAGCTGCACCAGCGGGCCGGTGATCGCGAAGCGGGCGTCGCTTGCCTGCGCCGGCTGGTGGAGCACGATCCCCTCGACGAGGATGCCTCCGCGCGCCTGATGCGGGCGCTGGGGACGGTCGGTCACCGGGGGAGCGTCGAGCAGGAGTGGGCGCGCCTTGCGAAGACGCTGTCGGAGGACCTGTCAGCGGAGCCACTCCCGGAGACCCGGGAAGCGTATGAGGAGGCGCTGACCCTGGGGGCCGCCCCGCAACCGCCGACCCGCCGGAAAAGAGGCGCCGCGGGGCGCCGGAGCGTATAATTCCAGGACCATCCCGCGTTTTGAGAGCCGAGGTGAGGTCATGGGCGTCTCCATCCCGAGCGGCGTGCGACTGCGGTGGGGGGCGCTCGCCCTGGCTTGCCTCGCCGCCGGGGGCGTGCCGGCGCCCGCGGGGGTCTACGTCACCGAGACCTCCGGGATCCGCTGGAACGATGTCGGCGGGATCCGCTGGAACGACGTCGGGGGGATTCGCTGGAACGACGTCGGTGGCATCCGGTGGAACGATGTCGGCGGGATCCGCTGGAACGATGTCGGCGGCGTTCTGCTCACCGACGCCTCCGGAATCCGCTGGAACGACGTCGGCGGCATCCGTTGGAACGACGTCGGCGGCATCACCTTCCAGGATGCCCTCACGACCGGGTTGCGCAGCCTCGACCTCGAGCTGCTGAGCCTCTACTCGACACTTCCGGACACCTCGAGCCTCAACGTCATCGTCACCTACCGCGCCTACCCGACCGCGCTCGATCTCGCCGACCTCACGACGCTAGGGATCCCCGGCGGGACGATCTTCCGCCGCCTCCCGATGGTCGTCGTGAACGCCTCGAAGACGCAGATCGCGGCGATCGCCGCGCTCCCCGCGGTCCGCTCGGTCTATGCCGACCGCACCCTGTCGTTCTTCGATGACGCGAGCGGCACGCAGATCGGCCTCGCCGAGGTCGGGGCGGATCCGGATCTGGCGATACCCGCGGTTGGGGCGCCGACCGGCGCCGGCGTCACGATTGCGATCCTCGACACGGGAGTGGATGGCACCCACCCCGACCTTCCCGACGGCACCAAGGTCGTGGAGAACGTCCGCCTCTCCGGGGCCATCGGGACCGCGCCCGGCTTTGTCTATCCGCAGCCGGTCACCGGCCTGACGAACACCGACCTCGTCCTCGGCCACGGCACGTTCGTCGCGTCGGTCGCGGCCGGCAGCGGTGCCGCGAGCGGCGGAGTGTATCGGGGTATCGCCCCGGGCGCCTCCGTGCTGGCGCTCGCGGCGGGGGACCTGTTCATCATCCAGGTCCTCGAGGGGTTCGATTACATCCTCGACCACGCGCCAGCACTCGGGGTGCGAGTGGTCAACTGCTCGTGGGGTACCGTCGGCTGGTTCGACCCGGACGACCCGGTGAACGTCGCCACCCGGCATCTCTACGACGCCGGGATCTCGGTCGTGTTCGCCGCCGGGAACCACGGGCCGTCGCCCGACACGCTGAACCCGTATGCCGTCGCGCCCTGGGTGATCGGCGTCGGGTCGATCCGCAAGGACGGACGGCTCTCGTCGTTCTCGTCGCAGGGGGTGTTCGAGGAGTTGCTCTATCATCCGACGCTGGTGGCGCCCGGCGAGGGGATCATCGCCGCCAGCCCCATCGCGCTGCACGCCGCCAACGGCGGGGTCGGCGTGGCGGATCCCGCTGCGGGGGTGATCGTCCCACCGGAGCACTCGTTCTTCTATGTCGTCTCGAGCGGCACGTCGTTCGCCGCTCCGCACGTCGCCGGCGTGATCGCCCTCATGCTGGAGGAGAATCCGGCGCTCACGCCCACCGCGATCAAGCAGATCCTCCAGAAGACCGCGACGCCGCTGCTGCTCCACGACCGCTCGCAGGTCGGGGCGGGCAGCCTGGAGGCGTGGGCGGCGTTGACGCTGGCCCGGTACGCAGATCGCCCCTTCGGAACGTTCATCCCCGGCTGGCTCGATGAGCGCCCCTACGCGATCCTGCATCATCCTCCGGTCGAGGCTGGCGGGGTGTTGCCGGCTGGCGGCACCACCGAGCTGCCGATCCTGCTCGGCGCGTCGACCTTCTCGTGGCGGATGCACCTCTCCTGGGGCACCCTGCCAGGGCTGAACGACCTGGATCTCACGGTCCACGACGGGTGCGGAGCGGAGTGGGCGAGGTCTCAGTCGTTCAACGGGCTGGCGCTGTTCGGGCGCACCGAGGGCGCCAACCTGCTGGCGGCGGTGCCTGCCGGGCTGACCGCCACGATCTCGTTCCGCGCCGGGACCGGTGCGGCGGACCAGGCATTCGGCGTCCGCCAGGAGACGGCCACGGCGATCGTAACCGGGTACACCGATGTCGCCGCCCTGGCACCGCCGGAGCAGGAACGTGTCGCCGCGGCAGTGAGTCGGCACGCGCTGATCGGGCGAGGCAGCCTGTTCGAGCCGGCCGCGAGCCTGCGGCGGGGCGAGCTGGCGCGAGCGCTCGCGTTCCTTGGCGGGTTGCCGCAACGAATCCCCCCGTCTCCGACCTTCGCGGATACCCACGCCGGCGATCCCGACTATCCGTTCGTCGAAACGAGCGCGGGAGCGCGGGCGCGAAAGGTGCTGATCGACCCGCAAAACGCGAACTCCTTCGGGACGTCCGTCCCGGTGAAGCGGCTCGACTTTGCAGTCTCGCTGGTGCGGGCGGCGAGCCTCGAGGCGGAAGCGGACGCCCGCGCCGGCGAGGCGCTTGGCCTGGCGGACGAGAACGAGATCCCCGCCGAGCTGCGGGGGTACGTCGCGGTGGCGCTGGAGCGGGGATTCATCGCTCCGCTCGCGGCCCCGGCGACCCCGTCGTTCGACCCGACTGGCTCGCTGCCGCGTCTCGAGGCCGCGCGGTTCCTGCTGAATCTCCTCGCGGCCACCGGGCCTCCGAGTCCCGCCCCGTGCTTTGCCGACTCCGACGCGGACGGCACGCCGGACGCCGCCGATTGTGCCCCTCAAGACCCGCAGCTCTGGGCGGTTCCGGGCGCGTGCGACGGGCTGGTGCTCTCCGCCGACGGCGAGACGATCGAGTGGGACCCACCGTCTGCGCTCGGCGGCGGTGCCGTGACCTTCGACCTGCTGCGCTCCGCGAACCCCGCGGATCTATCCGTCGCGCAGTGTATTCCGGCGTCGGCAGGTGGGGCCGGGACCACGGCCGGCGATCCGTCCGTGCCTGGTTCCGGCGAGCTACTCGTCTACCTGGCGCGGGCGCAAAACGGGTGTGGGTACGGCTCCGTGGGGGCGGCGTCGAGCGGGGTCGAGCGGCTGGTTCCCCCCTGCCCCTGACGTCCGCCGAGGTACCCCAGAAAAAAACCGCCGTCCCTCCAACCCAGACACCCGCAGACACTTGCACGGCACTCGCCGCGGGATTCCCGCGGAGTTCAAGGATTGTTCAACCCCCCTCCCGCACTCTTCGCGCGGACACGCCGTCCATACCGGCGCGGCGCGGCTCCATTTCCTCAGGAGGGGGCACACCATGGGGACCAGCAGCCAGCTATTCCGAGACGCGGCGCGAACCGGCCGGCGCGCCGCCGGGCGATTCACCGTCATTCTGCTCCTGCTCGCCGCGACCACCGCGGCCTGGGCACTCACGCCGGCCGAGGAGCCGCTACGCGACTTCGACGCCGCCGGCGGGCTGAAGCTCGGTTTGCCGCCCGGCAGCGCGGTGGCCGCGGAACAAGCGGCGGAGCTCGCGCTCCTGAAGCGCCTTTCCCGGGCCGAGGTCGAGGTCACCTTCAACGGACTCAGCCGCGTACCGCGCACGCTGGTCGGACGGAGGCCGCTCTCGCCCCCGTCGAGCGATCACCCGGAGTCGATCGCCCGGGCCTTCCTGCGCGAGCACCGGCGGCTCTGGCGGTTCTCGGAGCATGAGCTGGCGGGCCTGCAGCTCGACGCGGCCTACACCGACGCACACAACGGCGTCTCGCACGTCTACTTCACGCAGACGAGCGCCGGCGTCGCGGTCTTCCCGGCGAGCCTCGGCGTGCACCTCAACGGTCACGGCCAGGTGATCGCCGTTCAAGGGGACGTATTCCCGGGCGTCGAGTTCCGCGGCGCGGAGCGCCTCACGGCGGAGCGGGCGGCGGAGATCGCCGCGGCGCACATCGGAGTGCACTTCACCGCGCGGCGGACCGGCGAGGAGGGGGGGATGGTGCGCCTGGAGTCGGGTCCGTTCCGGAGCGGGGTGCGCGTGTCACGCGCCCTCTACCCACTCCTCGGCGAGCCGCGCCTCGCGTACCGGATGACGCTCGAGAAGAACGGACTCGAATGGTACGACCTGCTCGTGGACGCGCAAAGCGGCGAGATTCTGCATCGCCGTAACCTCTACCGGTACACCGGCCAGCTCGCCCCGTCCGCGCCGACGCGCGAGCCGAACCCGGCGACCCCCCGGGCCCTGTTGTTCCCGGAGCACGGGCTGTCCACCGTGCGCGGCACGGGGGACCTGTTCCGCAAGTACCCATTCACCGGCGATCCCACCGGGAACTACCGGGGGTTCGCGAACGCGCCGGTCAACGGCGCTGACTCCCAGACCGTGATCGCGCACGGGGGTGATGCGAAGAACGCGACCATCCCACAGACGCTCCTGCCCCTGCCGAACGCTTCGTCGCCGTTGCGTTCCAATGCCCTTCCGTTCGCCACCTCGCCGCAGTCGCCGCAGGGGTGGTTCACCCTCCAGGCGGGAAGGTACAAGACCATCGGCAACAACGTGGATGCCAAGGACGATCAGGCAGACGACAACGAGGCCACGCTCGGCCTGCGGGCCGACGGCGGCACGACGGGGGACTTCAGCACGCCCGCCTTCGTCTTCCAGAATTTCCACGGGCAGAACGCCCCCTACGCCAATACCGCGGCTCGACTCGCGGGGGCGGCGCCCGACCTGCCGGTGGCGGCACTGAACGTCTTCTACGTCAGCAACTGGTTCCACGACATCCTCTACCACCTCGGATTCACCGAGGCGGCGGGGAACTTCCAGCTCGACAACTTCGGCAAGGGAGGCGCGGGGAACGACTATCTCTTCGCCGACATCCAGGACGGCTCCGGCACCAACAATGCAAACTTCGGAACGCCGCCCGACGGCTCCAACCCGAGGATGCAGATGTTCCTGTGGACCGCCCCGGAGCGCGACGGGGATCTCGACCTCGACATCATCATCCACGAGTACTCCCACGGCCTGTCGAACCGGCTGGTCGGCGGCCCGAACAACACGTCCTGCCTGGGGCAGGGGGTCACCGGTGAGGCGGGCGGCATGGGTGAGGGATGGGGCGACTGGCTCGCTGCGATCATCACCGACGAGCCGGGCACGGCGGAGTACTCGACGGACAGTCCCAAGGGGTTGCGGGTCAATCCGATGGGTGACGGCCCCGACGACTACAGCTACGGTTTCCTCTGCACCGGCCCGCCGAGCAACCCGAATGAGCTCGGCTGCGAGGTGCACGGCGCCGGGGAGTTCTGGTCGATCGTCCTCTGGGAGATGCGGGAGGCGATGATCAATCGCTTCCACAACCGCGCCTATCCGGGCGCTCCCTTCCCGACCTTCCAGACTCCCGGGGGCAGCCCGGCCAGCAATATCCGCAACGCGGAAGGACGCACCGCCGACGGCAGCGGCAGCCCGGCGCAGACCGACTACGCCAGTATCGAGGACGCCGCGTTCGCCGCGATGTTCCGCGTGATCGACGCGATGAAGCTGTCGCCGTGCAATCCGACGATGGTGAACATGCGCGATGCCATCCTCGCCGCCGACCGCGCGGTCGGCGGGGAGTTCGTGGATCTGATCTGGCGGAACTTCGCGAACCGCGGCATCGGTGAGCTGGCCTTTTCCTCCGGCGGCGACACGCCGACTCCGGTCGAGGACTTCGTCGTGCCGGCGACGGTCGACGCGTGCGAGGCGGCGGGCGGGCCGCTGCCGGCTCCGGCCTTCACGGTGGCGTCCCTGGCGCCCAACACGGCGACGCTCACGATCACGGCGAATGGCGCGGCGGAGTACGTGATCTGGCGCGGCACCGCGGGCCCCGGGACGCCGGTCGAACCGACCCCCTTCGTCGAGGTCGGGGGGGTCACCGGGACGAGCTTCACCGACACCGGCCTCAACGGCGGGACGACCTACTATTACCGGGTGCGTGCGGCCCGCAACGTCGATTGCGTCTCTGCGAGCCAAGCCGAAAGCGTCATCCCGATCGGCGGGGCGCTCCCCTGCACCGCGGATCCGACATTTGCCGGCGTAGCACAGGTGATCGACCCCGGCGACTGTGAACGCCTCCTTCTGGACTGGTCGTCCGCGACGTCGAACTGCCCAGGTGCGCCCGCGGTGAGCTACAACGTCTACCGGAGCACCCAGGCGAGCTTCGTGCCGGGCGCCAGCAACCGGATCGCGTCCGGCGTGGTGGGGAACAGCTACACCGACTCCCCCGGCTCGTCCGACACGCTCTTCTACTACGTCGTGAGGGCGGAGGATTCCACGACCGGCCACGGCGGGCCGGCGAACGGCGGCAACGAAGATGACAACACCGCCCGCATGGCTGGGCTGGTCACCAGCGGGACGCTGCAGAACCAGGGGCTCGCAGACGACGTGGAGACCGGGCCCGACAACGGGCGGAGCGCGCGCTTCGCCTCGAGCGGCCTTGCCGTGCCGACGATCCCCGAGCGCGGCGGCTGGTTCCGCGACAACGACCCGGCTCCCGCGTCGGCCCACTCACCGGTGACGGTGTGGCACACGTTCGACCCGGACAACCAGACGTTCAACCCAACGGCCAGTCGGCTCTACGAGCTGACCAGCGACACCATCACCATCACACCCTCCAGCATCCTCACCTTCTTCCACACCTTCAACGCGGAAGGGGGATTCGACGGCGGTGTGGTGGAGTACGCGCTCGTGGACGCGACCACCGGGCTGGTCGGTTCGTTCCAGGACCTCGGCGACCGCATCTACGAGAACGGCTACAACGGCGCCCTCACCGCGACCTCGTTCGGCGCGAACTCGAATCCGCTGTTCGGCCGTCAGGCCTACACCGGCGGGACGATCGGACCGATGCAGCGAGTCCGCGCGTTCCTCGGTGGCCTGGTTCCGTCGGGGGAGCCCTCGCAGCGGATCGTGATCCGGTTCCTGTTCGGGAACGACGTGGCGAACTCCGCGGATCCGTCGCCGACCGGGGCGTTCCTGCCGGGGTGGTACCTCGACGACATCTCGGTCGACGAATCGTGCTGTCCGATCTCACCGGCTCCGCAGAACCTCGACGCGTCGGCGACCGCCGACAACGAGCTCACGCTCACCTGGGATCCGCCGTCGGGAGGGGCTATCACCGAGTACCTCATCTTCCGCGAGCAGGTCACCGAGGCCGCACCCGTCGTGTTCACGAACCAGATCGGGAGCGTCGCGGGGACGGAGACCACCTTCGTCGATACGCAGGTGGTGCCGGACCTGACGTACGCGTACGTGGTCCGGGCGGTGCCCGCGAGCGGGTGCCCCTCGGGCGACAGCAACGTCGCGACCGCCACGGCCACCGGTTCCTGTCAGGTGGATCCTGGCTTCGCGGGCATTGCGTCGGTCACCGCGCCTCCAGGCGCCGGCTGCCGCCTCGAACTCGGCTGGGAGGCCGGATTCTCCAACTGCCCCGGTGCATCCCTCCGCTACAACGTGTACCGCGGCACGATCCCGGGCTTCACCCCGTCTCCCGGAAATGCGATCGCCGTCGGGTTGACCGGCCTGAGCCATGCAGACCAGGTCGCGCTGGTGAACGGCGCTGCCTACTACTACGTGGTCCGCGCCGAGGACTCGACCGCGGCGGGCGGAGGGCCGGCGAACGGCGGCAACGAGGATGGCAATCTGGTCGTGGGTGGCGGCGTCCCGCAGGGGGTGCTGGCGCCCGGGCCGAACTTCGCCGACGACGTCGAGCCCGCCGCCGAGCCTGGGTACAGCACCTTCAGCACCCGCGACGCCGGCGGCTGGGCAGTGACCGGCGACCCGACGGCCCATAGCCTCGACCAGGCGTGGGTCGCCCTGGACGACCAACCCGGGAGCCCGACGCTGACGCCCAAGGACGACCGGCTGACGCTCCCGGCGCTGAACCTGACGTCGTCGAGCGTCCTTTCGTTCTGGCACAACTTCGACTTCGCGCGGTTCCCGCTCTCCCCCGCGGCCACCCGCTACCAGAGCGGCGGCGTGCTGGAGATGTCGGCCGACGGCGATGCCTGGAGCGACCTTGGACCGTACATCACCGCCGGCGGCTACAACGGAGTCATCGCCGCAACCGCCCAGAATCCCATGAGCGGGCAGCAGGCGTGGGTCGGTTCGAGCGACGGTGCGCCGGAGACCCCAGTCGCTGGCCGCGGCGACCCGATGCACCTGGTGACCGTCGATCTTGGAGCGGCGATCCAGGCGCTGTTCGATGTCACGACGCTGCCCGAGGCTCGCGTCCGGTTCCGCCTGGGTGGCACGTTCCAGGTGCTCATCGGCGGCGTCCAGGGGTCGGGGTGGGGGGTGGATGACCTCACCGTGACCGGCTTGCTTGCCGCGGGAGTGTGCGCGACCGATTCGGACGCCGACGGAGTTCCCGACGCGACCGATTGCGGGCCGATGGACGCCTCCGCCTGGGGAATCCCGGGCGAGGTGCAGGGGTTGTTGTTCGCCGCGGACGGGGAGACGCTCACCTGGTCCGCCCCGCTGGAGCTGGGCGGCGTCGCGGTCGTCTACGACACGATCCGCTCCGCGAATCGGACCGACTTCGTCTTCGGCGCTAGCTGCGTCGAATCCGACGACGGCTCCGACACCTCAGCGATCGACCCGCAGGCCCCCCAGAACGAAGCCGTGCTCTACTACCTGGTCGGGGCCGAGAACGCCTGTGGGTCGGGCTCTGTCGGGACGCGCTCGAACGGCAGCCCGCGCTCCGCGGGGAGTTGCCCGTGAGGCACGGTCGCGCGGCGTCGCCAGGAGGGACAGCGGCTGGTGGATGAAGGCGAATCAACAACCCGGGACGGGAACCCGGCGGGGGGGTGGTGCCCCACTCCCCACTGGTCCCCACCCGTTGCCCGAGCTCCGGTCCAGTGGGGGGTGACCGGAGCTCGGGCGCTTTCCTGCGCGCGGACGCTAGTCCGCTGGGCTCGTGTCGTCCGGTATCGGCGGCCGATGGCTTCGGAGGCGGTCCACCGTCCCCCGAAGCGCCCGGATCGGCGGCTCCCCCGCCCGCTTCACCGTCCCCCGGCGTGGAGAGCCTTCTCGACTCGACCCCCGACTGGGCCTTCGAGAGCGAGGTCGCCGAAGCGCGGCTGGGGTGGCCGGTGGCGCCGGCGGGGGATGTGAACGGGGACGGGTTCGACGACCTGGTCGCCGGCGCGCCCGACTACCGCCTCGTCTTCGGGCCGAGATTCGGGGCTGCGTACATGTTCCACGGGTCGGGGACCGGGCTCGGGGCGACTCCCGCGTGGATGGTGACGGGGGAGGACATGCCGGTGAGTCAGCCGTTCGCGTCGTTCAGCCAGACCGTCGCGGGAGCAGGGGATGTCAACGGCGACGGCTTCGATGACGTCATCGGCGGCGCGCCGTTCCAGGACGGCACCGTGCTCGGGGCCGGCGCCGCCTACCTCTACCTCGGGTCGGCGGCGGGGCTGTCGACCCCCGCGGCCTTTACGGTGGAGGGGGGGCAGGCGAACGCCTACCTGGGCCTCGCGGTCGCCGGGGCGGGGGACGTCAACGGCGACGGCTTCGACGACGTCGCGGTGGGGCAGCCGCTGTGGGGGAACGGCGAGCTTCGCGAGGGGCGGGTCCATCTCTTCCTCGGGTCGGCGAGCGGGCTGGCCGCCGCGCCGGCCTGGACCGTCGAGGGGGACGCAACCAACGCGCGGTTCGGGGAGAGCCTCTTTTTTGCGGGGGACGTGAGCGGCGACGGCTACGACGATCTCCTGGTCGGGGAGTTCCGGTACGGGGGTGGCGGCTCGGAGAGCGACGAGGCGAGGACGATCCTGTTCCTGGGCGGTGCGACCGGCCTCGCAACGGTGCCCTCGGGCGCGCCGCTCGAGGGGTTCGTCAACGCCGCGGCCGGCGACGTGGATGGCGATGGGCTGGCCGACGTCGTCGTGGGAAACCCCGTGGAGGATGTCGATCTGTACAAGGAAGGGATCGTCCGCCTCTATCTCGGGTCGCCCGACGGGGTGCGGCGACCGGCGGCGCGGGTGCTGGAAGGAAACACGGTGTTGTCGCGGTTCGGCGGGGCGGTGGGCTCGGCCGGGGATGCGGACGGCGATGGCTTCGACGACGTCGTCGTCGGCATGTCCAGATACACGAACGGCCAGTCCGAGGAAGGCCGGGTGCTGGTCTATCACGGGTCCGCGGCGCTCGCGGATATCGACGGCGACGGCCTCGCGAACGGCGCGGACAACTGCTACCTCGCGCCGAATCCCGGGCAGGCGGACGGCGATGCCGACGGCGCCGGCGATGCGTGCGACAACTGCCCATTCGCGCCGAATCCGGACCAGGCGAACCACGATGGCGACGCCGCGGGGGATGTCTGCGACGCGGACGACGACAACGACGGGCACCTCGACGGGGTGGACAATTGTCCGACCGTCGTCAACCCTGGGCAGGGCGACGCCGATGCGGACGGCGTGGGCGACGCCTGCGACAACTGCGCCGGGCTCGCGAACCCCGGGCAGGCCGATGCGGACGGCGACGGGTTCGGGGATGACTGCGATACCTGTCCCACCGTGCCCAGCCCGATACAGGGGGACACGGACTTCGACGGGGTGGCCGACCCTTGCGACTGTGATCCGCTCGATCATGACGCGTTCGCGATCCCAGGGGAGGTCCCGGGGCTGAGCCTGGCGGCGGATGGCGTGACGCTGTCGTGGGAGCCGGCGTGGCCGACCGCGGGCGAGTGGACGCTGCACGACCTGCTGCGTGGACGGCTCGAGGAGCTGCCGGTGGGGGGCGGGGCGTCCGAGGCGTGCGTGGTGGGCGGGTTGTACGACGCGACGACATCGGACGCGGCGTTGCCGGCGGCGCGGCGGGGGTACTACTACGTCGTGAGGGCGTGGAACGTGTGCGGGGTGGGGACGTACGGGGCGGGCACGGCGGGGCTGGAGAGGCACAGCGTCGTCTGTCCGTGAGGGGCGGGGCGGGTCCGTCGGTCCTGTTGCTCGGTTGGTGGGTGAGGGCCGCAGGCGGGACGCCGAGCTGCGGGGCATGCGGGAGCGCGACGCTACCGGTGGACCCCGGCCGGGGTGACGCTCGAGATGAGCGGCGCCGCCCCACCCCTCGCGCTCGTGGACCCGGCAGCGGAGTAGCGCTCCCCTGGGAAAGCTGAGGCGATTCACTCTTGGGGGAGGCCAAGCTCGCTGCTGGCTTCGTCGCCCGGAGGTTTGCGGGGCGCGGGCGACAGGTCCAGGATTGACGCCATCGCCGAAAGCGGCAAGACGGCGCCTGGAGGTGCGTGCCGATGCGAATGACTCCCCTCATGTGGTCCGCAGCAACCGTCGTCCTGATCGCAGCCGGGCTGGCCGCGCCGTGCGCGGCGGCGCAGACGCAACCGGCGCAGACCCAGCCTGCCCAGACGGAGCACCAGCACTCCCATGGCAGCCAGACGCAGCCCGGGCATGTCATCCCCGACCACTCGTTCGCCGACGTGGAGCGCTGGGTTGCCGTGTTCGACGATCCGGCGCGCAGCGAGTGGCAGATGCCGGAGCGCCTGGTGGCGGCGCTCGGGCTGAAGGCTGGGTCGGTGGTCGCGGACATCGGCGCCGGCACCGGCTACTTCATCGGGCACCTGGCGAAGGCCGTGGCCCCGGGCGGGCGGGTGCTGGCAGTCGACCTCGAGCCGAACATGGTGTCGCACATGCGGGAGCGCGCGGAGAAGGAAGGGGTGCCGGGCGTGGAGACGATCCTCGCGGCGGCGGACGACCCGCACATCCCCGCGGGGTCGACGGACTGCATCCTGATGGTGGACACCTACCACCACATCCACGACGGTGTCGCGTACCTGCGGAGGCTGCAGGGGGCGCTCGCGAAGGGGGGGCGGGTGGTGGTGGTGGACTTCCACAAGGAGCCGCTGCCGGTGGGGCCGCCGCCGGAGCACAAGATGACTCGGGAGGAGATCGTCTCTGAGTTCCTCGAGGCGGGGTACAGGCTGGCGGGGGAGGAGACGTTCTTGCCGTATCAGTACTTCTTGCGGTTCGAGGTGGGCGCGGGGGGGCGGTGACGCTGGGGGGGATGGCGGTGCTGGGGCGGTCGTTGACCTTGCCTGGATCCGCATCTATCATCGACCGGAGGCGTGCAGGCCATTCCAGGCACGGCGGCAAGGGATGACCATGACCGACCGATCACATTACCCGGTTCGCAGGATCCGCCTCGCGGACAAGGGAAAGGACTCGGGCGTTGGGCTCCTGACGCCGGCGGAGCGGCTCGCGATGGTGTGGCAGCTCACGCTCCAGGCCTGGATGTTCAAGGAGGGTCTCCTCGATGAACCGAGACTTCGTCGAGATGTTGTCCGCACTCTCCGCAGCCGGGGCTGAGTATGTGGTTGTCGGCGCTCACGCCCTCGCCGCACACGGGCTGCCACGGGCGACCGGAGACCTGGACCTCTGGGTGCGGCCAACCCCGGAGAACGCCGAGCGGGTTCTGACAGCTCTCCGGGCCTTCGGAGCACCACTCCACGACCTCTCGGTGCACGACCTGACCTCCAGCGAGACCGTGTTCCAGATCGGCGTTCCGCCCAACCGGATCGATCTGCTCACCTCGATCACCGGAGTCACCTTCGACGAGGCGTGGCCACATCGTCAGGAGGTTCCGATCGGCGCGCTGACCGTTCCTGTCCTGGGGAGGGCGGATCTCGTTCGCAACAAGCGGGCACTCGGCCGACCGAAGGACCTCCTGGACCTGGCGTCGCTGGACGAAGCCGGCTCGTAACCTCTCCATCCCGCTTCGCGCTGTCACCAGATCGCCCCCCGCGGTCATATCCCCGGTGAACCCCCCGCGCGGGAGAGCCTGGGCCCTGGTGGCCCAGCCGGTTCGCCGAGGGTGGACTGGAGGAGAAGCGATCATGCGAACCAATCTTGCAGCCGTAATGGATGAGCCCAGACCGGCCGGGCTGGTCTCGGTCGAGGGGAAGACGTTCCCGCTGCTCTCCGCGCAATTGGCGGGGCGGGCGGAGGGGGGCGTCGCCTGTACCACCCTGACGCAGACGTACGGAAACCCCTACGCCGAGCCGCTGGAGGTTCTCTACACGCTGGCGCTTCCCGCCGGTGGGGCGGTCGTGGCCTGCCGGGTGGATCGGCGACAAGGTCATCGAGGGGGAGATTCGCCCGCGCGCCGAGGCGGAGAAGGAGTACCAGGACGCGATCATGGATGGGCGCACCGCGGCGCTGCTCGAGCAGCACCGGGCCGACACGTTCAGCCAGCGGCTCGGGGCGCTGCCGGCGGGTGAGGAAGCGGCGGTGGAGATCACCGTTCTGCAGCCGCTCGAGTTCGTGCGCCCCGAGGGGAACGGGCGCGCGGAGTGGGAGTACCGCTTCCCCACCGTCGTCGGCGTCCGCTACGAAGGGGAACCAGGACGGGTCCCCGACCGCGAGCTGCTCGACGCGGATCGCGCCGGCGGCGAGGGGACCCCGGTGCGCCTGGAGCTCGGGCTGCTGCTGGTCGATGGTCCCGCGGGCGAGATCGAGCCGAACTCGCCGAGCCACGAGCTCGACGTGCAGGGCGCGGAAGGGGGCGCGCGGGTGACCCTGGGGCGCGCGACGCGGCTCGACCGCGACGTGGTGGTCCGCTGGCGCGCGGCAGCGCCTGAGGTTGGGGTGCGCCTCACGGAAGGGGCGGGCATCGGCGGCGACGACGGCCGCTACTGCCTCGTCACCATCACACCTCCGGAGGTCGCGGACCACGCCTTCCAGCGCGACGTGATCTACCTGATCGATGCGAGCGGCTCGATGTCCGGCTTCCCGATCGAGCAGGTGAAGCGGCTCGTGGCGGCGAGCCTGGCCACGCTCGACCCCGGAGATCGTTTCGAGATCCTGGCGTTTGCCAAGGAGGTGAACCCGCTGGTGCGTCGGCCGACCGAGGCGACGAAGCGGAACGTGGACTCGGCGTTGGCGGCGCTGCGCAAGCTCGAGGCGGGCGGCTCCACCGAGATGACGAAGGCGATCAAGCACGCGCTCGCGCCGCTGCGCGAGGGCTCGCAGCGCCAGGTGATCCTGCTCACCGACGGGCAGATCGGGTTCGAGGGGGAGGTGGTCGCGGAGGTGGCGGCCAACCTCCCGGCCGGGGCGCGGCTGCATGCCGTGGGGGTGGGCGGGGCGCCGAACCGGTCACTGACGCGCGCCGCCTCGCGCGCCGGGCGCGGCGTCGAAGTGCTGATCACGAGCGAGGAGGA
>Ga0184629_10000203_pt1 | contig 26621 bp, 33 predicted proteins | sample PLM4_32_b1_FD_133158 | JGI IMG/M metagenome (GOLD analysis project Ga0184629, IMG submission 133158) | Groundwater sediment microbial communities from an aquifer in East River, Colorado, USA - PLM4_32_b1 | ecosystem: Environmental > Terrestrial > Soil > Riparian zone | place: USA: East River...
GAATTCGCCTTGGCAAGTGCTTTGTCGATGCTCTTCATTGGGGTCTCCTTAGTATGGGGGGTCTCATTAAGGGGCATGTAATTTCTGCGAGGTAAAGTGAAACCTAGAGCCCGTGTTAGGGGCTTTTAGGCTTACTCATCCGTAAGGGCATAGTATTCATCAAGCAGATTGTGTTCTGTCAGAAACGCGTTCCATTCCTTTACAGCAGCACGGTGAATCAGGAACATCGCTGTCGCGGTGGCCATGACTCCAAGTGCTACCTTGTGGTCTGAAACGAACTTCTTCAGGATATCAATCTTCTTCATGATAAAATTCCTTTCGTTGGGGGTCTCACTATACCCCATGCAATTCTTGCGACCCTTTTTCGAAATTTCCACCCGGGGAATTTTTGCCAAACTAAAACCAAACCCCATGTGGGGAATGGCTCTGAGAATCTAGGTAGGTTACTTAGTTAAGAATCGTACTGCCAACACTACCAGCCACAGTCCTCCAGTGAAGATTGTGAGTGCTAGGTGGACGAGCAGTTTTAACATTGCGGTCTCCTTACATAGATGGGTCTCACTATAAGCTATGTAATTTCTGCGAAAACCAAAGCCCTTGTGGGGGCTCTGGCTCTTGAGACTTTACTCAGGGTTGGATGGGTTCTTGTACACAGGTTCGATGAGTTCTGGGTTCAGAAGTGCACGAATCACTGCGGCTTCCATCCGCGTCCATTGATGCTCTACCTCGCTAGTTGCGCTAGTGGCTGAGATCGTGACTGTATCGCGGGTGTAAGTTACTGTGATTGTTACTTCATTTCCCAACTCGTTTTCAAACGTGCGTGAGAATGCAACCATGTTCTTCCTTTCGTTAGGGGTCTCATTAGAAGCTATGTCAGTTTCGCGAGATAGTCAAAAACAAGAGGGCATGTAGCGTTGGCTACACACCCCCTCATTTGTCCGTAACTGTTGGGTCGAGTGTTACCGTAGCTTGAGCACGAAGCTCATGGCTCGTGAGGTTATGACGTTTACTCGTTCGTATTGAAGGATTAATATGATTCCGATAATGTTTCCGGTGACAAGGATCAGTGTGTCTGGACTGGGTCGTTTAGGATGTTTATCATCTCTTAACTTAGCAAGTTTCGTTACTTGATCCACTATCGCTGGTGTTTCTTTCGGATCGTACGGTTCCTTAGCAATTCGTGCGAGTAGTTCGTTAATTGCCTCATCGAACACGAGGTTCGGTTTGGGCTTTCGGTTAAACATACGGTCTCCTTTGTTAGGGTCTCACTATAGGAGATGTTTGTATTGCGACCCTACTCAGTTGGAGGTCGGCCCTTGACTTGAAGAAGAATCTCTCCCTTAGTCTCAAGCGCTTTAAGATCTATTGATGTCATGCGAAGAACACTATCGCCCGGTTCATCACCCTCAGTCCACACGAGTGAACCATCATACTGACTGCCCCGAGCAGAATAAATCGACTTAAGCCAGACAACTGCGACACCAATGAAGGTGTTTAAAACGGCGATGGTTCCATTAACTTCGGCAGCATATGAAAAATGCCAAATCTGCGCAAGTGCAAAATATAGCGCACCAATAGCAGGTAGCAACAGTTGAGCTGTGAGTTTCAGTTTGTCATACACAGCACTGCTAGGTAGCTTTGTCTGCGAAGGTACCACTGCGGACTCCTTAGTTAATTGATTTCTTCCAAAGTCCTAGAATCTTTCCATATGGTCTGGCCAGCTTCCACACCCCTGCAACTTTAACATAAGGAATAGCTTTCTTCCAAACACCACTGGACCGTACATAAGCTCCGGCAACAGTAGTCGTATTTGAGATCGAAGAATATGGACCTTCTCCAACTGAATTCGCTGCCTTAACCTTGAAGTAGTACTTCACGCCAGGACTAAGACCGGTAATTGTTTTATTATCGTCGGCTGTTGTGGTAGTACTACCAGTTGCGTCTATAGCTGTGCCATAACTAATCGTATACAAAGTAACCGGTAATCCATCTCCAGGATTCTGCGTCCAAGCTAAACCCACTGTAGTTTGTTCAACGTTAGATATAGTCGGCGTACTTGGTGCCCCTGGATTTCGAGGAATGGTCGGTAGATCAAAGTTAGCAGATCCATCCGAGAGAAGATTAGGTCCACTACCTTCCCATCCTCGAATAGATACATTTAAATTAAAGTTCTTTGTGCCGTTGGCATTGTGGCCAACATTAATTGATCCAGAAGCAAGCCATAACGGTTGGTGATTATGTCCCGAATTAAACGCATGAACTCCATCGCCGCCGTCATTGTCTAAGTAAACCAGAGTGCCATTGACATTAGCTGAACCTAGTCTAAGACCACGACAGGAAAACGCCGGGAAAGACCAACCAACTTGCCAGTTGATTGTTGAATAGTTACCGAGAACATTCTGAGAGGCAAGCTGCCAGGCAATAAAAGCAAAGTCGCCTAGGCTACCAACATCGCCGTTAACCTGCCCTGATGTAGACATAGATCCTCCTACGGCAAGATCTTGAAGTAGATGTCTCCATCGTTGCCACCAGATGGATCAGCGGTTCCGGACGAAATACCAGAAGCAGTACGGTAGTTCGCTTTGCCAACCGGAATGAGTCCTTTGACCAAAGCAATGAAGTCGCGGGTACGGTTAATCTCTCTTGCGCCCCAACGGACGCGTCCTTCCTCTCCCGTATCTGGGACAAGAGGATATCCAGCAGCTACGGCGTCATCACCAATAGCCATGTCGCACCTCCTTTGCTATGGTTGGTCTTCCCAGTACTCAACTGCGCCGAGGTCATCCCACTCTTGAATGTAATCCCAGGCAATCCAAGAACCAGGATAGATGAATGTATTTACTGACAAAGTCGGATAAGTTCTTTCTCCTTCTTTGTCATGAATAAAGATTTGTTCAGTTACTTGCATGTTACTAGTGGTGCCATCATCGTCTCTCAACTCTACAAGATCGCCGAGATAATAGTCTACCTCATACTGATATGTAGCTACAGCCGAAAGTTGTCCATCCAAAGCTAAGAACATTCGATTCTTGGCAAGTTCGTCCTTACCCTTCTGAGTACGTTCGTCCAAAGTTAACCCATCGTCACATTCGACCATGAGCACTCTACGTTCAAACCCAGCAATGCTAGTATCGACATTCTCCTCGTATACAAGCGTCACATTTGTAGAATTAAATACATATGCTACATTCTTATGTACTGCTGAGGAAGTTAGTCGATTAGTATTACGAAGGTTATCTAAGTCAGGACTAAATATTACAGCCGGAAGAGTTGATTGTCCTGTAGTTCTATCACTTCCCATGTAAATATCGGCATAGAGAAGATTTGTCGACGGGTGCCGAACAATTTTAAACCCAATCGCAAAAGCATCGAGTATGCCTTTCATCGCATCATATAAAGTTTGGATCGATGCTGGGAAGAAAATCGATTCTGTAGGAAAAGAGATGGTATCAGTTGGATACCAGTCAGTTGCTCCAGTAATTAATGGACTGATAATATCTCCAGCATTAAGCGTACCATCGACACAAACATAATTAAACATATCACTAAGAAGGTTGGCTGCCGTATCCGAATAATCACCCCAAGGAGACCATACGCCGGCAGTTACAAGAGCAAGCATGCGTTGTTTGAGAATATTTTCGAAAGATGGTCCGGTAATTTTTAGAATACGGCGACCATCATCGTCGGTGACATCTTGAACCGTCTCTACCGTCATTATACGATTAGACGCATTCACTGCAAGATTTACACCAGGAATAAATCTAGTTCGATTCTCAAGAGTAGAAACAATATGTAATTCAAAATCACCAATTGAGCTAAATCGTTCAGACCAAATCAATGATTCGAATTTATCTACTACTATGATACGACGATAGAGGCTGTCAAGAATATACACCTCCATTACAAACCTCCATACCTAGGGGTATACTCGAATGTGTATGAGATCGCAGCACCTACAGCATAAACACGAAAATAATTGTCGCCTGGATCTAGTTCGGTCCAAGTTGATTGCGGTGATACCCCATACAAGAAAGAGGTAGTAACCGCCGACCTTGTAAGTGTGACGGCTTTACTACCAGCAATGCTATTGATTACTAGAATATCATCAGCCTGAAGCGTACCCGCGAAATCAATCGTATGGGTAACGCCATCACCTCCGCGAATATAAACAGTAAACTCGGTAAGTGCACGATCTATAAGAAGCGTTAAAATTCCTCCGACTTCTACTGTTCCATCGTATGTTATAAGAGTTTCTGTAACATCGTCGACGGTATCGCCTTCAAGTACTATGGATTCAAGAGCGATGAAATCTGGATCATAGCAGATTAAAGATATAATTACTTTGGGTTCTGCAGTAAAGAGAACGGAATCAAATGATTCTATTCGTCCCATAATATTTACCGTAAAATCATCCTCGAGAAAGAAGCGAAGACCTACTTCAGACTTGGGCATGAAGAATTGGTACAGTCGATTACGAAGATCACGCACTGAGGTTGTAACATAATCGGGGTCGAGACCCAGAGTAATGATAATGTTCCGGGTCTCTCTCCGACTTGACTGATATAGTGCGCCATCATAAACTGCGAACGAAGAGGATACAAGAGTTGCCTTAACTGGGTCTAACCCATCAATACTTTCGACGATCAACCCATCGTCGGCCGACTCTAACCCTAGAGTTAGAAGCTGGCCAGAAGAGGATCGTACTTCAACTTGGGATATCATTAGTTAGGTAGCACCCCCTTCGCAGTAGACAGCTGGTTCTTAGTGTTCCTATAGATCTCAGCCGTAGATAGAGCCTTCGGCGAAGTATTATACTGGTTGAAGTTATACGTGTCGCCATCGTCCATAGTAGATTCAGAAGACTCGTCCTGATTCTGTTGATAACCATCTGCGGCTTGACGTGCTGAAGAATATGCCGCTTCTACACGGAATGGTTTGGTATCCAGCATCTTCCAAATATCGGCCGACTTACGTTCTACATCGGATAGATCGAGAACGGGCGTAATTATAGGCGTCATGTCCATATCATGAGGAATGACATCTGCCATACCCGTAAGTGCACCGCGAAGGGAATCAAGCGTGTCTTCTCCAAGTTGCTCAGCAGCCACTACGGCTCCACGAGAATATATCTTAAGACCAATGGTTAAACCTTCAACGATCATTCGTGATGCCCAGATAGCTTCCTTAGCAGGAGAACTAATGTCAAAGAAGTTCAGGACCCCATGCCATGCGTTCTTAGCTATGGCCAGAAGTTTGTCACCAATCTGACCACCAAAGGCATTGAATCCCGTAACAGCACCCCGAACAATAGCCCACGCCATGTCGGCGCCAGCAGTGCCTAGTCGTCCAGAATTCTGATTGATAGCTTTTGTGATGCCATCCATAATAGCAATGATCATCTCAAAGCCAGCATTTACAATCTTGGGTATGTTACGTCCAAGAGCATTCAAGAACTGAGTGATTATGTATGTTACCATGTCGACAACTCGTCCGATGTTGTCACCCATACCCTTAAGGATACCAATGAGAATATGAAGACCAGCTTCGACTATCTTCGGGATTGACTTTTCGAGAATATCGAGAATCACTAAGATTAGTTTGTAGATGAAATCACTAAGTTTTGGTAGAAGATCGTCTAAGGCATCGAGGAGATATACGATGAGTTTAACAATCAACTCCACAAGCTTTGGAACGGCTTCAACAAGGACATCAATAAGGATTAGTAATGCAATTCCGATCTGTTTAACAATCGTTGGAATAAGTCCGATAACAGCACTAATTATTCCAACGAAAGCTGCAACTCCCGCAGCACCGGCAATACTTAATGCTGTTAGTGCCGTTGCAAAGAACAATACACCAGCTCCGGCAAGGGCAAGTCCCAAGCCAAGCAAGGCAACTGCTGCTCCCAAACCAAGCATCGCTGGAATTACTGGCTGAAGTACTAATGCTGCAACTCCAAGAACAGTAAACGCAAGAGCAAGAGTAACAAGGCCCTTGACTATTTCGCCCCAAGACATGCCACCTAGAGTCTTAAGAACTCCAGCCAGTGCAACTAGGGCACTAGATACGATCAAGAGAGCAAACGCTCCTGATAGGGTACCGCTCATGACAATCAAAGCTACGGCGACAATCGCTAAAGCACCAGCAAGAGTAACAAGACCCTTAACAATAGTGCCCCAATTCATGCCGCCCATCTGCTCGAGAGCTTTGGCAAGAATGACAATCGCAGTAGCTACGATTAGAACACCTGCGGCTTGCAATGGGGCAGTTGGCGGGATGGCTATAAGAGCCGCACTTATCAGAATAAGACTCGTCGCAAGGATAGCCATTCCTTTGCCGACGTTTTCCCAAGATATACCGGACATACTCTTTATAGCTTCGGCTAGGATGAGCATTGCCGCGGCTACAATAACAATGCCCGTCGCTTGGAGAGGGGCAGTTGGCGGGATGGCTATAAGAGCCGCACTAATAAGGACAAGGCTTGCCGCTAGAACAGCTATACCTTTTCCAATGTTTTCCCACGAAACACTGGAGAGATCTTGTACTGCACTGGCAAGTATCTTGATACCTGTGGCCAGAAGTACAATACCTGCGCCAGAAAGAATACCAGTCGCATTAGCATTTGCAAACATAGTGAAGAGAGTGAGAGCTCCAAGAAGAGCGGCAACGCCCGTAAGTCCTCGAGCCATCTCTTCCCAATTGAGATCTACCATATCATGCACCGCGCTAGCCAAGATCTTAATAGCAAACGCAATAGCAACTATCCCAAGACCTGTAGATATAAGTCTTGCGCCGTCTGGCATAAGAACGGATGCTGCGGTAATAGCTGCTAGAAGAACTGTGACTCCAGTTAGACCTCTAGCAAGCTCGTCCCAGTCAAGTGAAGACATGCTCTTCACTGCAAGGGCTAGAATATTAATAGCGATGGCAAGAACAGTCATAGCTGCAGCCATCACATAGATCTTTACGACGTGAGTACTTGGGAACTGCGTCATAATTGCTAATGAAGCAAGAAGCTGAGTAAACATGATAGCAATAGCTGACATAGCTACTGCAAGTTTCGCAGAGTCAATATTAGACAGAATTGAAATAGCCACGGCTAGAACTCCGACAGCAATCGCAATCTGAAGAAGTGTAGCTGCTTGCAAAGTGGTCTGCATAGCATTTAATGCACTGGTCAACGATCCAATAACGCCGGTGATGCCACCCCTACCAAACCAATCTTTCAGAATGATAAGGAAGGCTACCAACGTACCAGTATTAATTGCGGCAAGCATATCGCCAAAGTTTACGCCTCCGACAACCTCGGCGACGTCTGTCCAAATTTCGACAAACTTACTTGCCATTGGCTCAAAGAAATTCCACATTGCTTCTGCAGCAAGACCCATACGAGTCCACGCATAGGTTATGAAGTTAAGAAGAGTTCCAAGAGGACCGAGCTGAAGAGCAAAGTCTGAAACTCTACCTGCTGCATCATCAACGTCGAAACCTTCAAACAACGTTGCTAAACCTTTAGTCAACGCGGTTATTAGCTTGATAGGCACTTCAATGACGTTTTTAATTCCATCGAAGAACTTGATGAGACCTTGACCCTCATTGATTGATTTCCTCAAGGCTACAAGGAAGTCCCCAATATTTGCGGTTACGCTAAGAATGTTGCCAGCACCTTCTCCGGCACCCGAAAATAGTTCGAACAAGACACGAATTACCTGCTTTAGAATGTCATAACCGATGCCAAATATAGCGAACACTCCAGCGAAAGTCCTCCGGAGCTTATCAGCAGTTTCAGCACTTATAACTAGTAACGCTGTAAAGTTTTTAAATGACGCCGAGAAATCGGCAAGTTGTTTTCCTGTAGTTTTAGGGAACATCAATCGGAATGCTTCACCAATGGGTTCTAAAACTTGCCCAAAGACTTTGAACACGTTAGCGATACCGGCAAATAGGTTGTCACGTCCGCCAAGAGATTTCCATTCAGTTAAAAGCTGGTTGCGAGAACGTGCTGACTTTCCGATGATCCCATCGAGTACGCCGTATACTCCAGTCCAAAGAGCTTTTGCCTCTTCGAAATTACCAAAGATTAGTTGCCAAGTCTGTCCCCATCCAGAGCCAGCGGACTCCCGCAAAGACCCCAATAGTGCAGACATCGTCTTAACCTCAGTTGCTGCGGCACGAGCAACAGCAGCCTGCTTCTGGATAGCTTCAATCTGGGTTTGGCTATATCCCATCACAGCGAGTTCAGCATCAGTCAAGTCGCCAGTAAACTGAGCAAGAGTTTGTGACAGAACGTCGGTTGTTAACCATCCCTCTTGCAACGAGTTACGGAATGAATCTCCGTTGATCTTGACCGTCTGCATGGTTCCGCTAAGTTCTACTGCTGTAGAATTCAACGTACCCATAACTACAGCAGTTTGTGCCAATGCTCGCTGGAAAACCGTACCACCCATACCAGCGTTTACGACCGAGTTCCAGTCGATCAAACGAACTGTTCCTGTCGCAAGAGCTTGAGAAAGTTGGTACATGGCCATAGAAGCTTGCTCCGAGTTTGACCCGGAGAGAGCGGCGAGGTTTGCGATACCCTTAATAGCAGCAACAGCTGGTTCAAGAGCTACACCAGCGGCCGTGAATGTACCGATATTCTTGGCCATCTGTGCGAAGTTATAAATCGTCTGGTCAGCATACAAGTTAAGCTCTTGTAGAGCATCAATAACTTGCTGCATTGTGACTGCAGCAGCACCAGTATTCGCCAGAATCGTCTGGATGGAGTTAATGTTGGTCTCATACTCCCGAAAACCAGTACTGATTGGATCGATTGTCAAGGATTTAACAACGGCGAGACCTGTAATAGCTGCTTGATGAGCGATAGTTACAAGAGCTGTAATAGCAGTAACAGACATCGCAGAGAATTTGTTAGCTAGATGATCGACAGAATCAGCAATATGACCAAGTTGAACGTTCTTACCAGCTGCATGAACATCGGCGAGACCTTTGGTAGCCCCCTCAAGCTTCAAACTCTTGTTTAGGGCGTCTAACGACGCGAGCGTTGTCTTGATTCCATGTTCAAACTGGGCATTGTCAAACTTCATACTAACAACGCGTTCATCGATGTTGCTCATGCAGAGGTCACCGCCTTCCACAACTCGTCGGAGATTTCGTCAAATATAGGCTTTAGTGCTGGGTTGATGTAGTCGACTCCCGCGACAAAACCACCGTTCCCTGTTCCATAGCCGTATTGAATCATCAGTGCTACAGGGAATCCATTCTCAACATCTGAGTTTGTGAATGTGAGAATATAGATTGAGCCCCGTTTACTGATCTCGTATCCCCAAGAATTAGAAGCTAGGCCAGAATTCACTGGAGTGGCCATGCGTAGTGCCAATACGCCACTAAGACCACCTTTATGAAGTATCGCCATAGTATCTTGGTTCCGCTTTAGCTTAGCAAGAAACTCCTCCGTCTTGCTGAAGGAGCCGCTTGTCGAAATATCAAACATTAGGCTCCTTTCAAAGTCGATTAAATGCTTAGTTCGTAAAGTCCTGCAAACTGAGCTGGATTCATCATGGTGACGCCTCTAGTTCCGGCTAAAGTCCAGCCGCCTTGAATAATCCAGTCATTAAGTTGCGCGGTTCGACCTTCGCCATTAGCTAAAACTATCTCCAAAGTGTCTCCTACAATTGTTGTTGTACTGATTACACCGGAGGCCGATCTAACGAATTGACGAATCTCAGTTACATTCGTACCGATCCATTGAACTGCGTCGATATAGGGATGATATCTAGCCATGTTCACTCCTACGCGGGATAAGTTCCGGTCAGCAAGAAATCCGAGCCGGTCTTGAAGCTGATACCACCATTCAGGAACAGCGAGATGGAAGTGTAAGCGGCAGATGTCTTGTAGATGCCACCACCCCACGTAACGAAGTTGGCTCCGACGGCGAGATACGAGTGGCTAACATAGGTGAAAGCAACATCACCGGAGTGAGGGTTGTCCCAGCCGGTGATCTGGATGGTGGCGTTGCTCCATCGACCCGTTGTGTCGTTGATAACTCCACACACAGCCTGGCCATCCGCATCATCGTGCGCGGAGTTATAGGCCCCCGTACCCGGGTTGCACTGGGCGTATGACCAGGCGTAGTCCGACGCGCCCGAGGCTCCGTTGATCCGCAGATACATGGCAACGGCGCCACCAGACGCCATCCTGGCCGACACCTTGAGTGTGATGTCCCGGAGGTTGCTGGGAATGCTGGAGAACGTCACCGTGGCTGTGTCGGCGCCAATGGTCTGCCGAGCTACGTAGAGCGTGTTGTCTGCAACGATAATGCCATCGGTCTTGAGTTGTCCAACTCCATTGCGATACAGGTTCGTATCCTTCGCAGAGCCAAAAACGAGCACGGCATTAGCAGCGTTCTGCTGGCCCTGGATCCCGACTGCGTCAGCGATGTTGACGTCTACCAGCTTACCATCGTCACCAATGAAAACAGCGTCTCCAGAACCGCCACCGAAACGACCTTTAGCTGCGGTAACGTCTCCAACCACGATCAATGCGTCGTCAGTCTTTAGCGTATTAGCTGCAGAGCGATATAAATTGGTATCACCAGCCCAGACAATTTGCTGAGTTGAAGGCAAATTGTTCAGAGCATAGAATTTCGACCAAGCAGACCAACCGCCAGAATTCGTACCTTGCCGCATCCAGTATTCGTATTCAACTGAAGATGCGCCTGATCGAGTCCACATCTGGTAGGCCGAGGCGGCTAACGCTTGAACTGTCAGCAGCGTTCCATCCATGCCACCAAAGTCCCAGCCACCGGCAGTTGCCTCGGTAGCAGTTACCCACGTTAATGAAAAACCCATTGGGTATGAGCTGGGAAGATCAGTCTCAGGATAGTCGTCAATATCAATATAAGTCACAATGCTATTGTCAGGAATTGCAACCAAAGCATAGCCTGCATCAATTGTGGTTGTATCAAACCTAGTTAAGATAAGATGCCCATTTATATCGATTTCGCCATCAACAATCGAAGCAGCCTCAATGGCTTCCATTCGAGTAGCAGTCAAGCCCGTTACAGTAGCCATGGGTCTCCTCCCCTATAGCGAATGGATTGCGTAGCTTTCAGCATCGATAAAAATGGCGGATGGCCAGGTAATCTCGAACGTCGTTGCATCGAGCATAATAATCGCACTATCTGGGCCAATAGCTGTCCAACTACCATCTCCGTGATCAATAATTTGAAGAATGGAGTTTGTTTCAAATATATCAAAAATTTCATCGGGAAGAGGTAATCGAGGCGCATTACCTTCAGTTCCATAAAGAATGTCCTCAAGCGCTTGCACAGTCCAGGAATATGCAATTTCTGTCTCAATTACTAAATGCGCAGATCGTTTTATTCCTGGAATATCGATTGGCAGTGTAGTAAAGTTCCAACTATATATTTCAATTACTGATTGTTGATTCAAAAATATCGCCGGAGCTAAAAATACATTATAAACAAGATGCAAACGATAGTGATCCTTTGTCATTGTTCGATAAGATAGTCCAAATGGTTTAGACCGTTTCTGGATAAATATATGTTCATAGAACGATGGCGGATAACTAATCAAATTAATGCTCCCAGAGAAAAAACCACTACCAGATCGGTTAACAACTTTATGCCCATCTTGATAGTGCTGACGTTTAATTGCTTCTGCCGGGGTCTCAGTTACGGATATGAGTCCATTCCAAGCTTCACCAGCCCCGATCAAAGGGTAAAACACTCCTCGATCTAATCCCGCCTCATAATCACGAGCATCCCAGGTCAGCCTAGTGATGGTACTCACCTCCTAGTTCGGGGTCAACGTTATGTTGTCAACTGTCTGCGCCTGTGTTGTATCAGCAACCACAAGGGCTTCATGGAAGAATATAGCTACAAGTTGATCTGGCGTTGGCAACTGTGACGAATCTCCTTCAGTACCATAAAGTAGATCTTCAAGCACAGCTAGATCCGATGGATTAGCATAACGTGAATCTACTACGAAATGCGCCGTACGCTTGAATGCAGAAACAGGAGGCGGTAAAGTTGTGATTGTCCAACTCAACTGCATTGGGTCTGCAGAATCACCAAGAGTTGCATGAGCTCGAGTAGCAGGTGCAGCAAGTGCACCATAAACTAAATGAATCTTGTATCCTAAATCTGGTCCTTCGATTTCGTTACCAATTCGTGTTCGGTATGAAAAACCGAAAGGCTTTCTTGGCTGTTGTGTGGCGAAAAGTCCATTGTGGATTGGTATGATCCCATCACTTGGGCCAAATTCCGCCGGAGCTCCATAAGACACAAGCGTCGCATTAAACTCTTCAGCCGTAGCCAAATTAAGATACTTCACACCATCAAGGTAATAAGGTCTTGGTAATCCTCCCCCGGGGGATTCTGTCACTGAAATAAGGCCAGACCAAGCGACACCAATGCCGTCAAGAGGATACAAAACACCTTGGTCAATACCAGTTTCAAAGAATCGCTCAGTTCGAGCTCCCCAAACAAGTTGTGCCATGTCGTTCCTCCTTTCAGCCTTTCGTTCCCATAGATTCACGTCTCTGAGCATTTAGAGAACGCTGATGTTGCATCATTTCTCGACGTCCAAGTTTCCGTTTCGGTTGATTCTTTAGGTTAATTACCTTAATAAGTGTAAGAAGACGATTCAAATGCCATTTCTCACAGTAAAGAGGAACGTTAAGAGTAACCATCCAATAATAAATGATTTCGGCTGTGATTACATCTCGAACCGGACGTTTTGGACCGATCTCTTTGAACGTTGTAGCCGTTTGTGCTGCGTTGATGTAGACGTTAATAGCTTGAACATTGTCTTTTGACAAGTGTTGAAAGACTTCTGCAGGAACTCCCGGAGACAAAACCATAGCCATTATGTATGCGAGAGTTTCTGCAGAAGTTTTATCATCAGTACCTAAGAATGGCTTTTCGAATTTCGACTCCCATTTTGACAGTGAGACCAGAGAATGCTCAAGCTGCAAGTCGAAAGACTGCATGGTAACAAACTCACCGGTTGCTTCATTGAAACCCTCAGTAAGTGGAACAGTAATGCTGAGCACCTCTGGTCTCCTCTCTTAGTAGAAGTGTTTAGACGAAGACGATGAGCCAGTCGTCGTCCACACCAGCCGGGAAGTAGTAGCCGGCTGCTGGGCGAGCCTTGATGAACATGTTTTCCGTAATCGGAGCGGTCGGACCTGATGGCAAGTCGCCGTCGGCGTCCGTGTAGTAGATGACGCCAGTAACGGCCGGGATTGTAACGATGTCGGTGGCCGAAACATACGTTGGCTCAAGAGGCGTGGCCGACGTCATAGTACCGGTGAAGATGGCCAGAACAGCTGCCGGTGACGGCAAGGACGGATCGGTACCGACTCCACCATAAAGCATTGCCTCGAGCGTGGCGAGAGCAGTAGAATCTACCTTGGTTGAATCAATCGTCATACTCGCAGTAGGCTTGTAGGTACTTACGGCCAAAGGAGTCGTAGTGACTTCCCAGCTGAATGTAATTGCCTCAGGTGAGTCGTTGATCGTGTTGTAAGCTTTCTCGGATGGTGCCGCGAGGCAATTCCAAACCAAGTGTAGCTTGTAACCGAGCTCAGTGTTGAGAAGATCGTTGCCAAGACGAGTACGGTATGACAGGCCAAACAACCTTCGTGGCTGCTGACCAATAGACACACCTGCTTCTGGCACTGCTGATCCATCACACTCAGCGAATTCGTCGGGGTAGGTATATGCTTCGACAGTGCACCCGAATTCCTCAACCGAGAGGAGGTTAAGGTATTTGATGTTGTCTGCATAAGTCGCGGTTGCTTCTGCACCAGTCGGAGACTCGGTGACAGTAGTAAGACCGTTCCATGCAAAGCCGGTGTCATAAACACCGCTTGGGTTCGGTAGGTATAGAACTCCATGATCGACACCGGTCTCATAGAACCGTTCGCCGACATTGTCCCAGGTAAGAGCAGTCACTGTACTCCCCTTCAGAAGTAGAGATTGAAGACGGTGTGGTTGAGATTGTTCACCGCATACGCCCTGCTAAAAATACACAAAGGCAAAGAAGCAACCGTTTTCGGAATCACACTATCAGGATCCTTATCGATTACGGTCACCATGTATCGCGTCGTGAAACGGTACGGTGAGTTATTCGCGAAGTCCGTGCTCATGTTATTAACCTTGTACACGATACACGGATACGCCATTTCGAGACCCGCTGGCGGCTGGAAATATACATTAGGGGCAATAATCTCAAGAAGAGATTGGAGTTGAGTCCTTGTCCCCATTCCAAACACCTCCCAACCGCAGAATAAGCCGAGGTCTCTCGACAGTCACTTCCGTAACTTTCCAGAGAACCCCTTGCCACCGAATATAGCGCATCGCGAAGATGTGTTCGTTGGCGTATGCGTCCGCGACAATGCTGATCGAGTTCTGAACAGAAATATCATCATTTACTTTCTGTTCATCCTCCCGAAGTTTTCGCACGTTTCGCATCACGTCGCCATAATATGGACGTTCCGTGATAATAGATGTGAAAACTCCGGGAGCACTCTCTACAGTCTCGCCGTACCCGATTGCACCAAAAAACTTAGCCACCGGGTACTACACCTCCGATTTATGCGTCGTCGCGAGTAAACGTCCACTCGTCATTGATGTTGTCTGCCAGGAAGTAACCCGCGGAAGGAGTTGCAACCACAGTAACACTTGCGCCGGCAGCAATGGCCGCCTGTGCGCCAGTAGACATGGTCACGCCAGTGTCCTTGTTCTTGTAGACAACACCAGTAGTAGCGACGATAGTCACTACACCAGTGCTAGCTACGAAGGTCGGAGCATTCGGGACCACAATAACGTCCGTGCCAGCAACCTTCTTGAAGATGAGTGCGGACTTTAGCTTGGTAAGAGCACCAGACAGACGTGTCTCCATCAGGTACTTATACTGGTTGTAGTCGATGTCAAACTGATCGAATGTCGCGATCTCGCCGCCTCGGTTGGTACCGACGTTGTAATCCTGCAGGTTCACCAGAATGGCCAGAAGATTTGACTCGCCCTCCATGACCTCGACAGGAACAATTCGATCCACACGCAATTCAGCAGCCAGTTCATCCATCGTTCGGTAAACTCGACGACCAACAGCATCACGCAAAGTCAGCATCTTGGCGATGACCACCTCAGTGGTGAACATCGTAGGCATGCCGGTTCCCTTGTAGTATCGACGGTTTGAAATAACCGCGTCAACAAACTCAAGATAGCTCGAAGACGCATCGTCGACGTTCACATTGACCGTCATGGCGTAATAATCGTGGTCATTGAGGATCGAACGGATACCGTCACCGCTAGCAGCAGCGATCGGGTCCTTGATCTTGTCCTCGTCGTCCACAGCACGACCGTCGCCGATCAGGATAGCGCGAGCCAACTCTTCCTCAAGCATGAGTCGAATTTCGCCCCACAGCCACGCCACCACGTCGAAGTCAGTGATATCGATGATGTCATCGCGATCCAGCTTCTGCTTCTTGTAGATGGTGGTCGGACCAGTGGTCCGCTTAGACACGCCGAAGAACTCTTCCTTCTTCAGCGAACCCTTGACGTAGCCCTTTGCCCGAGCTTCATCGAGGGTCAGATCAGCCGACAGCGTTTTGATGCGGGAGAACGGGGTCTTGTGGGTACCGTTCAGGACAGCGGCAACCCATTCGGTCCGACGCTTGTCGAATTCCGGCGTAGCGGTGATCGCCTGAGCCTCAGGAAACAGAACGTCAATGTTGTCGATGTTGTGGGCAAGGGCATACTCTTCTAAAGCTTCCTTCCACGATCCGCCCTTGCGAGCACTTTCGAAGATCCCTTTGATGGCGTCATGAGTGAGGGTGTGCTTCTCACCCTGCGACGCGCCAGTCGTCTGGTCGAAGACGTTCTTCGTCACGGTGGTGTTTCCTTCCTGATGGGTGAGGTCGCCCTCGGTGGCTTCAGTACCTTCTTCGGTGCTCTCAGTGGATTCGGTACCATCTGCGGTACTCTCAGCGGTGCCGTCTTCGGTACCCGACTGAGCTGCGGAACTTTCACCGGCGTTTTCAACAGCAACACCGATCATGTAATGAACAGCATTCTTCTGTTCGTCGGTCAAAGAGTCATAGACTTCCTGAAGTGTCCGACCAGACTTCTTATCCGCGTGTTCGAACTCGAGCTCGAGACCGGTGTAGATGATGGCTTCGTCCTCGAGAGTTTCGACCTCTCCGTCGCTGTGCTGAACGGCTACGTAGTCGATAAGTGCTCCCGGATTCGCTCCAGACAGAACTAGACTAACTTCACGAATAATACCATGAAGAACCTGTTTGGCCTTACCAATCATCTTCTCGACAAGCGCATTCGCATAGATCGAAAGCGAGTTGATATCACCATGTTCGACGAGCGCCTTGGCAGTCAAACCAGCCGGCGTGCCATTGAAATAACCGTCGCAGTAGACTCCGTCTTCGCGTGCATGTAGAAGAACGTGACCTAAAATGTTTTCCGGGGTATTGTGACCGTGCTGCCAAACTAGAGGAACCTGAATGCCATCCATGTGTTTAAACGCTTCGGCAGTGATAGTTCGTCCGTCGGAGCACTTGAGACCAGCCTTAGTGGCGTAACCGCTGAAATCAGCTTCCATTTTGACTGTTCCCCTCCTTTTCTGTCTGTGTTGAATTGGTTTGCTCCGACGGAACCTCTTCTGGTTCCGGCATACTGGTATTCCGGAGCTCGTCGGACTTCGGATCCTTAGAGGGCTTCCATCCAATAGCAGTCCTCATATCATTGGGGGAAGCTATCTCACCTCGGATGAAGACATCGGCGATCTCGGCCACCTCACTGATAGGTACCAGCTTGAATGGATCACGGAACGCCATGATCGATTGCTTCTGTGTACGGGCAGTCTTGGTTAGGAAAGCGCGACGCATGGCCTCCATGACGCTTGTAACAAGCGGCTCGATCGTTCGATTGTGGTAGTTCAACATTGTCTTCTCATCGGCTGTGCCATTCATAACGTTGGCAGTTAAGCCTAGCTGGTTGTAAAGCAGCTCCATAAGAAGCTCAACCTGCTTGAGAAGATTGTTTTCGGCAGGACGATTAAGTTGTGTGATCTTCTCGGTGGCATCGACATAAGCAATGCCGTATTTACTACCACTGAGTTGATGCTCAAGATCTGTCCTTCGATGCGCTGCCTGCTGTCGTCGTGACTCAGATTTAACCGCATATGGTAGTTGAATGATGATGTCAAGCTTTCCAGAGCTCGATTGGTCATCGACAATGTCGAGAAGACTCAGTTTTCGAAGTAGTCTCTGAAGAGTTGAGTTATACTCATTCATAACGTTATACATCGGATTCTCAACGATCGCAACGTACTTCTTTTCTAAGGTGATCTGTTCTTTACGACCTTCACGTTCGTTATACACGTTCAAACGAACGTGATACGGTTCCCAACCAACAATTTCACCAACCCGTATTGTTTTAACATCAAATCCACCAATGGAAGGATTCAATGTTGTGTCGACGGGAACAAGGCCAACAACGCCCCTGTCAAATAATGTCGTGAAGATATCCTGGCGGAAGTGCCGAGCGGCTTGGTCGAGATTAGCTTCGACCGTAAGACAATCTTGTAGACCACTCTTGATATCTTCCGCATAACGACCTTCATCGTCGAGTCGAACGTGTCGAAGATCTGCTGCTGCCGCATCGATGGCTAAACGCGTATAAATCGAGGATATGATTGAGCGTTCGTTTGAAACTCGAAGGCGTACTCGATCGGGTCGCGTACCGAAACTAGCCGCAGCTGCCGCCGAATGAATTTCACGATCAACGTTTATGAACGCGTTCCATGCGTGTTTCAAACGGTCAAATATAGCCATATGTCACCTCCCTTCCAGGAAGAAGTTCTTGGTTAGGAGTGCTACGTCAACATGACTCCAGCTGCACGAAGCTTAGCGAGGAGAAGATTGAAATCGACTACCATGGCTGGTAAAGTGGCAGCAACACTATCGACCTGAGCTGCAACAACTTTAGCTCCAGCGAGAGCTACTCCAGCTTCGTTAAAGAGCGAAACGCGCTCCATTTGTTGATTCGGTGTTGGCGAAGTTTGTGGAACGACAGCTACCTGCTTGACGACCTGATTCATCGAACAGTCTCCTTAAGATTTTCGAGTTATAGGAATATAACTTACAAACGCCGAGCAGCAGAGACAGCTGCCACACCACTAAGCATTGTTGTACCTGCAATAGCCATTACGGTTACTACTGTCTCTGAACCATGTTTAGTTTGATTTGCTAGTTCATAGTCGGTATTTAACTTTTCTCGAGTATTATTTAGTGTTTTACGTGCTTCACGACGGCCAATGATATGCCGATCACGCTTGTACTTAGTCTTTGCCGACTTGTAATCGCGTAGAAGTTGGCCACTTGCGACTCGCGCGCGAGCTTGATCGATAGATGCGTTTCGCTCCACACGATCCCGCTGACGAGAAGCCTTGTTCAAACCACGCATTTCTTTACGATGCTCACGTCGAACACCCCACTTCATGCCTCGAGTGCCGAAGTGTTCGAAAACTTCTTCAGGAGATCCAGGTTTCGTCTTGTAATCCATGTAACACCTCCTGTCAGCGGAATATTACTCGAACGCCTCCTTGTTTACTTTGTAAGCTACAAAGGCATCCATCATTGCGGATACGTTGTCGATCTTCTCCTCGTAACGACGTTTGAGAAGTTTACGGTTCCCATTAGTATCTTCGATGGTAATAGCATTACCCATCGCGAATTGCATCAGAGCTTGATCGAAAAGCAGGAGACGCTGTCCGGCTAGATGTTTAAGCTCACCAAGAGGCACGGATTCCGTTCTAGCACCCTGCTGAACTTTCTCTATCCCGAATGGCCCATTCTCTACTTCCCAACGAGCAACAAACTCTTTGGCATTATACGGGTCAAAGCCAAGAGCTCGAACATCATAGTTCGATGCTTCGATAAACTGTTCGAGGTCATCGTAAACCTCCATCATGTCGAGAATTGTTCCCTCAAGCACGTGAAGACTGCTTTCATTGAGGAATTCTTGATACTTCTGGCGCATGGCGCCAGGTAGCTTCTTAAGCGTCAACGAAGTGATATAGCTCCTCGTCTTTACTCCAAACTGACCGTTTGGCAACGGAAATAAGAATGTAAACGCACAGAAGTCGTCGCCTTGGGAGAGGTCAGCTCCGAGAGCGCATGGCATCTCCCAAAACTCTCTTGGGCGATGCGTTAAAGTCTCTTCGTAAGTGAAGAAGTAAGTGTAGCCCTCCATCGGAATGCCAAACCGCTTCGCCAAAATATCGTTTCGAGATGCTGGAGCATTCTCAGCTCTTTCAACGTCAAGTTGGTACGTTTCATAAGAAACCGTTAACCCAAGGTTCGGATTGGCTTTTTGCCACATTGCTGGATTTCCGACCTCTTCAAGTTCATCAAGTCGATAATGCCAAATGGAAATATGTGGAGCTTTGTATTCGCCTTTCAGAATCTTAGCGAGTTCTAACTTAATTGTGTCACCAGAACCATTTCGAACCGTTCCTTCTGAACTTATGGCTACAATTAACCAATCGTCCAGTTTTGAGGCTCCTTGCTCTACAGCACCAACAACATCTTCCCTAAGATCGCCGGATAACCATTCGTCAATTGTACTGATCTTTGGACGAAGACCTTGTAGCTTGGCAATCGACATCGGCCGAACCTCAAGAAGCGATCCAGTAAGGAAGTTTTCAATTCCCTTCTTGGTACTTACTAGTTTCTGACGTAATGCACGGTTGCCTGTTGTGTTCTGCAAGCTGCCTTCGGTCAAGAACTTGAATAAAGGTCCTCGACTACGTGTGATAGCCGTTCTGAACGGCGACATTACCTCGTCAGCCTGCTTCATCGTTGGAGCCGTAGTAATCTGATGCGTAGTCGAGGTATCGACATTAAGAAAATAACTCTGTATACACTCAGCATACATAGACTTGGCTGAGCCACGTGCTACAATCAGATACTGCTTTGTAGTCAAGCGCGTCTTAATGGTTCGTTCAATAAAACGTCCTCCACCGTGGTTATCGGGCTCGAAAATACTCCTTTGAACGAAATAATACCAACCAAAGATCTGTTCGGCCCAAAGTTTGAATGACGGAAGCAAATATAGATCACTACCATCGGTCAAGGTGAGTTCGTTCTCACAGTAACGAACGAAGCCTTCAACTGCTTGATCATCATAGTAGATGTTTAGATTGGCAATTAGCGCATCGATGCGGTTCATTTCGAGTGAAATCTCTCTATTTACCGGAATATCGCCACGCAGCACTGCCTCACGAAACTTACCGTAGTAAATCGGCGTCGCCCGATTCGACAGTGCCATTACCAATCCTCCCTTCTAATTGATTAACGTGACAACAGATAGCACTATCACAATCACTAAAGAAATACCACTTACAACTGCATTATAATTCAAACGAGCTTCGCCATGACCAGCACGAGAACCTTGAGCCTGTGTGACGAAAGACGCTAAAGGGCTAACTAACGCTTCGACTTTCTCAGTCAAAGCTCTTAAATCAGCCTTAGTGGCATAATCGCCACGTTCTGACTCAATCTGAGTCCTAAGATTATTGGCTCTCTCATCCTTGTATGTCTGGTCTGCACGAGCAAGAGCGAGTGCGTCACGATCTGCTTGTTCTTTAATCTGTAACGCTTTTTCTCGTTCTATACCAACTTCGGTGTAACGCCGATCCCTCTCATCGAAAAATTTCGCGCGCTCTGCCGCGACTTGAGTGTAACGACGTTCACGCTCTTCTTGAAGCGCCATAAGATGTATAAACAGAGAAATTTTGACTCCGGGATCGGACGTTACACTCATTGGCAAACTCCTTTGTGATTACAGAGCGAACCACTTCCAGGATGTCGGCACGACGCTGTAGGTCATGGCGATAGAACTTCCCGGACGCAGGAAGAATGCACCAACAACGCGACCTGTGGTTACGCCATCGACAGCGACGACTGTCACTGTACCACCAACAACCTCGACCCACATCACATAGTCGGAGTCGTTGGTTACTGCCACCGTGGAGGCAGGGATTGCTGGCTTGCCAGACCAGTCGCCGACTGGCTTACGCTCTTCGGCCGCGGCCAGAGTCGTCTTGAGCTGATCTACGTCAACCATGGTAATCTCTCTTTCTACTTCTTGAGTGCGTTGGCGAGGAGACGTGATACTTGGTCATTAGCTAGTTTCGTTGCCTGCTGCTTGCCGACACCGACTAGAACTTCGCCAGCAAACTTGCCGCCAGCTCTGGTGATCCTTGCTCCTCTTGAAGGAGGAACAACACGCGAATATTGTTGCTCAAGATTCATTCGATCGACAAGCGTCTTGAGCTCCGCATTGCTTAGTGCCTTGACGCCGCCTTTTCGTGCTTTCGAAGCAGCATTCGCAGCTGTGGTATAGTCTTGCGATGCACCTTTATTGGCTTTCGCTGCACGCGCAAGTTGACGATTTGACCGACGAATACCCCATTTCATTCCGAGAGTTCCGTAATGCTCGATTGTGTCTTTCCCAAGAGCACTCATGTAGGCTTGATCTTCGTCCCATCCGTATCCGTCATCTAGACGCCACTCGGGACCTTCGAAGTCATCAATCCAAAGAGCTACCGTATCGAAGTTGACCCAATTAATACCCGGGTAATCGCGTTCGTCCTCATGCGCGGGCGACTCTGGATAACCGAGCGTCAAATGTGGAATCCACTTGGGGAATTGTTCGATCGAATCATAAGCCTTTCGAATGGTGGGATTTTTGAGAAGATAAGTTCGAACCTCCTCGAGCTTCTTGACACCATATCTATGAAAGAACAAGACGTCTGCTTCTTCTTCTCCCAGCGTATCTCGGCGTTCAACCGATAAACCAAATCGACACAATGAAGTATCAACAACATGATCGATATAATCTTCAACGGCAGTGGTGTCTTCCATCGATTCGTCAAGGAATAAAAGCGTTAGGTGGGGCACCTTCTCGCTTGAGATCTTCCACACATAGTCATCCTGTGCAGGAATGGCTACAATTGCTACTCCACGCATGGGGCCTCCTTCCGCTTAGAAAAAGCTCATGAACGCTGCTTTAAGAGCTGGATCTGAACCTCCTCCTACGATTTGAAGGATGAGATTATCCACTGTCTGCGACTGAGACGCATCAGCAACAACCAGAATATGGTGTTGAAATAGCGATAGGCTTTCGACTGTCTGGGCTTGAACTGCATCAGCGATTGTCAGAATATGATGTTGAAACAGTATAAGATTGTCAACAGTTTGTTGTTGAACTGCGTCAGCAACTGCGAGAATATGGTGTTGTATCAATACTACGTTATCAACAGTTTGTTGTTGAACCGAATCAAATACGACGAAAACGCCAACTGGAACAAGAACTACGTTATCGATTGTTTGCAATTGAACCGCGTCAGCAACTGTCAGAATATGATGCTGAAGCAGTACAAGATTGTCAACAGTTTGCAATTGAACCGCGTCAGCAACTGTCAGAATATGATGTTGTATTAGTGTTAGATTGTCAACAGTTTGTACCTGAGACGCATCAGAAACTATCAGAATATGATGCTGTACTAGTACTAAGTTATCAACTGTCTGAGCTTGAGATGCATCAGCAACCACAAGCACCTGATGATGAGCTAACACTAAGTTATCGACCGTCTGTGCCTGAGCCGCGTCAGCAACTGTTAGTACTTGATGCTGAGTTAATACTAGGTTGTCGACCGTCTGAGCTTGTGCTGCATCAGCAACTACAAGCGTAACGGCCGAGTTCGTAGTTAGAACAACATTGTCAACAGTTTGAGCTTGAGCCGCGTCAGCAACTGTTAGTACTTGATGCTGAGTTAATACTAGGTTGTCGACCGTCTGAGCTTGAGATGCATCAGCAACCACAAGCACCTGGTGCTGAGTTAATACTAGGTTGTCGACCGTCTGAGCTTGAGATGCATCAGCAACTGTAAGTGGAGTAGCAGCGAGGGGGCGAACTGCTATTAGAAGAGCTGAGTTACCAGCAGCACCCACGTCGAGCGACCAAACGCCTACATTTTCCGAAGCGGTATTAAGTTGTCTGAACGCAACTGCACCTTCTAGAGCCCCGATCACATCGCCGCCGATGATTCCAGATTCTAGGTAGTTGGTATAATTTGTTGGAGCAGCTGTGATACCAGTAAATGAACCGGTGAGTGAAATTTCACCATTAACGCCGACAGCGATCCAAAGCGTATCCTCGGATGCCCAATCCGCCGGATCAAGCGCAGCTGGATCAGCAGCAGCTGAAGTTCCATTGGCTTTAGCAGTAGCCGTGGGTAGAGTTGTTTTATGCGCTCCCGGAATCTCCATGAGGAACATTACTGAACGAGTTGACCCAACGGTGGTAACTGTGAATGTACCTGACTCGGAACCGGTGGCATCTAACTTATATGCTGCACCAATAGATTGAATCGTAGTCGAGTTAGCAGACTGATCAATAAACTCAGTAAAGCCACCGCCCCATGCACTGAACTCGGCATTAACAGACCCGCCAAGATATGTAACGATAATGGCCAATAGCAGAGCGCCGGGTGTATTCGGCAAGTTCGACTGATTGGGGAACGTATGCGTCGTAGTGGCAGCAGCCTGACTAGATTGTAAGAGTGAAGTCGCGGCCGCCGTTGGAATGGCCGGGAACGCCATAGTTCACCCCCCTAAGTGTCTAGACTTGTGATCATCCAGATCACGTAGGATCAAGCACCTCGATGTCAAACGCCGGAATATCGACAGTACCCGCGGCTACGAGCGCCTGACTCGTACACGTAGTAACATACCGTAACGTTGAGTCAGTTGTGCGAGCAATCACAACATGTGTTGCGGTACCACTCGCATCAATTACTACTCCAGGCTTGGCGGCGACAGTTACCTTGCGACCTGAAACGTCGCCGTTCGCCTTGGTGAAGTCAGTGTCTGGAGTTAATGCAACGTCAGCGAGAGATACAGCCGCTATGCCTGCATAGTTCGCTGGCTCACCCGAGCAAACGTGCATAATGTTGCATTGATCGATGTAATCGAAATAAGCGTCGATAGTGGCATCGGGGGCTGCTTTAGCCATGACTTCCTCCTAGAAGTTTTTCGCAAATGCGAGTAAGCACCAGGCTGATTGGGTATCCGACCAGCGTAATCCAATGAACGATGATGAACCAGGAGTTGTTGATACTCCATCGTAGTAGCTGTTCGGATCCAGAATTGCACCGTTTAAAGTTAAATTCCAGCCTCCTGTACTATCTTGAACAACCTCGATCATCAACCGAGTAGCACCAGTTCCAGGATTTGCTGGGGCTGGAAGTTCGTAATCAGCAATTAGGACAACGACCGAATCATCTGTAGTAGAATCATCGATCAACGTTTGAACAAGTGGTTCGTTCAGAAAATATGGCAACGAAGTCCAATAGTTAACCCCATCGCCAATCTTCAGTTTGCCAGTATCACTTTCAATACCAGGTTCACCGGAAGATAGAATTGGATTATCGGTTGTCCATTCAGCTGCAGGTCCGCGGCGAAGCTTGAAGGTGTAGGTCATGGTGAACCTCCGTCCAGAACCAAATTATCTTCAAGTTCAGGCTCTACAAGGTTCGGATCGACCCACTGGGTCTCTTCGCGGTAAGCATTGATCCGCCACTCAAGCTCTTTGATTTGCGAATTAAGCGCTTCGACCAAATATGCCGTCTGTGGAGGATCGAACATAATGCGAACCTTGAGATAGACATAAGTTCGAATCGCGTTATAGCGAGAATCAGTGCCGTAGAAGGTGGCCCACACGGCAGTATCATCCTCGATCATGAATCCGGCTTCTGGTCCAATGCCGAGTTGGTTTAGCACGGCGAAGGCTGTGTTGATGTGGATCAGAATATCGAGATCGAAGGCGATGTAATCTGCGTCGATCCCGAGAACCTTCTTAACACTTTTGAGGATACTTTCCTCCATGTTGGCCACCTCCTTCGGTGGATTAGTAGGTAAACAGATGCGCCCAGTCGTCAGACCAGAACTGGCCGTAATAACTAGTAGACGACGCGTAGAACCGCTTCTGCCACGCAGTAATAGCGGCAACTGAATTATTGCCAAGGATACCATCTGGAGTTCCGCAATTGAATCCAAGAGAGTTCAATCGCTCTTGGATCGCTTTGCAATCTGGACGTTCATTAGCATACCATCCGCCGTGCGATTCGTTAGGGCCCAAGTAATGGCCGAACCAATGACCCGACGGCATGTATGACGGCCAGGACCGACGCAACACCGGAACGTATGATGGAGGCACTGATGTCCACAAATATGCTCGTTGATCGACTTTTGACCGATACCACGAGATGTGCGACCAATGGTCATGTCCTGAACCACTGTATCGCTGCAAATTTCCAACGCCATTCCAGCGAGCCCAGTAGTAGACTGGCTGATCTGCCCAAGGCTGCCCAATGAATTCACAGATCATCGGAAGTTCGCCGCGCATAAGTCGCGCGAGAACGTCACGATGCTTGGCCCTTAGTCCTTCGTCCCTGCGATGAGAGAAGTCTCCCGCGCAGGCGTATGACCAATTGACGTATGGCCCATCAGAACCATTTGGATCACGCCAACGTGAATAGTCACCTGAACCAACCTCACTGGCGGCTAGATGGAATCCGAAGGTGTGTCCAACATCGCCAACGATACCCGAATTTCCTCCGCCAAGTGCTGTCCAATCAGACATCTCGGCAACAACAACCGGAGCTGCGACTCCCATCAGACACCACCCTCACTCTTAGGAGGACTCTCGCGATTGAGACGAGAAGCAACTTCATCGATCTCATCCTGAGACAGATTTTCGGTCCAATCCTCCGGCGGAGAATTTCCAGGATCTGGTGCCGGCTTCGGCTCTTCAGTTTCGCTCATTACTCTTTCTCCTTCCGTTACCAAAGTTGAGTGTCACCAGCACTCCTCGGAATATATATCTGAGGTAGTTGCCGTTCGTCACCATAGTGGATTGCGTTGTGAGTTGAAAGCGTAGTCGTGATTAGAAACTCAGGATCTAGTATCGAGTCGTCTCCATTCTGGATCTCTTGAGACGTCATCGGATTCATGTGATGGATGTAGAGTCGACTATGAATCTCAAAGCCCTCAACACCTAGATCGCATCCGAGGTCTCTGGCAATAACATGTTGACGAACTTGGCGCCATTCGTGTGACCGATAGAACTGTTGGTTCATCCATCGATCGAATCCGAATGTGTCTACTCCGACAAACCCGTTGAGTTTCAGATAAGAAAAACGATCTTGGAGGGTATCAAGTCTACGAAGTTCTCTGTATGACTTAATCCTCATAGTGGTCTCCGTCTGGAGGGACTTCCTGACCCGTGTAAGAACGCATCGCTGTTATAGCATTCGCAATGAGCTCTTCGATCCGGCTCGTGGCAGCTAGCGCACCCGTCTTAGCTTTGAGTAGCTCATTCTCATGCTCGAGACGTTGCTGTTCTAGCTGCTCACGAGTCGAACCCAGCTTGAGGTAGTGGCTAATCACCTGTGCCGAGGCTGTCCCACTCCTCAACTGTTGTTCGGCGAGGTCTACAGCCAGTGTAATCA
>Ga0184629_10000204_pt1 | contig 26423 bp, 19 predicted proteins | sample PLM4_32_b1_FD_133158 | JGI IMG/M metagenome (GOLD analysis project Ga0184629, IMG submission 133158) | Groundwater sediment microbial communities from an aquifer in East River, Colorado, USA - PLM4_32_b1 | ecosystem: Environmental > Terrestrial > Soil > Riparian zone | place: USA: East River...
CACCCAGCTGACCCCATCAAGTGCCACCGAGCACGCAGAGAACGGAGGCACCCAACGGCATCACACAACCGCTCAGGACCCGAGTAGCCGCCCCTTGACTCATTAGAGAACAGCATCGGTCAATTTTCCCCGTTCGGCCCACTCCAACCCAACGTCCGTTCTATGACCATGATCGGTGATGAGCGACGGTAAGAGCGGACATTGTCAGTGGGGACGGCCGGTTTGAGCGCGGAAGCGCACGGGCTGTGGTCCTCCGGTTCTTCCTCCTGTTTGTCGCCTGCTTTCCTCCTGCTTTGCTCCTGTTTTCGTCCTGCATTTCGCCTGCAAATTCTCCCTTGCTTCGTCAAAAGCCAGCCGGCCGCCACATAGGTATAATCCTATACATTGACATAAAATAGGACTATGAATAAGCTAGGAAGGCGATATCCAGGCAGCCGCCATGGCCCAGGCGTTCGAACGTCAAGACTGGTTTCCCCGCGCGGGTGGGTCAAAGGTCCGATCCGCGGCGGCGGAGCTGTCGCTGGCCCGAGCCTCGCGAAGCGAGTGGCGGAAGTCTGCAGGGGAAAAATTTCAAAAATTCGACGAGCGAACTGATGCAAACGACGATTTCGTTTTGCGTCCAACAACTTACGCCGGGCATACCGGCCGGGCCGAAAAATTCGCGAAAATCGACGAACGAACTATTGGAGGCGAGGATTTCACTTTTTATTCAATCGCTTGCAGAGGCAGCATCGGCGCTGAACAGACGCCGGACCTGCGTGTATCATCGAGGCGCCTAATCCATGGGAGGGGCTCGGTCATGACACGCTTCAAGAGATTGGCGGCGACATGCGCATTCGCCGTGCTTGCGATATCGGCGCATTTCACGGCCCTCAACGCGGCCCCCGCCGCGCGTATGGAGCTGCGCAAGATCGCGGACAATGTCTACGTCATGCAGCACCCGACGGGCTCGAGCAATTCGATGTTCGTCGTGACCGATGAAGGCGTCGTCGTGTGGGACGGCGACATCCGCACGGCGGATCAGGTGTTTGCCGCCATCCGGCGGACGACGGACAAGAAGATCCGCTACCACATCATCTCGCATCCCGCGGGCGACCACGCGACGGGCGGCTGGCATTTCCGGGAAGATCGCCCCACGATCATCGCCTCGCGCCGGCAGGCTCTTGCCCTTGCCGGAGAGGAGCTCCAAGAATTCACCACGCGCAAGCGGTCGAACGATGCCGTCTATACGCCGTATCACAACTCGGAGCTCGTGCAGCCCGACATCACGTTCGACGGCCAGATGACCTTGCGCTTCGGCGGGCTCACGTTCCAGATCACCGAGGAAGGCGCCGCGCACTCGAGGAGCGATCTCACGCTCTGGATTCCGGAGAAGCGGATTCTCGGCATGGGCGACCTCTTCAAGTCCGAGATCCACACGGGGCCGGGCGATACGGTCTACGACACGTTCCGGGCCTCGAAATCCTTCAGCGACATCGTCGACAAGATCATCGCGCGCAAATTGCCCGTTGAAACTTACGTGCCCGGTCATGGGCCGGTGCATGTCGGACGCGGCGTTGCCGATCTTGAGGAGCTCAATCGCTATTTTGCGGCAATGCGTGGCGAAGTGACGAAGATGATCCGAGACGGAAAAACAGAGCAGCAGGTGGTCGCCGAGTTCAAGACGCCCGCGCCCTTCGACAAGTACGGACAAGTCGCGGGCATCAACCGTTTCCTACCGCTCTATTATCGCCAGCTGAAGGCCGAAGGAGTCCGCTAGATCATGAACAATGCATGGCTTGGTGCGGTTGCGCTTGCGCCGCTCCTGATGTCGACGGCTCAGGCGGCAACCGTCGCCGGAACGGTGAAAGGTCCGGACGGCGCACCGTTCCGCGGCGCCTTCGTTCAGGCGCAGCATGCCGGCACCAAGATCACGACCAGCGTGCTTTCCGACCGCCAAGGCCGCTATCGCTTCGAGAATCTGGCCGCGGGCACGTATCAACTCCGCGTGAGAGCGGTCGGCTACAGCGCCGATCCGCGCAACGCCCTGAATCTAGCAGCTGCGCAATCCGTCTCGCATGAATTCGCGCTCAAGAGCGGAAAGGTCCGCTGGGCCGATCTCTCGCAATATCAGGGCACCGAGCTGTTTCCCGACGTTCTCGGAAACCAGGTGCTGAAGGGCAAGGACGTCCTCATCGGCCGTTGCTTCGCGTGCCACGGCTTCCAGAGCCGCATGGCCTCGGTCAAGCACGACACGAACGGCTGGATCGACCGCGTCAATTACATGCGCGGCACGATGCACTTCTTCCTCGACAGCGCCCAGCCCTTCACCGACCAGAACGCCGAGGACGTCGCGACCTACATCAATCTCCTGTTCGGCGAGAACTCGATCCTGCCCGAGTCGCCGGCGGACATTCCCGCTTACAAGAACCTTGTCCGCTCGTTCGGCGACGAGGCGATGAAGATCGTCTACGTGCAGTACGAGATGCCCAATCGCAACCGCTTCGCATGGAGCGCAGTGCCCGCGAGGGACGGCACCTTTGTCGTGCCGTATTACGGAACGGCGAACCGCATCGCGCGCTTGAATCCGGCGACCGCCGCGGTCGAGGAATATCGCGTGCCGCATCTCGGCACGGCCGCGATCCATTCCGCCGTGCCGGCGCCCGACGGCAGCATCTGGCTCACGCAGCAGGGCTCGAACAAGCTTGGCCGCTGGGACCCGCAGACCAAGAAGATCGCGGAGTTTCAGGACAGCTACCTGCCGGGCAAGGAAGGCGTCACCGCGGGCGGCGCCAAGCACACGGTCCGCGTCGACAACCAAGGCCGCGTGTGGTCGACCGGCACGCCGCTGACCGTCTTCGATCCCAAGACCGGCAAATACACGCACATCAACGACGTGCCGCGCGTCTACGGTCTCGCGCTCGACAAGGACGGCAATTGCTGGTTCGCGGAGAACATCCAGAACGGACAGATCGGCAAGGTCGACGCGAAAACCTTGAAGGTGACCAAGTGGTCGCCGCCCACGACCGATGGACGGCCGCGACGCATCCAGGTTGTCGACGACGGCACGATCTGGTTCGCCGAATTCCGCGCCGGCAAGATCGCGCAGTTCGATCCGAAGACCGAGAAATTCCGCGAGTACACGCTCCCCGGTCCCGACGCGACACCTTATGCGCTCGGCGTCGGCAGAGACGGCATCGTCTGGTACTCGTCGGAAGATCTCGACGTGATCGGCGCGCTCGACCCGAAGTCGGGCAAGGTGACCGAGTATCCGATCCCGTTCGCCGAGAACACGATGCGCGAATTCTTCATGGACGACCGCGGACGGATGTGGTTCGGCTCGCCCGCGAACAACACCGTCGGATATTTCTACCTCGCGGGTTCGAAGTGACTCTGGGGACCTCGATGATCAAACGGTTTGCGGCGCACGCCTAGGAGTAAGGAATGATTAATACAAATGCATCAGCGCGTCGCTTCGACGCCTTGAGGCCGCCGGGCCCCGCGTGTACCGTCAAGGCATAGCGTCAGATGAGTAACAACCGGGAGGCAAGTGTGAGGACCAGTCACGTATCGTTCATCTTCGTTTGCGCGGTGACCGCGGGCGCGTTGGCCTGGCCGCTATCGGCTACTGCGGACGCATCTCCATCGCAGCCCAGCGGCGCGCCTCTGGTCCTCGGCGGCCGTGCCCTGACACCCGAAGAGATGAGCCAAGTGCGCGGCGCCTACAGCAGAGTGAGGGTGACCATCAACGGAACGGTCTATGAGGCCACCGACCCAGCACCGACGGGCTCCGTAAGTCTCACCATCCCGCTTGGAACGAACACATACTCCAGGGTGCGCGCTTCCACGACCAACGGCGGCACGGCGACGTCCACCGTGACCATCAGTGGAAACGTCACGTTCAAGACCAGCCCCTAGTCGCAGACGAAATCCTGCGCGCTCGTCGGCTGGCAGTATTGGTGTTGGAGCAGATGGAAGCGTCAAACGCCGATTGGTTGCCCGTCGTCGACAACGCAAAGAAGTTCGTCGGCGTCGTCGATCGCTCGCGTGTCGTTGCGAGCCTAATCCTGGAAGTGGATACGCGGCTGCGGAACTCTTGAGCTAAAGGAGCGTCGCGAGCGCGGACAGGGACAGAACCTGACCGAGCTGGGACAGCCTCTCCGCGACGACCGGGAACGACCCCAGATACATGCCGAGGGCAACCCCGATAGCCAATCCGCCGATAAATTTCAGCATGATAGACCCCCAATGCGGTAGCGCATTATAGCACAAGCACGCGCACAGGCAGTGTATTCACGGGGGCCATTGAGGGCCTCTCCGCGCAACAGCCGGCGTATTAATTTCTCGCCATCTGGAGCTTGGCGCGGAACGTTTATCCAAGACTTTTGTTCCCTTTTGAGACAAGGGAAGAAGGCAAATGCAGAACAAGCAGAACCAGAGGCGACGTATGGCCGCAGCAGCCGTAACGGCGTTGTTCCTGAGTGGCTGTGCGACGGGCGGACCGGGCTACACCGCGCAGCCCTTGGCCCCCAATCGCTACATGCTGTCGCTCGCCGGAAGCACTCCCGGCTTCCAGAGAGACGTCGAAGACAACCTGATACGGCGGGCAGCTTTGCTCACACTGCGTGCCGGTTACACCCACTTCGCGCTGACGGCACAAGACATCGACGGCAGAACGTACTTCTTCTTCGGAGGAGATAACTACCTCCACGGCCCCGACTACGCCCGCCGCGCCGGGCTCTGGCCGGAATATCCGAACGTGCCGGAGACGTACTATTTGGCGTCGGCGGAAGTCACGATGTTGAGGCCCGATGAAGCGGCGAGCAATCCGCAAGCCATCGATGCGCGGAGTGTTCTGAGCTAGCGCTCAGCGCGGCAGGTCGGAAGAGCCCATCAGGAACTGATCGACCGCGCGCGCGCATTGGCGCCCTTCGCGGATCGCCCAGACGACCAGCGATTGTCCGCGGCGCATGTCGCCGCAGGCGAAGATCTTCGCCGCCGACGTTTTGTAGTCGAGCGTATTCGCCTTGATGTTCGTTCGCGGATCCAGCTCGACGCCCGCCTGCTCGACCAGTCCGGGTTTCCGCGGTCCCAAGAAGCCCATCGCCAGCAAGACGAGATCCGCCTTGAGCGGGAATGTGCTGCCGGCGATTTCTTTCATCTGGAAGCGACCGCTCGCATCCTTTGCCCAATCGACGCGCACGCATTCCAGCGCCTCGACCTTGCCGTGCGAACCGATGGCGCGCTTGGTCAGCACCGCCCAATCGCGGTCGCAGCCCTCTTCCTGCGAGGACGACGTGCGCATCTTGAGCGGCCAATCCGGCCAGGTGAGGGCCTTGTCCTCTTTCTCCGGCGGCTGCGCGAGGATTTCGAGCTGCGCGATCGACGCCGCGCCCTGGCGGTTCGCGGTGCCGATGCAATCCGAGCCCGTATCGCCGCCGCCGATGACGATCACATGTCTGTCCTTGGCGCTGATCGTACCGCGTGGCGCCGCGCGGTTCTCGTCATCGCCGGCGACGCGCTTGTTCTGTTGGGTGAGGTAATCCATCGCGTAATGGATCCCGCGCAGCTCGCGGCCTGGCACTTCGAGATCGCGGGGATGCTCCGCGCCGCACGCCAGGGCGATCGCGTCATGGGTTTCGAGCAGCGACTTCACCGAAACGGTCACGCCGACTTCCACACCTGCGCGGAACTCGACGCCTTCGGTCTCCATTTGCCGCATGCGGCGGTCGATCAGGTACTTCTCCATCTTGAAGTCGGGAATGCCGTAACGCAGCAGGCCGCCGACGCGGTCGCTCTTCTCGAACAGCGTCACGCCGTGACCGGCGCGCGCGAGCTGTTGCGCGCACGCCATGCCCGCCGGACCCGATCCGATCACCGCCACGCGCTTTCCGGTCTTCTTCGGCGCGAGATACGGGTGGATCCAGCCCTCTTCCCAACCGCGGTCGACGATCTGGCACTCGATGGTTTTGATCGTGACCGGATTGTCGTCGATATTGAGCGTGCAGGACGTTTCGCACGGCGCGGGACAAATGCGGCCGGTGAATTCGGGGAAATTGTTCGTCGAGTGCAGCGTCTCGAGCGCCGCCTGCCACTGATCGCGATAGACGAGATTGTTCCAGTCCGGGATCATGTTGTTCACCGGACAGCCCTGGTGGCAGAACGGAATGCCGCAATCCATGCAGCGCGCCGCTTGATCCTGGACCTGCGCGTAGGGGAGCGGCTTGACGAACTCCTGCCAGTTCTTCTTGCGCGCCTCCGCCTTCTCGTAAGGACGGTCGCTGCGCGCAATCTCCATAAAGCCGGTCGGTTTGCCCATCGTCGTGTCTCGATCGAACTGATTATTCCGCGGCGACCTGGCGCTCGGCTTTCAGCTCGAGCAGTGCGCGACGGTAGTCGATGGGCATGACTTTGACGAAATGCTTCAGCGACTCGTCCCAATTGTCGAGCAAGGCGCGAGCGCGCGCGCTGCCGGTGTAGAGCAGATGGCGTTCGATCAGCGTCTTCAGACGCTCGGCATCGAAGCGCAGCATGTCGCCCATGCCGCTGTTCTCGACCGAGATCGACCGCTGGCGCGGCCGCTCCGGATCATCGGTCGGCCCGGCCGCGTGCGAAACGGGTTCAAGCTCGACCATGGAGAGATTGCACAGGTCGCGAAAGTTGCCCTTCGGGTCGTAGACATAGGCGACGCCGCCAGACATGCCGGCCGCGAAATTGCGTCCTGTCGCGCCAAGCGTCACCACGACGCCACCCGTCATGTACTCGCAGGCATGGTCGCCCGTGCCCTCGACGACCGCGATCGCGCCTGAATTGCGCACGGCAAAACGCTCGCCCGCAACGCCTTCGAAATAGGCTTCGCCCGCAATTGCTCCATAGAGCACGGTGTTGCCGACAATGATGTTCTCGGTCGGATCGCGTCTTGCCTCTTTCGGCTGGCGCACGACGACGCGGCCGCCCGACAGCCCCTTGCCGACATAGTCATTCGCATCGCCGACCAGATCGAGCGACACGCCGCGCGCGAGGAACGCGCCAAAGCTGCCGCCAGCCGTGCCCGTGAATCCGATCGAGATGGTGTCTTCCGGCAAGCCGGCGTGGCCGTAGCGCTTCGCGATCTCACCCGACAGCATCGCGCCCACCGTGCGGTGCACATTGCGGATCGGCATCTCGATGCGCACCGGCTTGCCCAGGTCGAGCGCGGGCTGCGCCTGCGCGATCAGTTGATTATCGAGCGCCTTATCGAGGTGATGGTTCTGCGTCTCGCAATTGTAGATCGCGACACCCTGCTTCGGCTGCGCTTGATGGAGCACCTTCGACAGGTCGATGCCCTTGGCCTTCCAGTGCACGAGCGCGCGCCGCATGTCGATTCTATCGACGCGCCCGATCATCTCGTTGACCGTACGGAAGCCCATGTTCGCCATGATCTGCCGCAACTCTTCGGCGACGAAGAAGAAATAGTTGATCACGTGTTCCGACTGGCCAGTGAATTTCGCGCGCAAGGACGGGTCCTGCGTCGCCACGCCGACAGGACAGGTGTTCAGATGGCACTTGCGCATCATGATGCAGCCGATGGCAATCAGCGGCGCGGTGGAGAAGCCGAACTCATCGGCGCCCAGAAGCGCGCCGACCGCGACGTCCCTACCCGTCCGCAAGCCGCCGTCAACCTGAACCGCGATACGCCCCCGCAAACCGTTCAACACCAGCGTCTGCTGGGTTTCGGCAAGGCCGATTTCCCACGGCGAACCTGCATGCGTGAGCGATGTCAACGGCGACGCGCCGGTGCCGCCTTCGTAGCCGGAGATCGTCACGTGGTCCGAGCGCGCCTTCGACACGCCGGCGGCGACCGTACCCACGCCCACTTCGGACACGAGCTTCACCGAAATCCGTGCGATCGGATTGGCGTTCTTCAGATCGTGGATGAGCTGTGCCAGATCCTCGATCGAATAGATGTCGTGATGCGGCGGCGGCGAGATGAGGCCCACGCCCGGCGTCGAATAACGCACGCGCGCGATGTTCTTATCGACCTTTTTGCCGGGCAGCTGTCCGCCCTCGCCGGGCTTCGCGCCCTGCGCCATCTTGATCTGCAGATCGTCGGCGTTGACAAGATATTCGGCGGTCACGCCGAACCGGCCCGAAGCGACCTGCTTGATCTTCGAGCGCATCGAGTCCCCGTTCGGCAGCGGCTTGTAGCGATCCGATTCCTCGCCGCCTTCGCCGGTGTTCGAGCGCGCACCCATGCGGTTCATCGCAATGGCGAGCGTGGTGTGCGCCTCGCGCGAGATCGAGCCGAAACTCATCGCGCCCGTGGCGAAGCGCTTGACGATCGTGGCAGCCGGCTCAACCTCATCGAGGGAGAGCGGCTTGTCGGCCATCTTGAGCTCCATTAGGCCGCGGATGGTGAGCAAGCGCTCGCTCTGCTCGTTGATCTGCGTCGCAAACGCGAGATACTCGTTCGGCAAATTGCCGCGCACGGCGTGCTGCAATCTCGCCACCGCATCGGGCGTCCAGGCGTGGTCCTCGCCGCGCAAGCGGAACGCGTAATCGCCGCCGACGTCGAGCATGTGCTGGTAGATCGGATTGTTGCCGTAGGCGTCCTTGTGGCGCTTGACGCACTCCTCGGCGATCTCGCGCAGGCCCACGCCTTCGATCGTCGTTGCGGTGCCGGTGAAATATTTGTCGATGAACTGCGACGACAATCCGACCGCGTCGAAAATCTGCGCGCCGCAATAGGACTGATAGGTCGAGATGCCCATCTTGGACATCACCTTCAGGATGCCCTTGCCCACCGCCTTGATGTAGTTCTTCTGCATCTCGTACGGCTTGAGCGGCAGCTTCATCTGCACGCGCGTGGATTCCAGCGTCTCGAACGCGAGATAGGGATTGATCGCCTCCGCGCCATAACCCGCGAGCACGCAGAAATGGTGCACCTCGCGCGCTTCACCCGTCTCCACCACGAGCCCGGTCTGCATGCGCAGACCCTGGCGGATCAAATGGTGGTGCACGGCCGCGGTTGAGAGCAGCGCCGGAATCGGGATGCGGTCCGCCGACACCGCGCGGTCGGAGAGGATCAGAATGTTGTTATCGGCGAGAACCGCGTCGGTCGCCTCGATGCACACGCGCAGGATCGCACTCTCGAGACCTTGAGCCCCTTCCGACGCCAGCCACGTGCAATCGATCGTCGTCGTACGGAACGCGCCGTCGAGCAGCTCCTCGATCGCGCGGATCTTTTCGAGATCGGTGTTGGTGAGCACCGGCTGGGTCACTTCCAACCGCTTGTGCGAACCGGCATCGCGCCCGAACAAATTCGGCCGCGGGCCGATGATCGAGACGAGCGACGTCACCAGCTCTTCGCGGATCGCATCGAGCGGCGGGTTCGTCACCTGCGCGAAGTTCTGGTGAAAATAATTGTAGAGCAGCTGTGGCCGGTTCGAGAGCACGGCGATCGGCTTGTCGGTGCCCATGGAACCGACGGGGTCGTCGCCCTCCTTCGCCATCGGTTCCAGGAAGAACTGGATGTCTTCCTGCGTGTAGCCGAACGCCTGCTGGCGATCGAGCAGGGCCGACGGTTCGTTCGTCGGCACGATCAGCGGGGTGGGTTCCGGCAAATCCGGCAGCTCGTGCAGCTTGAACTGCGTGTTCTTCAGCCACTCCTCGTACGGCTCGGCCTCCGCGAGCGTGCGCTTGAGCTCTTCGTCCTCGATGATGCGGCCCTGCTCGGTATCGATCAGCAGCATTTTGCCGGGCTGGAGCCGCCACTTGCGGACGATCTTCTCTTCGGGAATCGGCAGCACGCCCGCTTCCGAAGCCATGATCACGTGGTCGTCTGCGGTGACGATGAAACGCGCCGGGCGCAGACCGTTGCGGTCGAGGGTGGCGCCGATCTGCCGTCCGTCGGTGAACGCAATGTCGGCGGGTCCGTCCCACGGCTCCATCAGCGCCGCGTGATACTCGTAGAACGCCTTGCGCTTGGGATCCATCAGCGGATTGCCGGACCACGCTTCCGGGATCAGCATCATCATGGCGTGCGCCATCGAGTAGCCGCCCGCCATCAGCATCTCGAGCGCGTTGTCGATGCACGCGGTGTCGGACTGCCCGTGCGGGATCAGCGGCCACATCTTGTCGAGGTCAGGACCTAAGAGGTCCGACTCCATCGTGCGGCGGCGCGCATTCATCCAGTTGACGTTGCCGCGCACGGTATTGATCTCGCCGTTGTGGGCGATGAAGCGATACGGGTGGGCGAGCTTCCACGACGGGAATGTATTCGTGGAGAAGCGCTGGTGTACCATTGCGAGTGCAGATTCGGTCAGCGGATTGCGCAGGTCCTCGTAAAATGACCCGACATTCGGCGCGAGCAGGAGGCCCTTGTAGACCACGGTCCGGCTCGAGAACGCCGGCATATAGAACTGCGTCAGCCCCGGCAGCCGGTGCTTCTTGGCGAGTTCCGCGATCGGGTTCTGGGTTTGCTTGCGGATCGTCAGCAGCTTGCGTTCGAACGCCTGCTGGTCCTGCACCTTCGGTCCCCGGCCCACGATCGCCTGTCGGATCACCGGCATCGTGTCGATGACGGTCGTGCCGAGACCTGTCGTGTCGGTCGGGACGTCACGCCAGCCGAGCAGGGTCTGACCCTCCACTTTGATGAAGTGGGCGAACTTCTTGACCATGAAGTCGCGCGACTTGGCGTCCTGCGGCATGAAGCACATCGCGACCGCATAGAAGCCCGGCGGCGGCAGCGTGACCTTGTTCTGCTCCGCCCAATCCCTGAGCAGCCGGTCCGGCGTCTGGATCAGGCAGCCGGCGCCGTCACCCACGAGCGGGTCCGCGCCCACCGCGCCCCGATGGTCGAGGTTGATGAGGATCTGCAGGCCCTGGCGGATAAGGTCGTGCGTTTTGTGGCCCTTGATGTTGACCACAAAGCCCACACCGCACGCATCGTGCTCGTTCCGCGGGTCATAAAGCCCCTGTTTCGGCGGCAAATCCATCGACTTGGTCCCAAGAGAAGCGCTCAGATAGCAGCCTTGCTCTATCCAGCGAGTAGCAGGCTAAAGCCTTTCCCGCAATGCAACAAGCCGGCCGAAAGACTGATTTCTGCGCCTGTAAAGTTAAAGGTCGTGGTTGGAAAGCTCTTTCGGATTGCCCATCACCAGATAGGCGATGGCAGCGACGAGCGGTGGGATCATGGCGAAGACGAAGATCGCGTCAGGGCCAGTCGCCAACAACAAACCGCCGACAGCCGGACCGATGATCGAGCCGATGCGGCCGACGGCGAGCGACCAGCCGACGCCGGTGGCGCGGATCTCCATTGGGTAGAATTTCGCGACGATGCCGTTGTTGCAGTTCTGCGCGCCCACCGTGCCGGCGCCGACGCCAATCGCGGCAAGGATGACGAGAACCAGCGACGTGCCGGAGAGCCCCAGCGTCGCCACTGAGAGAGCCGCGATCGCAAACGCCACCGGGAGCACGATACGCGGCCCGTGGCGGTCGACGAGCCACGCCAACACGAAGGCGGCGCCGACGCCACCGAGCTGCACCATGCCCACCGCTATATTGGCCCAGAAAAGGTCCAGGCCCTTGTTGTTCAACGTCGTCGGGAGCCACGAGGTGAGGATGTAGAGCTCCATCAGGTTGGCGAAGAAGATGATCCAGATGAGGATCGTGAAGCGCGAGCGGCCGTCCTCGAAAAGCTTGGCGAACGGGATGGTGAGCTTTGCATCCTCTTTGATCAGCGACTCGGGCAGCTTCATGATGAGGAAAGGCAACAGCGCGACCGCCATGATCCCGCACACCAGGAAGATCGACCTCCAGCCGTAGTCGTTCATCAAGGCCGCGGAGACGAAACCGCCGAAGCTCGCGCCGAGCGAGAAACTGCAGAACATGATCGCGACATAAAATGCGCGCCTGTGAGGCGGACTGAACTCCGCGGTGAGTGCCGTTGTGTTCGCCATCGCTCCGCCCAACCCAAGACCGGTCAGAAGGCGGAAGATCGCCATCTCGGTGATGTTCGTCGCGAGCACGGAGGCGATCGTCAGAACGCCGAACGCGGCGACCGAATAAATGATCAACCGGCGGCGGCCATAATTGTCGGCCAACGGGGCAATGAAGAACGCGCCGAGCATGAGGCCGACTAGTCCTGCGGAGAGCGTCGGCCACATTGCGCCGCGCGCCACGCCCCAGTCATCGGCGATACCCGGGACAACAGAGCCCATGAACTGAGCGTCGTAGCCTTCCGTGAACATCGTCGCGGCACACAAGCCAAACACGAGCCAACGCTGCCGCGCCGCCGAACGAGCGTCTTCGGCAGCGGTCGCCATCGCACCCGCACGCGGGGTTGCGGCATCAGACATGCGCGTTTCCTCCAGGCTCGATTGATTTTCAGACGGTATCGCCGCGGTAACCCGATACCTGCCAGCCGTCTCCGGGCTTGAGCCGCCAGAACCCTACCGCCGAGGACGCCATTAGCAAAGCGATCAGGACGAACACGATCTTGAAGTCGGGCACAGTGATCGGGCCGTCTCCCGCGATTATGCTTAAAAGGCTCGCGCTGATGGCGACGCCCATACTCTGCGACAGCCGCTGGCCGAGCGCGAAAATACTGGTGGCCTTGGACATCTCCTGCTCGGGCACGTCCGAATAGGCGAGCGCGCTCATGCCGATCATCTGAGCCGAGCGCAGCACGCCGAAGCAGAACAGATAGCTTGCGATCAGGAGATGCGGCGTGGTGATATCGAACAGCGCAAACCCCGCCATCAGTACCGAGTTGAGCGCCGCGCCCGCGAGGAACACCTGCCGGAAGCCGAAGCGCCGCACCAGATGCACCACCCAGGCGCGCATGCTCATTGCACCCGCAGTGTTCAGGAAGGTGATCAACCCCGATTGGAACGGGTTCAGTCCGAAGCCCACTTGCAACAACAGCGGCAGCAGGAACGGCACGGTGGCGATCCCCGCGCGGATCACGCTGCCCGACAGGATCGCGATCGAAAACGTCCGGCTGCGAAACATCCTGAGATCGAGCACCGGATTCTCCCGCCGCGCGGCGTAGAACCCGTAGCCCAGCAGGATCCCCGCCGCGCCCAACAGCAGCAGCGCCTCGGTTCCATCGTCTATCGTGTCGCGGCCGAGATTCTCGATCGCGAACTGCGCGACGCCCAAGCCCAGCGCGATGATGAAGAACCCTGTGACATCGAACGCCGATGGCCGCTGCATGCGGATCTCCGGGATGTAGCGCAGCGCGAGCGCGATGCCGGCAATCCCGATCGGCACGTTGATGAAGAAATTCCAGTGCCACGTGAAATTGGTCGTGATGAAACCGCCGACCAGCGGTCCCATGGTCGGGCCGAGCATGCCGGGCAGCATGTAATAGCTCATGGCCTTCATGAGCTGGTCTTTGGGAAAGGCGCGCGCGAGGATCAGCCGCCCGACCGGCGTCATCATCGCGCCGCCGAAGCCCTGCAGGATTCGGCTGAGCACAAGCTGCAGCAAGGTCTCGGATATCCCGCACAGCACCGAGCCGAACGTGAAGATGGCGATCGCCGCGCAGAACACGGGGCGCGCGCCGAAGCGGTCGGCGATCCAGCCGCTGATCGGGATGAAGATAGCGAGGCTGACGAGGTAGGACGTGATCGCCGCGCTCATCTGCGGCGGCGAGACGCCGAAGCTGTCCGCCATCTGGGGCAGCGAGGTCGAGATGATCGACGAATCGAGCCCGTCCATGAAGAAGGCGCCCGCGATCGTGATGGGCACGATCAGCGGCACTTTCGCCTGTGGGGTTTCGAGCTTCGTTGCGTCCGACTCAGCGACCATCCAAAGGGCCTGTCCTCACCCTTCGGCCGGCTTCATGTCCTTCGAAGGATGGGCGGTCTATGGGGCGGCGCGCGGCTTTCCGTCAAGCGCGCGCAATAGCGCGGTTTTGCGCACGTTTGAGATTGCCCGAACGCCCCTCTATATGATTGTTAGGAGCGAAAGGCGCCGGAAACTCGAGAGAGAGCCGGCCGAGTTAGGAAGCAATTTGTCCGCGAATCCTGCCCCACTCACGAGTGATCAGCCGATCGAAGCCGTGCTCACCGCCATCCGCATGGCCGCGCGCGACACCAATCTCTACACCTTCGCCCGCGAAGACGGCCGGCCGCTTCCGGGCGCGATGCCCGGCGCCCATATCGGGCTGATCCTGCCCAACGGTGTCGAGCGCCAGTACTCGCTGATCCACTATGGACCGAACTTCTCGGAGTACACGGTCGGCGTGAAGCGCGACGCGAACAGCCGCGGCGGCTCCGTCTTCATGCACGATCAGCTGCGCGTGGGCATGAAGGTGACGCTCATTCCCCCGCGCAATAACTTCCCGCTGAAGGAAGACGCCGAGCTCGTTGTCCTCCTCGCCGGTGGCATCGGCATTACGCCGATCTATTGCATGGTCAAGCGACTCGTCGAGCTGAAGCGGCCGTGGCAATTGCACTACTCCAGCCGCTCGCGTGCCGATGCCGCCTTCCTCGACGAGCTGTCGCAATACGGCGACTGCCGTTTCCACTTCGACGACGAAGCCGCCGGCAAATTCCTTCCGATCACCGACATTGTCGCGAAAGCGCCTAAGAACGCGCATCTCTATTGCTGCGGACCGGGACCGATGCTTGCCGCCTTCGAGGCTGCGACCACGGCCTGGCCGTCCTCGCAGATCCACATCGAGTACTTCACGCCGAAATTCGAGGCGGCCTCGGAAGGCGGCTTCATCGTCGAGCTTGCGCGTTCGAAGCGCGAGCTGACCATTGCGCCGGGCAAGTCGATCCTTCAGGCGGTGCGCGAAGCGGGCATCCAGGTGCCGCATTCCTGCGAAGAAGGCGTCTGCGGCGCGTGCGAGACGCGCGTCATCTCCGGCATCCCCGACCATCGCGATTCGATCCTGACCGAGAGCGAGCGCAAGGAGAACGCGACGATGATGATCTGCTGCTCAGGTTCGAAGACGCCCAAACTGGTGCTCGACATCTGATGGAGAAGAACGGCGAGAGCTCCGAGGGGATCGATGCCGTGCGGCGGTTGCGCCGGCTCGACGCGTGCACCGTGTCCGATGCGCTCGACAAGTTGAAGCTCAAAGGCGTGACCGGCGGCATCCCGCGTCAGTCGGGTGAGGGGCGCATCGCCGGTCGCGTGGTCACGGTGAAGCTCGGGATCGGCCAGCCGCCGTCCGGCGCGGCGCGCCATCTCGGCGCCACGGCTGTAGAGCTTGCGGGGCCAGCCGACATCATCGTGATCGAACAGCATGCGAATCCCGAAGCGGGCTCCTGGGGCGGATTGCTCTCGCTCGGCGCGAGCGTTCGCGGCGTCGCCGGCGTGATCTCGGAAGGTCCGGTGCGCGATATCGACGAAGCCCGCGCGCGGCAGTTCCCGGTCTTCGCACGCACGTTGACGGCGAAGACCGCACGCGGGCGCATCGTAGAACTGGGCACGAATGTGCCGATCCGCTTCGAGGGGCACCTCGTGAACCCCGGAGATTATGCGCTCGCCGATTCCAGCGCCGTGATCTTCATCGCAGCCGCCGACATCGACCGCGTTCTCGACGCCGCCGAAGCGATCGCCGCGAAAGAAGAGGCTATGGCGAACGCGCTGCGCGCAGGCGAACCCATCGGCGCCGTTATGGGCGCGAATTATGAGCACATGCTGAGAGATTGATAACTGCACCCACAAAGGGGGAGTGAATGTCGAACTTGAAGCTTTCCATCGCCACCACGGATTACGATCACTTCCGCGATTTCCGCTTAGGCTTCGTGAAAGCCGAAGGCATCGACCACACCTGGCTCAATCTCGGCCATCACGAGTGCTTCGCGCGCTTCACCGCCAATCGCGAGTTCGATCTTTCGGAGCTCTCCTTCGCCAAGTTCTCGACACAGATCACGCGCGAGGACAGCGACATCGTCGGATTGCCCGTGATCTGTTCGCGGCTGTTCCGCTTCTCGTCCTTCTACGTGAACAAAAAGAGCAAGATAAAAACCGTGCAGGATCTGAAGGGCAAGAGGATCGGCTCGCCGGAATGGGCACACTCCGCAGCCGTTTATATGCGCGGCTGGATGCACAATGAAATGGGTGTGAAGCTCACCGACGTGCACTGGTACCAGGCCGGCGCGAACGCGCCAGGCCGCGAGGAGAAGGTCGAGCTCAACCTGCCGAAGGGACTTCAGCTCACGCGCGTCTCCGACAAGTCGCTCAGCGAACTCTTGGCCGCACAGGAAATCGACTGCGCGATCATCGCGCGTCCGCCGACCTGCTTCCTCGAAGGCCATCCCGACGTCGTGCGCCTCTTCCCGAACTATCTCGAGATGGAGGAGGAATATTACGAGCGCACCAAGGTCTGGCCGATCATGCACATCATCGCCATGAAGCGCTCTATCCTGGATGAGCATCCTTGGGCCGCGCGCAATCTCTACAACGCCTTCCTCGAATCCAAGCGCCGCAGCATCGAACGCATTCTCGACCCCGCGGTCTCTCGTTATCCCGTGCCGTGGCTGACGACCTATGCGCGCAAGATGCGCGACATGTTCGGCGGCGATCTTTTCCCCTACGGCATCGAGGAGAACCGTCCGACTTGGGAACAGATGATGCTCTACACCTACCAGCAGGGCATCGCGCATCGTCACGCCAAGCCGGAAGACATCTTCCCCAAAGGCATCATGACGAAAGTGATTATTTGATGCCTTCGCGTGGACCGACGTCCCGTCAGCCCTAGCCTGGTGCGGCGGGAACGCGGTCCATGAGCACGCTCAACCTGTATCTGATCGCCACGCTGATCTGGAGCTCGACGTGGCTCGCGATCACGTTCCAGCTCGGTCAAGTCGCGCCTGCCGTCTCTGTCGTATGGCGCTTCGCGCTTTCGGCGTCCGTGCTCTTTGCTTTTGCGCTCTGGCGCAAACTGCCGCTGCGCTTTCCGCGGCGCGATCACCTGTGGATCGCGCTGCAGGGCCTCCTCATGTTCGGGCTGAACTATGTCTGCGTTTATCTTGCCGAGCAGAGTCTCGCGTCCGGTCTGGTCGCCGTCGCGTCTTCGGTGATGGTGTTCTGGAACATCATCGGAATGCGGGTGTTTTTCGCCGCGCCGATCAACCCCGTGACCCTGCTTGCCGCCACGCTCGGAGTCGGCGGCGTTGTGCTGGTATTCCTGCCCGACATCGCGAATTTCTCGACCTCGGGTCCCGCTGTGCGCGGCCTCATCCTCGCGCTCATCGGAACGGTATCAGCATCGCTCGGAAGCATGGCGGCGCTGCGCAACCAGAACCACGTGCCGGTCGTCCCGCTGATCGCCTGGGCGATGCTCTACGGCACGGGCTTCATCGCGGCCTATGCCGCGTTATCCGGCGCCGCGTTCACCTTCGACTGGTCGTTCCGGTACGTGGCCTCGCTCGGCTACCTCGCCTTGTTCGGCTCGGTGCTGGCGTTTGCCGCGTACCTTACGCTGCTCAAGCGGATCGGCGCGGACCGGGCCGGCTATATCGGAGCCGCCGTACCGGTGATCGCGCTGCTGCTCTCGACCGTATTCGAGGGTTTGCGCTGGGAAGCCTCGATGCTGTTGGGCGTCCTTCTCTGCGTTGCCGGCAACGTGCTCATCCTGCACGGCGGCGAGCGGAGAACATCGTTGAGCTGAGGCGCTGCGACGCCCCAAGCAAGCCCCGCCGCAGATATTGGTTTACGTCGCGTTAGCTCGTCCGGCGCTAAATACACGCGAAGGACACACTCATGGCCGTTTACAACTTGGTAGGGAATCGCATTCGGCCACTGCGCTTGAGCAGCATCGCGGTCGTCATAGCAATCGCCGTTATCGGCGTGTTCTGGACTGCTTTCATTTGGATCACGGCGCTTGATCGCGAAGATGCGATGGACGACGCCGGAGACAATCTGAAGGCTTTCGCCGAGAGCTATGTCGAATTCGCCACCGCACTTGCCCAGTCGAATCTCGACTTGCCGTTCGGCGAACGCGAAGCCGGGATAACCGAAGCGACGACGCTTATGGCCTCCTCACTCGATGCATTTCAGCTGGTCGCACAACCCGATGACGGCACCAGGATTACGATACGCCGCATCGAGCCAGGCACCGAAGGTACGGCATCGCAGTACACAACGAGCGATTTGGCGCCCTATCGGTACATTGACGGCCACTTGTTCGCCGCAGCCCAGCGGCCGGCAGCGGGCATCGAGGTAATAGCGGAAGAAGCCAATATCGATGCCATCGAGGATTGGGAGGAAACGTCTCGCTTCGAGATCTCCGTGCTCGCCCTGCTCACGGCGATGATCGCAGCACTTGCGACATGGGCCTTCCGTCACTTGCGTCGGCATGAAGCGATGGAAGCGGAGCTCCGAATCGCCAAGCAAAAAGCAGACTCCGGGAACCGCGCAAAATCCGAATTCCTCGCCAATATGAGCCATGAAATCAGAACGCCGATGAACGGCATCCTGGGCATGACGTCGCTTCTGCTCAATACGGCGCTCGACGAGGAACAGCGCAAATACGCGGAGGTCGTCCGCGAATCCGGGGAATCGCTGCTCGGCATCGTCAACGACATCCTCGACATCTCGAAGCTCGAGGCGGGCAAGATCGAGTTGGAGAATATCGACTTCGATCTGGTCAAGACGGTGGAGAACGCCATCTCCCTCATGGCGCCGAAGGCGCGCGAGAAGGAGATCGATCTCGCCGTGTTCGTCGAGCCGGCCGCGCGCGGCGTGTATACGGGAGATCCGACGCGGCTTCGTCAGGTGCTGCTCAATCTCTTGAGCAATGCGATCAAGTTCACGGAGAAGGGCGGGGTCTCCGTCCAGGTGCGCGTGCTTCGCGTGGAGGATCCGCAAACGCGGATCGCCCATCTGCGTTTCGAGATAGAAGACACCGGCATCGGAATCCCCGAAGCCGTGTGCAAGCGGCTGTTCGAAAAGTTCTCGCAGGCCGACGCGTCAGTAACGCGACGCTACGGCGGAACGGGACTTGGTCTTGCAATCTCGAAACAGCTCGTCCAGCTCATGAACGGCGAAATCGGCGTGACAAGCGTCCATGGCGCGGGCTCGACATTCTGGTTCCAGGTGCCCCTGACGCGATCAAATGCCTTGCTGCCCGACGTCGAATCCCTTCCCGAGCAGCTGAAGACCCTCAACGTTCTGCTCGTTGACGACGTAAGGATGAATCTGGAGATCCTGAGCCGTCAGCTTGCCGTGTCGGGCGTTCAGCCCAAGGCCGTGAATGACGGCTTTGCTGCCTTCGCCGAGCTGGAGCGTGCGTGGCACGCGGGAAAACCCTATGACATCGCGTTCCTTGACCAGATGATGCCTGGCATCTCGGGCGAAGAGCTGGCGCGGCGCATCCGCACGGCCAAGAGTTTCTCCGACATCAAGCTTGTGCTCGTTTCCTCGGCCGGCGGCCACGGTCTCTCCGCCGCTGGAGCCGGTTACTTCGACGCCATGATCGAGAAGCCGGTCCGCCAGCACGAGTTGGCGGATTGCCTCATGCGCGTTTACAGCGCGAGCCCGCATTCTGCGCCGGTTATGGAAACGCCCGCGACGCAAATTCACCCGGCCAATTCCACTTCGCTGCGCATCCTGCTCGCGGAAGACAACCGCGTGAACCAGCAATTCGCCGTGGCCATGTTGGAGAAGGACGGGCACAAGGTGGATGTCGCGAAAAACGGCGTGTTCGCCGTCGAGGCGGTGCTCCGTGCGGACTACGACATCATCCTCATGGACATCCAGATGCCCGAGCTCGACGGCATCGGCGCGATGTCGCAGATTCGCGCCATGCCTCAACCCAAATGCGACATACCGATCGTAGCCATGACCGCGAACGCGATGCACGGCGCGCGCGAGGAGTATCTGGCCGCGGGCATGGATGAGTATGTCTCGAAACCCGTACGACCCGAAACATTGAGAGCGATTCTCGATCGCCTCACACGCTCGCGGAAGCGCGGAGGACCCTCCGCGAATGACCCCTCTGATAAGCTGTCGAAGCTGCCTGTGCTCGATTCGACGCAGCTGGATTCACTCAGCAGCGTGCTTTCGTCGGATCAGCTTCGGGATATCCAATTGCTCTACCTGACGGAGACCCGAAACTATGTCGCGGAGATCAGCGCTCTGTCTTTGAGCGGCGATTTTGCCGCAATTGCCCGCGCCGCCCACGTCCTGGTCGGCACCGCCGGAAACGTTGGCGCAATGCAAATGAGCGCGCGGGCGAAGTTGCTCGAAGAAACCTGCAGGCGCGGCGAGCGCGACAAGATCGGCCCGCTGATCGAAGCGTTGGAGGCCGCGGCTTCTGCCTCCGCGCACGCCATTCAATCCCGGATGGATGCGACGGTGTCGAACTCGGCCACGCTGAAACTCAGCGCCTGAGTATCGACAGTGTCGATGCCGAAATCCACGTGCCTGCGTAAAGCTCTCGCAATTGCCGCCATAAGTTGCGCCTAATCGGCGAACAACCGTCAAGTTGACTCAACGGCCGCTTGACATTCTCTCGCCCTCTGGCGAAACCGCGCACCCGTGTATCGATGCACGGCGCACGCGTTGCAGGGAGATTGGAAGTGAGGGCTTTGGCGATCTTCGGCTTGATGGGACTTTCGCTTGTCGCGGCGGGGTGTGAGGTCTCGACGCAAACCGGAGCGGCCGGAGCGGCTCAAGACCCTGTCGAGCGCGGTCGATACTTGGTCTCGTTTGCCGGCTGCAACGACTGCCACACGCCGGGCTACTTCTTCGGCATGCCCGACATGTCCCGCATGCTGGGCGGCTCCGAAGTGGGCTTCGAGATTCCCGGTCTCGGTGTCTTCCACGGACCAAATCTGACTCCTGATATGGAGACAGGCCTCGGTCGTTGGACCGAAGAGGAGATCGTTACAGCATTCACGACGGGGAAGCGGCCGGACGGCAGGGAGCTTGCTCCAATCATGCCGTGGCGTGGCTTCGCTAATCTCGCGCCGGCAGATGCGATGGCGATCGCGGTTTATCTCAAGAGCCTGCCACCCGTTGTGAACAAGGTGCCGGGACCGTTCGGACCCAATGACACGCCCACGTCGTTCATCATGCGGATCGTGCCGCCGCCCGGCGCCGGTGCACCGCCCGCGCCGTAGCCTTCTAAGAGTCCAAAGACTCGGACACTGCCCTTTCCTCTTGCGATTGGCGCGCCGCGATCTGCAGCGGCGCGCGTGCGAGGCTGATGCAAGCGCCGATCGTCGTCAGAGCAGCGGCGATGCCGAGCGCGACCACATTCGCGTTCATCGGCGCAACATTGAGCACGAGTGCGGCGAGTGCCGCGCCGATGCTCTGTCCCGTCAGACGATTCGTGCCGACCATGCCGCCCACCGCCGCCGTCCGATGCTTCGGTGTGGCGCCGACGATCTGGCGCAGGTTTGGCGGACCGAAGAGACCGATCCCGATGCCGCACAGCGCCATGCGCCAGGCGACGTCGAAGACGCCCGCGCCCGCGGGCAAGAATGCGAGCAGCGCCTGTCCTGACGCACACAGAAGAAGACCGATCGTACCGATCACACCGGGCGGATAGCGGTCGCAGAGATAACCGGACACCGGCGCCATCAGCGCAATCGCGAGCGGCCATGGCGTCATCACGAGGCCGATCTGCACGTCGCTGAACCCGACACTGTGCAGATAGAACGGCAGCGTCACGAACGACAGCAGCTGGGCGATGAAATTGCACTGCGCCGCCGCGAGCGACAGCGGAATGACGCGATTGCCGAACACGTCGAGCGGCAGAACCGGTTTCGGCAGATCCAGCTGGCTGCGGATGAAGATCGGCGCGATCACGAGCGCCGCGACGAGCTCCAGGCCTGCGATCCATGGATTGACGCCGTGACTAAAGCTGTCGAAGGCGAGCACGACCAGGCCGAAGGTCAGCGCCGACATCAGCGCGCTTCTGAAATCATAGGGCTCCTTTGCAGTCTCGCTCCACGGCAGCACCTTCCAGCCGATGATGAACGCAAGAATCCCGAGCGGGATATTGATGACGAAGATGTACGGCCACGACGCGACGGAGAGCACCGCTGCCGCCACCGTCGGCCCGATCGCGGAAGAACTCGCGACGAACATCGTGTTGATGCCGAGCCCGCGGCCCAACAGCCGTGCGGGATAGACGTGACGCACCATCGCGTGCTGCACGCTGACCACACCGGCAGCGCCGATCCCCTGGAACGCGCGCGCCACGACGATCTGCTCGAGCGTCTGGGACAGCGCGCACCCGATGCAAGCGAGCGAGAAGAACATCATCCCGCCGAGATACACGCGGCGATAGCCGACGATCGCGCCCAGCGCCGAGAACGGCAGCAGCGACACAAGCATGGCGATCTGCGAAGCGTTGATGATGAGCACAGAAGAAGCCGCGCTCACCTGGAGATCGACCATCATCGTCGGCAGCGCGATGTTGACCAGCGTCGAGTCCATCGCGGTCAGGATGGTCGCGCACGAGATCACCATGACCGCGAGGTAGCGCTGCGGTCCGTTCAGGCCGTCATGCGGAATCAACTTTGTCATCGATTCGTCTGGAATATCGCGCGCCGGAAAATGGCGGCTTGCGCATCCCTTTGCAATCGCCGGGATCGCCTACGCGAGCGCCGCCTTGACCGCGCGCCGCGCCATCACGCCGATCAGATGCGCCCGGTAGTCAGCGTCCGCGTGGATGTCGCTTGCAAGGCCGGATGGATCGACGTCGATGCGCGTGAGCGACTCGGGCGCAAAGGACTTGGCCAATGCGGCTTCCATCGCCGCGACCCGGAACACGCCGTTGTCGCGTGCGCCGGTCACCGCCACCCTCACGCCCGCAGCCGTGTCGGCGACGGCGACGCCCACGATCGCAAAGCGCGACGCCGGATTGCCGAATTTCGCATACGCGAACCTGTTCGGAATCGGAAACGCGATTTCGGTGAGGATTTCGGCATCACCGAGCGCCGTGGTGAACAGGCCCTTGAAGAAATCGTCGCTCGCGATGCTGCGCCGGTTGGTCTTGAGCGTCGCGCCGAGCGCGAGCACCGCGGCCGGATAGTCGGCGGCCGGATCGTTGTTGGCAAGCGACCCGCCGATCGTGCCGCGGTTGCGCACCTGCGGATCGCCGATACCGTCGGCGAGATGCACCAATCCCGGGATCGTGCCGTTCACTTCGGCCGATTCCGCGATCTCGGCATGCGTCGTCATCGCGCCGATGACGAGCGCATCGCCCTTGCGGCTGATCGAATTGAGCCCCGCGATACCGCGCAGATCGACGATGCACGACGGGTGGTTGAGCCTCAGCTTCATCGCCGGAATGAGCGATTGCCCGCCCGCCAGCAATCTCGCGCCAGAAACGGCGCTCAGCGCCTGTTCGGCCTCGGCGAGCGTGGAGGGGCGGCGATAGTCGAAAGCGTACATGATCTCGTCCCCTACTCGGCCGCATGCTTGTGGTGTGAGGCCTTCACCGCGCGCCAGACCGCTTGAGGCGTCGCCGGCATGGCGATGTCCTCATGCCCGAGCGCATCGGTGATCGCATTGATCAGCGCAGGAGGCGAAGCGATCGCTCCCGCCTCGCCGCAGCCTTTAATGCCCAACGGATTCGAGGGACAGGGCGTGCTGGTCATGTCGACAACGAAGGACGGCAGATCGCTTGCGCGCGGCATGCAGTAATCCATATAGCTGCCGGTGATGAGTTGCCCCTCGCTGTCATAGACCGTGCGTTCCAGCATCGCCTGGCCCACACCTTGGGCAATGCCGCCATGCACCTGACCTTCGACGATCATCGGATTGATGACCGTCCCGAAATCGTCGACCGCGATCCAGCGATCGATTCTCGTCACGCCCGTTTCCGGATCGATCTCGACTTCGGCGATATGCACGCCCGCAGGGAAGGTGAAATTCTTCGGATCGTAGAACGCGCCTTCCTTCAGTCCCGGCTCGATTTCTGCCGTATCGAATTTGTGCGCGACATAGGCCGCGAGGGCGACTTCGCCCCACGCCATCGATTTGTTCGTGCCGGCGCCGAAGAACACGCCTTCACGGAAATCGACGCCGTCGTCGGCCACCTCCATGCAACGCGCGGCGACCTTCTTCGCCTTGGCGACGACTTTGTCGAGCGCCTTGTCGACCGCGGTCATCCCGACCGCGCCCGAGCGCGAGCCGTAGGAGCCCATGCCCATCTGCACCTTGTCGGTGTCGCCGTGCACGATCGAGATCTGCTCCAGCGGTATCCCCAAGCGCTGCGAGACCAATTGAGCGAACGTGGTCTCGTGCCCCTGGCCGTGACTGTGACTCCCCGTCAAAACTTCGACGGTGCCGACCGGATTGACGCGCACTTCGGCCGATTCCCACAAACCCACGCCGGCGCCAAGCGACCCGACCGCCTTCGAAGGCGCGATGCCGCAGGCCTCGATATAAGCCGAGAACCCGATGCCGCGGAGCTTCCCCGATTTCTTGCTGAACGCCTTGCGTTTCGGGAAATCGCCATAGTCCGCGAGCTCGAGCGCGCGTTTCATGCAGCCCGCGTAATCGCCGACATCGTAGGCCATGATCACCGGCGTCTGGTGCGGGAACGACGAAATGAAATTGTGCATCCGGAATTCGGCCGGATCCCTGCCCAGTTGCCGCGCAGCGACTTCGACCAGCCGCTCGATCACGAACGTGGCCTCTGGCCGGCCGGCGCCGCGATAGGCGTCCACCGGCGCCGTGTTGGTGTAGACGGCATCGACTTCGCAGTAGATCGCAGCAATGTCGTACTGACCCGACAATAGCGGCGCGTAAAGGTACGTCGGCACTGACGAGGAAAACGTCGACAGATAGGCGCCGAGATTGGCTTTGGTCTTCACCCGCACCGCGAGGATCTTTCCGGTCTCATCCATCGCCGCTTCCGCGACCGTGAGATGATCGCGGCCGTGCGCGTCGGCAAGAAACGCCTCCGACCGGTCGGCGACCCATTTCACCGGACGGCCGACTTTCCGCGTCGCCCACAGGCAGACCAACTCCTCCGCATAGATGAAGATCTTCGAGCCGAATGCGCCGCCGACATCGGGCGCGATCACGCGAAGCTTGTTTTCCGGCGCGATGCCGTTGAACGCCGAAAGCACGAGGCGCGCCACGTGCGGGTTCTGACTCGTCGTGTAGAGCGTGTACCCGCCCGAGCCGCGGTCATACTCGCCGATGGCGGCGCGCGGCTCGATGGCGTTCGGTATCAGGCGATTGTTGGCGATCTCGAGCTTCGTCACGTGGCTCGCCTTGGCGAACGCGGCATCGACCGCAGCCTTGTCGCCGAGATGCCACTCGTAGACCGTATTGTGCGGCGCTTGTTCGTGGATCTGCGCCTTGCCGGGTTGCTGTGCAGTGGCAACGTCAACCACCGCGTTCAGCACGTCGTAATCGACGTGCACGAGCTCAGCCGCGTCGTGTGCTTGATTGAGCGTTTCGGCGACGACGACCGCGACATGATCGCCGACATAGCGCACCTTATCGAGGGCTAGCGCGGGATGCGAACCCGCCTTCATCGGCGATCCGTCCTTCGAGTGGATCATCCAGCCGCAGATCAGGGGACCGATCTTGTCCGCGGCCAACTGCTTGCCGGTGAAGATGCCAAGAACGCCGGGCGCCTTGGCCGCCTTGTCGGTGTCGATCTTCTTGATCGCAGCATGCGCGTGCGGCGAACGCACGAACACCGCGTGGCACTGCGCCGCACGGTTGATATCGGCGACATACTGGCCACTGCCGGTCAAGAAGCGAAAATCCTCGACGCGGCGGACGGACTGACCGATTCCGGTAGCGCTCATCGGAATCCCCCTCTACTCGGCGGCGATGCGGCGCGCAGCCATCGCGGCGGCGCCGGCGGCAACGGCTTTGACGATGTTGTGGTAGCCCGTGCAGCGGCAGAGATTGCCTTCGAGCTCTTCGCGGATCACCGCTTCGTCGAGCCGATTGCCTTTGCGGGCGACGATGTCGATCGCGGCCATGATCATGCCCGGCGTGCAGAACCCGCATTGGAGGGCGTGATTTTCGCGAAACGCTTCCTGCATCGGGTGGAGCTGGCCTTCGGGTGCGACGCCTTCGATCGTCGTCACGTTCGCGCCTTCGCAAGACACCGCGAGTGCCGTGCAGGACTTGATCGCCCGGCCGTTCACATGAACGAGACACGCGCCGCACTGGCTCGTGTCGCAGCCCACATGCGTGCCCGTCAGGCGAAGATTTTCGCGCAGGAATTCGACGAGCAGGAGGCGCGGTTCCACCTCCGCCGTCTGTGGTTTTCCGTTCACGGTTAATGCAAGACGCGTCATGATCCCTCCGAGAAGCCACGCATCCGTCGCCGGTCCGACCCGACCGGCGGCACGCTTTGAAGCTGCAACACTGGGACGCACTCACATCGCGGCGCCGATTCTTACGATCGTCTCGCGCCACGGCCCCACCAAATGGGCCTTTGTAAACCGAGCGTGCCCTTCCTGCGTGCCCGCCGCAAGTGGCTCCCTTGCGCGCCGGGGACGCTAGGAGTA
>Ga0184629_10000205_pt1 | contig 26400 bp, 23 predicted proteins | sample PLM4_32_b1_FD_133158 | JGI IMG/M metagenome (GOLD analysis project Ga0184629, IMG submission 133158) | Groundwater sediment microbial communities from an aquifer in East River, Colorado, USA - PLM4_32_b1 | ecosystem: Environmental > Terrestrial > Soil > Riparian zone | place: USA: East River...
CGAGACGAAGCGGAGGCGGTCCGCGTGGCCCGGCGACTGGCGGCGCTGGTCGCCGGGGCGTCGCCGGTGCTCGACGTCGCGTGCGGGAGCGGGCGCTACATGACGGCGTTCGCCCAGACCGGGCTCGAGATGTTCGGCGTGGACCTGTCCGAGTACATGCTCACGCAGGCGGCGTTGCGCCGCGGGGTGGGGGAACGCGTGGTGCGTTGCGACATGCGCGCGCTCCCGTTTCGGGATCAGGTGTTCGGCGCCGCGCTCAACATGTTCACGAGCTTCGGCTACTTCGACACCGACCTCGACAATGTCCGCGTGATCCACGAAGTGGGTCGCGTGCTCCGGCCGGCCGGGACCTTCCTGCTCGACTTCATCAACGCCGGTTCCGTGCAGGCCGACGCGCTGGGCAGCTCGCAGCGCCGCGCCGGGGACGCCACCATCGACGAGGCACGCTGGATGGAACCCGGCGGGAAGACGCTGGCCAAGCGCGTGATCTACCGCCCCGCGCTCGGAGTTCCGGTCGAGTACGTGGAACGGGTGCGGCTCTACCGGCTGGAGGACTTGCGCGTGATGCTGGAGAGCGGGGGGATGGCGGTGCGCAACGTGTACGGGGACTACGAGCTCGGGGCGTTCGAGGAGACGACGTCGGCCAGGCTCTTGATCCACAGCGAAAGGACGCGCGAGCGATGAATCGTTTGCTGACGACCGTCCCGGTCGACCGTCTCCCCGGGGCCAGCCGGCTGTTCGGCGACTACTGCAGCCGCGCCGATTCGCCCCTCCACGGCTGGCTGGGCGGGTCTCGCGGTGCCCCCGCGGCCTGGGCCGGCGTGCTCGGGGCCCGGGCGCGCGTCGACCCCCGGCTGGTGGCGCGCATGCAAGAGTTCAACGCCGGGCTCGGAGCTCCCGCGAGACTCCTGGACCGCATCGCGCGCATCGCCGACGGGAGCGCGCGTGTCGTCGTGACCGGGCAGCAGCCGGGGGTGCTCGGCGGACCGCTACTCGCGCTGTACAAGATCGCGTCCGCGGTGGCACTGGCGCGCTCCATCGAAGAGCACCACGCAACGCCGTGCGTCCCCGTGTTCTGGCTTGGCGCCGACGACGACGACTTCGCGGAGATTCGAGACCTGGTGGTGCTCGGGTCGGATCTGTCGGCCGTCGCCGCCAGCGTGGCGGCAGGGTCATACCGGCCGGGGTTGCGCGTGGGCGATATTCGCGCGAGCGCCGCCATCGAGACATGGGGGGCGGTGGCGCCGCTGACGGGCGCGGGCGAGGCCTGCGGCCGCGTCGACCGCGTGGTGGCGCCGGCGGTCGATTTTGCCGACGCCGCGGCGCGCGTGGTGACGTGGGTGACGCAGGGCACGATCGCGGTGATCGACGGGCGCGAGCCGATGCTGCGCGTGTGCGCAGCGGACCTGCTGCTCGAGTTTCTGGACTCGGAACCCCGAATCCGCGAGGCCATCGACGCGCGCGGGTCGGAACTCGAGTCCATGGGATACCACGCACAGCTCCGCGGCGGCGGCGACTCCGGGCTCTTTCTGGTGCGAGAGGGAACCCGTCACCGCATTCCGATGGATCGCCGGGACGCGGCGCGCGCCGAGTTCGAAGCGGACATCACGCGGGTTTCTCCGGGCGTGGTGGCGCGCAACCTCCTCCAGGACGCCACGCTGGCACCGGCCGCGGTCGTGATCGGCCCGGCCGAGGTGGCTTACCGCGCGCAATTGGTCGACGTCTACCGCGAGTTGCGCGTTCCGATGCCGGTCACGGTTCCCCGGTTGATGGCGACGTTCGTGCCGGCGGCGGTGCGCGAGTTGATCGACGCCACCGGCGTGGATGCGGCGCTGCTCGCCACCGACCCGGCGGCGTTCGCGCGTGCCGCCGAGACCTCGGCGATGGACACCGAATTCGTGGCGGCGGCGGCGCACGCCGAGGCGGTGTTTCGGGCCGAGACGGCGCGCTTTGCGGCGCTCGCCGGGGGCCGCCTGGACGAGCGCGCGCAGCAGCGGCTCCGCAAGCGTCTCGACGAGGTCGCGCAGCGACTCGCGCAGGCGCTCGCCGGCGCCATCGAACAGGACAGTCGCGGCGCGCGGGTGCGCTGGCCGTACCTCCCGCGCATGGCGGATGTGTTCGTTCGCGACGGCCGGCCGCAGGAGCGGTACCTTTCGCTCCTGGTGCCGTTTTTGGCCCACGGCGAAACGGCGTGGGAAGCGCTCGACGCGCTGGCGGCGGGACACGTGCGCGACGCGTTAGACGGCCGTGTATGGCATGGTGTATATTCGGTGTGAATGAACATGCGTGTGATGGCAATTGGCATACATCCCGACGACGTGGAAATCAGCTGCGGCGGGACCGTCGCGGTGTGCGCGGCGCGCGGTGACGAAGTGACGATACTCGATCTCACGCGCGGGGAGTCGTCCACCAACGGGACGGTCGAAGAGCGGGCCGAAGAGGCGCGCTCGGCTGCCACGATCCTGGGGTGCGCGCGGCGCGTGAATGCGATGCTCCCGGACGCCGGGGTGCGCAGCGAGGATCCGGCGCAGGTGCTCGCCGTGGTGCGGATGATCCGCGCCTACCGGCCGCAGATCGCGCTGATCCCCAACCCGGACGACCCGCACCCCGACCACGCATCGGGGGGAATGCTCGTGCAGCGCGCCTTGTTTCTGGCCAACGTGAACGGCTACGCGACGGAGGCGGAGACGCTGCGCCAGGAGCGGTGGAGGGTCGAGCGCGCGCTGGTATATTCGGGCCGCCGCGAGGTGCGCCCCGACGTGGTGGTGGACATCACCGCCGTACACGATACCAAGCTTCGCGCGATCCAGGCCCACGCCAGCCAGGTAGGCGGAAACGCGGGGGCGCTCGCCACCCCGTTGACGGACCCCAGGTTTTTCGACGCGGTCCGCGCCCGCGCGGTGGCGATGGGGCGGCGCGTCGGGGTGACCTACGGGGAGGCGTTCTCGCTGCTCGCGCCCATTGCGCTGCGCGACCTCGGCCCGCTGGTGACGCCGGAGCAGTGACATGTCGCGGGCGCTGAAGATCGGGATCGTCTGTTATCCCACCCTGGGCGGGAGCGGGGTGGTGGCCACCGAGCTGGGAAAGTCGCTCGCGCTGCTCGGCAACGACGTCCACTTCATTACGTCGAGTCACCCGTCGCGTCTGGTCGGTTACGACGAGCGCGTGTATTTTCACAGGGTGGTGACCGGCGAGTACCCGCTGTTCCAGGGCTATACACCTTATTCGCTGAGCCTCGCCGTCAAGATCCGCGAAGTGGCGGAGCAGTACGCGCTCGACCTGGTGCATGTCCACTATGCGATTCCACACGCCACGTCGGCGTTTCTCGCCCGGGAAATGCTCAAGCCGCAGCGGCTCCCCACCATGACGACGCTGCACGGCACCGACATTACGCTGGTCGGGATGATGCCCTCGTACTACGAGATCACGCGCTTCAGCATCGAGAAGAGCGACGCGGTTACGGCCGTGTCGGAGTTTTTGCGCAAGGAAACCATTCGCGAGTTTCGAATCGAGCGTCCCATCGAGGTGATCCACAACTTCGTCGATACCGAGCTGTTTCGCGCGGAGCGCGATCCGGCGGTTCGCGCGCGCCTGTCCCCCGGCGGCGAGCGCGTCATGATGCACGTGTCCAACTTCCGTAAAGTCAAGAACCTGCCGGTCGTGATTGAAGTGTTCAATGAAGTTCAGCGCCTGATCCCATCCCGCCTCGTCCTGGTGGGGGATGGCCCCGAGCGCGAGGCGGTCGAGCGACGGGTGGAAGAGCTCGGTGTCGAGGACAAGGTGGTGTTTCTGGGCGACCAGGAATATATCGCCGACCTGCTCCCGGCTGCCGACGTCTTCCTGCTCCCCAGCCAGCACGAGAGCTTCGGCCTCGCGGCGCTGGAGGCCATGAGTTGCGGGGTCCCGGTGGTCGGCTCCAAGATCGGGGGACTGCCGGAGGTCATCGTCCACGAGCAGACCGGATACCTGTGCGACCCCAATGACGTCGATTGCATGAAGGCGATCGTGGTGGGGCTGTTCAAGAACGAGGAACTGCGCCGGTCGATCGGGCGGGGCGCCCGGGAACGCGCGATCGCGGAGTTCAACCGGGACCGCGTGGTCGCCCAGTACGTGCGCGCGTACCGCCGGCTGCTGGAGGGCTGACGTGTCGGGCTCGGAATTCTGGTCGCTGGTCGAACGGATCCGTGCGGAGGACGGGCGCTACCGGCCGGAAGCCTATGCCTTCGTGATGGAGGCGCTGGACGCGACGGTTCGCGCGGCGGGAGAACGCCGCCACGTCAGCGCGGCCGAGCTGCTGGCGGGTGCCTGTGATCACGCCCGCCGCGTGTACGGCCTCATGGCCCACACCGTCCTGGGTTCCTGGGGGATGCGGGCGGGGAGCGACATCGGCGAGATCGTCTTCCAACTGATCGACGCGGGCGTGCTGTCGAAACGCGACGAAGACACGCGCGCGGACTTCGACCAGGAGATCGACTTCAAGGCCATCCTGGAAGAAAACTACTTCGGAACCGAGGGCTAGCCCGGCGGCCAGCCAAACGTCCGCCCGCCGAGGACGTGGAGGTGGACGTGGAAGACCGACTGTCCTGCCCCCGCGTGCACGTTCATCACCAACCGGTATCCACCCGCCAGGTCGCGTTTCGCGGCGATCTGTCGCGCGACCACCACTAGCCGCCCGAGCAACCCGGCGTCGGCATCGCTCGAGTCATCCAGCGTCGCCAGGTGCCGACGGGGAACGACGAGGATGTGCGTCGGCGCGGCCGGGTTGGCGTCTTCGAACGCGACCACCTCCGCGTCCTCGTGCACCCGCTTCGACGGGATCTGACCGGAAACAATTCGACAGAAGATGCAATTGGTCATGGAACCTCCGCTCGTTGCGCCGGCGGGCGCCGAACGGCCTGCCGGCGGAGCCAGCGCGATGGAGTATAGCGAGCCCCGGCAGGGTTGCCCAGACCGCTATCCGAGCAGGAGTTGCGCGGGTCGCCGGGAGGCGTCGGGCGCCGCGCCGGCGGGACGCACGGCCGCGCGGGACGATGGGGAACGCAAGGAAGTCATTGGTACGCTTTTTGCCCTTCGAGAAAGCGCCTACCGACGCGCCGGACGGACGGCGCGCGACGATGGCGGCATGCAATGTCCCGACTTTCGGACCAGTAACACCCGGTCGACCTCGACATTCGGAGGACTCATGGGCGTCGCGACTGAAATCATCACGTTGATTCGAACTCGGCAGGACGTGAGCGAGTTCCAGCGTCTCAATTGGAAAGGGACCTTCGAAGATTACCTCGACCTTGTCATCCGCAATCCCCAGATAACCCGCACCGCCTTCCAGCGCATGTACGACATGATCATGTCGCACGGCGTGGAGGAATACACCGAGCACAAACGTCGCATCCTCCGCTATCGCTTCTTCGACGACGCGGAGAACAACGGCGCCGACGCGATCTACGGCCTCGAGCAGCCGCTGATGAAGATGGTGAACATTTTCAAATCGGCGGCGCAGCGCTACGGCACCGAAAAGCGCATCCTGCTGCTGCACGGCCCCGTGGGCAGCGCTAAAAGCACCATTGTGCGGCTGCTCAAGAAGGGCATCGAGAACTACTCCAAGACCCCCGAGGGAGCGCTGTACACGTTCGGCTGGCGGGACGAGCACGGCGACGAGCTGCGCTACATCGACTGCCCGATGCACGAGGAGCCGCTGCACCTGATCCCGGAGCGCATGCGCGAAGAAGTGCTGGCCCAGCTGAACGAACGGGCGGATGCGCGGGGCAACCGCGTCGTAATCGAAGGCGAGCTGTGCCCGTCGTGTCGATTCCAGTTCAACGAGTTGATGCGCCGTTACGACGGGGACTGGACCAAGGTGTCGCGCCACGTCGAGGTCCGACGGCTGGTGCTGTCGGAGAAGGATCGGGTGGGGATCGGGACCTTCCAGCCCAAGGATGAGAAGAATCAGGATTCGACCGAGCTCACGGGCGACATCAATTACCGGAAGATCGCCGAATACGGTTCGGATTCCGACCCGCGCGCCTTCAACTTCGACGGGGAATTCAACGTCGCCAACCGCGGCATCATCGAGTTCATCGAGGTGCTCAAGCTCGATGTGGCGTTCCTGTACGACCTGCTGGGCGCGTCGCAGGAGCACAAGATCAAGCCCAAGAAGTTTTCCCAGACCGACATCGACGAGGTGATCATCGGCCACACCAACGAGCCCGAGTACCGCAAGCTCCAGTCCAACGAGTTCATGGAGGCGCTGCGCGACCGCACGGTGAAGATCGACGTGCCGTACATTACGCGCCTGAAGGACGAGGTGCGCATCTACGAGCGCGACTTCAACGCCGCGCGGATCCGCCACACCCACATCGCGCCGCACACCCTGGAGATGGCCGCGATGTGGGCGGTGATGACGCGGCTGGAGGAGCCCAAGAAGGCCTCGATGAACCTGGTGCAGAAGCTGCGCCTGTACAACGGGCAGTCGCTCCCCGGGTTCACCGAAGAAAACACGAAGGAGCTGCGCAAGGAGACCGTCCGCGAAGGGCTCGACGGAATCTCGCCGCGGTACATCCAGGACAAGATCTCGAACGCCCTCGTCAGCGACGAGGCGGATCGTTGCATCAACCCGTTCATGGTGCTCAACGAGCTCGAGTCCGGGCTGCAGCACCACTCGCTGATCAATTCCGAGGAGTTGCGCAAGCGTTACCGGGACCTGCTGGCGCAGGTGAAGGAAGAGTACGAGGACCTGGTCAAGAACGAGGTGCAGCGCGCTATTTCAGCAGACGAGGACGCCATCACCAAGGTGTGCGCGAACTACGTCGACAATATCAAGGCATACACGCAGAAGGAGCGGGTCAAGAACAAGTATACCGGCGAGGACGAAGAACCGGATGAGCGCTTGATGCGGGCGATCGAGGAAAAGATCGGCATCCCGGAGAATCGGAAGGACGACTTCCGGCGCGAAATCATGAACTACATCGGCGCGCTGGCGATCGACGGCAAGACGTTCGACTACAAGACCAACGCGCGACTCCAGAAGGCGCTCGAGCTGAAGCTGTTCGAGGACCAGAAGGACTCGATCAAGCTGACCAATCTGGTATCGAGCGTGGTTGACAAGGAGACGCAGGCCAAGATCGACGTGGTCAAGCAGCGTCTCATCCGCAACATGGGCTATTGCGACATTTGTGCGACCGACGTGCTCAACTTCGTGGCGAGCATCTTCGCCCGCGGTGACGTCAAGCGGTCCGGCTGACGCCGGAGGAGACGGGAATGGTGCAGCGAATCGACCGTGACCTGGGGCGCTTCCGTCAGGTGGTCCGCGGCATCGTCAAGAAGGACCTGCGCAAGTACATGGTGACGGGCGAGCTGGTGGGCCGCCAGGGGAAAGACCTGGTGTCGATCCCGATCCGCCAGATCGAGATCCCGACTTTCCGTCACGAGACCCGGCGGTTCGGTGGGGTGGGGCAGGGCGACGGCGAACCGGGCACGCCCATCGGCCAGGCCGAGGGCAACGGCGGCGGCGCTGCCGGCGACGCCCCGGGAGAGCACGTGGTGGAAGTCGAGGTCGCGCTCGCCGAGCTGGCCGAAATCATGGCGGAGGAGCTCGAGCTTCCGAATATCCGTCCGAAGTCGAAGGACGCGATCGAAGCCGAGCACGGGCGCTTCAGCGGCATCCACCGCACCGGCCCGGAGTCGCTGCGCCACTTCCGACGCACCTTCCGCGAGGCGCTCAAGCGCCAGATCGCGTCCGGGGCCTACGACTTCGACCGGCCCGTGATCGTCCCCATCAAGGATGACCGCCGCTACCGGGCTCGCCGCACGATCCATGCCCCCGAAACCAACGCGGTGATCGTCTACATCATGGACGTGTCCGGGTCGATGGGGGACGAACAGAAGGACATCGTGCGCAACGAGTCGTTCTGGATCAACACCTGGCTGCAACGGCAGTACAAGGGCGTGGCGACGCGTTTCATCGTCCACGACGCCGAGGCGCGCGAAGTCGACGAGCACACGTTCTTCCACACCCGCGAAAGCGGCGGGACCCGCATCTCCTCCGCCTACCAGCTCACCGCCCGCCTCATCGACGAGGAGTGTCCGCCGGGGGAATGGAACATCTACGTGTTTCATTTTTCGGACGGCGACAACTGGGGGGGAGGAGACACCCAGGTGTGCGTCAAGCTCCTCGCGGAGAAGATACTCCCCTCGGCGAACCTGTTCTGCTACGGACAGGTCGCGAGCCCGTACGGGAGCGGCGCCTTCGTCAACGACCTCGCGGGTGCGTTCGGAGAGGCGGACAACGTCGTGCTGGCGGAAATCGGCAGCCGCGAAGAAATCTATGACTCGATCAGGAAGTTCCTGGGCAAGGGGCGGTGAGCGCAATGATCGAGAAGCAGCGCCTCGCGGCGATCATCCAGGAAATCGAGGGGTACGCGCGTGCCTACGGACTCGATTTCTTCCCGGTCATATTCGAGATGCTGGACTACGAGGAGATCAACATGGTCGCCTCCTACGGCGGGTTTCCGACCCGCTATCCGCACTGGCGGTTCGGCATGCAATACGAGTACATGCAGAAGAGCTACGGGTATGGACTCCACAAGATCTACGAGATGGTGATCAACAGCAATCCCTGCTATGCATACCTGCTCAACTCCAACCAGCTGGTCGACCAGAAGCTGGTGATCGGCCATGTATTCGCGCATTGCGACTTCTTCAAGAACAACGCCTACTTCCGAAACACCAACCGGCACATGATGGACGAGATGGCGAATCACGGGAGTCGTATCCAGGACTACATGGCCGCGTACGGGCAGGACGTCGTGGAAAAGTTCCTGGACACGTGCTCGTCGATCGAGAACCTGATCGATCCGAATGCGCTGTTTTTGCCCGAGGAGCGCAACGGAGGCGGGCGCAACGACGAGGAGGCCGCGATCCCGGACGTGCCCCGGCTCAAGAGCAAGGGGTACATGGAACCGTACATCAACCCTCCCGATTTTCTCGAGGAACGCCGCCGCGCGCGCGCGGAGGAACATGCCCGCCGGTTGTTCCCGGAGCGGCCCGCCAAGGACGTGCTGCGCTTCCTGATCGAGCACGCGCCGCTCCCCAACTGGAAGCGGGACATCCTCTCCATGATGCGCGAAGAGGCCTACTACTTTGCGCCGCAGGCGCAAACCAAGATCATGAACGAGGGGTGGGCGTCGTACTGGCACGAAAAGATCATGACCGAACGGGCCCTCGAAGCGGCCGAGCTGGTGGACTTCGCCGACCACCACTCGTCGACGCTGGCCGTGCACGCCGGACAGCTCAACCCCTACAAACTCGGGTACGAGCTCTATTGCGACATCGAACGGCGCTGGAACAGCGGGCGCTTCGGCAAGGAATACGAAGAGTGTGACGATATCGCGATGCGCTCCGCGTGGAACCGGCAGACGGGGAAGGGACGCGAGAAGATCTACCAGGTGCGCGCGATCTACAACGACATGACGTTCATCGATGAATTCCTGACCGAGGAGTTTTGCCGCGAGCAGCGCCTGTTCACGTATTCGCTGAACGAACGCAACGGCCGCTACGAGATCGCAGACCGCGAGTTCCAGGCGGTGAAGGAAAAGCTGATGTTCCAGCTGACGAACATGGGCCACCCCTACATCACGGTGGTGGACGGGAACTTCGACAACCGCGGCGAGCTGTATCTCGGCCACCGCTTCGACGGGGTTGAGCTCCGGCAGGACTACGCGAAGGCCACGATGGAGGCCCTCTACCAGGTGTGGTCACGGCCCGTGCACGTGCAGACCGTGGTCGGCGAGACGACCACGCTGTTGTCGTACGACGGCGCCTCCCATCGCGAACGCGCCCTCACGGAGAGCACCGCCGCCTAGCCGTCGCCCGCCGGTTCTCGAAACACCTCCGCCTCGAACCGAAGGATGCCGACGCCGCCTTTCCGCCACGCGTCGGCCGGAAGCGATGCCTTGGCGCACGCGTGCGCCAGGAGTTCGTCGCGCCCCCACGCGTGCTCGACCGCCACTTGCGGGAGGAGCAGTCCACGCCCCCCGCGCCATTCAATGATCACACCGTCGCGCCCGACCACCAGCTCATCGGGTGTGTGGAGCCGCGCGGGCGCGGACAGCAGGGATATCTCGATGCGGACATCGGGGAACTCGCCGATCCCGAGCGGGGCGAAACGCGGGTCGGAAAACGCGGCGGAGCGCGCCACGGCGGGGATCACCACCCGCAGCACGTCGGCGGCTTCGATGCGGCCGATGCAGCCGCGCAGGCGATCGTGGAGGGTCAGCGTGACGAATGCGCCCTGGCGACGGTCGAAGATCGGGAAGTGCGTCGCGGGCGTCTCGCGCCCCACGCCCAGCGAGGCCGCGATCGCCGAGCGCGCGAGCGACAGCAGCGCTCCCTGCGATGCGCCGTCGGTGCTCACGCCGAACCGCCCGCGGTGATGACCGCCGCCGCGTAGCCCACCACGCTGCTCCGGTCACCGGTCACGTCCCCGGAATTCGCGCTCGCGAGCACGCGGCACGACGGCGCCGGCCAGCGCCGGGATGCGCGCAGGGCTGCGACCACAGGCCCCGCCCCGCACGCCTCGCACCGACCCTCGTCGACCGCCCGGGAGAGCGCCGCCGCGTCGAGCCGTTCGAGCGTCTCGCAAAAAAACGCGTCGAGCCGGCGCGCCTCGGCGTCCGCGTGGAAGTGGGAGAGATCGGAGCTCGCGACGACCACGGTCCGGGCGGGCGGCGCAACGCGCACGATGGCGGCGCCGAGCTCGTCGCACGCTTCCCACGCCTGCGACCCCATCACGATCGGAACCACGCTCGCGTTGGGCGCGACGCGCTGGAGAAACGGGAGCAGCACTTCGAGGCTGTGTTCGCCCCGGGCCGCGGGGGACCGAACGTGCCCGCGGCGCGAGAGCCGGATCGACGGCGCGTGTCCGGCGAGGGCGCGCGCCAGCTCGGCGTCGACGGGCACATCGCCGAGCGGGGTGCGGTACGCGTCGCCGTCGAACACCGACGAGAAGTCAAACGCCTCGACGTGGGACGGTCCGATGAGCACGAACGTGTCGGCGGCCGCCGATTCCAGGCAGCGGAATGCGTGCGCGGCGATGCCGCCGGAATACAGGTACCCCGCGTGCGGGGAAACCAGCACGCGCGGTGGGTGGGGCAGCGACGGCGCCGGCACCGCGGCGAGCAGGGCGTCCACGGCGGCGGCGAGCGCGCGACGATCGCCCGGGTAGAACGTCCCCGCCACGGCGGGTTCGCGTATCGTGTTCGACTGGTTCATCGGCGCAGCCGCCGAAGGCTGGCGATCACGGCGTCCAGCCCGGAGACGTCGGTTTCCGTGACGAGTCCGCTGCAGCGGGACTTGCCTATGAAGACCGGCGGATCGCCCTGCACGACGCCGCGCACCTCGTCGAGCACGGAGCCGTCGCGCGCGTAGATGACCAGCACCAGGTTCGGGCGGGGTGGGTTCGCGCCGCCGGAGGCAGGTTCGATGACGCGCGACCAGCGCAGCGACTCCAGCGCGTGAACGAAGTCGGACATCCGCACCCGCTCGAGTGTTCCCAGCGCCGGGTTGGGCAGCCCCCACGCGTCGCCCGCGCGGACCAGCACCGCCGAGGTGTCCGGGGTTGAAATCTCGATGCGCCCCGCGCGCTCGGGCGCGAAGCGAAGCAGACGCCGGTCGCGCAAGTCGTCGAAACCGGCGGTCATGAGCGCGCCGATGCCGTCCGCTATTTCCGACACCCGCGTTTCGCCGTCGCAGCGCGCCCGGCACGACCCTGCGGGCGCGCAACGAAAGCGTACGGTGATCGTGGGCAACGGCGGCGTGTTGTCGACGGTGACCACCACCTCGGCGTGGTCCAGCGTGCCGGCGGTGTCCGGCGGTGCGAGCAAGCGCGTCACCCGCAAGCCGCGCAGCGTGCGCAGTACTGCCTCGACGGCGGTCGAATCCCCGGTGATCGTGTCACCCGCGACCGTCGCCAGCCAGGCGGTGGGGCCGAAACGCGTCCAGCGCGACGTGCCGGCGGGATTGCGGAGCTGGAACGATCGGACCGTCGCGCGATCGAAGGCGACGACGCGACGGCTTCGGTACTCGTCGACCGCGAGGGTGGCAACGCGGTGGAGATTGGTGGGCGCCAGCACGATGTCGCCGTCCGGCCGGCGTGCATAGACGAACGCGCGATCGGGGGTGTAGCGACCGATCTCGAGGCGCGCGACGGTGTCGCGGCCGGCGGCCACCCACACCACCGCCGCGGGTGCGCGCAGCCCGAAGCGTTCGTCGTCGTCCTCCGGGCCGAGGTTTCGCTCGATGGGGGCGTCGTGCAGCGCCTGGATCAGAGACGCCACCGCGGAGGTCTCGGCACGATCGGCGACGGGAATGAGCATGTCCCACCCCGCCTCGCGCCGGACGAACACGACCTCTTCGCCACCCCGGCGCACGCGGACTCCGTCGACGGCGGTCGCGTCGAACGCAAACAGGCGGGACGCGTCTCGCTCGGCCCGTTCGCGGGCGCGGCGCGGCGGCAGTTCGAAGAGGACGAACGCCGCCACGGCGACGACCGCGAGCACGAAGAGGACGCGAGTGGTGCGCGAATGCATGGGGTCACAGCCGCCGGCGGCGAAGATAGACCAAGAGACCGGTTACGATCGACGTCAGCGGCAGCGCCACCAGGCACACTGCGAAGACGAGGCGTCCCTGACTCTCCGTGACATAGACACTGTCGCCGAGCGGCGTGCGCGGTCGGATTGAGATCATGCTCTCTTCCTCGGCCAGGTAGGCGACCATGTTGAGGAAGAGGTCCGAGTTCCCCAGCACGCCGTAGAACCCGTCGCTCGCGAAGTCGGAGTCTCCCACCAGCACCACGCGGCTTTTCTTGCCGAAACGGGACAACTCGACCGCGGCAGCGACGGGAAGCGGACCCGCGATGTCTTCGCCGTCGCGCGAGGCGCTGCCGGTCGCAAAGCGGCCCATGTCGACTTCGCCCCAGGCCACGTCGTCGGTCACGCACAGGTAGCGCGCGTCGAGGCCGACCTCGGCGCTGTCCGCCGTGATGTGCACCGGCCGCGCCCGGGGAAACATGGTCACGAAGTTGAACCCGCGGGTGATGGGGTGGCGCTCGTAGCGGCGAATCTTGGCGACGGTCGCGTCGAATTTCCGATCGCCGGCGTCGAGCACGATCTCGTCGAGGACCACGGCGTCGAGCAGCGCGAGCCGATAATCGGCCAACAGGCCCTCGAGCTGCGGGACCTGCACGCGCGGGTCGACCAGGGCGAGGAGCGAGCCGCCAGCGGCGAGATAGTCGCGCACCAGCGTCACCTCCGGGCCGAGAAGATCCCGCCGCGGTCCCGCGAGCACGACCAGCGCGGCGGCGTCGGGCGCGGCAACAAGCCCGAGCAGCGATAGCGGGCGAACCGCGTACCCCTGCGACTCGAGCCCCGCGCGCGCGAAGGAAAAACCGTCCGACGACTCAAGGTCGATGTCCCGTTCGCCGTGTCCGGTGAGGAAGTAGACAGTCTTCGCCCCGGTGTGCGTGACCTGCAGGAGCGCATTGGTCAGGGCGTCTTCGCCGGGCGTGCGCGCGATACGACGCACGCCGCCCGCTTCGACCACGATTTCGTCGGCGTTGGCGCCGAGTTGTTCGACGAGCTCCGGGTGGCGGTCCGGGTCGACCATGCGAAAATGGAATCGAGGCGCGAGGCGCGCATAGAGCCCCAGCAACTGCTCGGCGCCGGCGCGGGCGGGCGAGTTCTGCCGGAAAAAAGCGGTGGCCGTCACCTCCCGGTCGAGGGAGTCGAGCAGTGCCACGGTTTGCGGCGCGAGTGTGTTGCGCTGGTTGCGCGTGAGGTCGAAGAGGTGGGAGCGGCGCACCGACGTCGCCTGCACCACTGCCAGCACGGCGATGAAGAAGATCGTGGCCAGGACGGCGTCGGCGCTGCGCCGCGCGCCGCGACCGCGGCAGAAGGCGAGCAGGGCGTGCCGGTTGAGCACGGCGACCAGGGCAAGGAGCGCCGCGCCGGCCGCGAGCGAGACCGTCCACGCGGCGGTCCCGGCCTCGCGCGCGGAGTAGAGCGTTGCGCCGACCAGCAGCGCGGTCAGCCCCAGCGCGCCGACAACCCGGGAGAACGAGACCCGCGTCACGATCAACTCCGCCAGCGCACGGAATCCAGCGCGCGCGCGCTCAGGAAGAGAAAGAGCGCGGTGAGGTTGGCGTAGAAAACCAGGTCGTTGGTGTCTACCACGCCGCGGCCGAACCCCTCCAGATGCCGGATGATCGAGAGCTCGTCGAGGACCGCCGCCACGCCCGGAGACACGAACGGGGCGATCCAGCCGATCACCAGCAAGAGCAGCCCGCAGCCGAACGTCATCGCGCCCGCGACCAGCTGGCTCTCGCCGAGGGCGGAGAAGAACGTCCCCATCGCGACGAATGAGACGCCCATGAGCCAGACACCCAGATAGCCGGAGATCACCGGGCCTGGTTCCGGCGCTGCGAACAGCGCGAGCAGCGCGACGTAGGGCCCGGTCATGGCCAGCATGACGGCGAGCACGGTGACCGCCGCCACGAATTTTCCGGCGATGACGCTCGCGTCGGAGACGGGGTAGGTGAACAGGAGTTCGGCCGAGCCGCTCCTGCGTTCCTCGGCAAACAGGCGCATGGTCAGGAGGGGGAGTATCAGGAGGAGAATCGTGCTCATGTTGCTGAACAACGGCGCGAGCACCGACGCGGTGATGCTCAGGTTCCGCGCCTGCAGCGGATTCTGCATCACCTGGATCGACAGCAGATTGAAATAACCGAGCAGGTTGTAGAAGGAGTACCCGCAGAACAGCAGAAACACGGCGACAACCGTGTAGGCCACGGGCGACTGAAAATAGTAGGCGAGTTCGCGGCGATACAAGGCCAGAAACTTGGACACGTCACTCCTCGCGAGTCACCAGTTGAAGAAACACGTCTTCCAGCGACATGGTGCGCAAGGCCATCGAGCGCAGCCCCAGGCCGTGGCGGACCAGCGTCTCGGCCACGGCCTCGCGCGGGTCGGCGCCGTCGCGTCCGACGACGCGCGCCCGGCAGGTGCCGTCGGGGTCGACGTCGATTTCGTAGGACAATAGCTCCGCCATACCCGCGAGCGCGGCAGCCAGCGCGTCGCGCGTCCCGCGCACTTCGAGTTCGAGACGCGACGGACCACCCGCATGCGCGGCCAGCTCGCGCGGGGGGCCGTCGCTGACGAGGCGCCCGCGATGAATGATGAGCACGCGCCGGCAGAGCAGATTGACCTCGGGGAGAATGTGCGTGCTCAAGATCACGGTGCGTCTCCCGGCCAGGCTGCGAATCAGCTCGCGAATTTCGACGATTTGTTTGGGGTCGAGGCCGACGGTGGGCTCGTCGAGAAAGAGCACCTCGGGGTCGTTGATCAGCGCCTGCGCGAGCCCGACGCGCTGCCGGTAACCGCGCGACAGCGTCCCGATGCGGCGCGCGTAGACCTCGCGGATTCCGCACGCGTCCACGACCTCGTCGGCACGGCGCGTCCGGCTCGCGCACGACATTCCTTTGAGCGTTGCGACGAAGTCGAGGTACGCGCGCACCGTCAGGTCCCGATAGAGGGCCACCGATTCGGGGAGGTATCCAATGCGGGCCCGCACCGCCATCGAATCCGACTCGACGTCGAAGCCGGCCACGCGCGCGCTGCCGCCGGTGGGGGGGAGGTAGGTTGTGAGCATCCGCAGCGTCGTGGTCTTGCCGGCCCCGTTGGGCCCAAGGAAGCCGACGATCTCGCCTACCTCGACCCGAAAGGAGACGCCGCTGACCGCTTCGCGCGCGCCAAACCGCTTGGTCAGACCGTTTGCTTCAATCATAGGGACACAGCGTTCGGTGGAGCGCCCATGCTACCGTGGGGCGGCTCGGGCGTCAACGCGAGCGGGACGCCCCGGGCCGGGCACAGAAAAAAATTGCCTCGCCCGGGAATTGCCCGTAACATTCGGCGCTTGACCGCGTACATTTAGCGACCAGGTTGGCGGGGCCCCCGCCGAGGGTGTTCTTACCTCCAAGGAAACGTAGGCGGATACATGAAACGTGGCAAGACGAAGCGCGCGACGGCGGCCGTTTTAACGGTCTTTTTCGTGACGTCGATTGCGTCTCCCGCGGCGGCGGTCGATTCGGTGCTGTTGTCGGCGCTGCTCCCCGGCCTGGGGCAGGTGCAGGACGGTCACTACGGGCGCGGAACCGCGTTCGCGGCGGCGGCGATCATCTCGGTCACCGGGCTATTCGCGACCGAGATCAACTACGCCCGTTCGGCGGAGCGATACAACAACAGCAAGCGCGACTACCTCTACTATCAAACCGCCATCGATGACGGCCGGGTGGTCAAGATCGACGACGTCAATGCTACCTATGCGGCCATGGAGGACGGCTGGAACGACGCCGAGGACGACGCCAAGTGGAGGAATGTTTTCCTCGGAGCCCTGATCGGCGTCTACGCGCTGAACCTCGTCGACATTCTGCTGTCGGAGCCCGATACGGGGGAGCGTGTGGAACCGAACCAGACTTCACTCGAGTGGCACGGGGATGGCCTGCGCCTCGTGCGCACGGTCCATTTCTAGGGGAGGCCCCATGCGTTCCATCCACTCCATGACGATTCGCCGCCGCGCCGCCGCGCTGTGCCTGCTGATGCTCTTGATCGGCGCGCTCGGGTGCCCGGAGCACGCCGACTTTCCGACCCAGCTCGACCTCATCGTGCCGCCGACACCGGCCGATTTTGTGATCACGGACGAGGGTCCGAATCCAGCGGGCGGCCAGGACTACAACCTCAGCTGGACGATCTCTGACGCCACCAATGTGGATCGTTACCGGATCTATGTGCTCGATATCGGTACGCCGCAGCTGCAGGTAGAGACGACGAACACGTCGATATCGGTCACGTTCCCCTTCCAGAGTTCCGGTTTGCGGATGTCCGTGTCGGCGGTGAGCACCGGGAACGTGGAGGGAGGATCGACCGTCGGCGTAACTCCATAGATGTATCTAATTATATTAGAGCGCATTATAGGGTGTGTATGAAGTAACGCCGGAAGCTCGCTGCCCCGGCGTTTTCTCGTGGTACGATCCCTGCATTCCCGTGCCGGCCACCGGGTCGAGGCACGGCATGCAGGCTACCCTACGAATCTACGGATACGACTCCTTCGAGCAGATCGCCGTCGGCGGGATGGCGGTGGTCTACAAGGCCCGCAAGCTCTCCGTCAAGAAGCCGGTTGCCATCAAGGTGCTGCTCCCGCACCTCGCGGCGGACAGCCGCTTCATCGCGCGCTTCCAGCAGGAAGCGGAGGTCGCGGCGAAGGTCCAGCACGACAACATCGTCAACGTCGTCGACTACGGCAAAGCAGACTCGTCCTACTACATCGTGATGGAGTACTACGACGGCCTGACCGTCGAGGAGCTCCTGCGCAATCAGCCCCGCCTCCCGCTCGACGTGGCGCTTTCCATCGTGCTCAGCGTCTGTGGTGGACTGGAGGCTGCGCATGCCGCCCAGCTCGTCCACCGCGACATCAAACCGGCCAACGTCATCCTCACCCGCCAGGGCGGGATCAAAGTGGCGGATTTCGGCCTGGCCAAGTCGGTCGATAAATTCGTCGTGGTCACCCAGCCGGGCAAGGTGGTGGGGACGCCCGCCTACATGTCTCCCGAGCAGACTCGCGGCGAGCCGGTCGGCACGCAGAGCGATTTGTTCTCGCTCGGGGTGGTCGCCTTCGAGCTACTCTGCGGGCGCCGCCCCTTTTCGGGATCGAGCTATGGCGAGGTCGTCGACCAGATTCAGCGGCAGGAGCCGCCCCCGATCAGCTCGGTCAATCCAATGATCGAGCCGCCGATCGAGGCGGTGGTGTCGAGGCTGCTGGCCAAATCGCAGGCCGACCGATATGCCCACGCCTCCGAGGTGATCATGGACCTCGAGGCGCTCATGGACCGCTACAACCTGCGGCGCGACCAGCGCACGCTGGGCAAATTCGTCAGCGACCCGGTGGGCTACACCGACACCGTCAACCAGGGCCTGCTCGAGCGGCTGGCGGGCGAAGCTCCCGCTGGAAACCCGCGCAATCGCGCGCGCGACCCCGCGATCCTCCACTATCGCAAGGTTCTCTATCTGGACCCGGGGGACGAAGGGGCGAAGGCGTCGCTGGCGAAGCTCGGGGCACCGGTCGTGAGCGAAGAGGCTCCCGTCGCCGCCGGCACCACCCCAACGCGCAGGACGCCGGCCAAGGCGGCGCCTGCGGCCGACCCCAACGCGGAGTACCTGGTCATCCTCCAGTCGATCGACCCGAACGTCGAAACCGCGGAGACGTTCGCACTCAAGTTGTCGATGCGATTGAAGTCGCCGCTGCCGCGGATGCGGTCGCTGGTGTCGCGCGCGCCGTGCGTCATCGTGCAGCGGATTCCTTACAAGAAGGCCCGGTGGTTGATCTCGGTCGTCGAAGAACTGGGCGGAACCGCCCGGCTCGAGGTCATCGACGACCGGGTGCCCGTGACGGATGCCCCCAATATGGAACCCACCCTGCGCTCGGATCCCGCCGGCAAGACCGCGGAGAGACGCTCGGTCAGCGGCGGCATCCTGTGCCCGCGGTGTGGCTGGGAGGAAGAGCCCGACGCGAGGTTTTGTTCGATCTGCCTGCGACTGTTCGACAAGACCGACAAGATCGACGTGCCGGGCATGCACAGCGGATTCGCCAACCCGTCGGAAAACCCGCTCGACCAGCCACCGGGCGCTTCGCCCCGGACGGCGGCCCGGCCGTGGCACCGTCTCCCGCTCCGCCGCGCGCTCTTCGTCGGCATTCCGGCGTTGCTCGTCATCGCGGCCGTCCTGATTCTCGTCCTGCGCTGACGCTATCCGCCGAAAAGATCACGCGCGCGTGCACCCAGGTGATGATCGGCGGCGACCGTCCACGCCTCGATCTGCGGGTACTCCTTGCGCAGGTGGGTGGGGGCGGGCAGGGGGCGTCCGAGCAGCATCGCCGCCATCGCGAACGCGTTGGCGGGCGCCTTGCCGCGAAAATGGTTGTTGAGTACGACGAACGCGGGGGTCCCGCCCTGCGCGGCGCCGCGCACGACGTCGACCCACGGGATCAGCTCGCCCTCGGTGTACAGGTAGTCGTAACGCGCGTCCCGCCCCGCGTCGGCGGCGAACCATTCGCGGTAGTTGCGGCCGTGCAAGCGAAAGTAGGCGCCCGCGCGCCCGGCCTGGAAGTGATACGGGTGGAGCGAGTCGCCGATCACGGGCTGGTCGATGCCGCACACCGTGACGGAACGTCCCGCGAAATATTCGGCGGCGGCCGGCGACTCCCAGCTCCCGTGGCGGACCTCGACCGCGACGGGTGTGCCTGCGAAGGCATCGAGCAGGGCGTCTACGTGCGCGCGCGCGTCCGCATCGAAGCGGAACGACCAGGGAAACTGGAGCAGCACGGCACCGAGCCGGCCCGCGTCGGCGAACGGCTCCACCGCGCGCAGCACCGCCGGCAACTCCGCCGACGCTTCGGGGCCGCGACGATGCGTCAGCGCCTGGTGCGCCTTGACGGTGAATTGAAAGTCCGGGCGTGCGCGCACGCGCTCGAGCCACCGGCGGCAGACGTGCGCGGCGGGCGTGTGGTAGAACGTGCTGTTGATTTCGATGAGGTTGAAGTACGATGCGAGATAGGCGAGCGGGTCGAACCCGCGCGGCCGTGGGAGGGGGTACACGACGCCGTCCCAGTCGTCGTAGTGCCACCCGGCAGGGCCGACGTGCAGATTGTGTTCGACGTCCGTGTTCACGACACGCGCGGATCGGAGGGCCGCACGGTGGTGGAGTATAGCACGCCGGCGTGCGGTGCGGCGTTACCCCGGCACCACGCATGAACGCCCACCCTGCGAATCGCACGCGCGCGCTGCTCGCCGCCATCGTGGCGCTCGCCGCGATCCTGCGCCTCTTCCATCTCGGGTACCAGAGTCTCTGGGTGGACGAGATGCTCACGCTCACCGTGGCCACGCCCAAGCCGGGCTACCCCATCTGGCAACTGCTCCTGCACAACGTGCACGGGCCGCTGCACACCTTCGTCGTATTCCTGTTTCGCGCCGTGAGCGAAGCCGACGGGTGGCTGCGCCTGCCGAGCGCGCTTGCGGGCATCGCATCGGTGCCGCTCCTGTTCGAGTGGATACGGCCGCGCTTCGGCGACCGGGTGGCGCTCTGGTCGGCGCTGCTGCTGGCGGTCAATCCGCTCCACGTCTACTACTCGCAGGAGCTGCGCAATTACGCGTTCGCCGTCTTCTTTGTGCTGCTGGGCTGCGTGCAAATCGACCGCGCGGTGGTGCGCTGGTCGTCGGGGCGCGCGCTCGCGATCGCCGGGTGCGTGGCCGCGGCGGCGCTCTCCAATTTCTCGACCGTGTTCGCGCTGGCGGTGCAATCGCCGGTCTGGCTCCGGCGCAGCGGGTGGACGCGGGTGGCCTGGGCCCGCTGGGGAGTCACGGTCGCACTGGCGGCGCTGCTGATCTCCCCGTGGATCTACCGGGTGACCACCTACGTTGACTTATCCCGGCTGGCCACACCGGTGCTCCCGGGTGAGATCGAACCAGCCCAGCGGCTGCGCGGCGACACGACCGTTCGGCTGGAGTCGGTTCCGTACCTGGCCTACACCTACTGCGTGGGATTCACGCTCGGCCCGTCGCTGCGCGAGCTCCACGACAACGCGTCGCTCACGGCCGTGGTGCGGCATAACGCGGCCACGGTGGGGTGGGTGGCGGTGGTATTCGGCGCGTTGCTGGTGGCGGGGTGCGTGGGTGGCGCTCGCCGGTTCGGGTGGGGAGCCGTCGCGGAAATGCTCGCCTTCATCCTCGTCCCGCTGGCCGCGACGCTGGTGCTGAACTGGCAGAACGCAAAGGCGTTCAACGCGCGCTACGTCCTGGTGGGATTGCCCGCGTACCTCGGGCTGGTGGCGGTGGGCATCGAGGTGCTGGGTCGCGCGCGCGCGTGGGTGCCGGCCGCGCTCGCACTGGGCACGTGCGCACTCTCGCTCGTGAACCACTACTTCAACCCCGCCTACGCCAAGGAGGACGTCCGCGGCGCCGTGCGCGCGGTGGAGGGACGGCTCGCGCCCAACGAGTGCCTGTTCGCCCCCACCGTCTGGCAGATCGTCGCACACTACCAGCACAGCGATGCACCCCTCCACTACGTGTACCGCGACGCCCCCGGCGTGATGGAGGGGCAGTTGAGCGACCTGTCGGCGTCGTGCGCGTCGCTGTGGTACATCCGCGCGCGACCGTGGGTCGATGACTTCGACGGCCGCGTGATGGCCGAGGTCCAGTCCCGCTACCGCGCGGCCGAGACCCTCGAGTTCGCCGGCGTCACCGCGATTCATTTCTTCCGAAAAGACTAGCCCGCGCCCGCGCAATTGGGACGCTTTGTGCAAGCGTGTCCGTCACACCGGAGCACGTTCGGTACGGTCGGATAGAACTCGCGCGCGCGCGCCATCGCGCGGCATTACCGGAAATCGCACCTTGAGGAGGCCCCCATGCGTCCCCGCGCAGCTCGTCGCGTCCGCGCACGATGGTTGTGGTTGATTGCACTCGCGCTGCCCGCGTGCGCGTCGTCGCCGCCGTCGCGGACCGAAACCGCCGCCATCCGTCAGATCCGCGAGGGGTACCTTCGCTACTACCCGGAGGGCCGCTACAACGACCACATCGTCCGCAGCGAGATCGTCAAGGGCATGAGCCTGTACGAGGTGCTGGCATCGTGGGGGATTCCCGACGAGCGTTCGGTCTCGACGCTCCGCAACCGGGAACGCTGGGGCTATGTGCTCCTCGACGACAACGCGGTGGATTGGGTCCGCTACGAGTTCGTGTTCGTCGGCAACGAGCTGGTCGAATGGGAATCCAGCCGCAACGTCGCTTCCGGCGACCCGGTGGACGCGCTGCACCCGGATTCCCCGCCTCCGCTCCCGGCCTGGGCGCGGGGCGTCAACCAGCCTTCGCTGCGTTCCCCCTGAGCCGGGCGACGCCGTCGCGCGGAGGTCACCGCCCGCGGCAGGCCGGCTTTCCTTGACACCACTCGTTCGCCGCCAGTATTGTCAACGCGAGCCGTTGTAATGCACGGCGGCGTCGCTGGTTAGCCTTTATTGCCCTCGTGAGGAGTGGAGATCCATGATCCCGAAGACGAGCCACGCGCGGATTGCCTACCGCACGAACGAGTTCGACAACATCCGGGAGTTGCTCGAGATGCTGATGTCCGAGCACACCCCGGCCAAGCACAAGATCAAGATGAAGACCAGCTTCGGATGGGAACCGCCGATGAACGTCTTCGAAACCGACGCCGAGTTCATCGTGATCATGGATATCTCCGGCATGGAGCGCAGCGACATCACGGTCGTCACCGACGGCAACATCGTTCGCATCAGCGGTGTTCGCAAAGACCTCATCCCGCCCGGGAAGAAGCAGTTCCATTCCCTGGAGATCCAGGTGGGACCGTTTCAACGTTTGATCGGCATACCGGTACCGGTCGACAGCCAGAGTTTGTCGACGCGCTACGCCAACGGCCTGCTCGAGATTCGCCTGCAGAAGAAGAACGAGAGCCCGGGACGACGCCGGGTGGCCATCGAATGACGCGCCGCCGATCCGCGCGCACGCGGGTCCCGGTCCGGAGGAGCAATCGGTGAAATCGCGCAGCACTCTCGAGTTCGAGGAGCCGGGCGTCGCGACGAGCAGCATTCCCAGCGAGCTCGCCATCTTGCCCATCAACGACGCGGTCGTGTTTCCCCTGATGATGGTCCCGCTGATCCTGCGGGACCCCAACCTCCTGCGCCTGGCCGACGAGGCCCTCGCTGAGCACAAGATCATCGGCGCCTTCACCCAGCGCAACCCGGAGACCGAGCAGCCGGGGCCAGACGACATCTATAAGGTGGGGACGGCAATCCAGATCCAGAAGATGATCCGTTTCCCGAACGGCGAAATGCGCCTCCTGGCGCAGGGGATCGGCCGCATCCGCCTCGACGAAGTGACGCAGGTGGTCCCGTACCTCAAGGGACGGGTCCGGCCGCTGGCGGAGCTGGAGCGCGACAGCGACGTGCACAAGGCCTACGTGCAGAACGTGATTCGGACCTTCACCAAGATGGTCGACGACTCCGACACGCTCGCCGACGAGCTGAAGATCATCATCAACAATATCAAGGAAGGCGGGCGCCTCGCCGACGTGGTGGCGACGAATCTCAACATCGAGCTCGACCGGAAGCAGAAGCTGCTCGAGGAAGTCGACGCCACCGAACGCCTCAAGCTGCTCGCCCGTTTTCTCGCCGACGAGATGGAGGTGCAGAAACTCGGCAAGAAACTTCAGGCCGACGTGAAGCGCGAGATGGATCGCGAGCAGCGCGAGTACTACCTGCGCCAGCAGCTGAAGGCCATCCGGCGCGAACTCGGAGAGGAGGACGACCGCACGGTGGAGACCGAGGAGCTCCGCGGCAAGATCGACGCGGCCAAGCTTCCCGAAAGTGTCCACGAGGTCGCGCTCAAGGAACTCGATCGCCTGCAGAAGATGTCGCCTGGGGCGGCGGAATACACGGTCTCGAAGACGTACATCGACTGGATCCTGGACTTGCCGTGGAGCGTGTCGACCGACGACAGCCTCGACGTCGCGCAGGCGGAGAAGATCCTCAACGAGGACCACTACGACCTCGAGCGTGTGAAAGAGCGCATCCTCGAGTTCTTGTCGGTCAAGAAGCTCAAGCAATCGATGAAGGGGTCGATCATCTGCTTCGCGGGTCCCCCCGGCGTCGGCAAGACCTCGCTGGGGAAGTCGATCGCCCGCGCCATGGGGCGGAAGTTCGTGCGCATTTCGCTCGGCGGCATGCGCGACGAAGCGGAGATCCGCGGCCACCGGCGAACCTACATCGGGGCACTACCGGGGCGGATCGTGCAAGGGATGCGAACGGCGGGGAGCAACAACCCGGTCTTCATGCTCGATGAGATCGACAAGCTCGGCGCCGATTTCCGCGGCGACCCGGCGGCGGCGCTGCTGGAGGTCCTCGACCCGGCGCAGAACGATTCGTTCGAGGACCACTACTTGAACATTCCCTTCGACCTCTCGAAAGTTCTGTTCATCGCCACCGCTAATGTGCTCGATTCCATCCCGCGCCCGCTCCTCGACCGCATGGAGGTAATCGAGATCCCGGGTTACATCACCCTGGACAAGCTCGAGATCGCAAAGAAATACCTGCTGCCGCGGCAGATGGACGAGAACGGCATTCCGCCGAAGCTCTTGAAGGTGACCGACGAAGGGCACCGGCAGATCATCCGGCGCTACACGCGCGAAGCGGGCGTGCGCGAGCTCGAGCGCAAACACGGGGCGATCTGCCGCAAGATCGCGCGCCGCATCGCGAGCGGAAACAAGCGCGCGGTGCGCATCACCGAGCGCAGCGTGTCGACGTTTCTGGGGCAGGAGGAGTACCACAGCGAGATCGCCCGCAAGCGGCCCACGGTGGGTGTGGTGACCGGGCTCGCGAAGACCTTCGACGGGGGCGAGATCCTGTTCATCGAGGCGGTGAAGATGAAGGGCGCCGGACGGCTGCGCCTGACCGGGCAACTCGGCGACGTGATGCGCGAGAGCGCGGAGGCGGCGTTGTCGTATGTCGCCTCGCACTACCTCGGCAAGGCGAAAGACCGCGATTTCTTCGAGAAGAACGACATCCACATCCACGTCCCGGCCGGGTCGGTTCCCAAGGACGGCCCCAGCGCCGGGGTGGCGATCGCAGTCACCATCGCGTCGCTCCTGTTCGACCGCCCGGTCCGCAACGATTTCGCCATGACCGGGGAGATCACGCTGACAGGCCAGGTCCTGGCCATCGGCGGCCTCAAGGACAAGGTTATCGCCGCCCACCGGGCGGGGATCCGGACCGTCCTGTTCCCGGATGCGAACCGGAGGGACCTGGACGAGATCCCCGATATCATCAAGAAAGACTTGAAGTTGGTCGCGATGCACCGTGCCAGCGAGGCCCTCGATCGGACCCTGGTATGGGAGAAGGAATAGCGTGCGACCCTTCCAGGCATCCGGACGGGTAACTGGCCCCTATCTTGCACAGCTATAGGCGTTTCGACGGGAACTCACCGTGACCACCAGCACCCTGACAGAACGCCGCGACCAGATGGTCGGGATGCTTACCCCCATCCTGGGCCGGATGGTACGGCGCGAGTCGTTCTCGCTGCCGCGCGACATCAACAACACCAGCCGCGTCCTGGTCGTGGACTCCGGCGACCTGACGGAGTTGCTCTTTTTCGCCCCGGTCTTGAACCACCTCAAGCACCGCTATCCGGGCATGAAGTTCACCGTGCTCGTGCGCCACGGCAACGGCGAGATGATCCGCACGCTCGAGCAGATCAGCGAGATCATCTCCTACGAGGAAGACCAGCTGTCATTTTTTTCCACGGCATACCTCGCGCTCTTGAAGCGCATCAAGGGGCGCGGATTCGACATCGTCTTCCTGCTGGGGAAGGAATTCAGTTTTGCGCGCTCGATGGTCGCGCTGTACTCGCGGGCGCGCCTGCGCGTTGGTTTCTCGCAGCGATTCACCTACCCGTTCGTCAACTGTGAGATTCGTCCGTCCGGGCAGGCGCAGTACGAGGCGCCGCGGGCGTTGAGCTTTTTGTCGGTGCTGGGGCAGAGCCCGGGTGATTCGGTGCCGGCGTGGCGCCTGCCCGAGACCGACGCGCGCTGGGCGTCGCAGATGATCCACTTCCGCAAGCCCGACAAGGATACCATGCTGCTGGTGGTCGACCCGGGCGTCGGCAAGGGGCACCACCGGTTGATCGATACTGCGCTCGCGTACATCGCCAACGAGGTCGCGCGCCGTCACGGCGCGAAGGTGCTCGCCCTCTCCAACAACCTCGACGCGAAGGGGATGGCCCGCTTTCGGTCGCTCTTGAACGCCGACATGATCGACCTGGCGCCCAAGAACGTCAAGGAAGCGCTTGCGCTCCTGTCGCGCGCCGATCTAGTCTTGGCGGGCAACACGGACTTCTTCCACTGCGCCGTGGGCATGCGCCGGCCCACAATCGGGTTCTTCACGCGTTTCGATGGCTCCAACTGGTTTCCAAAATCCACCCCCTGGGTGCAGATCATTCAGGGCGTGCGGGGCCAGCAGGTTTCGGTTGAAGAGGTTTGCTCCAAGGTCGACACCCTCCTGCACCTGTCGGCGCGCTAGCGCCGACCGCTCCTTTGCTCCATATTGTTCCCTGGCCCCGGCCCGCCGGGGCGAAAGGGCATGAACACCTACCTCCGCCTGCTTGCCTACGTGCGACCGTACTGGAAGCGAATGCTCGTGCTTTCGTGCGTGATCGCGCTGTTCGCATCGCTTTCCGGGATTTCACTCACCCTGATCCCGCCGTTCTTGCGCGTCATCCTCGACCGCGATCCGCCGGCGGTCGCGGAC
>Ga0184629_10000206_pt1 | contig 26314 bp, 20 predicted proteins | sample PLM4_32_b1_FD_133158 | JGI IMG/M metagenome (GOLD analysis project Ga0184629, IMG submission 133158) | Groundwater sediment microbial communities from an aquifer in East River, Colorado, USA - PLM4_32_b1 | ecosystem: Environmental > Terrestrial > Soil > Riparian zone | place: USA: East River...
GCCGTAGCTGCCTCCTTCTTCTGCTCCGACACGTCGCGGGCGATCAGGATCAGCCCCCCATCGGGCTCGCCGACCGCGCCGACCGTCACCGAGAGATCCGCGCTGCGCCCATCCGCGGCGACGAGCGTCGCATCGCAGGTGAACGGGGACGGCAGGCTCTGCACTCGCGCCAGCAGCTCTGCCGGGGGCGGCAGCCCGTGGACGAAGCGGGAAAGCTCCGACCCGTGCACCTCCACCAGGGAGGTCCTGGTCAGCTGCTCGACGCGGCGGTTCGCCTGCCGTATCCGTCCCTCGCGCCCGACATGGAGAATCAGGTCCGGCGAGCTGTCGAAGACACTCTGCATGCGAGCGACCAGCCGATCCTGCTGCTGCGAGCGCTCCATGAGCGCGCCATGGAGCATCGAGTTGTTGATTGCACTGGCGGCGGCCGAGGCGACGGTGCGGCAGAGCTTCAACTCATCCGCGGCGAACGCCTGCTTGCGGGAGGCGCGCAGGAAGAGCGTTCCCAGGACCTGCTCGCGGTACAGCAGCGGCAGGACCAGGAGCGACTGCAGGTCGAGCCGGTGGAGCTGATCCACGACCGCCTGCATCATCGGGCTCGTGGCGATGTCGTCCACGAGCACCGCCTCCCGCGTCCGGAGCGCTTCCTGGATCTCCGGGTAACGCGTCAGATCGATCGGGTGCATGTCCATCGATCGATTGTCGCTCGTCGCCACCACGAACCCCCGGTCAGGGGCCCCCTCCTTGACGAGGACAACCGAGCACCTCCCCGCGTCCACCAGGTCCGCGATGCGCGTGGTGATCTCGTACATCACGGTGTGGAACTCGAGCGAGGAGGTGATCGACTCGAGGATCTGGGTCACCAGCGCCAGCTCCTGGCGCTCGCGATAGACGCGGTCGTTCCTCGCCTGACGCTCGCGGATCTGCACGACCTGGTAGCCGAAGTGGACCGATGCCGCGTAGAAGAACGGCGCCACCAGGAGCTGGGACGCCGTCAGCAGCGCCGGACCGATCTCACGGACCGCGCACATCGCCAGGTACAGACCGGCGAAGAAGCAGGAGGAGAGGAGGACCTGGCCAATCCGCGTCGCCATGGCGGTGGTGGCGAGCAGAGGAAAGAAGAAGAGGCAGAGAAACCCGGACGGGTCCGCGTGGTAGAGGACGTAGGAGATGACCGCCGTGTCGACGAGCCCGAGCGCAAACTCAAGCGGCGTGCTGCGGAGTATCCGCCCAGGCAGGAACGAGACCAGCAGGTTCGTGAGGAGGAAGAAGCCGCAAAGCAGACCCACCGCCAGCGGCTGCCGCGGCTGCTCCGGGCTCGCCATCCCGAGCGCGAACACGGCCGCGACGAGCATCCAGCGCGAGAGGAGTCTGCCGTGGCCGTGCGATTCGGACCGCGTCAACCTCGCCGGCGTGTCGGCTGCCGGGGCTGCGGGAGAAGGCAAGACACGAGTCCCCTCCCCCCCCGGATCGGGTCAAAACGTAGAGTCTCTTGCCGGAAACCGCAACATGCGGAACTGTCGGCTCCGCCGTTGAAGGAGAGGGTGGTGGAAGGGTGTTGTGTGGAGCCTTGGGGGTGATTTCGCGGCCCTGTCAACGGATCTGAGACCACTTGCTCCAGGTCGCCGCGGCTCGAGACGGAGGAAGTCGGGTCAAGTCCAGATCCTGGACATTACGGCCAAAGCGTCGGGAATCCCCCGTCGCCTAGGGGCGCGTGTAGAGCGACCAATCCCGCCGGTCCAACCGGTAGAGGCCGCCGCGTGCGGCTTCCTCGCACGACGCGATGCGAGCCTCGGGCAGCCGCGCGCAGGCGCGCTCGGCCTTGCTGGGGTCGAAGTCCGCGAGTTTCTCGATCGCTCCGTCGACGCACATGCTCTGATCGTCGTCATCGCCGAACTGGCAGACCTCCGCCAGCAGCGCGGGTTCCTTCGCGATCGCCGCGATGTGCGCCGACCCCAGAGCGAGGAAACAGCCGAGCCGCTGCCCGCCGCTCAGGGTCACGCAGTCCTGGGCGAAACGGTCGGCGTGCCCCTCGGCGGCCCTCAGCAGCCTCCTCCCCTCGTAGCGGTAGCAGGCGGGCGGGTACCGCACCGGCGCGTCGCACGGATAGTGCAGTGTAAACGTCGAGATGTCGATCGCTGGCGGATCCATGTTGTATTCCATGAAGACACCGGTGGCGCAGTAGTACTGCATCGCCTCGGTCGCGTACACCGAGCAGCCGTCGAGCGCCTTGCGCAGGTCCCGGCCCGACGCGACCATGATCGCGTGGCCGAGTGCATGGGCGCAGTTCCCGGGGGGATAGTGGGACATCGCCTCGGTGCGGCAGAACCCGTCGAGGTTCCCGGTCACCTGCTCCAGCGTCTGGTCGTGGAACGCCTCGCGGATGGCGCCGTGCATGCAGCCGGAGGTGCAGCGATGGCCACAGACCTGCAGCGCGCCGGCCAGGTCCTGCGTCTTCGCGAACAGGGCGACGCCGAACTCGTGCGCCTCGCCGTGGCAGAGGGGATACGCCTCCTCGAGGTAGTCGAGGATCGCGGCCGGCCCGAGGGTATCGAGGTACTTCTCGAACACCTGGCGCTCGTTCGCGCCCTTCGCCTCGTACTCCTCGACGAACCGGCGCTTCACCGCAGGGTCGACCGGCGCCGGGGGCGGACGCCGCGATCCCATCTCCGCAGCGTCCAGGTCGGCCTGGTCGGGCACCTGGTGCTGGTGGGCCGCGTGCGGATCCGCGGCCTCGGCCGCCTGCTCCTCCGTGCGCGGGGCAGTCCCCGCGTCGGGCGGAGTAGCCGCCATCCGCGGGCCCCCACACCCGGGACCCGCCAGCGTGGCAACGGTGACAAGGACGACGCTCGCGGCCGATCGGAAGAACATGCGGATCCTGTCGGAACTGGACGGGCCGCGCCTACGCGTGACAGATGGATCGGCCGCGGCGACTCGCTACAGACGTTACCACAGCGAGCCGCCACGGTCGTCCTGGGCAAGCTCTACGGATCGCAGACGTCCCCAAGTCCATCTTGATCGGTGTCGAGCTGATCGAAGTTCGCGACAGTCGGGCAGTTGTCGATCTTGCCGTGGACCTGGTCGAGGTCCACGTCGCTGCATGGGCCGCTGACCACGACGTTCATCTTCGCGCCCCTGACGGGACTATGGTATTTCCCGCACTCGGTCGCGTTCATGCCGTTGTTCGTCCCGAAGTTCGTATGGTACATGATGTACTGGGTTTCGGCGTTGTGGACCGTGCCCGCATTGTGCCCGTACTCGTGCATCCAGAGCACTCCCTCGCTCCACTGCGGCAGGGTGCGCACCACCATGAATCCCTTCCCTCCCTGCCAGGCGCAGCCGATGATGTTGGACCCCGTGCCACCGCAGTAGTTGATGATCCGGACGACGTGACCCCGCCCCGCGTTGTTGTTCATGACCGAGCTCTGCTCGCTGAAGTTGTCGACGACGTCGAGGCCGTCGGTCATCGTCCCGAACGTGGCGGCGATCCCGGATCGGATCATCCTCGCGCAGCAGGAGACATCGCCGGTGAAGTCACTGCGCCCGGTGCGCAGGTTGCCATCGTAGAACGTGGCATCGAGGCTGGCGTTCGTCATCGGGCTGGTGACGGCGACGTGGTTGGCGTAGGTAAGCGGTGAGTCGTGGCAATTGGCCTGGGTGTCGGCCGTCTCAATCGTCGCGTCCCCGCTCATGCACGCCTCGCCATCCTCGGGGTTCGGGGCGCCACCAGCCGCGTACCCGTACGAATCCGCGCTGCAGCGGGGCGTTTGGCGATCCGTCCGGGGGTCGAAGGGGAAGCCGGGCTCGGGGGATGACGGATCGAGCCGTTCGTCGAAGAGGCGCACCGCCGCCGCCGCGAGGGCGGACAGGTCTCTCCCGCCTACCTCAAGTCGGATGCGCCCCTCCGCGATCTTCCTGAGCCGCTCGCGTCCCTCCTCGGAGCCTGTGAACGCCAAGCCACGGAACGCCATCTCGATGAGGTCCGCGCGGTACGCCGCGGGATGCGGCGCCTTGGCGGCCGCCCCGAGCATCCGCAGCGCCGCCGCGGGGGAGGAGGTGACCATCAGCAACGCCTCGAGCGCGCGCGGGTCGCCGCGCCGCGCAATGTGCCCCAGCGCCTGCGGCGCGAGCAACTGTGCGCGGTCCTCCGCGGGGTCGAGGAGGGAAGCGGGAGCCTTGGCCAGAAGGGCCAGCAAATCCTGCGTGGCGGCGCCGCGGTCCATATGGGCGAGGAAAGCCACAATGTTGTCGCGGCGCGGGAAGCTGGGGTCGAGCAGCAGGCGGCGCAGCACCGGAATCGCCTCGGGCTTCAAGACCTCCGCTGCCAGCTCGTCATCCACGCCGTGGATATAGGTGGCCATCATGGCCTTGCGGATCGCTGCAGCCCCCGACGCCTGGGTGCGGGCTGGGCCGGTAACCGTGCCCCCTGGAGGAACGCCGCCTGGGGCAGGTGCAATCCCCTCAGCAGCTTGCGGTGCGGCGAGGGGGGCGTCGAAGGGGGTGAGCGGGAGCAGGAGAACCAGCGCAGACACAACGGTTAAGGTCTTCTTCACTGCCAGCCAGAAGCGCATGATCGAACCCTCGATTCTGCCTCCCTGCCTGATTCGGTTCACGTCACGATCGGCCGGTATGGCGAAGCTTTAGACGCGGAGGTGCAAGCCGGAAAATGCCGCAAGAACATCAGACGCCCAATCGAGTCGATTGTCAAGCGAAAAAAGCCCCGAGAACCGCCAGGATCGGGTCTTTGAGGTGGGATGCGGTTGACCGCCGGGCGCCGGTCCGGCGTCCAAGCGCGGGCAGCACAGCCGATTCAGCGCCCTATCCGATGCCGTGTCGGCATCGACGCGCCTGCGCTCTTGCTGTTTCAGAGTGCTCGGCCTCACTGCGAGCGAGTGCTAGAAGCCGACCTTCGGGACCTCCTTTGCCGCCTCGTCCGCCTCGAAGTAGTCGCGCTCCTTGAAGCCGAAGAACCCGGAGATGAAGTTGTTCGGGAAGGTCTTGATGTGGGCGTTGTACGTCTTGACCGCCTCGTTGTAGGCGCGTCGCTCCACCGCGATTCGATTCTCCGTCCCTGCCAGCTCATCCTGCAGCCGGATGAAGTTCTCGTTCGCCTTCAGGATCGGATAGTTCTCGGCGATCGCGAGCAATCTCCCTAGGGCCGCCGTCATGCCGGCGTTCGCGGCGGCCGCCTCCTGTGGGGTGGTCGCTCCCGCCAGCCGGCCGCGCGCCGCGGCGACGTTCTCGAAGATCTCCTTCTCGTGCGCCGCGTACCCTTTGACCGTCTCGACCAGGTTCGGGATCAGGTCGGCGCGGCGTTGCAGCACCACCGTCACCTGCGCCCAGGTGTTGTCGATCTGCTCGTTCTGCTGGACCATGCCGTTGTAGCGTCCCACCAGCGAGCCTCCCACGATCAGGAGGAGGAGAACCGCGACGCCAGCGGCGATGAGGCATCCCATTCGACCCTTGCTCATGAACCTTGACCTCCCTGCCTCGAATCGAAGCGGTCCACCTTGCCGACCGCCCGGGTGAGTTCCTGATAGTAGCGCGAGAACACCGCCTTTGGTTCCCGGTCCGCGCCCTCCCCGCGCTTGAGCCGGTCCACCGCAGCGAACGCCTCGACCTCCAGCCCCGCCCGGGCGCAGAACGCGGCGACCACCTCGGCGTTGTGGACGGGGACATCCCCGCCGAGCAGGTGGAGGCAGCCGCGGAACAGGGCGACGAACGTGCTGTATGACGCGGTCAGGAGGCGCCGCAGCTCGCGCGGACGATCGTGGCACTCGATGTACCCCTCCCGGAGCCGCATCAGCTTCGTCCTCAGTTCCCGCTCGCACTGGAGGCGCAGGTTCTCCCGTCCCACCTCGACCGCCGCCAGCGGATCCTCCCCCTGCAGGACGACCCGGGAGTGCTTGAGATCGAGCATCTCGATCGGGAAGACATCGGCGGACTCGGCGAGAAGCGCCGGCGTGAAGAGCCGCGGCGCGGGGTGCCCGCGCTTCGCCCAGCGGCGCAGCGCGGGGGCCAGCGCCTCGAGCGTCGCGACGTCAAGATCACGCGTTACGACGAGCAGATTCAGGTCGCTCGTCTGCGCGTGAAAGTCGCCGCGGGCCGCCGATCCGTACAGGACCGCCCCGGCCAGATTCGCACCCAATGCTCCCTTGAGGTCGGCGAGCATCCTCTCGATATCAGGGTCCTTCATCGCATCCGCTGCCGTCATCGCGCCTCCTTCTGCCGCGGGAGTCTCACAACCGCTACCGCCCGGCGCCCCCGCCCCCGAATCCGCCGCCGCCGAAACCTCCGAACCCACCGCCACCCCCGAAACCGCCCCCTCCGAAGCCTCCCCCATGGGACCGCCCGCCACCTCCCCTTCCCGATAGCAGGAGCAGCCAGAACAACGAGGGGTTGCGCATGACGATGAAGAGGACAAGCAACCCCAGGAGGATCCGGAAGATGATGCCGGCCGTGCTGGTCTTCTGGCTACGAGGCGCCCGGGACGGGGTCGCCGGCGTCGCACCGATGGAGACCCCGTACTCCTCCGCGGTCGCCTGGACCAGTCCGGCGCTGGCGTTCTGCACCGCGGCGTTGAAATCGAGGCGGCGCAGCGGCTCCACGACGTAGGTGTCGAGGATTCCCCCCACGCGCCCGTCCGGCAGGTACCCTTCCACCCCGTAACCGGTCGCCACGAAGATGTGCGGCTCCTCCGTCGTGATCGCGACGACGATCCCCCGGTCCTTCCCCTTCTTCCCGACCCCCCATTCCTTACCGACGCGGACGGCGAAATCGGCGAGTGGCTCCTGCTCGGTGGCCTTGACCAGGACCACAACGATCGCCACTTCCGTCTTCTGGAACAGCTCCCGATGTCGCGCCTCGAGCGCCGCAATCTCCTCCGGCGCGAGGACCCCGGCGAAGTCGTGGATCGAACGGTCCCCAGGCGCGGGAAGCTCGACCACGGCGTCCGCCGGCGAGACCAGCGCCAGCACCAGCCACGCCGTCGCGATCAGATGACGGATCCGCACGCCTGGAGCCATCCTTCCTCCGACCCACCGCGATAACCCTAGCAGTGATCTCCTGGCGACGGGACGGAGCGGAACTCGACGCCCCCGGGTCCGCCGCCGGAGTCCTCCTTCCAGGTCGGCCGGAGGCGTGCTATAACAGGGTCACTTCAATGCCGTTCGGCCGAGAGCAGGACAATCAGCGACGGTGGGGGCGACGCACTGATTCTCGTCCTGCCGGCCCGCCGCGCGATCTGCGGGAGGGGGCGCCACCATGAACCACGTGTCACGGAACGTCGTAAGAGTCATCCTTGTCGCCATTGCCTGCCTCACCCTGGGAACCCAGCCGGGTTGGGCGGGAGCCCACACCTGGGACGTCAACGAGATCTTCAGCAACGCCGACGGGACCATCCAGTTCATCGAGCTACGCGAGACCGGAGGCGGGGATTTCGAAACGGGAGTTCCTTCCGCCTTCATCGTCAGCAACGCGAACAACTATGACATCCCGCCACCAAACCTCGTGGGTCCGACCGGGTTCAGGCTCCTGTTGTTCGCCACTGACGGCTACGCCGCCCTGCCGGGGGCGCCGACGCGGGACTATGAGATCCCGGCCAATTTCTTCTCCGTCGGTGGGGACACGATCCAGTACAGCCCGTACGACTCGGTCACCTTCGCCCCGGGGACGCTTCCCACCGACGGCATCCATTCCTTGAACCGGAGCGGTGTATCGTCACTCGCCGTGGGAGTCAACTCGCCGACGAACTACGCCGGCGACGACGGTTCCGTCAACGCCGGACCGCCACCGCCGCCGGTGCCCGACGGCACCGCCGGGACCACGCCGATGGGCGTCGAGCGGCTCGACGTGGCGGGGACGTTGCTCCGCCTCTCGTGGGACGTGACGAGCTGCACGCCCGTCCTGAACCATCACATCCTGTACGGGCAGCGCTCGAACCTGCCGACCTCGGTCGGTGGGACCTTCTCGCTGGGCGGGGCCGTGTGCGGCATTGGCGCGTCCTCCCCGTACGACTGGAGCTCCGTACCGGAGGCGACGGACGGCAGCCGGCTGCTCTGGTGGCTGATCGTCGTCGAGAACGGCGACGCCCACGAAGGCTCCTGGGGACAGAGCAGCGCCGCGACGGAGCGCAAGGGACCTGGGACGGACGGATCCTCGGCGCAGTGCAGCGTCACCACCAAGGACGTCACGAACACCTGTCCGTAGTACCGCTGCGACCGCTCCCGGCCGCCGCGGGGTGAAGGGCGCTTCGCGCGGCCGGGCCCGCGGCGAGTCCGGCAGGACCCGCCGGGCGGCGGTCCGCGGGCCAGCCGCGCCTACGGCCGCGGCGGGGTAGCTCCCTCCGCGGGGACGGGCTTGCCGTTCTTGAAGCGAATGCGGTGGATGGGGCACTCCGTGCCTGTAACGATCGCCGCCGCGCACTGCTCGCAGCGCAGCGCCATGTCGTCCGCCAAGCGAACGATACGGATTGCTTCGGTCACGCGATCGTACGCCTCGTGGTCCCGGAGCACGACGTTCCCGACCCTCCCCAGGCGGCAGCGCGGGCACCAGCCGTGATCTAGCGCGTTCTTCCGGCACACCTTGCAGGTCAGCGTGGAGGGATCGACGACAGTGCCGCGGGCGATCTCGTACGACAGGCGAGAGAAGTAGGCGAGCCCGCCGGAGAAACCGGTGTGGTGCAGCTCGCAGAAACCGTCGGTCTCGCCCGCCTTCCGGCACGTCGGGCACGGCAGGCTGCTCACGAGGAGCTTGTGCCCGTGGGCATCGAGCACCTCGTGCAGGTACTCGGAGCGCACCTCGACCGGGCCGATGTAGCCTACCTTGCACACGTCGCACCAGGCGTTCGCCGCGCGCGCGACTGGACAGGGACAACCTTCGTGAACGTCGGGGAGGTCGGGAGCCGCGGCAACGGTCAACAGAACGATGCCGGCAAACGCCATGGCTCGCATGGCTCCCCTCCACGCTCGAGTTGTCGGGCTCAATGGGTCGCCCCCCGGAAGGAACCGTTCAGCGGAGGTCTGTCGAACCCTGTCCCGTTTATGGCCGATCACACCAGACCTGTCAACGTGGCGTGACACAGGCGGTGGTGGGAATGGGTGATAATCGGGCGCTCCTGGCTCGACCGAACAGTCTGCCACCTCCGGGCCTCTCTACTGGTGAGGTGCAAGTGAACGACGCGGTTCGACTCGCGCACCGGGTGCTCCAGGCGCAGGCGGGTGACCGAGAAGCGCTCGACGAGCTGTTTCGTCACCTGCAGCGGCCGCTGTTCGGGTACCTGGCAAGGCTGACCGGAGACCGGCCCCAGGCGGAGGACCTGCTCCAGGACGTCTTTCTCGTCGTGCATCGCAAGCTCCGCTGGCTGCGGGATCCGGCGCTGCTCGACGCCTGGGTCTATCGCATCGCGTCGCGACTCGCGCTCAAGCGGCTGGCGGCGGAGCGGCGCGGGCGGAAGCTGGAGTCGGCGGAGCCGACGGCCGACGAGATCGCGGCAGCACCGGCGCCGGAGGCCTTCATGCCCGAGCTGCTGCCGCGGCTGCCGGAGCTCGTGGGTCGCCTGTCCCCGGCGAGCCGCATGGTGATAGTCCTGCACTACCTGCAGGAAAGACCGCTGTCGGAGGTCGCCGACATCCTCGGGATTTCCGACGGCACCACGAAGTCGCGGCTGGCGTACGGACTCGCCACGCTGCGGCGCTTGCTCAAGGAGCCCTGATGCCGACGCAGGCTTCACCCGGCGCGCGATCGCCGGCGTCCCGGGGGATTCGCAACGCCATCCTGCTGGCGGCGGCGATCGAGGCGCTGTTCCTGATCCCGACGCTTCTCTACCTCATATTCGGGAACGGCCGGTGAGCGGCCGGGAGGGTGACATGAGCACCGATGCACGGCTCGACCAGATTCGCACGTCAACGCTCGCGCAGATCGAGCGGGCCGAACGGAACTACATGCGCGGCTTCATTGCCGCGGCGTGCCTGGAGGCGGTCTACCTGGCGGCGTTCGTGCTGCTGGCCGACTTCTCCAACCGCACCCACGTGCTCGTGCTGCTGGGCACCGTGGGGACATACACGCTGGTCGCCATCGGCCTATTGATCCTGGGGGCGCATGTGACCCGGAGCACCCTCCAGGTGCTCAAGGCGCTCGAGGTGTCGTCGAGATCCGCGGCGTGACGGCGCCCACCGCGGCACGCCTCCTGACCTGGCTCGCCGCGTTGAACGGCGCCCTCGCCACTCTCGCGCTCGTCGCCGTGGTGATGCCGACGCGCTGGATGGAGGCGGGCGCGGCCTGGACGGGGGTCGGTGCCTTCCCCGACACCACGCTGACCCAGTACCTGGTGCGGTCCACCTCCGCGCTCTACGCCCTGCTTGGCATCCTGATGCTCTACCTCGCCCGCGACGTGCGCCGGCATCTGGACTTGCTCGCGTTCATCGGCTGCCTGACCGTGGCGCTGGGCGCGATCCTGACCATTCTCGACTTCGCCATCGGCATGCCGGCGAGCTGGAGCTGGGGGGAGGGTCCGCCGACCGTCCTGGTGGGAGGGGCTCTCGTCTGGCTCGCACGACGAGCGAGCCGGGAGCCGCGGAACGCGGGGAGCTAGCGCGGCGACCGTTACCCGGAGGTGGTTCGCCGCTTCGCCGGGTTCACTCCTGCTCCGGCACCGCGGAGAACTCGGTGACCTCGCCCCCCTCGACGGCGTAGGCGATCGCGAGCGGCCGGCAGCAGACCTCACAGTCCTCGATCATGCGCTGCGAGTCGACGGAGAGATCCAGCAACACCGAGATCCGCGCCCCGCAGCAGGGGCAGGCGAAGTACCTCTCCGCCGGGTCGGGTTCGAGGTCGAGCCCTTCGTCGGGCGCATCCGGATCGTCCTCGTCGAACATCCACCCCTCCAGATCAGGGGGCCAGGGGGAGCGCCGCGCCCAGCTTTCTCGCCATCCGGTCCTGGATCCAGTGGGCGTCCCACCACTCGACGGGAGTGACCGGAAGCCCCGCGAGCAGCAGCGTGAAATGGAGATGGTCGCCACCGGCCAGCCCGCTGTCGCCGCTGCGCCCGAGCGTCTCACCGCGGGTGACCTGCGCCCCTTCCTGCACGCCGATGGACGAAAGATGGCCGTAGAGGCTCAGCAGCCCGTAGCCGTGATCGACCACGACCGCATTCCCGAAGATGCCGAAGAAGTGCGCCAGCACCACGACGCCGTCGTTGGCCGCCGGCACCGCGTCGGCGCGGGTGGTCGCGAGATCCAGCCCCAGGTGATCCTGCTGGTCGATCTCGCGGCCGTTGTAGAAATAGGTCCGGTGATCGGCGAAGCGGGCCATGACCTGGCTGTTCCGCATCTGCGAGAACGGCCGCGTCCACAGGAACCGCGGCTGCGAGGCCTGGGCGAGCTCGATCAGCTTCTCGTTGTTGCGCTTGCGGAGCTCGCGATTGATCTGGAGGTAGTTCTCGAGCAGGCCGCCCTGATCCGCGAGCTCCGGCGACTGCGAGAGGATCGACGGCACGACCCGGTTCATGAACGCGTCGGTGATCTCGATGTCGTCGCGACCGGGAGGCTCGGGAAAGAACTTGTCGATGAACGCCGCCTGCGCCTCGTTGCCGACGTCATCGGCGGCGACGAGCCGGACCCCCTCGGCCGATCCCATGTCGTACGGCACGGCGAAAAGCGCGAAGCGGTCGGACGGCCCGCCGCCGGGGAGCGGATAGCCGGGGAAGAACCAGCTCCCGGCCTGCACGCCACTGCGCACCGCGGAGTCACCCACGCGGTAGACCACCGCCTCGCACCCCCCCTGCCTCACGTAGGTCGCGGTGGACATCAGCTGCAGCCCCGGCGGCGTGAGCCGCACCGGCAGCTCGAGCTCCTGCACGCTGGCGGCGGGCGAACGCAGCCAGCTCCCCACCCGATCCGCGGTGGCGCGGATCACGAGTGTGCCTCCCTTCAGCCCCTTCACCGTGTCGCGTCCGACCTCCACCCGGATCTCGTCGCGCTCGGTCCGGTCCCCCCAGAAAGCCCAGGCCGGGCGCGGCGTGTAGCTCTTGTCCGCCAGCGTCTCGAGCCGCTCCCCTTGCACCATCTCCACCCGCACGCGCGACAGGCCGCGCCCCGGCGCCGCGGCGCTGATGGTAATGGGGGTCCGCTTCCCCACGGCGGGCAGCGCGGGAGTGATGGTGAGCACCGGCTCGTTCCCGACGCGGAAGAGCGAGAGCAGCAGGAACGCGAGGCTGACGAACGCGATCCCGATGACGAGGACCGCGAGGGCACGACCGGATTCGTGGCGACGCATGCTGGGCTCTCCGCGGAAGGTGACTGGCGCGCGGCGGGGTCGTCGATCCGGAGGATGCCTCCGGGCCCGGCGACGCGGCGCGAGCGGAGAAAGGTATCGGTCGGGCCCCGGCGTTTCAACCGCCGATGAGTCTCGAGGGGGAGGCGCGCGGTCCGCGAGCTGGTTCGACCCTGGAGCGAGCCCGCGGTCTCTACCTGGCGCAGATCTCCTCGCGCCGCTCCGCCAGGGACATCTGCCTCTGATGCTCGCGGTACCAGTTGAGCCAGTCGGTGGAGACGTAGCAACCGCTGGCCCGGTAGTACGTGACGCAGAATTCGTTGTGCGAATCGCAATGACCGGCCGGCGCGCAGCCGCGCGGATTCGGCGCCCGGCGCCGGAGCAACTGGCGAGTGTCGTACGACGCCGTGTTGTCGCCGCCAATCACGGTCATGCCTACGACGGGAAGCACCTCGGCCTGACACCAGGTCGTACGAGATCGGCTCCCCCCGGCCCAGTAGCTGACGGTCTTGTACAGTCCGTCGTCGATCGGCACCACCACCTTCCTGGGTGGCAGATTCGCCGCCGGCTGGGGCGGAGCTTCGTCGATCTCCTTCTCTGCCTCGCCAAGCTGGCGCTCGACCGTGACGCGCGACCGCGCCGCCTCCTGCTCCGCCGCGGCGCGCTTGGCCTCGGCCTCGTCGGCCTCGTCGTTCTCCGCGCGCGCCTCGGCGGAGCCGAGCGCGGAACGCAGATCGTTGGTCAGGCGCTCGAACGGCTTCGGCCAATCCTTGAACAGCGAGGTCGCCGTCGCAAACGACACCCCGACGAAGAGCACCAGGAAGCTCCACGCGAGCGCGATCCCCATCGGGCGCAGTGCCCCCGGACCGAGGCCCGCCAGTGCGGCAAACAGCACCATCAGAATCATCAGGGCGATGATGGCGAGTCCCGCCACGAACGTCCCGGCGACACCCTGGAACTCGCCGACCACCAGGCTGAACGCCGCGATCGCGCCGGCGATGCCAAGCGCCCACCTGGTCGCCGGCACCGCTGCGAGGGCCCGGTCAATCAACGTCCACATGAATGACTGCTCCCTTCACTATGCCGGGGCGGCGCCGGCGGAGAACCGCCTACTTCCGTTGGAAGAGCGCCGTCAGGTAGCGCAGGTCCAGGGCCACTCCCAACCTCCAGCCGCCGTCCCATTCCTCGCGGATGGGCAAGCTGCTCTCCGTGCCGGTGAACGCGTCGCCGCTGCTCAGACCTACCAGCTCGTTCACCTTCGCGCGCTCGTATCCGCCGAGGAGATTGACGCCGGCGAGCAACTCGAAGGCGAACCCCGCCGACACGCGATCCGCGGGTTCGCTCAGCGAGACGCCGAAGAAGAGCCCGAGGCGATCGCTCCAGCGCTGGTCGTGGAGGATGTCGCGGCCCTGGTAGCGCGTTTTTCCGCCAAGATCACGCAGGTAGTGGGCGACACCGTAGACGACGACGTTCGCGTACCACTCCGGCCCGCTGTCCTCGGGCCCCTTGTCGAAGACAATCTGTGTCCCGCCCGCATCGGTGATCAGCGCAAAGTCGCTGTCGTGCAGGTCGGTCGAGAGGATCCCGATCTGGGCCGTCGCGCGGTAGCGGACGTGCTGCGCAATGGCGTGACGCCAGGTCTGCGGGTCCTTCCCCGTGGGGGTGACGGCGACCTCGATCGTCACGTCGCGATTGAAGCAAACGCGCCCCTCGTACAGAGGGCTCACCGGCGGAGCCGCGCGCCTCGTCATCGCGGAGTGCGGCCTGAAGCCATCCAGCCCTGCATCGACTCGTACCGTCGGTTCCTCCTTCTCGATCTCGCAGGGGACGAAGGACACGCTCGTCGCTCGAACGGTATCGTCCCGGGTCACGAGGCCGACGTAGATCGGATCGCCGGCCACGCCGTAGTCCCGGTTCCGATGGCAGACCGCCCCTGACTCCATGAAAACGATCGCCGTGAAGTCGTGGCGCGCCCCGGTCAGCTTGCGGTCGCTCGCGATCGATGCAATCCACCGCTTCGCCGAGTCGATGCAGTCCGCCAGGGACACAGACGCAGCTGGCGTTGAGACTTGCGTGCCGGCGGCTACCGTCAATTCCTGCCTGCACACCTCGCTGCCGCCGCTGTCCTTCCAGACCAGCTGGTACGGCTTGATCGCATGGGCCGACCTGAGCAGGTCGAGAAACGGCCCGGCGAATGTCACCGTGCCCGCGCTGATCGCCGGCGCGCTCACGCCCGGAGGTGACGAATCGTCCGCCACGGCGACCACCGCATACGCGGTCGCCCGCTGCGGGACCTCGATGGGTGGCACGGAAGACGGTGAAAGATCGACGGGCGTCCTGCAGTCGTTCGCCGCGTACACGGAGGCCGCGCCTGTCAGCAGGATCGGGACGACAATCCAGATTCGCATCGTGTCACCTCACGCGAGTGGAGAGCTTTCGAGCACCATGGGGACGAGCACCGAGGTGAAGACCGAGTAGGCCACGCCTTGCGTAACCGTGCCGCCCAGTAGAAGGCCCCAGACGTTCCACGAGTCATCAATCAGGCACGCGCCGGAATCGCCTCCGATCGTCGCGAGATCGGTGACGATCAGGTTGCGCATCAGGCCGGCGTTGCCGACGGCCATCATCCCGCGGTAGCCGAGAAAGCGCGTGGGTTTCGGTCGGTCCCGCGCGAGCACGAACAGGCGACGCCCGGAGAGATCGGCGGCGGAGGGGGCATGGATTCCCACGAGCTGAAGCGCGTCGTTGTACAGGTTCCCGTGAGGCACCCCCCCGTCGAGCTGGACGAGCGCGTAGTCCGCCTTGTCGCTGACCACGACCCTGCGCACCCGTCCGGTGAGCGCCTTGCCGGTGCCGGCATTGAGCAACGACACGGCGGGAGCCGTGCCTCCCGAGAAGGTCTCCTCGCCGACCTCTCCGTGCTCATAGACGAGGTGACCAGCGGTCGTGACGACGGACCCGTGCAGAGGATGGTTCAGGGCGACGCCGATGGTGGCACGCCCAGTCGTGGTCGCGACCTCGTCACCTGGGCCCGCAACCGCCGCGACCTTGACCTCCAGCGGAGGCATCGCAATGACGTCGGTCCGCAGGTTGATCACCCGTCGACCCATGCGGACCTGCAGCCGCCGCGGGAGCAGTTCTTGCCTCGGGTCGAGCTCGCGGCGATGCACCTTTCGCTCGACGCAGCAGACGAGCGAGCGCTCCGCGGTCAGCCGTCCGTGGCGGGCGCGGCGCCCCACAAAGCACCCCCTGACGTTGGGGAAGGCGCGAATCTGCTCGAACAGGGCATCGACCATCGCACGCGATGGAGCGCGGAATCTCGGATCCCCAAGCCGTCCGGGAAGCTGCATTCCCCCCGGGAGGCGCAGAGGCGAGCTGTCCCGCGAAGCAGGTGCGGATTTCATCAAGCGACCTCTTAGCGATCGAAGTCGCGGGGCGCGACGGCCGGCCTCGGGCGGACCTCCCGCCTCAACGGCGAGGAGCAGACCGACACGGCGCGCCCCGCCTCCGACTATGTGAAGTTCCCGGTGTCCACCCAGCTCTGCGAGACCACGCTCCAGAAGTCGTCGGCGAGGCCGTCGGCGACGTAGGCGTACGGGAGCCAGCCGTAGCCGTTGACCCCCCAGCCTGGCCCCCAGGAGTTGCGGATCAGCAGCGCCCCCTTCAGCCGGCCAACGGTCATGGCGTCGTCGTAACCGATCGCCACGACGGCGTGGCCGCCATCGACGCGGTCGCTCGCCGTCGGGTACGGGATCTTTCCTCCCGCGGCGTCCCAGATCGAGCTGTAGACAGTGAAGCCGAACATCGAGGGGTAGCCGGCGGCGAGGAACGACTTGACGCTGGCGAGCGCCTGCGCCGGCGTTCCGCCGTTCGGGTCGAGGCGGAAGTACTGCACCGCCTTGTAGTTCGAGGCGAGCGCGTAGCAGAAGCTGGGCGGCTCCTTGTCGAACTCGCTCACCCGGTACGGCCAGTACTCCTCGGGCGGCGCTCCGAAGAGAACGAGCGCCTTCATGGCGGTCCGCAGGTAGGCCCCCTGATCGCGCGTCCAGTGCAGCAGGTCCCGCGTCACCTTGTAGACGAACAGGCGCGATGCGTCGATGTGCTTGGCGAACGCGCGTCGCTCGAAATACTCGACCAGGCCGACGGCCGCGTGCGCGGTGCACGAGCCCAGCGAACCCTGGTTTTCGATCGGCGAGCACCACCGCCTCAGATCGACCGATCCCGGTCCTCCCTTGCGGGCCCCCTTGCCAAGCGCGCGCCGCGCCCCCGTCTTCGCCAGGAGCGGGCCTACCGAGGCCGATCCTTGAAGGTAGTCGCGGAGGTCGGGAAGCTCCGGCACCCAACCCAGGCCGAACGTTGTTCTCTCCTCCATGGCAGACTCCCCGCGTCGGCAGAGCAAACCTCCGGCGTGGGCGTCGCGGACTCCTCGCGGGCAGAGGGAGCGCGCACCGCCGATCGGTTGCTCGACCGACAGATCCTGGCAGGGATGTGCGCTTGATAGCACGGTCGCGGGAGACGTGTCAAACAAAAAGGTGCGTTCATTGCGAGCCGGACCGTCCTTCGGCTATGCTGGAAAAAATCCAAGCTGCCAGCTGGGTGGCGGGCTGCCTGAGGGTTGTAGCCTCGAGACGGCACTCGCTGCGGAGGGTCCGGTCACGTGATCCGTCACGACGCGCGCTTCGGCTCCCGTTACCGGATCATCGACAAGGTCGGCGAGGGAGGCTTCGCCGAGGTGTTTCTCGTCGAGGACCGGCTGCGCGCGACCCAGGTCGCCCTCAAGGCGTTCAAGCGCTCGCTCACGGGGATCGATCTTCGCGCCCTGCTGCGCGGCGAGTTTCTCGCCCTTGCCCGGTTCGAGCACCCGGGGCTCCCCAAGGTCTACGACGTGTCGATCGAGGGCGGGAGCCGGCCGTTCTTCACCCTCGACTACCTCCCCGGCCCCGACGTCGTTGGCGCCCTGCGAACCGAGGCACAGGGACCCATCCCCTGCGCCCGGATCGAAGCGGTGCAGGCGGCGGCGATCGCGATCCTGTCCGTCCTGCGCTATATCCACTCCCGCGGGGTTGTCCACGGCGACTTGAAGCCGTCGAACATCCTGTACCGCCACCCGCCGGCGCTCGCCAACGCCGGCGCCGGCCTGGTCCTCGTCGACTTCGGGCTGCACCTCCCGCAGGCGCGCGAGCACGGCATCAGCGGGACGCTCTGCTACCTCGCGCCGGAGCTCCTCTCCGGCGGCACCGTCTCCCGCCAGACGGACCTGTTCGCGCTCGGAGTGATCCTGTACGAGATGCTCGCCGGCACGAACCCGTTCACCGGCTCCGACCCCGTGCTGCGCGCCCGCGGCCTAGGGCCGCAAGTCCGTCCTCTCTCGAGCCTGCTGCCGGGGCTGCCGAGCGGCATCGAGGAGGCGGTGTCCCGGTTGCTCGCCGTCGATCCCGCGGCGCGCTACCAGACGGCGGAGGAGGCGCAGCGTGCCCTTCTGCTGACCTCGTCATGGTCAACGGAAAGAGTGGCCGCGAGTCTCCAGGAGGGGTTCCGCCTCGACCCGGGCGCGGTGGGGTCGCGTGCGATCCTCACCGCCTTCCGGGACACGCTAGGGAAAGTGGTTGACGACGGTCGTGGCGAGCTCCTCACCGTTCGAGCCGCTCCCGGCAGCGGGGTGCCGCGCCTGCTGGCCCAGTTCAGGGCGGAGACGCTGAGCCGGGGATGCCGGTTTCTATCGCTCGAGATCGGCTCCGAGCCCATCTCGCGGACGATGACCACCCTGCTCGAGCACGTCGCCGCGGAGCCGGCTGCCCTCCCGATCCGGGGACGCAAGGCTCGTTCGACCCCGCGCGAGGTGACCGTCGTCGCGACCGAGCGGATGGATCTCAATCAGTCGCAGCAGGACCGCTTCGAGCGCTGGTTCCAGACGCTCCTCAAGGCGGCACGGCCAGCCGCTCGCCACGAGCCAAGCCCACCTCCTCTGGTGCTCGCCCTTCACGGATGCGAGCAGGCGACCGCGTCGCTGGCGCGGTTCCTCGGCTTTCTCGCGCGACAGCGGCGCCGGCTGCCCCTGCTCCTCGTCGCGGCCGGCGCCGAGGGACACTGGGAAGCGGAGCTTCCCGCGTCCGAGATGTGGCCGCTCGGGCCCCTGTCGCTGGCGGAGGTCGAGGAGGTCGTGCAGACCAACTTCTTCGGCCTGCCGCACCCGACCCAGCTCGCCCGGGTCCTGCTCGCGCGGTCGAACGGCAGCCTGGACCTGCTCGTGGACCTCGCCGCGGACCTGGTCACGAGTGGTGCGCTGCGGCCGACCCCGGATGGCTGGCGCGCGAACCTGTCGCTGGTGCGCGCGGCACGCCTCCGGGCGGCTTCGCTCGGCACGTCGCTAGACCGCTGGCTGGCGCGCGACAGCGAGGATCGCCGGATCCTCGAGGCCATCGCCATTCTGGGTGGCCGCGCGGACGCGCCCGCGCTGACCGCGGTGAGCGGCATCCTGGCCTCGCGCGCGGTGCCACGCCTCGAGGATCTCGCCGCCTCCGGTCTGGTGGCAGTCGAGCCTGCAACGCGGGGGGAGTCGCTCTTCCGGCTCGACGTCCCCGACCTCGCCGGCGAAGCCCTGCGCCAGCTGCCGCCTCCCCGCCGGCTCGATCTCTCCCGGCGCGCTGTCGCCCATCTCACGCGACGCGTGGCCTCCGGTGATCTGGCCCTGCTCGAACCGCTCGCGACACTGCAGGGAGATCTCGGCCGCACGCTGGCGGCCGCGGCGAACTTCGCTCGTCTCGGAGAGTTGCAACGTGCCCAGCAGGACGTCGAACGCGCCTTCGACTCGTTCGCGACGGCGGTGCGACTGCTGCGCGCCGGCAAACGCCCCATCCCGGCGCGGCTGCTCGAGGCGCAGGTGGAGGTCGCGCTCGCGACGGGTCGCTCCGACGAGGCGATGGCCTCGGCCCGCCGCCTCTTTGCACTCCCCGGCACCTCGCCTGGACGCCGCGCCGCTTATGCCCTGTGGGCGGGGCTCGCCGCGCAGCAGGCCGGCACTCCCAAGCGTGCGCGGGCGTGGCTCGCGCGCGCCATCGACGCCGCCCAGGCCGCACCGTCGCCCATTGGGATCGAAGCTCGGCGAGCGCTGGCGCGACTCGAGCTGGCGGAAGGTCGGCACCAGGAGGCGGAGGCGCTCTACGTGGCAGCCGCCCAGGACGCAACGGCGATGGGGCCGGCGCATCGCCACCTTCTGCTGCGGGTGCTCATGGGGCAGGGAGAGGGGCGCATCGCCCGCGGCGACCGCGACGGAGCGAAACGATGTTTCGTGCAAGCCCTCCGCCTCGCGCGCGCCCGCCGACTGGCGCCACGGAGACCACGTGTCGAGCTCGGCCTCGGCGAGCTCCTTCTGGAGGAAGCGCCGCTCGCGGCTCAGGAGCATCTGGAGCGGGCCGCCGGCGGCGCCGCGGCGGGCGGCGATGCGGTGACCGAGGCGTGGGCCCGCTACAACCTGGGAATCGTGCTCGGCGATCTCGGGCATGGGGATGCCTCGCGCGCAGCTTATCTGGAGGCCCGAGATCTCTTCGCCCGTTGCGGACGCTGGGAGGAGGCTCGGGCCGAAGCGCAGCTTGGCAACCTGGCTCGGGAGCAGGGGGACCTCGCGCAGGCGAAGGCCCACTACCAACGCTTCGAGGGACTGACCCACCAGATGCCAGCAGGGCATCCGAGCCGCCTGATGCTGCGGCTCAACCGCTGGCAGGTCGCGCTCGCGGAGGGGGACGCCGCCACCGTGCTGGTCGAGGCGGAGGCGGCCGCGGCGGAGTTTCCGTCGAGCCACCCCCGCTCGCACCTGGCCTGGCGCTGGATCGTGGCGCAGGCGCGGCGGAATGCGGGGGATGCGCGGCGTGCGGTTGAAGAGGCGGACGAGCTGCTGCGGCTCAGTCGTGAGAGCAACAACCGGTCGATCGAGATCCTGTCGCTCCTCCTGCTCGCCGAGCTCGCCCAGGCCCGCGGCGAGCGCGAGGAGGCGCGGGTGCTCGGACAGCAGGCGCGCATAGCCGCGGCGCGGCTCGGAAGTGCCATCCTCGAGGCCAAGGCGGAGCTTCTGCTCGCCGATCTCACGATCGGGGACGGGGCGCCGGGCGCCGATCCGTCGCCGCACCTCGAGGTGGCGCAGCGAGTCTTCACCAGCGCCGGGATGCGGCCGCTGCTGGCGCACGTGAGCGCGCTCCGCGACCGCTGGGAGAAGCAACGCCGGCGCGTGAACGCGGAACCGGAGGCCGAGGGGGGCAAGGAGCTCAGGACCCTGTACCGCGCCGCGGAGATCATCCGCTCCTACTCGGACCTCACCAGCGTGCTCGAGAACCTGCTCGACGCAGTGCTCGACCTGATGGGGGCGGAGCGGGGAGTGGTGTTCCTGAAGCACCCCGCCACCAGGCGCCTGGAGTTGCGCGCCTCCCGAGGCGGCGATCGCACCGTGGTGAGGGACGCGTCGCGCCTCTCCCAGACCATCCTGCGGCAAACGCTCTCGTCGGCGCGCCCCGTCACCTCGACGAACGCGATGATGGATCCGCGGTTCCGCGACAACAAGAGCGTCGCGAATTTCGGCATCCGGTCGTTCATCTGCGCCCCTCTCCTCCTTCCCGACCGCGCCATCGGCACGGTCTACATCGACCAGGGTCGAGCGGACCGCACCTTCTCCGCGGGGGACGCGGAGTTCCTGATGGCCCTCACCGGATTCGCGGCGTTCGCCATCGACAACGCACTGCGCCAGGGGACGATGCGCCGCCGCGTGGAGCAGCTCACCCGTGAGGTCGCGTCGTACTGGGATCCGGGACAGTTCGTGGCGGCCTCCCCCTCGATGCGCAAGGTGCTCGATGATGTGCGGCGCGTCGCCCCAGGGGACGCCACCGTGCTGATCCGCGGCGAGAGCGGCACGGGGAAGGAGCTGATCGCGCGCATGCTGCACGACTGCAGCCCGCGCGTGGAGGGGCCGTTCGTGGTCGTGAACTGCGCGGCCATTCCGGCCGGCCTCGTGGAGAGCGAGCTGTTCGGCATCGTGCGCGGCGCGGCGACCGACGTGGTGGAGCATGCGGGCAAACTCGAGGACGCCCAGGGCGGCACGCTCTTCCTCGACGAGATCGGCGAACTGCCGCCGGCTGCGCAGGCGAAGATCCTGCGCGCCATCCAGGAGCGCCACATCGAGCGGGTGGGGAGCAGCCGGACGATCGCGCTCGATTTCCGCCTGGTCGCCGCGACCAACGCGGATCTCGAGGCCGCGCTCAAGGCGGGGACCTTCCGGCGCGACCTGTATTACCGCCTCAAGGTGGTCGAGCTCGTCCTGCCGCCCCTGCGCGAGCGGCGCGAGGACATCCCGCCGCTGATCTCGCACTACGTGGAGCGGATCAGCCGCGATCTCAGCCGCCCGAGACCCGAGGTGCCGCAGGAGACGCTCCGCAGCTACGTCGCGCACGCGTGGCCGGGGAACGTCCGCGAGCTGCGGAATGCCCTGGAACGGGCGGTCCTGTTCAGCGACGGGACGCCGCTGCCGCCTCTCGCGGGAGCGACCGGGTCGGAGGGACAGGTACTGGACGTCCCTGACGCGTTCACCGAGCAGCTCACCGAGCGAGAGTTCCGTAGCCGCTACGCCCGGCATGTGTTCGAGCGTCTCGGGCGCAACAAGCTGCGCACCTGTGAGTTCCTCGGCATCGATTTCAAGACCCTGAAGGCCCGCCTCGAGCCCAGCGCCTAGGCTGCGGCTCCGCCCCGCCAGGTAGGAATTTCTCCAGTCGAATGGGAAATTCTCCCGGCTTTCACTCGCGCTCCATCGCTAGTCCCGCTTTGGAACCTCCATATCCTACTGATAATAAATAGCAGTATGCGGTCCTCAGGACGGCACGAGATCTGCCCTGGATGCTGGCTGTGGAAGCACGACAGGGGGGCATCGACATGCAAATCGGCGGGCGGCAGCGAACGGCACGAAGGGTGGTCCTCGCGGTGCTGGTGAGCGCGCTTCTGGTGGCCGTGGTTCCCACTCCGGCACCGGCAGGTGGGCTGGACGACCCTGGCGGCCCCGGGATCATCGGCAGCAGCGAGACGACCGGGAGCACTCCCGGCACTGAGTCCACCTCACTCACCACGACGGTTGCCGCGCCGCGCCTGACCTGGTCGCTGCGGCTGCTGTTCCTCGCCACGTTCGGGATCGGCTGGCTGCGATAGCGGCGACTCGTGGCGCAGGACGCGTGATCCGCGGCAGGAACGGGGGGGGGGCGGGGAGCAGCTAATCAGCCATGGCAGGGACGATTGCTGCTCCCCGCCCGTTCCCCTCGACTTCGTGTCGCAGGCAGATGCGACTCTCGCTCGTGGTCGCACCATCGGGGTGGCTACCCGGGCGAGATCCACAGGGGAGGTGTCCATGAAAGGCAAGAAGCTGTATCCGTTGCTGTTCCTCGCGGTGATCTCCCTCACGGGGTTTGCGGTCATTCATGCCGCCGCACCGGCGGACCCGCAAGCGCCAAGCAGCGAGCAAGCGGCCACCTGTGAGGTGGCCGCGGCGGCCCTGGCCGCTCAGGAGGTCGCACGCAAGCCGAAGCCTGAGCCGGAGCCGCTACCGCTCTGCCTCATCGAGATCTGCAAGCTGCGGCACAACGGCCAGCTGCTCCATTGCACCGTGAACGTGACCGACACGTGCTGCGAGTACAAGTCGAATCAGTGCACCGTGGTGTCCAGCTGCCCCGCGGGGGTGGGAATCTACTGCGAGGGCTCGAGCCCCGGCGGCGAGCCGCCGAACGCCTGTAACGCGACCTGCAACTGAGGCGGGTCGCCTACCACGGCAGTGCCCGTAGTCCATCACGCTGAAGGGACGGCACGTCGGAGCATCCGACCTGGGCAGAGGATGCCTCCGACGCGCCATCCTGCTTGAGTTTGCAAGCTGGGTGGTGAGGCAGGCGAGGATCCGGGCCCGCTCCCGGCGGAGTCGTGGCCCCCCGTTACGTCATTCCTCGTATGTAGAGGGTATGACTCCTCTGCGGATCGCTCTCGTCTGCACCGTCGGTGCCGTGTCGCTGCTGGGTGGGGTGTTCTCCACGCCATCGGCGCTGGCCGCGGCGCCGCACGACACCTTCAACCTCTTCTTCCACACCTACTGCGCCCCGGGGACGTTCTGCGACCTGCGCTGGAAGTGCGCCAGCCCCCCGGCGGGATTCGACACCTGCCCGGTGGCGAGTTACGAGGAGCTTCGGGGGCTCATCCGCGAGTCGGTGCAGGAGATGAACCTCCTGTGGCAACCGCTCGGGATCTCCTTCCGGCCGATAGTCTTCCAGGTTGACTCGAGCGACCCCAACTTCTACCAGACCACGGGGTGTGCGGACGACGCGGCGGGCAACCCCAGGGTCTGCGCCAACAACACCACCGCGTGCACGCAGGACAGCCAATGCGCCGGCATCGGCGACGGAGTCTGCCGGCTGAAGAAGTTCTGTCCGGACCTCGTCACCTCCTGCACGGCCAACGCGCAGTGCGGCGGCGATCCCTGCCTGTCGCTCAACGAGCAGCGCCGCAATCGCTGGCAGGCGCTGGTCGCAGCTCCCGCCGCCGGCGCCCTCCACCTGATGATCGTGCGCGGTCCCGGGCGCTGCTGCAGCCGCATCCCCAATCACCGCGCGCCGCAGCCGATCTGCATCGACAACGGCGAGGCACCGGACGACAGCGTCAACACCGCGGGGCTGTGGTGCGACGCGGGGCGCCTTCCCAGCGGCAACGGAAGTATCTGGGCCCATGAGATGGGGCACCACTGGTGCCTATGGCACACCTTCACGGGGGATGACCCCGCCGACGTCAACCCCCCGGAGCACAATCCGGACAGCCTCTGCGACGTCCTCGACACCAACGACGACCCGGCGCCGTTCGAGGCGTACCAACCCGGCGACAATACCCGCGACCAGGACAGCACGCTCGCCTTTGTCAGCGGGCACGAGTGGTGCGGAGGGACGAAGCAGGCGGCCGACCCGAAGAGCCCGCGCCCGACGTGGTGTCAGCCGGCCTGCTCGAAGTTCGACAGCAACGGGCTCACTCCCTGGAACATGCCGGACCGCGCCCCGCTCGAGAACGCGATGTCGTATCACTCCGACGACTGCCGCGGGCCGTATGTGGTGAACGGACTACGGACCGAGGCGTTCACGCTGAACCAGCGTTATGCCGTGGAGCAGTGCCGCCTCAACGTGGCGACGCGCCAGGCCGGGAGCCTTCCGAACATCTGCGCGACCTACGGCGGGGATGGGGATGGCGATGGCGTCTGCAACGGCGGCGTCGCGGCCGACAACTGCCCCAAGGTCGCGAACACCGCGCAGTACGACAAGGACGGCGATGGGGTGGGGAATGCCTGCGACAACTGCCCGGACACTCCGGGGCCGACGGGAGACATCGATCAGGACCTGGTCGGTGACATCTGCGACAAGAACATCGACGGGGACGCGTGCGGCAATGGCATCGACCAGCACCCAACGCAGGCGAAGGTCGCCGTCGGCACGCACTACTATCCGGGGTGCGGCAGCGGCATCGAGGTGACCTGGGGGAGCGAGTCGGGGAACGCCGACGGCGATGCGTGGCTCAACTGCCAGGACCACGACGACGACAACGACGGGGTGTGCGACGAGGGAGGCCCCCTGTCGCAGAGTCAGGCTCCCGGGCTCCTGCCGGGAGGGTGCGTCGCGGGGCCGGGCGGGAGCGATCCGTGCCCGCTGGAGGCGGGCGAGGGGTGCCTCAACCAGCCGCTGCCGTTCCCCTGCAAGCCTACGTGGATCGTCTGCGAGGGGCCCGGGTGCTTCCCCTACAAGCTGAAGCTGATCAAGATGGGGGATCCCGATCCGCAAGCGACGATCGAATACCTCGACTTCACGATCTCAAACCGCACGCTCTTCATCGGTTCGCTCCCCGCCCGGACGATCTCGGAGACGGCGCGCTCGCTCCAGATCGACGCCGCGGGAGCTGCCGCCGCACCCGAGGCTGGCGGGCCGTTCCGGCTGGAGATCTGGTCGAAGGCCCCCGACGCCTTCGTCGCGTTGGTCGCGGAATACGACCCGGAGAGCGTCGATGCGACGAGCATCACGCACGGCGCGTGGGTCGCGGTCCGTCCGCAGGACGGCCCTGGCGGAACGTACCTCCTCGTCCACGCCAGCTGGAACAGCACCGACTTCGATGATCCCGGCCCCGGCGACACCGACGGCGACGGGTTCGCCGATCCGTTCGACAACTGCTCCTCGCGCCCGAACCCGCCGCAGCTCGATGCGGATGGCGACGGCTTCGGCAACGCCTGCGACGCCGACCTCGACAACGACTTCGACGTGGACAGCACCGACGTCGCCGCGATCGCCGATTGCGACGGCGCCGACCTGAGCGCCGAGATCCCGATTCTCGAACCGCGATCGATCGGAGGGTGGGAGGACGAGCCGTTCGACCCGAACGCCCCACTGCGAGCCGCTCGGTGCGCGCCGGCCGACCTCGACGAGTCTGGCCTCGTGGACGGCGCCGATCTCGCCGCCGGGATCGCCGCGCTCGGGAACATGCCCGGTCCGTCCGCGTTCCAGGATCCGGTGGATCGGTGCGCGGGGGTGAGCTGCGACGACGGCGTGGCATGCACGGTCGATCGCTGCGTACGCGCGACGGGAGAGTGCGTGCACGCGCCGCGCGATTGCGCCGACGACGACGCTTGCTCGGTCGACTACTGTGACGAGGGGATCGGCAGCTGCATCCACGCCGGCGGCGGCTGCGACGACGGGAACCCCTGCACCGACGACGCCTGCGACGCGGCGAACGCGGCCTGCCTCCACACGCCGGTCCGCGACGGCGGGGCCTGCGACGACGGCAGCTCCTGCACCTCGGGCGGCACCTGCAGCGGCGGCGCCTGCGTCCCGGCCAGCACGGTCACCTGCGACGACGGCGACCTCTGCAGCGACGATGCCTGCGATCCGCTCACCGGAGCCTGCCTGTCTACGCCGCGGATCTGCGACGACGGCGATCTCTGCACGGCGGACGCCTGTGCCGCGGGCTTCGGCTGCGTCTCCGCGGCCATCGCGGTCGGCGACTCCGC
>Ga0184629_10000207_pt1 | contig 26223 bp, 16 predicted proteins | sample PLM4_32_b1_FD_133158 | JGI IMG/M metagenome (GOLD analysis project Ga0184629, IMG submission 133158) | Groundwater sediment microbial communities from an aquifer in East River, Colorado, USA - PLM4_32_b1 | ecosystem: Environmental > Terrestrial > Soil > Riparian zone | place: USA: East River...
TTGGGGACAGCCTTGAGTGCTACACAACTGAACGCCACGGCGAGCTACAACGGCAGCCCTGTAGCAGGAACTTTCACCTACACTCCCGGAGTGGGAACGATGCTGGGTTTGGGCAATGGTCAACAATTGGCAGTAAGTTTTGCACCAAGCAATACCACCCTTTATAATCCGGCCAGTAAAACCGTCACCATCGATGTAGTGGCTGGCGGAGGGACGACATTCTACCGGGCGCTCAATCTAAATGGACCAGCGCTGGTAATCGATGGCAACAACTGGGAAGCCAGCGCCAGTGCACCAAACTTTAGTTATACAACCAATCAAGGAGTATTTTCAAACCAGACAATTCCCCTGGTACCGCCTACGGATGCGAACCGTTCGACGATGATCCGATCATCGATCTGGGGTCATAATTTAACGTTGACGTTGGGCGCTATTCCAGCCGGCACCTACCAGGTTTGGCTGTACGTGTGGGAGGATAATCTGCCCCAGGTCTTTTCGATTTCCATGGAAGGAACCGTTGTACAGGCAAACTATAACAGTGGAGCGCCAGGCGTCTGGAATAAGCTAGGACCATTCCAGGCTACGATCAATGATGGCGCCATCAATGTATCAGTTTCAAGAGCAACAGGAGGAGGAGGATACGCTCAGCCTTCAGGGCTTGAAATATGGAGTGTCCAGTCAGGGGGTAACCAGCCGCCGGTGGTAGCCAATGCAATAGCCGACCAAACAGCGACGGAAGGAACTGCGTTCAACTTCACCTTCGCGGCCAATACTTTTTCAGACCCCAACGCTGGTACGGTGCTTACCTATTCGGCAAGTCTCACCAGTGGAGGAGCGCTTCCAGCCTGGCTGATCTTCAATGGTTCAACCCGGAATTTTAGTGGTACGCCTGGCAGTGGAAATGTAGGAACGCTGAATATTCGGGTTACAGCTTCCGATGGAGCCGGAGGTTCGGTAAGCGATGATTTTGTTCTGACGGTGAATCCAGCCACGAAAGTAACGCCCGTTATCACCTGGGCTAACCCTGCGGCGATCACGTTGGGGGCAGCCTTGAGTGCTACGCAACTGAACGCCACGGCCAGCTACAACGGCAGCCCTGTAGCAGGAATCTTCACCTACACTCCCGGAGTGGGAACGATGCTGGGTTTGGGCAATGGTCAACAATTGGCAGTAAGTTTTGCACCAAGCAATACCACCCTTTATAATCCGGCCAGTAAAACCGTTACCATCGATGTGGTGGCTGGCGGAGGGACGACATTCTACCGGGCGCTCAATCTAAATGGACCAGCGCTGGTAATCGATGGCAACAACTGGGAAGCCAGCGCCAGTGCACCAAACTTTAGTTATACCACCAATCAAGGAGTATTTTCAAACCAGACAATTCCGCTGGTACCGCCTACGGATGCGAACCGTACGACGATGATCCGATCATCGATCTGGGGTCATAATTTAACGTTGACGTTGGGCGGCGTTCCAGCCGGCACCTACCAGGTTTGGCTGTACGTGTGGGAGGATAATCTGCCCCAGGTCTTTTCGATTTCCATGGAAGGAACTGTTGTACAGGCAAACTATAACAGTGGAGCGCCAGGCGTCTGGAATAAGCTAGGACCATTCCAGGCCACGATCAATGATGGCGCCATCAATATATCGGTTTCAAGAGCAATAGGAGGAGGAGGATACGCCCAGCCTTCAGGGCTTGAAATATGGAGAGTTAATCAGCAAGCTGGTGGACGGGAAGCTTTTGTAACGGGGACGGAAACAGTCGAAAAGGAGCAGGGTGCAGATGGGCTACAGTTGTCAGCATATCCGAATCCTTTCTCCAGAAAGGTAAACATCGTGTTCACCGGCAAAGAATCGGCGACCACACAGTTAGCGATGTATGATATCCGGGGGGTAAGAGTTCGTGTGCTTTTCGAGGGCAGTCTTCTGGCGGGAAAGACTGAGCAGCTTGAGGTAGAGGCGGCAGATGCGCCCGATGGTGTCTACGTCCTGCAACTGGTCAACGGTCAATTTGTTAAACACTTTAAGCTGACGATAACTCGCTAACAGGTCTTTGATGGCAATAGAAAGATCATGATCACTCATCTGCCGTATAGCCCTTTGGTGTCGCGTCCGGTTTTGATCATGTTTTACTTTTATGGATGAGCCGCACACTTCCGGAACATAGGGACGGCGGTTTAGCCATAGTCATGTTTTTATTACCTTTGGCTAAAATATTTTTTTCAGATGAGATCCTGGTATGTATTCACCTGTGGAGCATTTTTTTCTTGTCTGCTTATTGGCACGTATAATCAAGTTGCTTCTGAAACGGGGCCTGTTCAAAGCGGGCCTTATCCACTCGTTATACCCATTAAGTTTGGTCCTGGATTCAAAATACCAGACGATAACCCGTTAACGTATGAAGGCATTGAACTAGGCAGAATGCTCTTTTATGAGAAAAAACTTTCAAAGGACAATACGATCTCCTGTAGCAATTGCCATCAGCAAAGACTTGCTTTTACCGATGGAAAAGCTTTTTCAACCGGAGTTAAAGGCAGCATGAGCAGAAGAAGTTCTATGTCATTGGCTAACCTGCTGTGGAAATTTAAGTTTTTCTGGGATGGTAGAGTGACCACGCTGGAAGAACAGGCATTGGTTCCAATCGAGGATTCCCTTGAAATGAACTTGCCCTTAACCGAAGCCGTAAAGAAATTGCAAGCCACGAGTAATTACCCTCCGCTATTCAAAACTGTGTTTGGATCCGAGGAGATTACAATCGAAAATATAGCTAAAGCTCTTGCTCAATTTGAAAGAATACTTATTTCATCTAATTCAAAATATGATAAATATTTGCGCGGAGAGCTTGATCTCACGCCGGAAGAAAAGACAGTCATGGATTTGGTCATGACGCATCCAATAGCGGAAGATAAACTTCGGGGTGGCAATTGTGGTGATTGTCATGGATCATTCAAAATATCTCTGCATGGCATACACAATAACGGATTAGATCGTGAACCTATCGATAAAGGAAGGGAACTTATAACAAAAAAAGAGACGGACCGAGGGAAATTCCGTGCCCCTTCTCTCCGTAATATAGCGCTAACGGCTCCGTACATGCATGATGGAAGATTTCAGACATTAGAGCAAGTATTGGATCACTACAATGAAAATATTCAACCCAGTGCTACACTTGATCCACTCATTATTGAGGCTACTAATCAGGTTGGTGGAAAAACACTGCTGATTACACCTGCAGAAAAGAAAGCCATCATTGCCTTTCTTCATACCCTGACAGACTCCACTTTCATTATGGATGAAAGATTCTCAGATCCCTTCGCAAAAAATCTAACTTCCGGCAAACGTAAAAAAAAGTAGAATACAAATTATATGAATTCGACCTTTATAATCCTTATCCTTTTGCTTCAGGGGATTTCTTTTCGGAATCCAGCGGACAAGACTTTAGCTTCTAGCGTTGAACTGCACATCATTCATAAATTCGGAGAAGAAGAATTGAAACTGGATCGTGTGTATGAAACTTTTCTTAACGATGATATCACGTTGACAAAATTTAAGTACTACTTGAGTAATATCGAATTGACCAAGAACGATGGTACCATTTGGAAGTCTCCACAGCGTTATCATTTAGTGGAGGTGAATGATGAAACCTCATCTACATTTCAGATCAAGCTGCAGGATCTTCCACGGGGAGAGTATAGCCAACTGTCATTTGCTATTGGAGTGGATAGTGTTAATAATCATAGCGGCAAACAGGAGGGAGCACTGGATCCGGATTACGGCATGTTTTGGATATGGGAAACCGGGTATGTATTTTTTAAAATAGAAGGATTTTACCACAGACCGGTGGGTGACAAAGGAGCCATGGTGTACCATGTTGGCCGGGACAATTGTTATCGAAAAATTAGCCTTAAAATACCTTCTAATCGGTTACAGGTTTCTCAGAATGCCGGTAACCAGCTGCACATTGTAGCGGATGTCAAGAAATTGTTCGGAGGCTTTAAGGGTGCTTCTATTGATCTGAAAGCTCCAGCCGATAAATCATCAATAAGTGTAATGGGCGGCGACAAAGCGCTGAAGGTTGCTAATAATTTTACGCAGATGTTTTCACTTGAAAAATAATCAAAATTACTCCCCAAGTCTCCCCCCTGGTACGATAGTGAAGAAAAGGCTTCCCAATTCAAACTCTCAGTCTGACCATTAGATTTTGATCTGACGAAGGAATCATTGCCGTAAGGAATTGGCGTCCCGGAAGCTGGTAAAACAGTATCTGGATATATATTTTTAAGGACGTCCGAAGCCGCCAAATGCTATAAATTTCTCCTGGTTTATCCGGTAAATTTAAATGACGTTGTCGCATACATTAAAAATTTACGGGATTATTCGAGTCAGAATACGATTCCGGGAGAACTACTAAAGCCAGTATTTTTTATATTACGCTGGAAATTGTCTTTAACTAACTACAGCCATTAGAGAATTAATTCTATATGAGTATCCGTCTATTTTTTTTGTTCTTTCATAGAAATATATTTCAACTGAAAAGGGCAGCTATCCTATCGTTTGTTTTATTGGCTTGTAACCCGGCTAAAGAAAAAATCCCACCACCAATGTCTATGGAAACGTCATCGGGCAAGATGGTAGTCTATCAAATGATGACTCGTTTATTCGGAAACAAGACGATTACAAATAAAAAATCCGGAACAAAGGAAGAAAATGGCGTGGGCAAATTCAACGATATTAATGCTGCCGCCTTAGAAGGTATTAAGAAAATGGGAGCCACCCATATCTGGTATACTGGTGTTATCGAGCATGCATTGCTGACGGATTATACAGCCTATGGAATACCACTGGATGATGCCGATGTTGTGAAGGGCCGGGCAGGTTCGCCTTATGCTATCAAAGATTATTATGATGTTAATCCCGATCTGGCTGTTGATGTTCCGAATCGGATGAAGGAACTTGAGCAATTAATCGAGCGAACGCACGGCCACGGACTGAAAGTGATCATTGACTTTGTTCCCAACCATGTGGCACGCGTTTATAAATCTGATGCGAAACCCGACGGAGTTAAAGACTTGGGCGAAAGTGATGATAAATCAGTCGCCTTTAATCCAAATAATAATTTTTATTACTTGCCGGGACAGCCGTTCCGGGCTCCGCAAGACCGTTCGTCCGATGCGCAGAATACATCTCCAACAACAGACGGAAAATTTGAAGAAGTTCCTGCAAAAGTTACCGGCGACGATCAGTTTACGGCTAACCCTGGTGTTAACGATTGGTATGAGACCGTAAAACTGAACTATGGTGTCGATATTCAAAATGGGCGCAAGACCTATTTTGATCCTGTGCCGGATACGTGGAATAAAATGAAAGATATTCTCTTATTCTGGACGGCTAAAAAAGTAGATGGTTTCCGGTGCGATATGGCGGAGATGGTACCCGTTGAATTTTGGGGTTGGGTTATTCCACAGATTAAGGCTGTCAATCCTGACATAATTTTTATTGCTGAAATTTATAATCCCGGTCAATACCAAAATTTTATCAAAAAGGGAAGGTTCAATTACCTGTATGATAAAGTTCAACTGTATGATACACTCCGGCTTCTCGTGAATGGTCAACGAAGTACAACGGATATTGATCAAATCCAACAGAGCCTTTCCGGTATCAATGATAATATGCTTCATTTTTTAGAGAACCACGATGAGCAACGCATCGCGTCCAAGTTTTTTGCGGGCGATCCCTGGAAAGCTTTACCGGCCATGGTGATCAGTGCAACCATAGACCGTGGTCCTGTTATGATTTATTTCGGTCAGGAAATCGGTGAGGCCGGTTTAGGCAACGAAGGGTTTCAAGGCGAAGATGGACGTACCACTATTTATGACTATTGGGGTGTGCCGGAGCATCAAAAGTGGATGAGCGGAGGCAAGTTCACGGGAGACTCCCTGAGCGCTGAACAAAAACAACTCCGTCAAACGTATAGTGATCTCTTAACCCTTTCGGCTAAAAACACCGCCATTACCCAAGGCGATTATATGGATTTGACTGAATACAATATGAAGCTGGGGAACTTCAATGGAAGAGTTCATGCATTCCTTCGCTATGCCGGAGAAGAGCGATTGCTGATTGTGACAAGCTTCAACGCGGTCGATCAGGATATTAAAGTGCAGCTTTCCAAAGAGGCGATTTCTAAATTATCATTGAATCCGGCAGGAAGTTATATCGCGCGCGATTTATTATGGCGGGAAGCGGAGGTGGGATTTAACACTGATTTCTTGTTCGAACTGAAATGTAAACCCTACAGTTCTTATATCTTTAAAATAAAATAAGCTGATGACGATTCTCCCAAGGCGCTTTACCTTTCTACTACTCTTCGTTGCTTCGGCTTTATTTCTTTCGTGCGAGCGAAGTGAAAAAAGTGCTACGGTACCCTGGCCTTATGGTGTTAAGTATGAAATTTTTGTACTTTCTTTTGCCGATGGAAATGGTGACGGCAAAGGCGACTTCAAAGGGTTAACCGCGAAGCTCGATTACTTACGAGACCTGGGAATTAATGGTATTTGGTTGATGCCAATTATGAATTCTCCCACTTACCATAAGTATGATGTCACTGACTATAAAAGTATTCACCCGGATTATGGAACAGTAGAGGAGTTTAAAAAATTCGTAGGCGAAGCGCATCAGCGAAACATTAAAGTAATTGTTGATTTGATTCTGAATCACACCGGCTCCGATCACCCCTGGTTCCAGAGCGCCATAAAGGATAAAAACAGTCCTTACCGCGATTATTACGTATGGGCAAAGAAAGATTCGATTCGTGCACAGATATCCAAGAAAGCAACATCCTTCGATTCAGATAATATCAGGCAGTGGCATCCTGTTAATGGAGATACATTATCAGAACAGTACTATGGATATTTCTGGGCCGGCATGCCTGACCTGAACTTTGACAACCCTAAAGTAAAAGAAGAATTTATTGATATCGGTAAATTCTGGCTCAGTGATATGCAGGTCGATGGCTTTCGACTGGATGCAGCCAAGCACATTTTCCCTACGGATCGAGCCTCCGATAATCATGCATTCTGGCAAGAGTTCAGGCAGTCTATGGAAAAGATAAAGCCTGACGTTTACCTGGTAGGTGAGGTCTGGTCGGAAGCAAAAGATGTAGCGCCTTATCTAAAAGGATTGCCAGCGCTCTTCAATTTTGACATGGGCTACGCCATAACCGGAGTAGTCAATGCAGGCAAAGACTCTATCGGATTGATCAGAAAGTACAAAGAGATCAGCGACTTCTATAAATCTGTCACCTCGGAATATGTCAATGCGTCCTTTCTAAAAAATCACGATCAAAATCGAATCCTCAATGAACTTGGCAATGATCAGGAAAAAATGCGTGTAGCCGCCGGAATTTTGTTAACGCTTCCGGGTACACCGTACTTGTATTATGGCGAAGAGATTGGAATGTTGGGTGTAAAACCTGATGAGCTCATTCGGGAGCCATTTGTTTGGGATGTTGACCAGAAGGATACTATTCAAACATCATGGGAGCAACCCCAATATTCCACAGATCAAACAGTTATTTCCTTTAGCAAACAACAGAATGATCCAACTTCCCTTTATAATTTTTACAAAAAATTAATTCATTATCGAAATGAAAGCAAGGCACTAACATTAGGCAATATTGATAATACTGATTTTACGATAACTGAAGTAGTAAGCTTTAAACGTCAATATGAGGACGAGGAGTTGTTGATTTTGAACAATATATCTGATGTGGAGGTTACGCTTCAGCTCGATGGAAATAACAGTGCGTTTGATGTTGTAGCGTATGATACTAAGGGAACCGTAACGATTGATAATGGTGAAGTAAGATTGCCCGCTTTCTCAACCGTGATTTTGAAATAATATCGTGCATGATTAAGATAAAAGGAAAATGCCGTGTAGTGATAGAGAATGTTCAACCTCAGGTAGACCAGGGTTTATATCCAGCCAAGCGTACCGTTGGCGAAAGGGTAGATGTGACGGCGGATATTTTTGGCGATGGCCATGATCACCTAAGAGCCAGGTTGTTGTTTAAGAAAGATGGTGCAAGTCATTGGCAGCAGGTGGAGATGTATCATGGCATTAACGATAACTGGCTGGGTTCATTTTATGTTGCCGAGAAGGGCACGTATGTTTTTACGCTCAAAGCCTGGGTAGATCATTTTGAAACCTGGTATGATGGTTTCAAAAAGAAAGCGGCCGCTAATGTTGATGTTCAAGTTGAATTGATGGAAGGAGTTCAATTTCTGAAAACACTATCAAAAGACAAGGATGAAATACTAAAAGCCGCGATACCCCACCTTGAAGGCGAATATGCAAAAGCGGTTGGTTATGTACTCACCACAGAATTCGGAAAGCTAGTACATGACTATCCGTTAATGGAGCATGAAACACAATATGATAAAACTTTAGAGATTATTGTTGAACATAAAAAAGCGAACTTCAGTACGTGGTATGAACTTTTCCCGCGCTCAGCCTCTTTGGAGAACAAGCATGGTACATTTAAAGATGTGATCAGACTTTTGCCACGTATTGAGGCCATGGGATTTGATATTTTGTACCTGCCTCCGATTCATCCCATTGGAAAAGTTAACCGGAAGGGTAAAAATAATAATGTCAAAGCTGCTGCCGGAGAGCCGGGTTCACCCTGGGCAATCGGCAGCGATGAAGGTGGGCACAAATCCCTTCATGCAGAGTTGGGTACATTAGACGATTACAAAAAACTTATTGCCGAGGCAAAGAAGCATGGGGTCGATATTGCCCTTGATATTGCATTTCAATGCGCGCCGGATCATCCCTATGTTAAGGAACATCCGGAATGGTTTAGACAGCGGCCCGATGGCTCAGTTCAATATGCGGAGAACCCGCCTAAGAAATACCAGGATATTTATCCTTTTTATTTTGAAACTGATTTGTGGATGGACCTGTGGGTTGAGTTAAAATCTGTGATCACGTACTGGATCGATCAAGGTGTAAAAATTTTTCGTGTTGACAACCCGCATACCAAGCCCATCCCTTTCTGGCAATGGGTGATTGCCGAAATTAATAAGGAGTATGCGGATATTATTTTCCTTGCAGAAGCATTCACCCGGCCTAAGATAATGGCCTCCCTTGGTAAAGTAGGGTTTACACAATCTTACACGTATTTTACCTGGCGAGTTGATAAACAGGAAATAATAGAGTATATGAATGACCTGGTAAGTGGTCCCTCACGAAATTATTTCCGTCCTAACTTTTGGCCTAATACGCCGGATATTCTTCCCTTTCATCTTCAGCATCAGGGCGAGAATATTTTCATTTTTCGGCTAGCGCTGGCGGCGACACTTTGTTCAAATTATGGAATCTACGGCCCTCCATACGAATTCTATGACAATGTACCGGTGCAGGGAAAGGAAGAGTATTTTAATTCTGAGAAGTATGAGATAAAGCGTCACGATTGGAAGAAAACCAACCGGATGACAGATATAATATCCATGCTTAACTCCGCGAGAAAAAATAATGCTTCATTGCAATCTACGTGGAACCTTCAATTTTGTACCATTGACGATCTAAACCTGATTGCGTACCTAAAAGCTACCGATGATTTATCGAATATAATTTTGATTATTGTGAACCTTGACCCTTATGGAAAGCACTCTGGCTATGTGCAATTACCGAAGGAGAGGTTGAAGTTGGGTGACCACATTAATGTAAAAGTGAAAGACCTGATTACAGAAGAACATTATACGTGGACACAGGAATGGAATTATGTTGAACTAGATCCCTACAAGATGCCTTTCCATCTGTTTAAAGTAGAGCTTCACGAATCTTATATGTAACACGCATGAGTAACCCTCTAAGAAATAACGACGCGCTTTGGTTTAAAGATGCTATCATCTACGAAGTTTCAGTTCGCGCATTTTTTGATAGTAACGGCGATGGCATTGGAGATTTTCAGGGACTTATACAAAAATTGGATTATCTTGAAGATCTCGGGATTAATACCATTTGGTTGTTGCCATTCTTTCCTTCGCCATTAAAGGATGATGGTTTTGACGTTAGTGAACATTGCGATGTACATCCGGATTACGGTACGCTTACAGATTTCAAACAGTTTTTGAAAGATACACATCGCCGGGGGATTCGTGTCATTACGGAACTAATTCTCAATCATACTTCCGATCAGCATCCCTGGTTTAAAAGATCGCGTAAATCAAAGGCAGGTTCACGTTACCGTGATTTGTATGTATGGAGCGATACGACCGAGAAGTATAAGGAAGCGCGTGTCATGTTTACAACGGAGGAGGCAACAAACTGGACCTGGGATCCAGAAGCAAAAGCTTACTATTGGCATCGCTTCTACCGCCATCAACCAGAATTGAATTTTGAAAATCCAGAGGTACAACTCGAGATGATTAAGGTGGTTGATTTTTGGATGAAGCTGGGGGTAGATGGTTTTCGCTTAGCCTCCGTTCCATTTCTCTTTGAAGAAGATGGCACGAGTTGTGAAAATCTTCCTCAAACCCACGTCTTCTTAAAGAAGCTAAGAGCACATATTGATAAAAATTATAAAAACAGGATACTCATCGCGGAGGCCAATCTTTGGCCTGAGGATGCTGCCACTTATTTTGGTGATGGGCAGGAGTGTCACATGAATTTCCACTATCCACTAATGCCCAGGATGTTCCTGGCACTTCGCACAGAAGATAGTTATCCTATTGTGGACATCATGGACCAAACACCGGCAACGCCGCCAAACAGTCAGTGGGCGTTATTCTTGCGCAATCACGATGAGCTCGGGTTAGAGATGGTCACAGAGGAGGAAAAGGATTATCTTTTTAAAGCTTACGCCAATGATGCGCATACTAAATTCAATGTTGGTATTCGCAGGCGATTAGCGCCACTCATGAATAATGATCGAAGAAAAGTAGAGTTGCTTCACGCTATTTTGTTTTCGCTCCCGGGAACACCGGTTCTTTACTATGGTGATGAGATCGGAATGGGTGACAATGTTTATCTCGGCGACCGCTTTGGGGTACGAACGCCCATGCAATGGAATATGAATTTGAACGCCGGTTTTTCTTCTGCAAACCCTCAGCGTCTTTATTTACCCATCATAACCGATCCGATATATCGTCATGAATCAGTGAATGTAGCGACACAGGAAGAAAACCATTCTTCTTTTTTATGGTGGATGAAGAACGTTATGGCCATGCGCAAGCGCCTTAACATCTTCGGCCGTGGGGAGATGAAGTTTATTGAAAGTTCGAATGCAAAGATACTTTCTTTTGTTCGCACCTTTGAAAAGCAACAGATTATCGTTGTTGCAAACCTTTCGCAATTCTCCCAGGCCGCTACCCTTAGCCTGTCTGATTACAAGGGTTGTGACATCACTGAAGTTTTTAGCCAAAACAGATTTTGAATGTTGGAGAAGGGGAGTACGCTATCACCATTGGCCCCTATGGTTATTTCTGGTTCCAGGTTGATGTGGCAGAGATGAAAGAAAGGTCGGAAGCCAGTGGAGAACTTCCATTAGTCAAAACGGATGTTTCGTGGGAAAAACTTTTTGACCATTATAATGAGGTACGGGATTTGGAACGCAAGATCCTTCCTCCATTTATGAAAAAGTGCCGCTGGTTTGGGGGTAAAGCGAAAGTTGTTAGCAAGGTTAGTATTCATAAAACCATCCCGCTGAAAGTAGATGGTGACACACATTTCCTTACTATTCTTGAAGTTCACTATGTTCAACGGTTGCCTGAATTCTACTTTTTGCCCTTAACATTCCTTCCCTCCGACAGTATTCTGGAACGTGTAGAATACACGGTACAAAGTGTGGTGTGCCGGGCGGAGATACAGGGAAAAGCGGGCTTTATCATGGACAGCAGTTATGACAAAGTTTTCCGCGATTTCTTGTTTGTCAACATGGAAAAGACTACAAGAGTGAAAGATGATGATGGGGGAACCCTTCAGTTTAATTCAAGTGTCTTCGCGAAGATTGACATGAGCAAAGAGGTTGACTCTAAGATATTGAAATCCGATCAGAGCAATACGGCTATCATATACAATGATCAATACTTCTTTAAGTTCTACCGCAAGTTGGAGAAGGAGATCAATCCCGAACTGGAGATTGTCAGGTTTTTATCGGAGCATACAAACTTTCAAAATTCTCCGCGATATGCTGGAAGCATTGAATACCATGACAATGAAAATAATATAATTGTATTCGGCCTTCTCCAGGAAAAAGTGGAGAACCAGGGTGAGGCCTGGTCAATGTCCGTAGATTCGGTCGGTCGTTTTTATGAACGTATCATGGCAAAGGCCAAAACGATTAAGCTTCCGAAGCTCGTCAACAAAGCTTCTATAAAGTTTGAAGAAGCTCCTGAAGTTATTCAGGAATTTATCGGACGCGGTTTTTATGAACGAATGGTGCGCTTGGGTCAGCGGACTGCAGAGATGCACCTGGCGCTTGCTTCCGATACGGCTAACCCTGCCTTCACTCCCGAAGCCTTTACCGCTAACTATCAACGGTCTATGTATTCGTCACTACGCAAATTGGTAAGGGATAGATTCAACCTGTTGGAGAGTTCTATGTCAAAACTTACCCCTGAAGTACAGGACTTTGCCAAAAAGGTTTTAATGTTGGAAGAAAAGATTTTGGAATGCTTTAGTGAAGTACACCAGATCAGAATAAAAGGCATGAAGACCCGTGTTCATGGTGATTACCATTTAGGACAGGTTTTATTTACAGGAAAGGATTTTGTGATTATTGATTTTGAAGGGGAACCTGGATTTTCGTTCAGTGAGAGACGGTTGAAAAAGAACCCGTTGAAAGATGTGGCCGGGATGATGCGCTCTATTCACTATGCAGCTTTTGGTAAAATTTTACTCAATGAAAACTATCGCGACCGCGACCTTGAATTCCTGGAATCATGGGCGGAACAGTGGCAGCATTATGTTGGACGTTTTTACCTGGGAGCCTATATGGAAAGAATGGGAATGAGTGCTACCTTATCTTATGAAGATGATATTCTTATTCGTACCTTCCTGCTGGAAAAAGCAATTTATGAGTTGGGTTATGAACTAAATGGCCGCCCGGATTGGACGATTATTCCATTGCGCGGAATTTACTATCATATGAGACGATACCAGGAGGAGAAAGACGAACGGAAAAAGAAGTGACTTATATCGAATACGTTATGGCGTGGTGAAGATCAGCCCCCGAAATTTCACTAAGGTTTCAGTTCCGTGAGTACACCATGTTTTACGCAATACTACTAAGTTGAAATATAAATGCCATGGCAAAAAAAGCTTCTTCAAAATCACCTGCAACCTCACCTGAAAGCTTTTCCCTGCTTACAGATTTTGATGTGCACCTGTTTAAAACTGGAAAGCATTTCAAACTTTATGAGAAGTTCGGGGCGCACTTTTTGAAAAACGGTGAGCGAGAAGGAACCTATTTTGCAGTGTGGGCACCGAATGCAAAAGCGATCTCCGTAATTGGAAATTTCAATCATTGGAATAGCGGTCAACACAAACTCAATCCAAGGTGGGATGAGTCCGGCATATGGGAAGGTTTTTTTTCCGACATCGTCCACGGTGAGGCATATAAGTATGCTATTCATTCCAATACGGGAGAGTATTTGGAGAAGTCTGATCCGTTTGCCTCGTTTTTTGAGATGCCCCCTAAAACCGCTTCTATTGTGTGGACTCCAAAGTATGAATGGAAAGACACCACCTGGCTTCATGACCGAAAAAATCTCGTTGGCAAGAAGCAACCGTATTCCGTATACGAAGTACACTATGGTTCGTGGAAAAGACGAAGCGAGGATGGTAATCGTTCTCTGACCTATCCAGAAATGGCCCAGGAGTTGGTTATGTATGTTAAAGAAATGGGCTTTACACATGTGGAGTTCTTGCCGCTCATGGAGCATCCGTTTTATGGATCCTGGGGATATCAGCTCACGGGATATTATGCGCCAACCAGTCGCTACGGAAGTCCGGAAGATTTTATGTACTTAGTGGATTGCTTCCATAAAGAAGGCATTGGCGTGCTGTTAGATTGGGTGCCATCACATTTTCCAGGGGATGTACATGGGCTATTTAAATTTGATGGAACCTATCTCTACGAGCATGAAGATCCGCGTAAAGGCTTCCACCCGGATTGGAAAAGTTATATCTTCAATTATGGCCGCAATGAGGTGCGCTCCTTCCTGATCAGTAATGCACTGTTTTGGTTAGATAGGTATCACATCGATGGTCTGCGCGTTGATGCAGTTGCCTCCATGCTTTATCTCGATTACTCGCGCAATGCCGGAGAGTGGATACCCAACGTGCATGGCGGGAACGAAAACATTGAAGCCATTACATTTTTGAAAGAGATGAATGAAGTGGTATATAGCCATTTTCCGGATACTATTACGATTGCTGAAGAGTCAACATCCTGGACTGGGGTCTCCAGACCGACCTATCTTGGTGGTCTTGGCTTCGGACAGAAATGGATGATGGGCTGGATGCATGACACGTTACACTATTTTGGCAACGACCCGGTTCATCGGAAGTATCATCAGAATGAGATCACCTTCAGCATCATGTATACCTTTACGGAAAACTTTATGCTTCCCTTATCGCACGATGAGGTAGTGCATGGAAAGGGTTCGCTCGCTGGAAGGATGCCGGGAGATGAATGGAAAAAATTTGCAAACCTGAGATTAATGTTTAGCTATATGTTTACACACCCAGGCACTAAACTTTTGTTTATGGGTGGAGAGTTTGGACAAACGGCGGAGTGGAACCATGAAAAAAGTCTGGATTGGCACCTTCTTGATTACGGTGTTCATCAGGGGGTGCAGAAATTAGTGCGCGACTTGAATAACTTTTATAAAAATGAACCTGGACTTTATCAATATCAATTCGAGACCAAGGGATTTGAATGGATTGATTATTCAGATCATGAAAATAGCGTGATAGCCTATCAACGGAAAGCCGATAAAAAAGAAGAACTACTTATTGTCATATGTAATTTAACCCCAGAAGTAAGACGCCATTACCGGGTTGGTGTTCCTTACCGGGGCAAATGGAAAGAAGTTTTTAATTCGGATGATTTGAAGTATTCCGGAAGCGGAGTATTGAATGAGGGATCTTTGATGACTTCTCCCGTAAAAAATCATGGGAGAGATTATTCGATTTCGTTAACTTTGCCCCCGCTGGGAATTTCCATACTGAAGTTGGAGAAGGAAGTGAATGAGTTTGAGTTGGACGACATAGGAACCTGACGGCAAAATTTTATTATTTAATTCTGAACCTGTTTGAAAAAACATATTTGTATACATGGGCACTTTTATCAGCCCCCAAGGGAAAACGCATGGCTTGAAGTAATCGAAGTTCAGGATTCCGCACACCCTTATCATGACTGGAACGAGCGAATTACCGCAGAGTGTTACGCGCCAAATACTGCTTCGCGTATCCTGAACGGAAAGTCCGTCATTAAAAACATTATCAATAATTATTCGAAGATCAGCTTTAACTACGGCCCCACGCTGCTCTCCTGGATGCAGGTCAATGATCCTGGAACCTATGACGCAATCCTCGAAGCAGACCGTGAAAGTGCAAAACATTTTGATGGCCATGGTTCTGCTATTGCGCAGGTTTATAATCATATGATCATGCCCCTGGCAAACGATAGAGACAAGGAGACGCAAATTATATGGGGCATTCGTGATTTTGAATTTCGTTTTCACCGAAAACCAGAAGGAATGTGGTTAGCGGAAACTGCTGTTGACACCAGTTCCCTTGAACTTTTGGCAAAGCACGAAATCAAGTTCACCATCCTGGCACCAAGACAAGCCAGGGCTGTCCGGAATGTTGGCGAAAGTGAATGGAAAGATGTTAATACAGAAACGATTGATACGCGGAAACCCTACAACTGCATTTTACCATCGGGAAAAAGTATCGTCTTATTTTTTTATGACGGGGAAATTGCACAAGGGGTGGCATTTAACGGACTATTGAGTGATGGTAAGAAATTTGCGGATCGTTTGTTGGATTCTTTTGACGCTGAATCCGAAGACGCTCAACTCGTGCATCTGGCGACAGACGGCGAGACCTATGGACACCACCACAAACATGGTGACATGGCGCTGGCCTATTGCCTGGATTATATTGGTCGCCGTGAGAATTCAAAATTGACAAACTATGCAGAGTTTCTTTCGAAATATCCTCCAACTTCCGAAGCACAAATTCATGAGAGTAGTTCGTGGAGTTGCGTGCATGGTGTAGAACGATGGCGGAGTAACTGCGGATGCAATTCTGGTAAACCCAACTGGCACCAACAATGGAGAAAACCACTACGCGAATCGCTGGATTGGCTGCGCGACGAATTAGCAAAAATTTTTGAATCTGAGGCATCAAAAATCATTAAAGATCCCTGGAAGGCCCGGGAGGACTACATTAATGTGATCCTGGATCGGAATGACGATACAATCCACAAGTTTTTAAAAAGACATTGCCTGAAGGATGTAGAGCATAATCGCGTATTCCGCTTAATGGAAGTGCAACGCAATGCGATGCTCATGTATACAAGTTGTGGATGGTTTTTTGATGAAATATCGGGTATCGAAACTGTACAGATCTTGCAGTATGCCTGTCGCGCCATACAGTTGGTGAGTCAGACGAGTGATGTTAATCTGGAAGAAGAATTTTTAGCAAGACTGCAAAAGGCACCCAGTAATATAACATCGCTGGAAAATGGTGCTGAGGTGTACCGCAAATTCGTTATTCCCTCGAAGACAAATTTACAACGTGTTGGAATGCACTATGCAGTGGCATCTATATTTGAGGAGGATCCTGAGTCATTTCCCGTATTTAACTATACGACCCAAACGATGTTTTTATCCGAAAGGAAGCCGGTGAGCAGAAGTTAGTGCTGGGGGTAACAAAAGTCAGATCGAATGTAACACGATCTGAGAAAAAGTTTGCCTTTGCTGTAATCTATATGGGCCAGCATAATATCATTGGAAATATCTCGCTTGATATGGAAGAGGATAAGTTTGCTACTATGCAATCCCTGATGGTAAAGGCTTTTGAAGAGGCAAGGCTGGGGGATATAATCGGATTGATGCAGAAATACTTTGGCCCTGAGAAGTATACTATATGGCAGCTCTTTCAGGATGAGAAGCGAAAAGTATTTAACCTCATTACATACCAAAGTATGCGCGATCTGGAAAATTCATTGCGCAGAATTTATAATCGCGATTATCCATTGGTCATGGCACTGGCGAATAATGACACACCCATTCCGACGGCCTATCGTACAACTTTTGAGTATATTCTTAATGCCGACCTTATACGATGTTTTGAATCCGAGAGAATTAACGTTATTCAAGTAGAGCGTATCATGAATGAGCTTGTGAAATGGAGACTCGATATTGAGGATATGGGAAAGGCTGAACGATTGGCGGGTGAAAGTATTTTCAAAGAATTAAAACGCATTAGCGCAGAGGGGGACAATCACAAACGCATTGAAAGGTTAAATCGTTTATTTCCCCTCCTGGTGAAATTTAACCTTATGCCTAACCTTTACAAAAGTCAAAATCTTTATTTCGAAATATCGATGAGAAATCGCAATCATGAGGGGCATTCAGCGGAATGGATCAAGCACTTTACATTGTTGGGAGATAATTTAGGTGTCAAAGTAGAATAACCTTGACTTAGAGTACGGTTATGCTTATTTTTTATCTGTGAATGATCCAACATCCAGTTCATTGTTTAGGAAGAAGGTAGGAATTATAGCCATCGTAATCATTCTTCTTCATGTTCTAGTGAGTCTTTTTGTGGCGTTGGCACCCAAACAACTTGTTAATTCAAATCCATTAAGCTTGTGGTATAAGCGATTAATTCTGCTTGGCCCTTTCTTCCAGGAATCCAGAATTAAGTCATCTCCCCATCTGTCTTTGTCCTATAAAGAGAATGGTTCATGGTCGCGCGTAAGAGATTATGGAATGGAAAATTTCATGTTCTATATTGAACGTCCCTGGCGTTATGATAAACTCCACTTCAATGATTTTGAGCGTTATATTTCACATCAGGTCGCTAGCCAAAGGAATTCGAAACAGTTTGGTGAAATAAGGAAATCAAGGGCATTCCGTGAGTTAAATCAATTTTTGTTGCAGGAATTCATTCAAAGGCCGGTTGATTCTGTATCCTTAGTGTATGGGTTCAATTTGTATCTGCCGGAAGTGAAAACGTTTCAGTTCGATACAATTTTTAAGTATACCTATAATCCCAAGGACATTGCTCCATCTAAAAGATAATATTGAAAAGTTGGGCAGTTACTTTACAGATGGTTTTTGGGAGCCCAGGGCGACGCGTATCTTTTTCAAGGCCCTGGTTTTTTATACGTTGGTCAAAATGATTTTAATCTGGCCCATAAGCCGAATGGTTATGGCGCATCATAATATTTTATTGCCGAAATCCCTTCCGGGCAAAGTATTACTGGCACCTTCTTTTTTAGCGAATCAACATATCGATATTTTTTTTGGAATAGCTATTTGCTTTTTATTGGTAACGTTTTTTATCAGGTCTAATTATATTGTAAACATGCTTTTCTTTTGGCTGACTTTTAATCTCTACGTTATTAATTTATCCGTTTCCAATGGATCAGATGTTGTGCTGTTCATGTTGAGCTTGTGGTGTATCCCGTTGGTCCAGTCACCACACTTCAAATCAGAACGTTGGGATGTCATTCAAAAAGTAATTCATAATCTTGCTCTTCTTTTCTGTCAATTACAAGTTGTTTATATATACTTTGTTTCAGGCATGGATAAGGTTTTAAGTGACACCTGGCGCTCGGGTGAAGCCTTTGCTTATATAAGGCATCTTGAAGTGTTATACAACCCCTTGCTACCGGACTTTTTTGAGAGCGGATTTTGGAATATTACATTCTCCTGGAGTACAATTTTGTTCGAACTCCTGTTCGTAATTTTAGTGTGGAATAATAAGATGAGGCTGCCGATGCTAGCGATTGGAGTAATTTTTAATCTCTTTATATGGATTGTTCTCAGTCTTCCGGATTTTGCACTCATTATGATCGTATCCTTCCTGATCTTTTTGAAAGATTCGGATTATGATCGAACCAAATTATGGTTCAGGCGATTACTTCCTTAAGCGTAGTGTTATCAAGATAGTTCCACACCAAACTGCTGGCACCAATAATAGGGGCCGCCTGGTTTTGCAATCCTGATGGAAGTACTTTAACCTTTCCCCGGAACAAAGGCATAAGATTCGCCTCCATGTGTTTAATGGTGGGCTTAAAGATTAGATCGCCTGCCATTGAAAGTCCACCAAACAGGAAAATAGCCTCCGGATCCGTGTGGACGACTGTTTCTGCCAGCTTCATTCCTAAAATTCTTCCGGTGTATTCATAAGCGGTCAGGGCAACTAGATCTCCACGCACGGCAGATTCGGTGATCATTTTTGTTGTCAGGTTATCAAAACTAATCCCGCGAAGTTCACTTGGCTCTAAATGGTCGGCAAGAAGTTTATACACGGTGCGCTTAATTCCGGTAGCAGATACGTAGGTCTCGAGGCAACCACGTTTACCACAATTGCAAAAACGCCCTGCAGGGTTCACGGAAGTATGGCCTACTTCACCGGCAATGCCATGCTTGCCGTTAAGAAGCTGCCCGTTGGCAACAAAACCACTACCCAGCCCGGTACCCAATGTAATGACCACAAAATCTTTCATCCCCTTGGCTGCGCCATACACCATCTCACCAACGGCGGCAGCGTTTGCGTCGTTTGTAACGATAGCCGGCAAATCAAATTCCTCTTTAAACATATCGGCTAATGGAATGATACCTTTCCACTTCAGGTTGGTAGCGCGCTCGATCGTTCCTTTATAATAGTTACCATTTGCGGCACCGACGCCGACACCCATAATTTTATGTTCTCCGGGAATATTTTTGATCTCCTTACGCAGCGCATCAGCAAGCGCGTGGAAATAATCTTTAAATTCTTCGTATTGAGTTGTTGAAATACTACCGTGAGAAACTACACTTCCCGCACGGTCTACAATACCATATTTCGTGTTGGTTCCTCCAATGTCGATGCCGATGGTGAGCGCTCTCATAGTAATACCAAATTTAATATTATCGTGATGGGATAGTTATACGGAAAGAATTTTAGCGATGCGAAGCGCTTCACCATCAATTTCGTGGTGCCCGGACATGACATCGTTGAAGCTGGTGAATACAATTTTTTTGTCTCTAATTCCGACCATGGAATCCTTCTCACCTTTTAATAACCCTTCTACTGCACCGACGCCCATCTGGGACGCAAGAACCCGGTCGAAATAGGTGGGAGCCCCGCCTCGCTGAAGGTGTCCGAGTACAGTAACTTTTATATCGAAGTAATCTGATCTTTCGGCTACTTGCTTTGCCAAGGAATGTGCATCTCCAATTTTAGATCCTTCCGCCACGACCACTAAGTTTGACTTTTTGTTTGTTTTTCCGCCTTCTTCCAATAGCGTATAAAAGTCATCGAATGAAATATTTTCTTCCGGTATAATCACTGCTGCTGCACCCCCGGCGATCCCGCTATTGATAGCAATGTAACCGGAGTGCCTTCCCATGACCTCAATAAAAAAAAGACGATTATGCGAAAGGGCGGTGTCGCGAATTCTGTCAATTGCTTCTACCGCGGTGTTAGTAGCCGTATCGAAGCCTATTGTATAGTCTGTCCCGGCCAGGTCGTTGTCTATCGTTCCTGGAATACAAATGGAGGGTATCCCATACTCCTCAAAAAATTTGTGAAGGCCCGTAAAGGTTCCGTCACCTCCAATGGCAATGATGGCATCGATTCCCTGCTTCTTAATGTGATCAAAGGCTTTTTTTCTGCCTTCCGGTGTTCTGAACTCTTTACTGCGGGCAGATTTTAGTATAGTGCCACCGCGCTGAATGATATTACCCACTGACCGGGCATCAAGTTTTATAATATCGCCTTCAATCATGCCTTCATACCCACGCATAATGCCGACACAATTTTTCTTATAAAAAGTACACGCACGGACTACGGCACGGATGGCTGCATTCATCCCCGGAGCATCGCCACCTGATGTTAACACTCCAATCTTCGAAATTTTATTCTCCATTTATATCTAAAATCCAACAAAAGTAATGGACGGACTTTACTTTACAATCAATAATTTAATCAATTGGACTTCAAACGTTTGAAATAGTTAATTAGGCCGTTCGTGGATGAATCATGTGAACTGATTTCATTTTCTGTCGTTAATTCCGGAAGAATTTTCTTAGCAAGTACCTTGCCTAATTCAACACCCCATTGATCGAAACTGAAGATGTTCCAGATCACGCCTTGGACAAATATCTTGTGTTCATACATGGCGATCAGACTCCCTAATGTACGCGGAGTAAGTTGTTTGAACACGATACTATTCGTTGGCCTGTTGCCTTCAAATACCCGAAAGGGCGTGTGAAATGCAATTGCTTCCTTACCCATTCCCGCTGCTGCCAATTCTTGTCCTACTTCTTCCTTCGTTTTTCCTTTCATAAGCGCTTCTGTTTGGGCAAAGAAATTTGAAAGCAACTTATTATGGTGATCACCAATTGGATTTTGACTGATTGCGGGAGCAATAAAATCACAGGGGATAATTTTAGTTCCCTGGTGGATGAGTTGATAGAAAGCATGTTGTCCATTCGTGCCCGGTTCACCCCAGAGGATTGGTCCTGTCTGGTAGGTTACGGGCTTACCATTGCGATCAATTGACTTTCCGTTGCTCTCCATATTACCTTGTTGAAAGTAAGCTGCAAATCGATGCAGGTACTGGTCATAAGGAAGAATTGCTTCGGATGCTGCTCCAAAAAAATTGTTATACCAAACACCCAGGAGCGCAAGAATGACCGGAATATTTTTTTCGAAAGGCTCATCTCTGAAATGGTTGTCCATCGCATGCGCTCCATCCAGAAGTTTTTCAAAATTTTCGAATCCAATCGTACAGGCAATGGATAATCCAATAGATGACCATAACGAGTAACGGCCGCCAACCCAATCCCAAAAAATAAACATATTTTCAGCGGCGATCCCGAATTTAATGACCTCCTCCTTGTTAGTGGAGACAGCGACAAAGTGCTTCGCTACTTCACCTTTTCCACCGGTCTTTTCAAGTAACCATGCACGAGCCGTTTCGGCATTTGTCATCGTCTCCTGGGTTGTAAATGTTTTTGAGGCAATAATAAACAGCGTAGTTTCCGGGTTGAGCGGCTTAAGTGTTTCTATGATATGTGTTCCATCGATGTTAGAGACAAAGTGAGGTTTAATATTTTTCCAGTAGGGGCGGAGTGCCTCCGTTACCATATAGGGACCAAGATCTGAACCCCCAATACCGATGTTCACAATATCAGTTATTGATTTTCCGGTGTATCCTTTCCAGCTACCATCATTTATGTTTGTTGAAAATAGTTTCATTTGTTCCAGCACCCTGTTCACTTCCGGCATTACATCTTCACCATCAACAAGCACAGGTGTATTGGCGCGATTCCGTAACGCTATATGAAGTACTGACCGGTTTTCAGTCTGATTAATTCTTGCTCCCTGAAACATCGCGGATATGGCTTCCGTCAACTCCACCTCATGGGCCAGCTCGATCAAATCCTTAATCGTTTCTTCAATAATCAGGTTTTTTGAGTAGTCCACCAGTATATCTTCGAATTTGGCTTGCAGTTTTGAAAAGCGTTGAGGATCATCTGCAAACAATTCGCGCATATGCGTGGCCTGCATAGTGAGGAATTGGATCTCCAGTTTTTGCCAGGATTCAGTCGTTGTTGGGTTATTGTGGGGAAGCATAATGGGGATTTTCTTTTCTACACGAAGATAAAGGAAAGCACCTATCACATCCTTGTGAAATGAATAATTATAAGTTATAGGTTATAAGAAAATAAGTTTATCAGGATGGTGTATTAGGTCTGGGTAACGTATCTGAAATTCAAAACGAATAGTCTTTACTTCTTAAACTTATTGACGAGCAACGCAAGTTTCTCTTCCATGCTTAATTCTTTCTCCTTGGTCTTTTCCCCTGCTTTAGGTTTCGCCCTTTTTTCCCTAGATGGCGCGGTTGTCTTGGGTGTGGCTTCTGGTTGCGTAAATGGATCACTCTTCATGGATAAACCAATGCGTTTACGCTGAGCATCCACTTCTACTACCGTAACCATAACTTTCTGTTGAACTGTTACAACTTCCTGGGGATCTTTCACAAACTTATCCGCTAAATGACTAATGTGTACCAAGCCATCCTGGTGGACTCCAATATCGATGAATGCACCAAAGTTTGTAACATTGGTCACAATACCCGGGAGACGCATGCCCAGCTTAAGGTCGCTTATCGCATTGACGCCGTCAGTAAAACTGAATATCTCGAATTCCTTTCGTGGATCACGGCCTGGCTTTTCAAGTTCGACCATAATATCCGTCAGGGTAGGAAGGCCTACTTTACTCGTTACATATTTTTTAAGATCAAGTTGCTTTCTTAGTTCTCCACTGGTCATCAGGTCCTTTACAACGCAACCTAAATCATTGGCCATTTGCTGAACTATAGGATAACTCTCGGGGTGTACGGCGCTGGCATCCAAAGGATTTTCCGCTTCCTGAATTCGTAAGAATCCCGCAGCTTGTTCAAATACCTTTTCACCTAGCCTGGAAACGTTCAGGAGTGACTGGCGATCTTTAAAGGGTCCATGTTGATTTCGAAATTCGACAATGTTCTTCGCTAATGCAGGACTCAGTCCTGAAACATAGGAGAGCAGCTCTTTACTTGCCGTGTTTACCTCAACCCCCACAGAGTTCACACAACTCATCACTATATCGTCAAGACCGCTTTTTAGTCTTGATTGATCTACGTCATGCTGATATTGACCAACCCCAATAGATTTTGCATCAATCTTGACTAATTCAGCGAGCGGGTCCATCAATCTTCTGCCGATGGATACTGCGCCACGAACCGTTACATCTTTGTCTGGAAATTCCGCGCGCGCAACATCAGACGCTGAATAGACTGAAGCTCCACTTTCATTCACCATGACGATAATTATCTTGTTGCTTAATCCTATGGATTTAACAAACGATTCGGTCTCACGGCCAGCGGTTCCATTACCAATGGAAATTGCTTCAATGCTATATTTATCGCATAAGGACTTTATAATTGTGGCTGATTTTGCAACGTCGCGTTGAGGTTCATTTGGAAAGATTGTGTCATGGTGTAAAAGTTTGCCCTGACGGTCAAGGCAGACTAATTTACAACCTGTTCTGAATCCAGGATCAAGAGCCAATACATTCTTTTGTCCCAGTGGAGCCGCTAACAAGAGTTCCTTAAGGTTGTCGGCAAATACCCTAATGGCATCTTCATCTGCTTTCATTTTCGACTCCATCCGGATTTCTGTTTCCATCGACGGTTTGAGCAGTCTTTTATAACAATCCTTAATGGCTAACTTAACCTCATGAGCAGCAGCGTTTTCATTTTTGATGAATTGTCGTTCCATTGAACGAATGGCCATTTCTTCGGAAGGAAAAATATCCAACGATAGAATCCCTTCCTTTTCGCCCCGGCGCATGGCAAGCAATCGATGCGATGGTGTCTTGCCTATTGGCTCCATCCATTCGAAGTAGTCTTTATACTTCTGGCCTTCCGTTTCTTTGCCTTTTAAAACCTTGGTTTCAATGATGCCTTCGCTCCAAAATAGTTCGCGTACATTTCTTCTGATCACTTGGTTTTCGCTGACCCATTCCGCAATGATATCGCGTGCACCCGCTAAGGCTTCCTGCAAATCATTCACTCCTTTTTCTGTATCAATAAATGACGCAGCGAAATCCTCCAGCTCAAATTTTTCCTGATCAACTATCTTTTGAGCCAATGGTTCCAGGCCTTTCTCTTTGGCAATGCTGGCACGTGTTTTACGTTTGGGTTTGAAAGGAAGATATATATCCTCCAATTGCGCTAATGTTTCAGCTGACACAATGGCCTGTAGAAGTTCAAGCGAAAGTTTCCCTTGTTTTTCAATCGAACTAATAACGGCCTCTCTGCGAGAATCAAGTTCCTGGAGCTGTTCTATTCGGTCACGGACGTTAGTAATCATCACTTCATCCATGCTTCCAGTCATTTCCTTCCGGTAACGGGATATGAACGGTACAGTTGATCCTTCCTGTAAAAGGGTAGTGACTGCTTTTACATTTTTCACTTGCAAGGACAACTCCTTAGCAATTTGTTCTACCCATCGTGTGATACTCTCTTGCTCCATAATTTCAAACAGGTGGCAAAAATAGAATAAGGATTACAACCTGCAATAACGTATTTTTAGAAAGAAGCTGAAATAATATGAGTACAAACCGAGTTGCCCTTATTGCACATGATAATAAGAAAAAAGAACTAATCGAATGGACCAAGTTTAACCTGGAAAGCATGCTAAAATGCGAAATATATGCGACAGGAACAACCGGGAGAATGTTAGAAAAGGAAATTGGTTTAAAAGTAAATCGCCTTCACAGCGGACCGCTTGGCGGTGACCAGCAAATCGGTGCCCTCATAGCGGAAGGAAAAATTGATGTGTTAATCTTCTTTTGGGACCCGCTGGAACCACTGCCTCATGATCAGGACATTAAGGCACTGCTGCGGCTCGCAGTGGTTTGGAATATTCCGGTTGCTTGTAACAGATCTACAGCCGATTATTTGTTCTCTTCTCCTTTACTTTTTAGCGATTACGCGAGGAGAACACCTGATTTTACTACCTATCAAAATAGAAAAGTAGAATAATTGAAGGATTATGTTTTGTGAAAATTGGCCACAACTTTGTAAGTTTGCGCTCCCTAAATTATAGGGATTTACTATGGCGCGGTAGCTCAGGCGGTTAGAGCGTTGGATTCATAACCCAAAGGTCGGGGGTTCAACTCTCCCCCGCGCTACATAAAAGAAATTAAAATAGTGTGGAGCGATGGATTCATATCCGCCGCGGCGGGACGGAGGTTCAACTCTCCCCCGCGCTACATAAAGAAATTAAAATGGTGGAGAGCGTTGGATTCATATCCGCCTTAGGCGCGACGGGGGTTCAACTCTCCCCCGCGCTACATAAAAGAAATTAAAATAGTGTGGAGCGATGGATTCATATCCGCCGCGGCGGGACGGAGGTTCAACTCTCCCCCGCGCTACATAAA
>Ga0184629_10000208_pt1 | contig 26148 bp, 14 predicted proteins | sample PLM4_32_b1_FD_133158 | JGI IMG/M metagenome (GOLD analysis project Ga0184629, IMG submission 133158) | Groundwater sediment microbial communities from an aquifer in East River, Colorado, USA - PLM4_32_b1 | ecosystem: Environmental > Terrestrial > Soil > Riparian zone | place: USA: East River...
GCCGCTTGCCGAACTGATGCGGTCAGCGAATTCCCCCAATGTCTTAAAGTAAACGGTTTTAAAGTTTTTCTTCTGCTTTACCGCCTGTTTGATGTTGTCGACAAAGCCGTCAAAACCTACAAAAACCCTCTTGCCCATACGAGTCTTACTTAGTATTTCGAGTCGCTGCTGTAGATCAGCAAGTAAAGGGATTGATGTAGTCGTCATACATAATGATTTTTTGTTGACTGATCAATAGCCTAAATATAAAGCGGCACTATGCACAGCCTAATGATGAACGTTGGCGATCGGACTGATTTATGTCATACTAAATGCAGCCTTGTTAAAACATGGATAGTTTGACTCAATCTGTTCGGAAAAATCTAAGGAGTCAGATAAGAAACACACAAAATTCTTAACGCCGTGATAGCTACATTGAGATTCTCAGCGTATTCCTTCTTTCATTCACCGCGTTGATCACGTTACAACCTTCCAACTTGAGAAGTTTCGTAGTATGCTCGCTAATCGCCGGAGTATCCTCCAGATCAATGCTTTTTTGATTAAACTAAGATTGAGGAAATTCAATATAGAAGCTAGTTCCTTCGCCAGGCTTGCTGATAAATCGTATGCTTCCATCCATTAATTCCACATATCGCTTCACGATGGTAAGCCCCAGCCCGGTTCCCTGAACATTTCCTGTATTTTTTGCACGGAAGAATTTATGGAACAGATGCTTCTGCTCCTCCTTTGGAATTCCAATTCCATGGTCTTGCACTATAATCGTTATACTTCCATCCAGGTTCTCGGCGTGGAGGTTTATCTCTGTCCCCTCAGGAGAATACTTCATTGAATTGGAGATCAGATTCACCAGTATATACCTGAATTTTTTCTGGTCCAATGAAACTAGCTGTCCTCCCTTGTATTCAAAATTAATACGTTGACCTTTCTTTTGCAGAAAGAACACATCGTCAACCACTTCTCGCATGAATTCAGCAATGTCAAATACTTCCCGCTCTATTTCTACATTACCTGCTTCTAATTTATCGAGGGACAAGAAGTCGTTAAGGATTGTCGTGAGGTTGCTTACAGCGGATTTAATCCGGAGAATATGTTTAGATACCTTTTCACTTGTTCCAATGTCTTGATACCTCTCAATTAATGCAGCACTTGAAAGCACAACACTCAATGGGGTCCGGAATTCATGCGAAGCCATCGACACAAATCTTGATTTCAATTCACCCATCTCTATTTCGCGATCAAGAGCATCATGCAATTCAAGGGTCCGTTGTTGCACTAAACGCTCAAGCTCTTCTTTCATCATGCGCTGATCCTGGATATCAGAACACGACCCGATAAAACCAGTAAAAGTCTTATCAGAGGAATGCGTTGGTTTGCCCACAACCTGCAACCAGCGGTATTGCCCATCATATCGCCTCAACCGGAATTCCGTAATAAAAGGTTTCCTGGAATCATAGGCAACATTGTAGGTAAGTAAGCAGCTTTCAAAATCTTCCGGATGAACACCTACTGTCCAACTATTCCCCAATTCCTGCTCTATCGTTCTGCCCGTGAACTCAAGCCAGGTATTGTTGAAATAGGTAAACCCCCTATCGATGCCTGACACCCATATCATTACCGGTGAGTTATCCGCCATGTTCCTGAACCAGGCTTCTCTCTCTGCTACTATTTTTTTTGCCTTTACCCGGTCTGCGATATCAGTAATAAATGCTACGGCCAGCTTTTCGCCATCGAGTTCGTAATGGCCCAGGCTGATCTCAACGGGAAAAACTTCGCCATTCTTTTTGGATCCATATAATTCTATTCCAAGGCCCATTGGCCTGGCTTTAGGCCTGGCAAAATAACCCTCCCGGTGGTGTGTATGTTTATGACGAAGATCTTCTGGAATCAGATCTTCGATAGGTTTCCCTATTAATTCTGCCGGATCATAACCAAATAGCTTTTCCGCACAGGGGTTAGAAAGCTCAATGTCTCCACGTTCATTGATCACTAGAATACCAATAGTAGCACATTGAAACAACACCTGGAAACCGGCTTCGCTTTCAAGAGAAATTGTTTTTGGATCAATCATAACTTATAGAATATCAACACAATCAATGATGTTGGCCGATGGGCGGACCAGGAAAGAAGAAGTAACGAATATAATTGAATAAAACGCGTTTCACAATAACATACTTCCGTTATAAGAGAATACGAATATATAGCAAATGAAGGGCACCGTCCAGGCTATTGTGTAAACTGTGTTTTTATATGTAAGGAAGAAGATGAATAATGGGGATGGCATGCGCATATTCTGGCAAAACCTAGTCTTATGTGCACGCAATTCTTGGACAGCCCATTCATTTTCCCTAGTATTTGTCATATTCACTATCGTAAAATTGCTCCTGTCGTAGAGAAAACGGCAAAAGAATTTGGTTTCATGTATAATTTGAAACCGAGTTTTGTCAATGCCTTAACATCACACATAAGGAGATTGAAAGAGTTGGGTACACAACAGCAAAGCAGGTTAGGCCATGAAGCCCCATAAATACTTTAATTTACTTGAAGTGTTTTGGAATCAATAGATACCAAAGTGCAAAGAGCTTCACCATAAGCATCCATTTTTACCTTTTCACTACTCAACCTCTAACTACAATACTCGGATACGAGTTCTTTTATCTTGTTCCTTTCCCTACTGGATTCCCGCCTTAAACATCCAAGTTTCGGACTGTTATTCTCCTTCATTATGGGCATGAGTAATTGTTTATCATGCCATAGACCAATAGCAGCTTGTATTTTATCATAAAAGGGATCCAAATCCTTTTTTGTTTTTTTTGTAAGCGCGGATAGATAGATGATCACTTTGGCAACCTTCCTGGCTTTATGTAATGTGCCACGGTTCCATTTTGACTGCAGGTGCAGGTTAAATTCTTCCTTTTGCTTTTTTATAAACTTCTCAATATCCTTCTGGCGGATCTTATGAATATTTTTTTCAATCTTTTTCTCGTGTGCTTCGATGATGTTGATGAAAGATGGAATACTTTCCTGAAATTCCTTGGACAATGAGGCCTCGTGGATTGATTGCGGAATCATGGAATCCGGTATTCCCCCAATTTCATAACGCAGCAACAATCCGTAAATCAATTCAGGTTCCCTGATTTTTCCGGCTTTCCGGAAAATATTGCGAAGTGGAACATAGTTCTTATGCGCATTGAATCGCTTTACTCCAGTGTTTATCAATGTAAGGATTGCTTTTATTTTTTTTATCTCTACGCGTATTTTGTGCAGCGTTTCTGTATCCGGAGATTTGCCATACCTTCGAAGATGACGTTTTAGTAATTGAAATTGGACCGTCGCATAGTTTTTCAATTCCATATTCTTGAACATTATTGATCCCCTTCATCCCTCAAATCAGCGAGTTTCCTCTTTAATGATTCAATAGTTATCTCAATCAAGTTGGCCATACCCCGTTGTAATGATTAACCATTCTGCGCAGGTTAGAATATTGGGGCAATTCATTTCTTGTGTTGGCATTTTGATCTTCAGGTTATTTTATATTTCCTTTTTTTTTCCAGGTTTATGATCCACGCATGGAACAACAAAATTTACGATCAACAATGTGTACCCGTATGAGGAACTATTTCTCTGCAAGATGTTTTACTGTTCGAAGCATCTTTTGCTCCATGATGAAATGCGGCACCTCAAAGGTCAGGTAACGCAAAAAGCGATCGCCCCTGGGCATGCCGGGGCTGTTGGATGAACGGGCAATAAGCCAGGTCAATTTCCGATCCTCCGGATACAAGTAAATAGCCCATAAACCTTTTGCTTTTTGTCCCTGGACTATTCGCGCATAGTCCTCCCCTCCAACCATAACAAAAGACTCATATGGGTTTATCTGCGCTACTATTTGATAACCCGCTCCATTGTATCGTTCCTCATCGGCAAGCCATATGGTGTCTCCCGCAAGTCGTGGTTGCTGAAGTTCAGGTCTCCATGCATAAACATTGTGCATATCAGCACGAAATAAATTCTCCAGGAAGGTATAACTGTAAAAGCCTCCCCGCTCCTGGCCAAGCTGCATAATCCAAGGCCATAACACGTCGGGTGAAGCATCGATCAGAACGGCCCTCGAGTGGTGGCCTCCATCCGTGAAATGATCACCTGATAAAGTTAGTTCCTGAATTTTTTGCGGTGCCCCCCAATCCAGGAACCAAGGCCTGATCAGGAAATGATGTGTCATTAAGATCCATACCAGCCATCCAAAAAAACGCAAAGATCGGCCCCAATATCTATTTCTGGAGAGATTATCGCCGGCCGAAGGGGTAAAAAACCCAAACGCTTTGTATAAAGGACAAAAGCGAAGCGCAACCGTAATCACAAGAATTCCCGAAAGTACCAATAGCCCCATGGCTATAGGCCCGGAAATAACGTCTGTAAAATATAATATTAAGACACTCACCGCCAGTAAAAGCCTGATGATTATGTCAGCATTGCCAAGATTATTTTTCACAAGCTTGGATTTTGATCTCTAAACTATTATGCCCCTGAGATCACAAGAATACTAGTCTCTGATCAATGTGATGGTGATAATAATCATCCGCTATACTGAAGCTTGTCATAAAAACCACGGTACCGATAATAGACCTTTCAAGTCTAAATGAATAACCCTGGTTGAACCTTCTTAATTGAAGAATGAAAAAGCCCTTTAGATTAGTTTATTATACAGCCACAATCATAAGCTTAGGTTGGTGCATCCTGACCGTGATGGTTGAAATTAACGGCCCGGAGAAAAGCTGGGACTTCGGCGATAAGGACGCCCGGGAAAGTGTATTGATTGTATATGATCCTGACCCATTCTATAATCTTGATGAACAAGTGTGCCTAGCTTTCGCAACTGTATTGGCTAAACAAGGTATGCGTGTAAAAGTAGCTTCCGTATCAGCCGCTAAAGATCTCGAATTCTCAGGATTCAATGTTTATGTATTCTGCGCCAACACGTATAACTGGGCGCCGGATTGGGCATTAACCCGATATATCAAGGAACAAAAGTCCTTGAACAAAAAACCGGTTATAGCGGTAACACTCGGCTCGGGCTCAACGAGGATTTCGCAAAAAAAACTTGAACAATTGATCATCCGAACGGAGGGAAGAATAATCGATTCCCGCTCCTTCTGGCTTATGCGACCAAATGATGAAGCCCAAACAAAGGAATCAAATGTACAAATTGCGCTTTCTAGGGTCCGAAACTGGGCAGAATTACTGGCCCCGAAGATCATGCAGGCAAACTAATATGACAATTATCAGCTGAAGAGTTGATGTGCATCATCCTTTTCCCAAAGGACATGATTCATCTTTGAATATGATCATTAATCCTGATCAGTAAGACCTGTGCAACCTCCATTTAAAGGCAGCTACAATTTCTTCCTCGAAACCGGCGATATTGCTCGTTTCACGGGACGTTTCTTTAAAGAAGGTACAAAGCACAACCAGGAATTTGAAGAATTTCTCAGACAATGTTACTGGGTGGGTTATAAATCACTGTCCCTTGTTGCTATTACCGCTTTTATTATGGGACTTGTTCTCACTATTCAATCGCGTCCCACATTGGTTGAATTTGGCGCTGTATCATTGTTACCGTCGATGGTAGCCGTGTCGCTTGTACGTGAAATTTCACCTGTCATCACCGCCCTTATTTGTGCCGGTAAAATAGGATCAGGAATGGGTGCGGAACTTGGGTCGATGAGAGTGACCGAACAAATTGATGCTATGGAAGTATCAGGTACAAATCCATTTAAATACCTGGTCGTGACCCGTGTGTTGGCTACTACGCTAATGTTGCCGATTCTGTCAAGCTTATCCAATGCGATTTCATTGTATGGTGCTTATTTAGGTGTGAACATTCGTGGTGTCGTAAGCTGGAACCTGTTTTGGACGCAGGTCTTTGATTCATTGAGTTTTGGCGATGTCGTGCCTTCCCTGACCAAAACTTTTTTCTTTGGCTTCGCCATCGGGCTTATTGGATGTTATAAAGGATACTTTTCAAAGAAAGGCACAGAAGGTGTCGGCAGGTCAGCCAACTCGGCAGTCGTGGTTGCATCGTTGTTGGTTTTTATCATTGACCTGATTGCTGTACAGATAACAGACTTGCTGGGATTAACCTGACCGCTTTATGATGGACGCTATCATTGAAGTTAATAGTATCAATAAGTCTTTTGGAGAAAACCATGTGCTCCGCGATTTTTCTATGCATTTAAATCCTGGCGAAAACCTTGTTATACTGGGAAAATCCGGCTCAGGAAAATCCGTACTGATTAAGTGTATAATCAATTTGATGTCAGCGGACGATGGAACCATTAAAGTTTTTGATGAAGATATCAGCGAGTTAGATCAGGAATCACTGGACAAGATGCGCGCACGTATTGGTTTTCTTTTTCAAAGTAACGCTTTATATGATTCCATGACGGTGCGCGAAAACCTTGAGTTTCCATTAAGAAGACACTGGGAGAAGGAGCAACGGGAAAAAGGTGCTGAAGACGCAGTAATGGAAGCACTGGAAGACGTTGGTCTGTCGCATACAGTCGACATGATGCCTTCGGAACTTTCCGGGGGTATGCGTAAACGAATTGCTCTGGCACGCACGTTGATCCTGAAACCCGACATAATCTTGTATGATGAGCCTACCACCGGACTGGACCCTATTACAGCCCGGGAGATCAGCGAACTTATTGTTCATGTTCAAAATAAATACCGTGCTTCATCGGTCATCATTTCTCATGATATGAACTGTATCCGAATCACCTCTAACCGAGTGCTCATGCTCATTGATGGAAAATGTTATGCAGACAATACTTTTAGGGAGCTTCAAATTTTAACTGACCCTAAAATCCGGGAGTTTTTTGAATAACTTATGAAAACAAAAAAGGTCGATAACGCAAAACTTGGTGTCTTTGTCATGGCGGGTGTACTGTTTATGATTGTAACGCTGTACATGATCGGCAAGAACCGGAACCTGCTCGGGGCAACATTTATGATAAAAGCAGTCGTTAGCAATGTCAATGGATTAGTGCCCGGAAACAACGTAAGGTTCAAAGGCATTGATGTTGGGACTGTAAAAGCTATTACAATTTCAGATGACACATTAATTTATGTTACCCTCACCCTGGATGACAAAATGAAGCCATTTATCAAACAAAATGCACTTGCCTCCATTGGCACGGATGGACTCATGGGTAGCAAATTAATGAATATAAACTCCCAACCTGGTTTGGCTCCACCCGTAGTTGAGGGATCTGTTATCCAGTCCAGAATACCAATCGAAACAGATGAAATGCTTCGTACCCTGAGTACGACCAATAACAATATGGAAAGGATAAGCAATAACCTTCGTGAAATAACAGTGAAATTGAATAACAGTAATAGCCTTTGGAATCTTTTGTCGGATACTGCTATTACGCATGATCTTAAAAGCGCAGTAAGGGATTTCAAACGGACGGGATCGAATACATCGGAACTTACGCGAAATGCAAAAAATATGATTAACCGTTTCGATCATGGCGAAGGACTGGCCGGAACCTTATTCACTGACACCACGCTCTCCTCAAGGCTCGATTATTCATTGATTAAAATTCAAGAAGCGAGTGAGAGGACGTCGGCTATGATTGAAAGCCTGGAATCTGTAATTACTAAATTGAAAGAAGGTGAGGGAACAGCAGGCTTAATACTGGCCGATACCACCTTGCGGAATAAACTGGTTCGGAGTGCTGCAAACGTCGAAGAGGGAACTTCCCGTTTTAATGACAATATGGAGGCTATGCGGGCAAATTTCCTTTTCAAAGGGTATTTCAAGAAACAGGAAAAAGAGCAGAAAAAAAATAAAAAGGCGAATCCGGAATAATAAGTAATTAAGCCAGCAGCGTGAAGATTTAACCTATAGCGATATGAAAATACTCTGCCCAACAGATTTTTCTGAAACTGCAGAAAACGCCATCGGATATGCTGCAAAATTTGCTCACCAGACAGGCGCAGAACTTACGCTTTTTAATGTTCAGTCATTGTTAGAACTGAACACACTAGAGTTCGTTCGTGGAAGTTCCTTGCGCGTTGAGGCCTATAAGGAACTGTTAGAGGAGGAAAGTCTTCGTGTCAGCAAAACATTCAAAATCGCTTGCTATGCTGAAGTTCAACCGTCCTCCGTCTCGCTTACGCAAACAATCGCGGACCATGCAAAGGGTTATGATCTCATCATTATGGGCACGAAAGGAACCGCTAACCTTTTTCAATTTCTTTCCGGGAGCCATGCTTATAAAGCAGCGTCTAAAACGAATGTACCGGCATTAATCATCCCTTCCGGTTGTTTGTACAGTGAAGTAAAAAATGTTGTTTATGCTGTGGATTATCTGCGTGAAAGAAAACTTCCCATCCAGCAACTAATTCCAATTATTAACGCTTTGAAAGCACAAGTTACCGTATTGCAGGTAGTCGAGGAGGCACAAAGTAAGGATATGGAGGATGAACTAATGGAATTACAATCTATTCTACAACAGCGTTGCCGGGAGAAGCTAACGCTCCAGTTTGAAACGATCAGATCTTCAGAAATATCAACCAGCATCGACAAATACATAAGAAAAACCCAGCCTGATGCACTTGCCTTATGTACGGTTGACAGAAATTATCTGGAGAAGCTATTTCATAAAAGTGTGATCCAAAATTTAAGTTCGGTTTCGAAATATCCCTTGTTTGTCTTTCATGTGTAGCCACAGGTTATGAGGGGATGGTAACCGGATGTAATCTTTTGATAAGGCACTGCATTCTCTTCGATGCATATTTGTTCAGAATTTATAGGAAAGAAGAAAATTAATGTTGAATAAGGAGCCTTGGTCACAGATGGCTACTCCAACCGCACACTTTCAATTGAAATACCGTGCTTCACCTGAAGCTCCTGTTCCGGAATTCCTGGACCAATTGAAATTTGGATCGTTTCCACATCGCGCATATCCAATCGTGCATCCAATTTGTCATCAAAAAAATAGGGAAGAAAGGTGGGATATGGCCTCGGTAGAGAAACCAATTTTACTTTTTTAAGATCATTGATCGGCAGTGAATAATCACCAGCCACGGGGTTAACAACGATAATACCACCAAATGCCATTCCCTGCCTGGTCACCAGAGCTACCTGAATGTTACAAGGTTTATCGTTCAGCGCCCTGCCTTTTAAAATGATTTGTTTGAAATCCGGTAATTCATCTACCCGGCCTTTGATCTTTCTGCCGAAATGATATCGAAAAGAATAATCAAAGATCTTCTCTCCATGAATATTTTCAGCGTCTGGCGCAAATAGATTTTCAGGATCTATGGTTAACGCTGCTCTATTAGGTTCTCCATTGGGTATGAGTGTCGATCTCCTCCTCCATTCCCTCGACAATTCTGATGCATCCGTTATCGCATTAAAGAGGTATAAACTATTCGCCTTTGACACGACCGGTATCTCGAATGAATTATCATTGTAAAAGTCCCATTCCATAGGAAGTCCCTCTGCCCCTGACGGATAAGTATGTGTAACATCCTGTTCTTTGACAGAAATATAATAACGCAAAAAACCTTCGTGGACAAGATTCTCCGGAATGGTTGTCAAGTAGGTATATCCTTTTGTTCTCTCCATGGTTAAGACCTCCGGTCTGAAGCCCGTAAACACATATAATCTGACCGACTCCGGTTCCTTTACCGAAACAACAGTCGCTTCAACTTTTATCGACCGGCCGGAAGAAACCTCTCCTATCGGTGAATGCATTACGTAGGTTTTCTTTAACGTTGTTGAAGGAGCCGTAAATTCTTTCAGTGAAATATTTTTCCAGCGTTCAGTGCCTTTCCATGTTGTAGTTATTCCTTTGCGTATCAACAAATACGTTCCGGGACTAACCGTAAGGCTTTTGCCGATGACCTTTGGCTCAAAATTGTTGTTGTCGTTGATGGCATCTATATCAAACTCATCTCCGAGGTCAGGAAGGTTGATCATCATGGGCCACGTTCTCCAGTTGACAACTGCCACTTCTTTCTTGAGACTATTTTTTCCAAACGGATTTTGTACCCACACTGCATCGGGCATCACTTCAAGCCGCCAGACTCCAACGTCAATTTTATCCAGAAAATAAGCTCCGTGACCTTCATAGGAAACCACAGGTGAATTACCATATCCCGTAACCTGTTTTAATTTTTCTGAGGCTGGAGGGTTTGTGGTTGTGTTGTTTGTATAAATAAATTTTTCATCCGTAATCATTTCCGCCAGATCGTTCTCGTAACTAACCTTAAAAACATCAAACGAAGTATTGAATGGATAAGTCCCAAAATCTTTATACAAAGGAATGCGATGAAAAACCTCAGAAGCTATTAGTAAACTTAATGCTTTTTGAGGCGCGTACACCAGGTTCATATAATGCGTATTGTATTCCGTATTGGCATAAGCCATATAAGTAGGGTCATATGCAAAATGTGTCGCTAACTGAATTCCTGCCTTCCGGAAACTTCGTGCTATCGCCGGATAAATGTATGATCGGCCAACGTCTGCTGCGTCAAACTCATAAACAATTTTAGCGGTCTTTCTGAACTTCGGATTGCCGGCAAAGGGTATCGGGTAGTTATCAACGTTGGGTAGAAAATTACCCCGAAGCTCATGCCTTGCTCCTAACCCCGTAGGATACCATTGAAAAGTACCACCCTGTATATTTGCATTAAAGTAAGCCTCATTTAAATGGATGCTGTGACTGACATTGTAGAAAATTGGTTTTTTATATCCGGTGCTACGCATCGCTTTCACCATGCGGTTAATGAAGGTCGTAACCTCCTCTGCTTTTCCCTTGTGATGGGGTTCATTGCTGATCTCAAAAGAAATAATGTCCGGATCGTCTTTATACGCTATGTGGGTATATGGATTGATATGGTTAAGAAACTGAAACAAGTATTTTTCCTGGGCTTTAATAGCATCTTCATTCACAAGACAATTATCTTTTCCATACTTTCGGGAGAAACCGGGTGTCTTTTCATCTTGTTCCGGATAGCCGTTTCCCCAATATGCGATCGGTGTGATTATTATCTTAATTCCTCTCTCCTTTAGCCGTGCCAATAAATAATCAAAAAGGCGAAGATGCTCGTTGTCAATGAGGTTGCCCACAGAATCACTAATCTCCGTATCCCAAACGTGGACCCTGTAGGCATCAAAGCCAAGACGTGCAAAATGATATACATCGTTGTCGATGGCTTTCTCGTGATTGATGTTTAATTGTTTCGCCGCACGGTAAGCATGTGCAAAGGGAACGGTATAGTTGACGCCGAAACCATGTATTTCTTCCTTTGACTTTGTCCAACGCATGACACCAGACGCGTCTACATAAACGTCACCATTGTTGGAAGTTGTTTTCTGGGATAAGCAATCTATCGAGGCAACCGTTAGTAGAAGGAGAATGTAAAACCTGAACATACTATTTAAGACTGAATTTTTCATTTGTATTTGATTTTACAGATAGTTCATTTTTTTTGTAGCTAGCATTCCTTCAATATGTCTCTGTCCTTAGGTAGTGCCTGCCATTCCGCGCCGCAGATCGTTCAGTCCTTTCTATTTCACTCCTAGTGGCGCGGACGCCCTTCATCTGTGCATGAGGGTGCATACATCATCAAATATTTATACTCGTTCGAATGCTTTTATTCATGGAGATAGCCTCAAATTCTATTTATAATCATATTTCATAAATTCAATTCCTTTGTTGGTATTTCCATCAAAATCAAAAAATGCATTGTTCTCCCAGGCCGAACCTTGACCCCACAGATCTTTCATATCGGAGGTTATCCAGGCAGGCTCCCAGTAAATAATTCCTGAACCACCTCCATCCTTCATCGCTTGTGTGATCTCTTTCATTATATCAAACTGGCCCTGCAGTGTATAAGGATAACCCGGAACAGGAGTTTGTGACCCAAAAATATTGGCATAACTGTCATTATTCTGAATAGTCCAGGGATACGCTGTTTCCAAAATCATGATCTCCTTATTATACTTTGTCTTAAAAGCAGCCACACGATCGGATAGATTACCAATGGTGACCGTCGTATGCCAGATCGGGTAATAAGAAAAGCCGATGATGTCAAAATCGGTCACGTTAGCTTGTGATTTGATATTATCAAACCACCAGTCAATATTTTTTGGATCGGCCACATGAAGGAGAATTTTGGTTTTCACCGCAGATGATGCGCTAACCTCCTGGATGGCATCAATAGCCTTGTTCAATATAACACCAAAATTCTGCCATTGACCGTCACATGCATTGCACGGAGGGAATCCTGCTGGTGCATTAGTATATAACATTCCACAGTTTGTCTCATTGCCGACCTGTACAAATTCCGGCAAAAGACCTTTCTTATCTAAGTAGGTTAATGTTTTTAAGGTGTACTGGTAAACGGAATCACCCAGCACACTTATACTTTTGATATCCTTCCATGCCTGGGGGATTTCCTGTTTGCCCGGATCAACCCATGTATCCGAATAATGAAAATCAAGCAGCACTTGCATTCCCTGGTCTTTAGAAAGTATTATAGCCTTTTCAACATCCTTTAAATCATTATACAATTGCAACCCCGCAGAACCATAGACGTCTTTAGTCCACGTCGGATTGTGCCAGAGTCTCAATCTGACCAGGTTTGTTCCATGGTCTTTAAAAATTTTGTAAGGGCTCCTTACTTCATTCTGATCCTTATAGATGCCTCCATGATCAAGTATTTGATTGACGTAAGAAAGATCGGCCCCAAAATAAAATGACGAAGGCGCCTCATCCGGTGGCGGGTCCTCCTGCTGCTGGCAATTGACAAAACAAACTGAGCTTATCGTCAATGCAAAAACTAAAGAAGCTTTCATACCATGGCGCATAGACTTATTGTTTTATCATTTTGTACTTGAACAAAGCTGGAGAAATTACCGGGTCAATAGATACTAGCCAATTGTACTTAATATCAACACAATGAATCTCCACATTTTCTTCTGCATTTTTCTAGTCAAAGTTACCAACGTCAATCAAAGACATTTGGTCATTGTTGCGGGCAAGAAGAATAAACTTTCGACCCGGCTTTCCATTTACTAATACCATATTTCTGACATCACCAACGGCAAAAAAACCACTTTGATCCCATGGAACCGGATCGAAATTTCCCTTTCCATTACCCAGCAACAACAAGCCCAGACTTGAATCGCTACGACCATACTGTGTGCGGTAAGGATAAAAATTACCAGCCAAAAGTATGTCAATCAAACCATCTTGATTAAAGTCTTCGGTCAGTATTCCATTGACACTGGAAATCTGGGTCAGTAGAGGTAAGGGAGATATATTGAAACTTCCCGCTCCTAAATTTTCGAGAACAGCGGATTGAACTGTTTGGACCTTCAGTTTTGGTGAGCTGTCCAATGCTGCCTTGTCAAAAATATCTTCAATAGTAGCATTTGCATAATGTGAATAGGTAGTAAATTTTTTGCGCAAAGAATTTAATTGGATGAGCATTTCATCGCGGGATGCTACCGGGTATTTTTTTCCTTGAGAAGAATAACAAATAACAGGATCGATCCGACCATCATCATTGAAATCAGCATAGTAAAGGGTAAGTGGTTCCTTTTCTGAAACTTTCCATGGAAGATTGCTACCCGCATTACCTAACACATAATCCGTATCACCATCTTCATCAAAATCGAATGAAGCAATTCGGTTCCAGAGACCCCATGTGTTTTCCAGGGATTGGTTCTGTACCTCGACCAAATTACCTTTTTGATTTTCAAACAGTCTGACCGGCATCCAATTACCAACCACCATGAGATCTGGCCAACTGTCTCCATTGAAGTCTGTCCATAGCGCATCGGTAACCATACCTGGCTCACGCAGATCGGGATTTACTTCTTTAGTAGCCACTGTAAATTTGATTTCGTGACTCAGGCTGTTAGTCTCATTTCTCAAAATTGCACCGGGGGTAGTCCGCGGAAAACTTCCAGGAAGCAATCGACCACCCACGAACAAATCCATATCACCGTCTTTGTCATAATCCGCAGCAGCAACACAACTGCCACTGGCATGGTCCGGAATTGTACTACCAACAGGGGCTTTGTTAAATTCTCCTTTACCCTGATTGATATAGAGGCGATCATCCAACATCTCCGATCCCATTGGAAATTCATTACCTCCACTCACTACAAAAAGGTCAAGATCTCCATCTCCATCTGCATCGAAGAAGGTCGCACCGGTATCCTCCTTTGCAGAATCTTCCACCCATGGTCCTTGATCAGCGAGTGCAAAATGTCCTTGCCCATCGCCACGATACAGCTGGCCTGATTGACCTGATGCACCGCCAACATAAAAATCATCAAACCCATCACTGTTCACATCACCTTTTGCCAAAGCCGGGCCGAGTCGTGAAAGCTGATAGGGGATCAGTGGCTCACGATCAAAATCAATGAAATTATTCTCATGATGAATAAATTCTATTTTGCTTTCTTTCGAAACATCCTGAAAAAACCTGGAAGAGAATAAGTTTTTTTTACTGTCGTTACTATCTCCAGGGCTAGCAGAAGAGTAAGGCAGCTCGATCAGTTGGTTGCTGTTCACATTAGCAAACGTACTCTGCTTACCATCGGGCCAAATCACGCGAATTTTTTCAGCCGTTTTATTTTTGCCTAAGCCGAAATGAAGAATGGGATCAACGGAGGATTGATAGCCTCTCGTAAGAAATTGTTCCTGCACTTGAATTGACTTGCCGGTTTCAACAAAAACTTTAGCACCAACACCAAAGGGGTTTCCAACAGGTCCTTTTAACTGAATCTGCAAATAATTATTTGAGTTTGTTTCGCCGCCGTGATTCTGCCAAACGGTAGCCGGCTCATTCGTATTGTTGGTTATCAATTCAAGATCACCATCGTTATCAAGATCGGCGTAAGCAGCACCAAAGGATAGATTGGGTAGATCAACTCCCCACTCTTTTGAGTTATTTGAAAAAGTTAAGTCCCCTTTATTTCGAAATAGATAATCGCTCGTTTTTGTAGAGGGCATTTTGCTCACGAGCTCATACAGTTGCAGCTCCGTGCCTTGCTGCTGCGCTTTCTTTCTTGCGTCCTCCACAGTATACTTCAGAAAATCCATGCTTGTAAAATCACGCAGGTATCCGTTGGTAACAAAAATATCTTTGAAACCATCATTGTCAACATCGGCAAACAAGGGCGCCCAACTCCAATCGGTAGCAGACACTCCTGCCAGCTGACCAATTTCGCAAAAAATAGCAACACCATCTTGCCCAACACCGGCATTCATTTGTAAAGTATTCCGCATTTGCTGATAATGGAATCCGCTATCTACCATGAGTGCGTAACGATTATGATCGTCAGGTCCTTTGAGTAATTTTTGACGGAAGTTATCTTCGGGCCACATATCCACTTCCATTAAATCGGGTCGGCCATCATTATTGAAGTCGGCAATATCGGTACCCATTCCATTTCTGGAAAAATGACCAAAAGATTTTTTTGTGCAATCTTTAAACGTACCGTCTCCATTATTGATGTAAAGAAAGTCCTGTTCTTCGTAGTCGTTGGTGACGTAGATATCTGTCCATCCATCACCATTAACATCGCTGACAGAAACTCCTAAACTAAAATTAATTCCCCCGCCATGAATGCCTGCTTCCTGGCTTACTTCCGTGAAAACATTTTTTGTCTTAACAGAATCTCCAGCAATAGCATCATTCCGGTAAAGCCTATTGCCGAATTGAGGATGCCTCATATTACGCAACTGGTTGGTATTGATAAATGGAGAATAAAAATGATTACCATGATTGATCAGAAACATATCCAGATCTCCGTCATTATCATAATCAAAAAAAGAAGCTTGCGTTGAATACGTGCCCGGAGCATCAAGCCCATACTCTTTCGCACGCTCCGTAAAAGTAGGCTCCCCGCCCTTATCACAATGGTTATTAATAAAGAGTTGATTCGAGAGCGATTGATTTGCCTCCGGGCCTGAATAACAAACGTAAAGATCAAGCCATCCATCTGCATTTACATCGGCTGCGGTAACACCCGTTTTCCAAAGATCCCGGCCCTGCACCCCAGCTTTCTCAGTAATGTCTTTAAATTTCAGATCACCGAGGTTAAGATAAAGACGATTGCTTACGGTATTGCCTGTAAAATATAAATCACACCATCCGTCGTTGTTAAAATCACCTGCTGCAACACCACCTCCGTTGTAAGTATATTCGTAGCTCATAATATTCACTGCGGATGATTCCACAATTTTATTTTCAAAAAGTATTCCTGAGTCTTCCGGAGGTAGCCTTGTGAAAAGCGTATCGTTCTTCGATTGACAACCAGTTAACAAAAGCATCACAGAAAAAAATAACCGGACTGAAGTGAGCGATAGAAATTTTATCATCAGAAATTAATTTCCTTACTCCGAACTAAATCAGTTGACTTTTCCATTTCAACAGGTAACTACGATTTCAAAACCTATCTCCTAAGATGAGCATTATTCCTGCTTATTTTCACGATGCCTAGCGCCAGTTTTATCAATACATAAAGAGGCTCATTATTTCCTTCCGATGGAAAGTAAAAAATCAGGGGAAAATTCCCCTGATTTCTTAAAGTTAAAGATGATACCGCCTCTAATTAAAGGTCACCACCTTAGTGGTCATATTAACCGTAATGGTATGCGATCCGGTAGCGCCTACATATCTAAGGTTGCTATCGCCATCACCGGCATTAACAAAATTGGCATCCACGGTAGTAAAATATGGATAATTGTATGACGTTGGGCCCCAATCTGTTTGGGCAAAAAACCGGAAAGTTTCATTGGCCGTAAAAGTTGCTGTTGCCTCGAATGTGTTGGCTCCCGTAAAGGTCAAGCTAACATATTGGCCTGCAGCCCAGCCCCATCCGTTTAACGCTGCACCGGTCATGTATAAGACCGGGTCCGGAAGGTCTCCTAAGGTTACTGTCTTATTAATCAGGTCAACGGTAACCTTTTGGGAACCCGGGGTACCAATGTAGCGGAGGTTTGAATCTCCATCATTGGCGTTTTCGAAAATGGCATCCACTGAACTGAAATACGGATAGTTGTAGGATGTAGGACCCCAATCTGCCTGACCAAAAAACCGGAACGTTTCATTACTAAACGTGGCTGTAGTTTCAAAAATACCTGGTTTAATGTAGGTCAATTTAACAGGAATACCCGGATTCCAACTCCACCCGTTTAACGCAGCACCTGTCATGTATAAAACAGGTTCTGGCACAGAAAGCGCCACGACCGTTTTAGCCGCAAGATCAACATTAACTTTATACCAGCCGGTGGCTCCCGCAACCTTTAGGTTCGAATCACCATCGTTGGCATTTTCGAAAACCGGATCAACCGTGGTGAAGAAAGGAAAGTTGTACCCTGTCGGGCCCCAATCAAGCTGTGCAAACCAACGGAAGGTCTGACCATTGGTAAAATAAGTAACGGTCTCATATTTCTTGAATTCGCTGCTTTGCCATTCTACGGCATTATCAGGCCAGGGACCCCATCCCTTCAACGCCGCCCCCATTCCATAAATTGGAGGAAAGCTGGTGGCATAGGCGGCAACCTCAATCGTTTTAACATTGGAATAAACGGGGGGTACGTTGTCATTTATGGTTGATACAACCCGAATTTCAATATCAGCAGCATCTTCTGGTGTAAGGCCTAGGCCCAGCAGTATATCATTCAGCTCACCAACATTAACGGCAGCTTCAAGCGAATTTGTAGACGCAACCTCCACGGCATCCGCAAAATTGTTTGAGGCTACATCAATCTGGAGGCTGTAGGTTACTGAGGCTGGAAAGCCAAAATCCGTCGCTGTCCACTCAAAGGTTTCAAGCGTATTATCTTTATCACTTAATGTGAGTATATACGAATCCGACGATGGTGTTTGCAATTCATTCGGCGTAACGTTGCTTTTTAAAGTTGCCTTTGCAGCATCATCTTCACAGGAGGCAAAAACAAAAGCCAGCGTGACGAATGCCAAAAGAGTTTTTAATGTTTTCATATTGATTAATAATTAATCGTTCAATTAATACCCTGTGTTCTGCTCTAAGTTGGGATTAGATCCAATGTCAGCAGCAGGAATTGGAAATATTGCTCTCTTGGCTTCAATAGAAGTTCCATCTTTTGCGCCCCCCTTCCACGGCCACAAATAAGCATCGCCAGTATACTTGCCGAAGCGGATAAGGTCTGGTCGGCGATGTCCTTCCCAATAGAGTTCGCGGCTTCTCTCGTCTAAGATAAAATCTAAAGTAAGTTGGCCACTTGTAATTGCACCGGGAGCCTTACCTGCAGCAACATCACCAGATCGGGTTCTGATAGCGTTTACATAATTGAGCGCTGTTGTTGCATCTCCGCCAGTTCCTCCCCTCAACACAGCTTCTGCATACATCAGGTAAGCATCGGCCAATCGAAACATCGGGTAGTCTGTATCTTGAAAAGAGGGATGACTTCCTGCAGCGCCTGTGGACGTAACATTTTGGAATTTAAAAACACCGTATCCGTGCTTGCTATTATTTACCGCATCAATTTCAAGCTGCTGGCCTTTATCTTCCTTGGCAAATATGGCCCTCGCTTCATTGAGATTGGAGAATTTACTTACGAATACAGAAGTGGTTCTCAAACCAGACCATCCACCGTTACCTGCATTTCCATAAATCATTACATTCAATGCATCGTATGCCTGTGATTTCTGTCCGTCAAAAAGTTGTGAAAAAATTATCTCCGGACTGGTGTGGTTATCGGCCAGGAAATTGTTCGCATACTTCGGAGCCAATGTATAACCTCCTGCAATTACCTCATTAAGTTCGGTAAGCGCTTCGGTGTACTTGTTCTGACCTAAATAAACTTCGGCATTCAGATACAACTTAGCCAGCAACATCGCACAAGCACCCTGATCTGCCCTACCGTACTCAAATCTTGGAGCACCCATATCCGGCTTTATGGCTTTCAGCTCAGATTCAATATAAGCGAATAATTCTGCCCTTGTCTTTTGAGGAGGGAAGTACGCACCTGGCAAATCTGCTTCCGTGACAAAAGGCAAATTGGCATACAGGTCCATTCCATAATAATAGGCAAGGGCTCGTAAGAACCGGGCTTCCGCGTGGAACTTATTAATATCAGGATCGGCAGTCTTGGAAGTTGTTGCCCGAATAAATTCATTTGTCAGCGCCGCCACGTTCATAATCCTGGCAAATAATGCTGTTGGGATTCCATCTGATGGCACCCAGTTGTTATAGTGCAAATTGAAAATAGTGCCGTTCGCGTCATTGGGATAAGTCCATACGGCTTCATCCGTTGTCAACTCATTCAAATTCCACAAAGACCGAATAAAGCAACTAAAGCCTTCATCAACACCTCCAACATCCTGTGCACCATTGGGACCCACCTGACCAGTTAAGGCAAAGGCAGCGTATAATTTGGCCAGGCCCGCCTTGTACGATTCAGTTGTCGTATAAACAGTTGCCGATGTTGTAATCCTGGTATCTATTGGCGTAACATCCAAATCTCCAACACATGACATCATCATCAACATAAAAATCGTTGTGACGATGGAAATTTTATTTGAATATCTTTTCATAATCATAAGTTTTAATCAAAGAAGTTTAAAAAATTAAGTTAAGGCCCAGCAAGAAAGTACGGGGGCGCGGATAAATATTGTTATCAATACCACCATCCAATTCAGGGTCAATTCCCTTATAGTCAGTAACGACGAAAGCATTTTGCACGGTAAAACTGAGCTTGGCCTTTACCTTATCTGTGAAGACTCTGTCAAATTTGTAGCCTGCACTCAAATTATCCATTTTAAAGAATGATGCATTCTGCACATAATAGTCTGAGTATATCTGTTGGCTTACAAACTCGGTATCCGTAACGTTATTCGGAATATTCCTGAAGTGTTGCAACGAATAAACCCCATTGTAAAAAGCCCGCCCTGATTCTACATTGTTATAGACATAATTGCCTATGCTGAATCTTGAAGAAAATGAGAATTCGATCTGCTTATAAGTTAGTCTGGAGTTGAAGCCGATCAGGTAATCCGGGGCCGGCCTTTTATAATGATACTTATTAAGCGAATTACCGACTACGCTTCCTCCGTCACCTGACCGATCAACATACAGCCCCTCCACGGGCTTTCCGGCATCATTGTAAACTTGCTGATAAGGGAAAAATGAAAATGCCGGAAACCCGATCTGGTGGTTTTGAATAAATGCATCTACTCCAATTCCACCAACAAACACTCCCAGATAGGTCGGATCATCCGTGAGATTAAGTTTTGTAATCTTACTGTTAATGCTAGTAAAATTAAAGCCAACATTCCAGGTAAAATCTGCCTTGGCAATTGGCATTGCGTTTAGGGTTACTTCAATCCCCTGGTTCTCCATGCTGCCTACATTTGTTGTCAAAAAGTTTGAAAAATTTACGCCATTGGCAATGGCAACATTATTTAACAAATCAGATGTGTTTTTCTGAAACAACTCAACAGAACCGGTCAGTTTATCATCAAAGAACCCAAAATCAACCCCCACATTATAAGTGGTTGTCTCTTCCCATCTAATGTTGGCATCATAAGGTTCAGGCCTTAAAGTGGTGTAGAAGGTATTGCCCAACTGATATTGGGCTAAAGGATTCGAAGCTCTGTAGACCGCCAGGTAAGGATAGTATGCGTTAGGAATATCTTGTTGCCCGGTTACCCCATAGCCTACCCTCAATTTTAAGTCAGAGAGAACTGTGGCGTTCGAAAGAAAAGCCTCTTCTTTTATGCGCCATGCCAGCGCCACAGAAGGAAACAAGCCCCAACGGTTTTCCTTCGAGAATCTGGATGAGCCATCATCTCTTAAAGTTGCGGTCAATAAATATTTGCCGTTGTAAGTATAGTTCAGCCTTCCAAAGAAAGAAACTAAAAAATTCTCATTCTTAAATTGAGTAGTAGTCGTGGTAACTTCATTGGAATCTGTATTCTCCCCCTCCCTGTAAAAGTGTTGCCAGCCGTAACCTGCCGTAGCATCAACTTTATGCAATCCTATTTCCTTGGTATAGTTAAAATATAAATCAAGAAGTTCAGATCGGTTTGTGCCCGAGTAAGTATTATCCCTTCCTACTAACGTGCCGTTGTTATGAATGAATCCTGCAGTGATTGGCGCCCGGTTGAAACCATCGCTTTTTGCCTGATCCAACCCTATATTCAAATTCACTTTGAGATCTTTAAAGAATGGAAGCTTGTATTCTGCCTGGGCATTGGCAATAATTCGTTTTGCTGTGCCCTGGTTATCCGTTTGCTCTAACATGGCCACCGGATTTGAATTTCCATTGGTTACACCTTTGCTTAGCCAACTAAAATAACCTCCATATTGACTGTCGCCATCTTGCACAGGCTGAGTAGGGTCAAAAGAAACTGCATTGCCCACCGCACCGGCATCACCGAAATTGGAAGTAATATAGCTTCCTTTTGCACTGAGATTCAGTTTCAAGTTACCATTTAACAGCGTAGGGTTAACGTTGATATTAAGGGAGTTCCGCTTAACACTTGTGGTTTTCAGGATACCTTGCTGATCGGTGTAGCCATAGGAAACACGATAGGGAAGATCTTTTATTGAACCACCTGCGCTTAGATTGTGGTCTTGTGATATAGCAGTCCTGAATATTTCTCTTTGCCAATCGGTATTAGCAGTACCCAACTTAGTTTTGGCCGCATTGTCAATTCCCGAAACACCAGTAAGTGCTAATTCGTCAACCAATGCCTTATACTCAGTTGCGTCCATAACATCTAAGTACTTAACAGGAGAGCTAACAGAAACATTGCCATTATAGCTTAGCTGCATCTTGCCGGATGCACCTTTTTTGGTAGTGATGATAATTACCCCGTTGGATGCCCTTGAACCATAAATTGCTGTTGCGGAGGCATCCTTTAATACCGTATAGGTTTCAATGTCATTCGGGTTCAACGTAGCCAATGGATTAGCAATTCCATTCGGGGCACCAGGGGCAGTATTATCGCTCACTGGATACCCATCAATAACAATCAGAGGATCATTGTTGGCGGTTAAAGAAGAACCACCACGAATTCGAATGGTAGAACCACTTCCCGGTGCCCCGCTGTTCGATGTAACAGAAACCCCGGCAAATCTTCCCACAATTAAATCTTGCGGAGAGGTTAAAACTCCTTTGTTAAAATCCTTACTGGAAATTTTAACAATAGCACCCGTAGCATCTTTCTTCTGCACTTCGCCATAGCCAGTAATCACAATTTCGCCTAACGCTGTAAAATCCGGTTGTAAAACCAGATCGATAGCGGCTTTTCCTCCAACAGGTACTTCCTGAGAAGAAAATCCTACAAATGAAAATACCAAAACAGCATTTTCTTTTACGCTGATAGAGTACTTTCCATCGGCATTTGTAACTGTGCCATTAGTAGTACCTTTTTCAAGGATACTTACACCAGGTAGTGCGGTTCCGTCATCTCCTGAAGTTACCGTTCCGGCAACCTTTGTTTGTGCCCAGGTCTGAAAAGAACAGAGCAACAAAACCACGAAGAATGATCTTTTAATTGGGTAGAATTTTATCATATAATGAAAATTGGGTTAGGTAATTTTATACGTCTCGTTTGAAAAATAGCAGGCTCTTGAGTCCAAAACCTGAAATCTCCAATAAAAATTCACGAAATCGATGTTGGTAACGATCGCGCAACCGATTGCGAGTATTTTGTTTTACGTTATGCAACGATTGCAATGAGCTGATGACCCTTCTTAAGGGCTATAATTTCAAATGTTGCCAAGTTATATTCAAACGATTGCTGAAAACGTAAAAAATCGTACAGGAAAAGATAAAATTCATGCACCCGGGTAGGGTAAATCCTAACTTTTTAGAAATTAGCCCAACAGGTTTTTGGGGGATTTGTTGGCTGGAGGTGAAAAATCCCGGAAATCTGAACTGATACCATATTTTCACCTCTCTCTCCGCTAAAACCGCTATAATAAAGTCTAGCGTAAACCCTTTTTTTAACATCATTCGAAGCGATAACTTGTAACTTCAATGGTATCATGGCATTGCGCATATATATCATAAAAGTTCTTTCTATTCTCTTCGTTGCATCATTGGCGGCAACGGCTGATTGCCAATCGTTGTTTTTCTCAACGTTGACGACACGGGATGGCCTACCCTCTAACATTATCAGTGCCATTGCCCAGGATAGGCATAACTTCGTCTGGATTGGCACGGCAAATGGTTTGTGCAGGTATGATGGCTATCGGTTAAAGATCTTTAAAAGGGAAGAATCTGAAAATACAATTCCCGCGAATGAAATAAGCTCATTGCTTGTTGATGATAATTATTTATGGGTAGGAACATGGAGAGGTCTATGCAAGATAAATACTGCAACTTTTGAAACCACCAGGATTGATCTTAAAGAAAACAATGTTATCCGTACCTTATACAAGGACAAAAATAAAAATGTTTGGATCGGTACAGCTACTGGCCTGGTCCGCTATTCACCCCGCGATCAGCAGTTCAGAACCTACACGGTGCAAAACAGCAATCTAAGTCATAACACCATTCGTTCGATTTATGAGGATTCCCGAAATAATTTATGGATCGGTACCTACGACCGCCTCAATAAACTAAGTCCGGCATCCGAACGTTTTGTTTCCTTCGACTTGAAAGGAAGTTATAAACCAGCATTAAAAAATAATCTTATCTGCGATATCAAACCCGTTCAAGATTCAGATTCCCTCTTATGGATAGGGACAGAAACGGGATTGTGCTTGTTTAACAGTATCACCAACCAATACAAGCACTATACCAATCAGAATGTAGCGTTCAGTAATGAAGTGATTAAGAATATTTATACAGACCCTGATGGAAATGTCTGGCTTGGAACGGATTTTGGTTTGAATGTTTTCAATCCCGTTCTTGGAACAAACATTTCTTATTTTCACAATCCCCAACTCTCTTATTCTCTCGCAAACAATGTGATCTGGGAAATTTTTGAAGATGAAGGAGGAGTGATCTGGTTTGTTACATCGAATGGGTTAAGCAGGATGAACAAGCACCGTAAATTTTATACCTACCATGAAATCTCGCACCATATCGCTAATCAAACTATCGGTAACCAGGTTAAAGCTGTGCTCATCACAAAAAAAGGAATTCAATGGATTGCTACGATTCACGGTGTGATAAGGATCGATCCAAAAACAAATGAAAGAAGAATATTTGATATTGACTCTTCACCGGATGCCCGTATCTTATTAAATAATGTTTTTGCGCTGGAGGAGGATGACCTTGAAAGGATCTGGATTGGAACGGCAGGAGGCATCAACGTTTGGGATGAAACAAAACAAAAGATGTTTCCTATTACAGCCAATTCCACTAATGGGCTTGTCTCCAATTACATCGCAAAATTCATTAAAGGTTCTGATGGCTCTTTTTGGGTAAGCGCCTGGGAAGGCGGTTTGTTTAAAGTCGTCAGCGGATTTCGTAACCTCGATGAAGTTCGTTTTGAATTTGTCGGAGACTATGGATCCGAAAAAAATACGTACGCACTCAATGCGCTTTGGACTATCCATAACAATGAGTTGTTCCGTATAGACCTTCACTCTTACGCCAGCAACCGGGTAAAACGTTTCAATTCGGTGGCGAAAGGGAAGGACATTTATAGTCTCTATTATGCTCCAAAAGGAAGTTTATGGGCGGGTACACCAAATGGATTAATTGAATACAAAGCCCAGCTTGACACAGCAATCTTTTATCCCATTATAACCGGTAATGCAATAGACCTTAACAATATCATCAGTGACGACTACGGCAATCTCTGGGGAGCCGCCAATAATTTTCTTTTAAAATTCTCAACTACCGATCATCACATTGAAATATTCCCACTCGACAAAGACCTTCCGCTGAAAACATTTTCAAGTAATTGTACCGCCCGGACTTCATCGGGAGAAATCATTTTTGGCGGTGACAATGGTTTCATCGGCCTGCACCCGGACATAACGCCCAATGACTATAAACCGGAAGTTTACATCACCTCCCTTGAAATTAATAACAAACCTGTTTTTGCAGGTCAGGAAGTAAATGAAAAGGTGTTATTGCATGAAGATATTTCCTTCACAAAAGAACTTAAACTGGCTTATGCGCAACGCTCTATAACGTTTGAGTTCTCTGCCCTTCACTATTGGCAACCGGAAATCAATGTCTATGCTTATAAACTAGAAGGATTTGACAATGATTGGAATTATGTTTCCGGGCTCAAAAACTTTGCGGTATACTCTAATCTGTCTCCGGGATCCTATGTATTACACGTGAAGGGAACTAACAACTATGGGATATGGAGCGATAAAATTTCAACACTAAATATCCTTGTTGAGCCTCCCCTGTTTCTAAGTCCGGCATTTATTGCGTTGTACGTCGCCATTTCCATTTTCATCCTGATAATTTCACTTCGTATTTACCTGGCCAGGGTTCACCTGAAAAACGAATTGAAGCTTGCACTCCTCGAAAAAGCTCATGCGGAAGAGATCGTTCAGACCAAGCAACAATTCTTCACGAATATATCTCATGAGCTTCGAACACCTATAAGCCTGATCATCCCTCCTATCCAGCAAATAATCAAACGGGGAAATCTCGACGACGAAAATAAAAGCCTGATTACCATCGCCGAAAAAAATTCCCAGCGTCTGTTACGGCTGATCAACCAACTCCTGGATTTCCGAAAGCTGGAGCATGAGAATCAATCGTTGAAGATAAGCTGGTTTGACCTGGTGCCCTTTAGCAAAGAATTGTATTCCTTATTTTCCGATAAAGCGGCGCGAAACGAAATCGAGTTTACCTTTCAAACCAATCTTAAGGAATGTCCGATCTGGGCAGACAAGGAAAAAATTGAAATTATCATCTTTAACCTTTTATCCAATGCATTTAAGTTTACGCCCAAACGCGGAAAGATTGACTTGTCCGTAGACCTTCACCATGTCTTCAATGGTTTTGAAAATGGTTCAGTAGAATTAAAAGTAACGGACTCGGGTATGGGCATTGCGCCCGAAGAGCAGGCCAAAGTCTTTGAACGTTTCTACCAGGGTAGTGAAGCAAAAAAAATGGACGATGGTTCCGGTATCGGGTTGAC
>Ga0184629_10000212_pt1 | contig 25882 bp, 22 predicted proteins | sample PLM4_32_b1_FD_133158 | JGI IMG/M metagenome (GOLD analysis project Ga0184629, IMG submission 133158) | Groundwater sediment microbial communities from an aquifer in East River, Colorado, USA - PLM4_32_b1 | ecosystem: Environmental > Terrestrial > Soil > Riparian zone | place: USA: East River...
AGGAGGACATTCATCGCGCATCTTCCGATGGCAGGTCAGCGCGAGGTATCATAACGTAGCCATGTCGATCACAAACCTGTATTTCACATCACCTTTCATAAGGCGTTCATAGGCGTTGTTAATTTCCTGGATAGGAATAACTTCAACATCCGACATAATAGAATGTGTTGCACAATAGTCCAGCATTTCTTGCGTTTCCTTAATCCCTCCTATCGTCGAGCCACCGATTTTTTTGCGACCTCCGATCAAAGAAAAACCATTGACGAGAGCCGGCCCAGGCGGAGCACCCAAATTGATTAAGGTACCGTCGCGCTTTAGTAGTCCAAGAATTTGATTCAAATCGTGAAGGGCCGGGACCGTATCAATAATAAAATCAAAATGACCCCGAAGGTTTTTTAGTACCGACTCATCCGACGTGAGGGCGAAGTGATGGGCTCCCAACCGCTGTGCATCTTCTTTTTTACTTCTGGAGGCACTGAGTACGGTAACTTCTGATCCTAAAGAAGCTGCCAACTTCACAGCCATGTGACCTAACCCGCCCAGTCCCAATACTCCTAAACGATGACCCTTGCCTACTTTCCAGTGCATGATGGACGAATACGTTGTAATGCCGGCGCAAAGCAATGGAGCCACCCGGTCCAATGATAGTTTGGATGAAATATGCAGCACGTATGATTCATCCACTACAATCTGGGACGAATAACCACCATACGTGCGGGTCACCTTGTCTTTTTCATAACCGTTGTCGGTAGCCACCATTCCGTTGTCGCAATATTGTTCAAGCCCCTCTTTACAGTTTTGGCATACCCGGCACGAATCAACAAAATAACCAACACCGGCTATATTGCCGACCTTAAATTTGGTGACGTCCTTCCCAACTTTGGTGATGCGACCAACGATTTCATGCCCGGGTACTATCGGGAAAATTGAACCACCCCAAACATCACGGGTCTGGTTAATATCGGTGTGGCAAACGCCACAATACAAAATGTCAATAAGAACTTCCTGGGGACCGACTTCCCTTCGTTCAATGCGAAAAGGAGCAAGGGGAGTGGTCGCTTTTTGTGCTGCAAAGGATTTAACAGGGATCATCGTTTTTCATTTTAAAATGACAACGAAGATACAACTCAGAGTTTCCAAATATCTTAATTTACTTTCTTTATTAAAGACCCTTAAAAATCTTCAAAAACGATAGGTTTGTTTCTTGACTTTGCCAGACTTACAGAGAATTACGATGAATTATCCATCAGGAAAAAGACTGACATGGTTATAACTTGTCATCCGTAAATGCCAAGCAATTGGGTGTTTTTTGATTTCGGCCAGCAAAATAGAAATTCAGAGGACCCATGATCATATCTTGTTCTTAAGAAAATAACCACCAACAAGAGACACGACTGGAATTTAATTCTCATCTGGTAAAACAATCCATCGAGCGGTCTTTTATAAAATTGTATCTTTGAGTATGCCCTCCGTTCTTCCTGGATTTGAGTACGACATCTTTATTTCATATCGTAAAAAAGATAACCGGCAGGACGGCTGGGTAACCCAATTTGTCAAGGCCCTTCAGAACGAACTGGATGCCACCTTCAAGGAGGACATCTCTATTTACTTCGATGAGAATCCTCATGATGGGTTGCTCGAAACACATGATGTGGACGATTCCCTGAAAGACAAACTGAAATGTCTTGTCTTTATCCCGATCATCTCCCAAACCTACTGCGATCCGAAAAGCTTTGCCTGGCGGCATGAGTTTTTGGCTTTTAAAAACCTCGCTTTGGAAGATGCGCTTAGTTTGAAAATCAAACTTCCGGGTGGTAACGTAGCCAACAGGATATTACCGGTACGAATTCATGATCTGGATCCTGACGATCGACGGCTGCTGGAGGAAGAACTGGGTGGCGCATTGCGGTCCGTTGATTTCATATATAAATCTTCCGGCGTCAATCGCCCCCTGGCGCTAAAAGAAGACGATGTAAGAACACCCGGTCAAATCCTGTACCGCGACCAGGTCAACAAAGTGGCCAACGCGATCAAGGAAATCGTTCAAGGAATCAAAACTCCAGAAACGGAACATATCCAAAGATCCACCAGGGCGGAGAGCCAATACGAGGTGCGGCCAAGAGCAAGAAAACGAATAGCGGGAACCTCCACACTGATTCTGATCCTCCTCGCAGCGCTCTACTTGGCAAGCCGTTACCTGTTTCCGGAAAAGGGCCAAGGGTTACGGGATCCGATCGACAAATCCATAGCTATACTCCCTTTCGACAATTTGAGCGGAGACCCTTCCCAGGAATACTTCAGCGACGGCATTGCCGAGGAAATCCTGAATGCTCTATCTCCCATTCAAGATCTGAAGGTCCCGAGCCGGACTTCGTCATTCCAGTTCAAAGGCAAAAAGGTGGATCTTCGCGAAGTGGGTGAGAAACTACATGTCAGTACGGTTCTTGAAGGCAGCGTCCGAAGGCAAGGTGACCGGCTACGAATCAACGCAGAACTGATCAGTGTCAAAGACGGTTACCGGTTGTGGTCACAACAATTTGACCGGAAAATGGACGACGTGTTTGCGATCCAGGAGGAGATTGCGCGTTCTATTGTACAAAGACTCACGGTTACCTTGATGCAAAATGAAAAAATTGAGATCGGTGAGCTTACAAAAAGCAAGGAAGCGTACGATGCCTACTTAAAAGGATACTACTTCTGGTACATCCGGCAGTTGAGAGAAAGTGAAAAATACTTCAAGCAGGCGATCGCCTTGGATTCTTCTTTTGCGTCAGCCTATGCCGGCCTGGCCGAAACCTACAAGTTGTTTCCCGTCTTACAAATCGAAGCTCCTCATCAAGCCATGGAAAAGGCGCAAGAGGCCGCCGAGAAAGCGTTGAAAATTGATAGCCTCCTGTCAACGCCTTATTTGACCCTGGCATTCAAAAGTGCGAATTACGATTGGGACCGTGAAAAAGCGCGGCAGTATTCGATCAAAGCCTTAGCACTGAATCCAAGGTACGCACCCGCTCATTATTTCTACGGCCAATTCCTGTTTAATTACGAAAAAGATGCCTCAAAAGCCATTCTCGAAATGCAAAAGGCCGTTGAGCAGGACCCTCTGGGAGCCACCTCTTACCTTAATCTCGGATTGGCTTATTTGGCTGCAAAAAGATTTGAAGACGCCTTGAAGGCACTCCAAACCGGGGCTGAGCTCAACAAACAAAACTTCCTCATTCGGCATTTCATGGGTCATTGCTATGTCCGCCTTAACCAAATGGAAAAAGCAAGGGAAGCCTTTGAATTGTCACACCAGTTGGGCAGCGATATTGGTGCCTCTTACCTAATCTATTTTTATGTTAAGGAAGGAAGCCTTGAAAAAGCTCAAGCCGCATTCAATGATTTGGTTAAGAGATCCATAACAGGATACGTGAGTGCCTTGAACAAAGCAACCGCGGCCTCGTTCCTCGGTCAAAAGGATTTGGCCAATCAATTATTTAAGAAGGCATGTGAAGATCGTGATATATACATGCTTCATGTCCGAAGCGATTATTGCCGCCTTCCCAATGACCTTCTGTCCGATCCCCGGAATGTCGCTTTGATGGAGAAGTATCTTCCAAAGCTACAGTGAAATAGCCAATGGAGATTCGCTCTCCCTGACCACTTCATTTAGGCATGTAACCATTCGATTTAACCCAGACTATGCATTTCACATGGACGATATTAGTATCTGACCAGAAACTCAAATACTCTTTCCGTCCTTTTAAAAACAGATCGTACGCTTCCTGGTTTTGGGTGGGGATGGCTTCTTTCTTTTACATCGGGTGTAATCTGTGCCCGCAAAGCATCGGCAATTTGAGGGGCTACATCACTTTGCACCGCAAAGACATCGGCAATTTCACGGTCGTAGGTTTGTTGCCAGAGAAATTGTTCATTATTTCCATTTATCAATTGAACCGAAATCTTCACCCGGTTTCCGGATTTACGAACACTCCCTTGAATGAAATGTGCAACACCCAGCTCACTGGCAATTTTTTTGAGCGGTTTGAATGAATCTTTATAATCCAACGTCGTTTGGGGATCATTTTCTCTCCAATCCCTAACCCTGACGATGACAGCCTGGGCCAATGCCAAATTCAAATTTTTATGAACAGTTTATTTTTAGCAAGCCAATAGCAAAGATACCAAAGTGCTGCCCACACGGTCAGCCCGGTAATTATTCCCACCGTCAGATCACCTCCCCACACAAACAATAAGTTGATGAAGGGTTCGACAACACTCCGGATCAGATGGGCACCGCCAATATGATCAAACAGATAGATGAATATGCTGTTCATTCCTACAATGATAAAAAATCTGGACCCTGCCGAAAACGACTTATTCACATCAATCAGCCAGTAACTGAAGCATAGAGCAATAATGGCCCATCCGCCACTGGCCAGTACGAAGGAGGACGTGGCGATCTTCTTGATGATCGGCGTCACATTCAATACATCAAGGGTATATCCCGCGAGTAGTGCGCAGGCGCCTGCGACCAGCAGTATTTGAATTTTTCGGGCCGCCGTTCTGTCGCTCATTAAAAGCTTGCCGCAGAGAACGCCCCAGACGGTATGCGCTGTGGTAGAAACAAAATTTAGCGTTGCCCATGTGCTGGCCTTGTCCACGCCTTCAATCTTGTTGTTGACCCAGGCTCCGAGATTTTCAAAATTCACCCAGGGATGATTAAAGCCCTCTACAGGAAAAAAACGATAGGCCAGATCGATCAGCAGGAGAATGACCAGGGTGAATACTATTTGAAAGGTGTAACCTTTATCTCTGATCAGGAATGCAACCAGGTAGGTAACAGATAACTGCGCCAACACATTTTGAAACTGGAAGACCAGTTTACCGGCAGCCGTAAAATAGAGTGCCCATCCGAAAAACAGCAACAGGAAAGAACGTTTAAGGGCATGACGGGTTATTTGTCGAAGGCTGTCTCCTTTTTTTATCCTGTTGGCCACCGCAAACGGGATAGCCACACCTACGATAAACATAAAAAAAGGCTGTATCAGGTCCCAGAAGTGCAATCCATGCCACTCGTGGTGATCAAGCTGAGTGCCCAGAAATTGCATGACAGGGTTGTCCATTTTAAGAAACAGGCCATAGAGTTCAGCGGCTTCGCCGACCAGTAGAAACATGGTAAAACCGCGGAAAAAATCTACCGATGTCACTCGTTCTGATGCCGTATAGGCTTCTGGTTGTGAAAGGGGATTCATTGTTTAATCGTTGTTTTTTTAAAGGAATCGAACTCATGTTCCCACGCAAAGCTTTTGGTGTTGCGAGGCACTTTAGTTTTCCTTGCAGGCTCTTGTCTACGTTGTGTATTTCGAGCAGGCCATCGTGCGGGTTGGTATCAAAGTAAACTGAAACGGAGTCATTGATGGTGGCCGCCAGTTCCTCCTGTAAGGCTTTTACAAATTCTGTTACCCAGCCGGACCGGTTATCGTTGTGGCGGTAGTTAATAAATATATCGTACTCGTATCCTTGAATCATCGAGGACATATTAATTCGTTAAGAGATGAAGACCGGCCGGCCGGCAGTTGTCGTACTCGTAACCTTGAAGCAATGATGGCATTAATCAAATATAGGAATTCATTATAACTATATAATCCTGAATGCCTTGCTTATATGCTGAAAGTGATGTGCTGAAGTTGATGGGAGCATGATCTTTGATAGTGAAGGTTTGCAACACCTTGACAACCCTGTTGTAAACTTACATCCTTTCTGCTGAGGCTGTCTTATCGAATCCAGGTATGATGAAAAAGCATCACCAATTATACCGTTTGTTTTGGTCTTATTTGTTCAAGTAAAATTAACAAAACATATCGTTTATCCCGTCGCGGAATAGCTTAACTTCACCCATCAAAAACTCCAACATTATGATACTTCGAATAAACGGCAGGGAGCATACATTGTCTACAGAACCTTCCATGCCACTGCTTTGGGTGCTGCGCGATATTCTTAATATGACCGGCACCAAGTATGGTTGCGGTGTTGCTGCCTGTGGCGCTTGCACCGTGCATATTGATGGTGTGGCAACAAGGACTTGCACGTATCCTGTTTCGGCCGCCGAAGGAAAAGAAATCAAAACCATAGAAGCCGTTGGCGAAAACGAATTATCGGCCGTACAAAGAGCATGGGTTGAACACCAGGTGCCTCAATGCGGCTATTGCCAGTCGGGGATGATCATGGCCGTTGAAGCGTTGCTGAATGAAATACCCGAGCCCACCGATGATGACATCAATCGAAAGATCACCAACATCTGCCGGTGTGGCACCTATCAACGGATCAAGGAAGCAATCAAGACGGCTGCACTTTATCGCAGTGAAGTAATGACGGAACAATCTGTAAAACCATAAAACATAGCGATATGAAAAGGAGAACATTCTTAATTGCTGGCGGAGTGGTTGGCGGCGGATTGCTGGTCGGCATTGGTGGGTTTAATTATTACGTTAATAAAAGGATAAAAGAATTCAGCGGAATTGGAATGGGCGAGGGGGATTCACTGAACGCATACGTGCGGATCCGCCCGGATAATACCATTGTTTTGGCCATACCGAGAACAGAAATGGGTCAGGGTATTTACACCGCATTGTCTCAATTAATTGCAGAAGAGTTGGAAGCAGATTTTTCAAAAGTGGAGGTCGTCTATCCACAAGGCGAGAGTGCTTATACCAACTTTTTTATTGCTGAGATGAAGCCGGCCGATTTCGAAGGCGGCCTCACCATGATGCAAAAAATTTTCGCGATCATTCCAAACATCCTCACAGGAGGAAGTACTTCCGTTCGCGATGCCTATGACTACTACAGACGTATGGGAGCGATGGCACGCGAAATGCTGATTGCTGCCGCTGCAAAAGAATGGCAGGTGAGCCCCCAAGATTGTTATGCGGAGAAGAGCATGGTGATTAATAAAAAGAACGGGCAGCAAAAAACTTTCGGACTGTTGGCAAGTAGTGCGGCCAAAGAAAAGGCGCCTGAATTTCCTCCCCTAAAAAACAAAGCTGATTTCAAACTGATCGGTAAATCAATCAATCGAATAGATGTACCGGAGAAAGTGACTGGTAAAGCCATATTCGGACTCGATGTTCGGATACCGAATATGAAATACGCAGTGATCCGTCACCCCTCTTATGTTGGAGGGAAAATTACTGCCATCAACAACATGGATAAAATACTGACGATGGCGGGTGTAGTTAAAATAGTTCAAATTGAGGAGGGTGTTGCCGTGATTGCAGATGATACCTGGCATGCGAAGAATGCTGCCGCCGCACTTGAACTTCAGGAGGAACAAAACAAGGAGCTTGGACATCTTGATGCCATCCCAACGTTGAAGGAGGCATTGAAGGGAGAACCAGGAAAAGTATGGGAAGACGTTGGAAAAATTGATGACGTATTGGGGAGCGCGCCCAAGGTCATTGAGGCCGAATACATGGTTCCTTATCTTGCGCATGCCTGCATGGAACCGCTGAATTGCACCGTGCTGGTCAATGGTGACAAGGCCGAAGTCTGGACGGGAAATCAATCCACGACATTTGTTCTCAACGGAGTTTCAGAAGGAGCCGGAATTGATAAAGATAAAATCAAAACTAATATTACGTACCTCGGAGGTGGCTTCGGCAGGCGTGGTGAAACAGATTTTGTGTTGCGGGCTGCCAAAATCGCAAAGCAGATTCCTGACACCCCTGTACAACTTGTTTATACACGGGAAGAGGATATGAAGAATGATTATTACCGTCCCGCGGTGATCACACAATTGAAAGCAGCATTAGATGATAAGAACATTTTGGGCTGGAAGAAAAAAGTGGGTACACAGGGTGCGTTGTCCCAGCTTTTCAAAAGAAATATCCCGCTAATGACACTTAATCCCGAGGATGACGAGTCGGCAACAGAAGGCATGAGGAATTTACCGTATAGCATGGGTGCCGCGTACACCGATCTTACATGTGTGGATTTGCCCGTGAGTGTAGGCACGTGGAGAAGCGTGGGACATTCGCATAACGCTTTTTTCTCGGAATCATTTATGGACGAATGTGCGGCAACCCTTAACCGTGATCCGTATGAACTTCGGAAAGAATTGCTCAAAGACTCACCGCGTTACTTGGCTGTGCTCAATAAAGTCGCTGAGATGAGTAAGTGGGACGAAAAAGTGGAAGGAAAATTCAAGGGCATTGCCATTCATGAATCTTTTGGATCTATTGTGGGTGAAGTGGCAGAGATCAGCCTGACCGATAAGAATATAAAGGTGGAAAAGGTTTTTTGTGTGATCGACTGCGGGAAGACTGTCAATCCAAGAATCATAGAAAGTCAGATGCAGAGCGGTATTGTCTATGGGCTAACGGCAGCGCTGTATGGAGAGATCACCGTGAAGGAAGGAAAAATTGTTCAGAGCAACTTCCCCAATTACCAGATGGTGATGATGAGCACGATGCCTCACGTGGAAGTGTTTATCATGGAGAGCGATGAACAACCGGGCGGTGTTGGAGAACCGGGCACGCCTCCTATTGCGCCGGCGTTAACGAACGCTATTTTTGCTGCCTCCGGTGAGCGCATTCGTAAATTGCCGTTGAGCAATCAGGGTTATCAGTTTGTGTGAGCGTCGCCTATTCCCCCTCCACCACGCAGAGATCGGGAGTAACCGGAATGACCCGGGTCAATTTCAATCCTGCTTTCGAGAATATAAGCTCGAATTGATCTTTTGTTCTTTCCTTGCCGCCGATCATCAGCATGGAGAGATCAAGCCACTTAAACGGATTCGGGTCATTCCCTTTTGGAATGACTGCCTCAACCACGAGCACTTTACCTCCTGCATTCATCGCCTTTTTACAATTTGCCAGGATTGTGATCGACTCTTCATCCGTCCAGTCGTGAAGAATGTGGCGCATGATATAGGCATCACCACCGGCAGGTACGGACTCAAAGAAACTGCCTGCTGCAAGCTCGCAGTTATTAACTCCCATTTGAGTCAGGTTTTCTTTTGTCCGGTTGATGACCACAGGTAAATCAAATATTACTCCCTTTACTCCGGGATTCTTACTAAGAATGGCCCTGATCACCGATCCATTGCCTCCGCCAACATCGACAACTTTCTTAAAAGCAGAAAAATCATAGTTCTTGACCATGGGCTCAGTCTCATCCCCATGAATATCGGTCATCATCCTGTCGAAGATCTTTCCTTCTTCCGCGTCTTTAGTCAGGTATTCAAATACAGTAAGTCCAACCGCTTTCTGGAATCCAGCTTCACCGGTCTTAACAGAATATAAAAACTCATTATACGCCTTGTAAAATACATTTCCAGTGGACAAGGAGATAGCCTTCACACTATCAGGCGAATCTTCTCTAAGGCATTCTGCCATGGGTGTCAATGAAAACTTGCCATCTTGATCCTCATTAAAAATGCCAATACTGGCCAGTGCACGCAAGAGCCTGTAAAGTGATTCTTTGTGCGCACCTGACCGCTTTGCCAGGGCAGCGCAATCCATCGGGCCTTGAGCTGCAATAAGATCCGCCAAGCCAAGCTTGGCGGCTACATGAACTGCCTTGGCCGTTACATATCCAAGAATCATTTGCGTCATCGCGAACTTCGGAGATTGGGTCGTTTCCATTGTAGTTGTGGTTTTTGTGGAAAAGGATCTTGCGAAAAGGGATTTTTGGAAGATAATGATTAATTCTACAGGAACTAAGAATTATCATGATTACATATTAAGCTTGAGAATCATCAGGTTTTTCCATAGGCAATTTTGTAAGCGCTGTCGAAGTCCTGGCGCGAGGTAATCGCAGCTAAAAAGCAATCGCGAATTCTTAGTGTAAGGAAAACGCATAGCCCCAGGGACCGGAAACGCTGTGACTACAGAATAAAGGTGCTACCGATTTTTTTTATAACTTGGACCTCTCCAACTCAAATCATTATGAAACCTTTCCTTACAAGCCTTTTTTTATTCTCCTGTTTCGGTTTGTTTGCCCAGAAACCAGACAGTCGTTATTTCGAATTCCGGATCTACTATTGTTTTCCGGGGCGACTGGATGCATTGGTGGAACGTTTTCAAAATCACACCACAAAAATTTTTGAAAAACATGGCATGGAAAATATTGGTTACTGGTTGCCTGTAGCCAATGAGAAGAATGCACTCTATTATATACTCGCCTACCCTAGCCAGGAGGCCCGCGAAAAATCATGGGCTGCCTTCTCTGCCGATCCGCAGTGGAAGGAAGTAGCCAGCAAATCCGAAGCAAGCGGAAAAATTGTTGATTCCGTCGCGTCTATATTTATGAATGCGTCAGAGATCATGCCCAAGATCAAGGCTGGTAAAGGAACCGGACGCGTGTTTGAACTAAGGACCTACACCTGTTTACCCGGCCGATTGCCGAATTTGACAACCCGCTTCAAGGACCATACGCTGAAGCTGTTTGAAAAACACGGCATGGAAAACATTGCTTACTTTACCAGCATAGAAAAAGATAACGCTCAACCAAAACTGGTTTACTTACTTGCTCACAAGAGCGAGGAAGAGGCTGCTAAATCGTGGGCCGCATTCCGAAGCGATCAGGTATGGATCACCGCCCGGGATGCCTCAGAAAAAGACGGCAAGATTGTTGAAAAGGTGGAGTCGGTGTTCCTTAAGCCTCTGAGCTTTTCAAAGATCAAGTAGCTGAGTTCTCAGGCCCCATCAGATGCTATGGAAGACATTCCATTGATTGGTTCGCATTTTACGCCAAGGCTAACAGGAAACAATTAATCAACCCCATAAGCTTGGACCGGAACGCCGTGGGAGATTTTAAAACCTTAGCCATAGAAAATGGTTGGAATTGAAATAATCGGTTTGTGCGAATCAAAATTTTTATCAATTATCAAGCGCACCATCATCGACCCAACAGGCAATAATATTTATTTCCGCCTGAGTCAAACTGCCCTCTTGCGGCATGGTTCGATTGCCGGTTAAAGTTTTGATTTGTGATGCATTATCATGGATGTTTTTAAATATGCGGAAATCCGGAAACTGCGATCCATTGTGGCAACCCGTGACGATGCAGTTAGCCTGAATAATTTGGGAAATGGAGGCAGAAAAACTTACACCGGATTTGATTTTTATGATTTGACTGATCTCGCAGCCGGTGGCGTCATTCACAACAACGGTATAATCGCCACGAGCCAGGTCAGAAAATGTACTGTCTGCCGTAAATGCCGAGTTATCAATTTTAAAATTGTAGGGAGCTACGCCATCGAACGGCGTTACCATAATACTCCCATTGGAATCATTACAACCTGCTTCAATGGTTTCAAAGGTGATGCTTAGTCCATTCTTGTTTTTAACTACAACGTCGAGTGTAGCGGAGCAGTCATTTTCATCCGAGGCTGAAATTTGATAAACCCCGGCAGCCAAATCCCGAAAGACAGAAGCAAACTGCGCATCGTGATCTCCAAGCTTGAACAGATAGTTTCTGGTACCTCCGGAAGCGCTTACCTCAAGGCTGCCGTCTTTCAAAGCACAATCAGAATCCTCAACGGAAACCAATTCCAGGACAACGGGATCTTCATCACAGTTAAAACGTCCGGGAAACGTGTGCTCTACACAACTCTGCCAGGAAATTGAAGTCACGATCACGATGATTACAAAAAAAAATGTTTTACGCATAAATAAAAAAAATAAATACCGTGGAAATGAACTCTCCACGGTATTCTCATAAAGCAGTTATGGAGCATTTGATCCAATTTTTCCCTGTGCTATCAGCGTACCCAAAACCGACGGACTCAAATGAACATTGACGTATCCGTTGAAGACAAGCAATTCATCGTAAGTTATTGCGGTACCACTATTGAGTGCGTTGGCACTGGTCACACTTTTTCCCGTAGCGCCATTCACATTTTTAAGATCCAGTACGATGCCCCCTCCGGTAGCGGCATTGTTCGCGTGTATGTGCGCCGGATGTTCGCCTCCCGCAGTTGTTCCTTGCAAACTTATGGAGATCATGGCTTTTCCATTTTTTCGTTTAGCAAAGGTTACCGTTCCACTAATGGCAGGATCAGAAACCGTATTTAGCGTATATATTTTATTCACGCCCGTGAGTTCATTTTGACCAATGTCACCTTGTGCTACAAGGGTGCCGAGGACTGCACTGCTAAGATGGACATTGAGATACCCATTGAAATCCACCAGCTCATCATAGGTAATGGCAGTACCGCTATTAAGTTGAGACACATTTGTACGGCTTAATCCAGTTGTACCATTAATGTTGGTTAAATCGATCACAATGCCTCCACCCTGGGCAGCAGAATTCGCATGGATGTGGGAAGGGTGACTGTCCCCTGCTGTAGTTCCTGTAAGCGCGACCGTTACAAGCGTTGTTCCATTTTTTCTTTTCTCAAAAGTGGCCATGCCACCGATGGCCGGGTTAGAGACCGGACCAAGGGCATATTCTTCTTTATCACCTGTAAGTTCATTTTGACCTATATCACCCTGTGCTACAAGGGTACCGAGGACTGTACTGCTAAGATGTACATTGAGATATCCATTGTAATTCAGCAGTTCATCGTACGTGATCGGAGTCGCATTATTGAGTTGACTCACATTAGTATGGCTCTCGCCGGTTGCGCCATCAATGTCGTTAAGGTCTATCACAATACTTCCGCCCTGAGCGGCAGAATTCGCATGAATGTGGGAAGGGTGACTACTGCCGGCTGTCGTGCCTGTAAGCGAAACCGTAACCAGTGTCTCTCCATTTACTCTTTTGGCAAACGTAGCTGTGCCACTAATGGCCGGGTCAGAAACGGGTCCTAACGTGTATTCCTCCGTATCGCCTGTCAGTTCATTTTGGCCGATATCGCCCTGGGCAACCAACGTTCCCAGGTCGGTGGCACTGAGGTGCACATTAACATATCCGTCAAAGGAGAGGAGGTCATCGTAGGTCAGGGGTGTGCCATCATTTAAAGTCTTTACAATGGTTTCACTTTTACCGGTGCCACCGGTTACATCCGTAAGATCAAGAACAATTCCTCCGGTTTCTGCAGCGGAATTCGCATGAATGTGCGCCGGATGGCTTGCACCCGATTGCGTTCCTGTAAGCTGGATGGTTATTAAAATCTGGTCATCGTCACGTTCAGCAAACGTAACGCTGCCGCTAATGGCAGGATTAGAAACCGATCCGAGTTCAAACGTCTTACTGTCTCCGGTGAGTTGAGGTCCGGGATCATCATCACAACCTGCCAGGTAGATAAGACTTAATGTGAACAGGCACATCATCATCCGGGATTTTAAAAGTGTTTTCATAGTTTTAGTGTTAAATTTTTGGCATAAGCGTTACATGAACTGAGTACGGTCAGCTGTTTTTACCTTGGTTCAAAATAGTTTAGTGATCCTTTTTAATCGGGACTCCGGCTTCGGGTGGGTAGCGACGAGTATTCTTTTTTCAATATGATATACCGCAACGTAAGGGAAGCCCCTGTACTATAAAGCTTCAGATTTGACCATCCAATCTCTTCAATTGGAATTTTTATGTAAGGTTCTATACCTATCCTTAATCCCGGAAGGATTTGGTGTTCAAAAGCGATTGTAAAGTTGATCATGTTAAAGAGAAAGCTGGAATTTTTTCCCGAATCCCACCCTTCCTTTGCACCTGGGTTCGGTTGCCCGAAATTATATTGGTAGGATTCATTGAGCATGATATAACTTGAAGCACCGGCTCCCAGGAGAAACTTACTCCTCCCCACTTCGGCTACCGTATATTGCAGCATGATCGGAATTTCCAAAATGCTGCAGGAACCATCAACGGTTTGTGGAACAATACCATTCGTGTAGTATTTCCAATAACCTTTTGGAGGGTTATAATCCTCTCCATCACCGGTATATTTCTTGTTGGTTTTAACAATGCCTGTTGAAAAACTCCAGGATTTTTTTACATGATAGTGAATCATTATTCCAAACGCATCGCCCGGAGAGGTATATTGATTGAATGAAGTACTGCTGAAATCGGGTGCAAAGGAAAGCAGAACGCTCAACCTTGGTGAAGCCAACTGTTTCTCTTGATCTGAAGCCTTCTGCTCTTTAACAATGGCGTCGGCCTCACTCCTAACTACTTCCCCCGCACCTGGAAGTTCAACGTTGGCGTTCTGCTTAGTCTTATCTGCAATTGCAGGTGATATCGGAATTAATTCTTTAATGAATTTATCGTTGCCCGGTTGATCCGTCTCAATCTCATCAACTTTCAAGTTTTGATTTCGAGTCTTCTGTGCCTCACTTGCACGCTCCTCTATTAAAGTCTGCTCGGCTGTGTAATCATTTTGAAGAAGGAGTTCAGTTGTCAAACCTTCATCAACAGGTAATGGCTGTTGAATGGGTTTCTGTGAAATAATATCCGGGACTTCCGCATGCACGCGGGCTATTGGTGCTGGAATTCTCTTTTGGATTTTCCGTTTATCGTTATTTTCTGGTGCGGCTCCAGGGTTTGAATAGTGCAACCCGTCATCGGACACTTCAGGGTTTTTACGCAACATCTCTCCGGCATTATTTTTTTGCACGTCCGGCTGCTTTTCAAAATCCTTTTCCAACCAATAGACATAGCTGATTAATAGTGCTGCGAGAACGGCACCTGCTATTTTAATTCTTGTTTTTTTTACAATCGATAAACGTGTTCCTCTTGCGTCAAGTCTGGCTTCCAGTTTTTTCCAATCCTCTTCCTGGAAAGAAATATCGGGTCTGCCTGCAACCTTTCGAAAGAAATCTTCCAACTTATCGTTATCGTGTTCTGGCATAGTCCGTTTCAAAATAATCCGTTAATATTAACTTCAATTGTTCTTTGGCTTTGAATAAGTTAGACTTGGAAGTTCCTGTAGCTATGTTTAACAGGTTTGCAATCTCATCGTGTGTATAGCCTTCAATCACATACAGATTAAAGACCGTTCGGTAAGCAGGAGGAAGTTTTTGCAACAGACCAATAACTTCCTGGTACGAGATGCCCGATAGAATTTTTTCTGTGTCAAATTCATTTTTTGCAAGCTGCATTTCTTCAACCTGAATTTCCCGTTGCTTTTTGTGATAATGATCAATGGCCGTATTCACAATAATTTTTCGCAGCCAGGGTTTGAAGGGTTTGCTGAAATCGAACTTTTTGAGGTTGCCAAATATTTTCATAAATGCATCATTTAAAATTTCTGAAGCTTCGTCCCGGTTATTGGCATACCTGAGCGAAATGCTCATGCCGTAATTGTAATATTCCTGGTAGAGCAATTTCTGGCTCTCGCGATGTCCCCGTAGGCATCCTTCCAATAAAGTCTTTAAGTATTCTTCCAAGGAGCCGCTTTTAATAACCAGTACAATACTTTCTATGGAATGGTTGCGTGGCTTACCAATATTTCGTCAAAAAATATGCTAATGTCCTCCGCAGAGAGTCTCTGGCCTCGGGGCCTTTGGCAGCAAACGGTTATCTTGGCACATAGAAAATCGCAGCGTCACAGAGACTGGAGACTCCGCGACGACGGAATCTTGGCAAGTTGTGACCGCTGCGATCACTTACTATGAAACATTGTATATTAAAGGACATTTTACTCAAGATGATGCCAGGACTATGCGCTTTAAAAAAATAGGGCTAATCGTTTTTGTTTTTTTCCAGACAGCAGAATTATTCGCTCAAAAAAGTATAACGCTGGCTTCGCCCAACCGTAACATAGAATTTAAATTCGAATTGATTGATAAAAAAGCCTCGTATAGCGTAGCCTACAGAAAAAAGTCTGTCATCAGCAAGAGTGGCATCAGATTGTCTTTTGCACAAGGCACGCTCGATAATAACCTGAAGATGAACAAACCAGTTTACCGCGAAGCCGACGAGGTTTATCAGCTACTGGTAGGAAAGACCAAAGCTGTTCACGAGCGGTTCAATGAAGTAATCATCCCACTGGAGCAAACCGTGAATCATATTCGTGTCAATCTGGTTGTAAGAGCTTTTAATGATGGCATGGCATTCCGTTATGAATTCCTTCACATTCCAAACCATAACACATTTGAGCTCACGGAAGAAAACACTGCTTTTAACCTCTCCGGAAATCCCAGGGCTTTAATAATGTTTTTGCCCAATTATACTACCTCCCATGAAGGCTTATATACGCGATCTCCATTAGGTGAAATAAAGAACAATGTGCTGATGGCTGTTCCGGCTTTATTTGAATTCGCAGACAACGTATACCTGGCCATTACAGAAGCAGCCTTGCTGGATTATGCAGGGATGTATCTCATGAAAGAAAATGGAGTTTTACGAAGCATGTTATCCCCGTTGCCAGCGAAGCCGTCAGTTAAAGTAACGGGTACGCTACCTCATAATAGTCCCTGGCGTGTCTTGATGATCAGTGACCGAATGGGCGCGTTAATTGAATCCAATATTGTCACCAACCTGAACGAGCCTTCCAGGATAAAAGATGTAAGCTGGATCCGCCCTGGTAAAACAACTTTCCCGTGGTGGAACGGAAATGTCGTCCCCGACACATTGAATGCGCCGGGCAATAATTTTGTAACGCAGCAATATCATATTGACTTTTGCGCCAGAAATGGATTGGAGTATCATTCGGTAGTGGAGTACGGACTCCATCAATGGTACCAGGATGACGGCGTAAATTTTCAACCTGGTCGCCATCCCTATGTAACGAGACCAGTACCTGGACTCGACATGAAAGAAGTATGCGACTATGCCCGCACAAAAGGAGTAGGTGTTCGAGTATGGGTTCATTGGGCTGCTTTATATCCGAAGCTGGACTCAGCCTTCGCCCAGTTTGAACGATGGGGACTGAGCGGAATGATGATTGACTTTATGGATCGTGATGACCAGGAAATGGTAAACATTCAAACAGAAATGTTAGAAAAAGCGGCACAACACCATCTGCACATTCAGTTTCATGGTGCCTATAAACCAACGGGCCTGCACCGAACCTATCCAAATGAGTTTACGAGGGAAGGCACGTTGAATTATGAAACAAATAAATGGGATCCCCATGGCCTCTCTCCGGATCATGATATTAATATTCCTTTTACCAGGATGTTGGCAGGCAGTACGGATTACCATTTAGGAGGTTTTCGTGCTGTTTCCCAGAATCAATTCAAAACTCAATATACACGTCCGCTCATGCTTGGGACCCGATGCCACATGCTGGCCATGTATGTGGTATTGGAAAGCTACCTGGGGATGGTTTGTGATTATCCGGAGGCTTACGAGGGACAAGCCGGATTTGAATTTATTAAAAAAGTACCTACCGTTTGGGATGAAACAAAAGTGTTGGACGCTCAAATTAGTGAGTTCATCATCATCGCGCGAAGGAAAAATAAAGATTGGTTCATCGGTGCCATAACTAATACAAGAAGCAGGGAGTTGACGATCCCTTTATCGTTTTTAAATGACGGAGTGCATCAGGCTATCATTAATACAGATACTGCCAACAATCCCAATAGCATTGAGGAAACCAAAAAAAATGTTACTAAAGCAGATCGTTTAAGTGTAACGCTGGAAGCGGGAGGGGGAATGGTGGCACATATAATAGAGTTGAAAAATTAGGGGATACATGCTGGCGCGAAACTTCGTTTGATGCGCCTAAGAAATCTTTAATCGAAGCAGGCAAGGTAACAGGAAACTAATTGACACTATTTGCTAATGGAAACATGGAAACGACTGCCAGACCTTTGGCTGATTACTTCGAACCAGTTTAACTTCTGCATCACTTGGGTGGTTTACTCAATATTTTTATCTTTGCGACCATTATTTTGGTCCCGTAGTTCAATGCCCGCCCGACCGTAGCGTCGGGACTTTGTACCACCATAAAAGACAAGGGTTTTGAACTCATGATTCGGAGGTCGTTCGGGCGGGGATAGAATAGGAGTTTAAAGTTGTGTAATAGTTGGAATAAATGGTCCCGTAGTTCAATGGATAGAATAGGAGTTTCCTAAACTTTTGATGCAGGTTCGATTCCTGTCGGGACTACAAATAATAAGTGCTTAATAGTCAACAGCTAAAAGTTCGATAAGTTGGACACGAAATCAGCTTTATCGAACTTTCGTCTTCAATGACTTTTTAAACATTATTTAAATCTAGCTTAAGGACCGCAAAATTTACGAATCCCGATAATATCTGGTATCTTTAGGGATAATGTTTGCAGTTATTATTATCGCTGGCCTGACCGCTGTAAATCAATTCCTTAGTCTGCTTTCTGACTGGAACACGTCTAGAAAAGATAACCCTCTTGGCTTTTGGGAATTCTTGAAATCAGAACAAATCAAATCTTACTCTTTCCTAGTTGCAGTTGCTCTCATCTTAATATCGGGCGTAATCTCCCATGCCTCTGATAAAGCTAATGATAAGTTGATCGGTGCTGTTGATGCCACAGAATTGAAAGTTGATACTGTTAGGGTATTGGCGGACAGTATTCAAGACCTTCAAAGAGAACTGTCTACTCAACAAAGAAACTTAGTTGCCGCTTATCAAGAGATAGATAAACTTCAAAAAGAAAGATATAATCAAATAGTTGGAGGTGACTCACCTCCAACTCTAAAACTTGTGACAAGAATGTACCCATCTGGGCTAGCCCACTGGGATAAAAAGACTCAAAGGTTCGTCAACGATAGTAGCATGTTTCATGTTGTCTTCACTTTCATTTTCATAAACGAAAGTCCTTACATAATTAAATCTGCCAGAGTTACTGTTGACAACTTAGACTATTTGAATCAATACAGATTCTTAAAGGGAACCTATAAGAAAGATCCGGGTACGATGGGAATAATGAAGTTCAACAACTCTCATGAGGTTCATGAGTTTAATACTATGCCACCTGACAAGGAGGGGCTTAGAAGTAAAGCATTTTCCATAATGGTTCCTAGGGAAGGCTATGACTTGTTTCAATTTCATTTATCTGTTGAATGGTCGAACGGTTTTTATACCGCTGACATCGAAGTTACTCCGAATCAAGATTTTGATGAGTCCGAGTACTTTAAAATAGGGCCCGAATATGCTAGAAAACATAGGTGGCAGGTGACTAAAATTAGTTTCATGCCACTTCCCGGAAAAAAAGCTCCGAGGTTTGTCTTTGTACCCGAACCAAAAACTTTTGTTCCTTGGGGTGAGCTGCGAAATGAATAACTATTAGCTTTAACAGTTTCATCCGATATTAAGAAGAGAAAGAAGAGACGTTAATATGCAACAAATCACTTCAAAGAAGCAATTAGATGCAGTTGCCAAGCAACTGAAGAAGCAACCAAAATTCAACGCTACATGGAATTTTCTGTCCCATTTTTTTGATACAAATGATCTGTTTATTAAATCATCAAATTTGCCAGAATTTCGAAACAATAAACAATTGATTTATCGCAACTATCTAACTAACTGCGTGACTGCGATAGAGATATATTTTAAGCACATCATCATTGAAAATTCAGGCTATTGGCAGAAGGACGGAGTTGACAAACTCTTTAAGGATAGAAAAATATCTTTGATTGAAGCGTTGAATTTTCGAAAAGGAGCACAGTTGAAAGCTGAACATTTAATTGTCTATTCGTTGTCGTTAAAGGGTATCGATGCCATTCAGGTTGTAATGAGTGCTTTGGTTGGCAAAGATTTTTTTGAAGAATTGGAAGCCTTCCAAATTTCAGTGAAAGATGACAAAAAAAATAAAACTACAATAAAGACCATTAAAGATATAAATAAGCGATGGCGTGCTGACCTTGTCAAATTGTATGAGTTGAGAAATAAATACGTCCATGATGATTTTACCCAAAAGCTTTCCGACGAGTATATTAAATCAATATCCCCGTTGATGTTGCTATTTGCGGAAGTGCTAACAAGATACTTGGGAGCTAACTTCCTAAAGACAAATTTCTCCTTTCACTTTGCTTTCCCCGACAAACAACCTATCGAAAGAAAAAATAATATTAAGAGATATGATCTCAGCAGGTGATTGAGGTCGGACAAGACTGGTGCCATTAGCGCTTCAATAGCATTTTCAGGCTTCTGTGTCATTTACTACGCAACTCGCGGATTGAGAGATGTAAATGATTTTTTAATTGCCGAATTCCATAATTCGCTTAGTTCCTTCAAATCTTTAAGGAATTGGTTCGATATTCGTAACCTTGGGACTACAAGTGAAGGATTTTTAATGATTATGCACGATTATTAAAGATTCTGAATGATTTTGTCTGATACTGAGTGGAGTTAAATGATTAAGGTAATCCCGTGACTCTGAATTTCCTTGCAGAAAATGAAAATCAACGGCTAAAGAATCAGTAACCGTTGATTTTTACTATAGCAATTAAATCATGGTCAGTATCTAATCCCTAAGTTTTAACGCAGCCTCTTTTTCGGCATCGAGATATTGTGCTTTGTCTACGCTTACGGTAACAAAGTGAACGGTCGCTCCTTTTAAATCTCCAGGTGATTTATATTGTTCACTCACCGGATCACCACTATCATAGCCTACACAGAGTCCATCTCCTACGAGTGTGAACTTTCCAACTTGTGATCGCATCGGTCCTGTAGCAACCGCTACTTCGTTCACATAGAGTTTTGTTGTTCCCACCGATTCATGATGCTCGCCTGCTTTTTCCCTGATGAACTCCATGCCTGTAAATCAGCTAGTCTTTCTTTTAGCTGTATAATTTCATCCTTGAACCTTGGCTTCATAAAAGCATAACTGTCCAGCTCGATAAGTTGGATTGGTGTTGAAGGGAGTTAAAAAACATGATTACTTGTTAAAATCAGATTGAATTATGGAATGGGATGAGAATGAAGTAAAAGAAAGAATCCTCGAAATTGAAAATGATCAAAGAGTTAACTTGAAAGTTCCCGACAGGCTTGTTGACCCTGACCCTCTGGTTATTGAAGCTAAACGAGGTCTGTCGAAGCATGACGAGCATTCAAGTTGGTCTCTTAAAAATGAAGGAGTGGTATCGAACTCTGGTTTGCTTTTAATAAGGGTTGCTCCTAATAATGTCGATCGTGCCTTGCGATTGTTTGATGCTATCATAAAAGTTTTTCGAGCCCGAGGACACCATTTTGAAGGAAGTACTGCGCATTTAGGGAAACAGAGATATGAAATCTCCATTAGAGAAAAATTGGCAAAGGTTGATGAGTATAAAAAACAGCCAACGAATATTTTATGTCTTAAAGTTTATGCGGGTTATCCAAGATTTGAAATTTATGATTCTAAGAGTGTGCTTATTGAGGACAGGATTTCAAGGGCTGTTGCCAAAGTGGAATTGGAGGTTGAATTTTTTTTAAGAGTATGGGCTGAAAATGATAGACGTGAGGAGGAAGAACGCCAGAGAGAACGAACGAGACTTGAAATTTTAGCCAGAAAGCAAAAAGAACTGCATGATTTTAAGTTGTTATTAAATGCTGCTCAACGCCACAATGATGTAAAACTTATACGGGAATACATTCAATCAAAAGAGAACATCGCAAGACGAGATGGTTCCATTAGTGAGGACCTAAAGCAGTGGATTGAATGGGCTCGTAACAAGGCAGGTTGGTATGACCCACACATCGGAAAGGAGGATGAACTATTAAAGGACGTTAATAGGGCGACTCTTATGCTTAAAAAATGAATAACCGTTTTGATTTACGAGAAATGATTCCACGTTGAGCAGTCTTCAAAAACGGACTTAAGATGTAAAGCGAGTTGTTAAAATTGGAGTTGAAATATGGTCGGGGTTTGAGTTGGGAATAGTTGAAACGAGTTAAAGTAAGCTCAAACCTTTTTAGGGCAAGACGCAACCGCATCGTTTCCATGATAAAGGGTGAGGAAGGTTCTGTAAGCAGCTAAGAGCCAGCGAAATTTATCCTTGGAAAATTCTAAAGGAAATGCCAAATTGCTTTACCTTTTGTGGAACGATAAGACCCATTTTTTAGGTCTTTTGATGCCCCAAAAGGTAATAAGTATGGCCGATAGCGTCTATATATCTGCAAATCTCACCCAGCAGCAGCTCGAATTCATGAAGCTACTGGATGAATTCGAAATAGACATTTTTCACTTCAGCGAGATTGAGAAAAGGATCAAAAGGAAATTCGATAACCTGAATGAGGTTCTGGAAAACCTTGTTCACAAAGAACTCCTTTCAAGGATAGAAAGAGGAAAATTCTGTCGGGCAAACTTCAGAGACGCGAATGTGATTGGAACGTTCGTTGTGAAGGAAAGCGCTGTAGCGTATTGGTCTGCCTTAAATCTTCACGGGTTAACGGAACAGTTTGCCAATACTATTTTCATTCAGACTACCTTCAAGAAAAAAGATAAAATCATTCTGGGTACTTCTTACAAGTTTATCAAAGTAGCCCCGTCAAAACGTACTGGCATAGCTTGGAACGGTTTCGGAAACGGAAAATATCCATTAACCGATGTAGAGAAAACGATCATTGATTGTTTTGACCTGCCACAGTATTCCGGTGGATATGCTGAATTAATAAGGGCACTCAACCAGGCGAACCTTGATGCAGCAAAAATGATAGACTACTGCAAAGCCGTTGACAATACAGCAGTTACTAAACGCATTGGTTTTCTGGCCGAGCTTTTTGAAAAGACATCACTCCAAACATTCATAGATTTTGCCCGTGAGCAAATCAATGAAAAATATAATGTGATTGATCCGCAAGGATCAGACAAAGGTGAATTTGTGTCAGAGTGGAAACTAAGACTCAACATAAGCCGCGAAGAACTTTTAGGTATAGTAAACAAGCAATACTAGTGATCTTAAAAAAGGAAGTAGAGAATATTGCTGAACAGAAAGGCGTAGCGCGCGGTACTATCGATAAGGATTGGGTACTGGGTCACTTCCTTGCTGCAATCTATTCCGAACCAACGCTAAGAGAAGCACTGATTTTTAAAGGTGGCACATGCCTGAAGAAATGCTGGTTCCCGGATTATCGTTTCTCTGAAGACCTTGATTTTACTTCCAGGAAGCCGGACTTTGAATTAAAACAAAGTCACGTAGATTTTATCTGCAAGCATGTAAATGATAACGCATCAATTGCAACGCACCTTGAGTCGCTAACTCCTTTGAATTTTGATAACAAACTGACGGGGTATGAAGCGGTAATTAAATTCTGGGGGGCCGATCACCCGAAGAACGAGGCTCCCCCTCCACCTGAACGCTGGCACACCAAAATCAAAATAGAGATCATCCTCTACGAAATTTTACTCTTCGCTCAGGTTGATAAAAAGATCATTCATCTGTACTCTGATCAAGTTTCATTAAACCCCAATGCCATTCCCTGCTACACTATTGAAGAGATGTTAGCAGAAAAACTGAGGTCATTGATTCAAAGGTCATATACCGCTCCGCGCGATTACTATGACATCTGGTACCTCTCAAACACTATCAAGGATTTGAATTGGTCAAAAATAGTAGAGGCATTTCACAAAAAAATGAAATTCAAAAACCACACGTTCACCGGTGTAGATCAATTCATCAATGACGAAAATGATAAAAAACTGAAGGCTGCATGGAAGAATAGTCTGGGTCATCAGATACCTGGGACACAATTACCAGAATATGTTGAAGTGAAGGAATACTTAGAAGTTCTCTTTAAAAGGAATTTTGAAAATGACTGATGTTCACACGCCTCAGGCAAGAAGCTACAACATGAGCAGAATAAGGGCGAAGAATACTAAGCCCGAAATTCTTGTAAGGAAATTTCTTTTCTCACAGGGGTATCATTACAGACTTAATGATCGGAAGCTTCCGGGAAAACCAGATATCGTTTTACCAAAACACAAGGTAATTGTCTTTGTTCACGGATGCTTTTGGCATGGCTATCAAGGATGTAAATATTTTGTATATTTCTAAGTTGAGTGAATTGACTAGTTTGTTGCTAAAACCTTATCTGAATTTTCTAATTTAAAGCAGAATGTCTGATTGGTCATTGGTAGAAGTTGAATTAATAATTGCAGACTATTTTAAAATGCTGCAAACAGAAATTAGTGGGATTGACTATAGCAAGACAGATCACAGAAATGAGCTACGGACATTATTGAAAAATCGATCAAAAGGTTCAATAGAATTTAAGCATCAAAATATAAGCGCTGCCCTTATAAACAAAGGTTTGCCGTACATAAAGGGTTATAAACCGAGATGGAACTATCAGCAACTTTTGGAGGAGAGAATCATAGATTATTTATCTCAGAATAGTGCGATAGAAGAAAAGTTTAATGATTTTGCTATTAGGAAAATTGAAAGTGAACCGAAGAAAGTGGAGTATAAAAATTGGAATGTTACTCCTCCAGAAACAACGCTTTTCAGAGAATCTACAGTCAGTTATTATAGGCCCATAAAAAGAAATTATTTAGAATTAGAACAAAAGAATCAATCAATTGGCGACACCGGTGAGAAATTAGTCTTAGAGTATGAGAAATGGCGGTTAATTAAAGCCGGTCTTCCTAAACTAGCAAATGAGGTTAAATGGGTTTCGAAAGACATGGGTGATGGTGCAGGATTTGATATCCTTTCAAAAAACACTGAAGGGTCGGACATCTTTATCGAAGTAAAGTCAACAACCTTAGGTAAAGAAACACCAATATTTTTTTCAAAACATGAAAACGATTTCTCAGAACAAAAAAAAGAAGACTATCATATTTACAGAGTTTTTGACTTACGAAATCAACCTAAGATGTTCAAGCGGAATGGTAGATTCAAAGATATCTGCACAATTGAAGCTATCTCCTTTAAGGGTTTTTTCTAACCCATTATTATCAATATTAATTTAGAAGTCTTTAACTGGTTTAAAAAAAGGGACGTAAAAAGTGGTTCCTGGAGTATCGTCATTAATAGTTAAGCCGAGTTTTGTCGCAAATTCATCGGCCTGCCCATTAATGAATGGATAGGCATCAATTGCCCGATTTGTGTTGCAAAACCAACCGTCTCCAAGATAGCTCTCATTCAATGATTCGTCAAAAAAGGGAGCCAGCATGCATCTGCCTATGAATCTTTTTTGATGCTCAATATTTTTTTCTTTATCGAACCAGGGACGAGACAGATAGGAGTAAGAGAACCAGGTCCAAAGGTGGGATGTATATGTAAAGATCGAACTGCCTTTACCCCATGTACCACCGCTATTTGTTGTTTCTTTTTTTGCCTCATTATTTTCGACTTTTCGCATCAGAGCATCGAAATGCGATTTTTCGTTTTTCGATTCTCTTATTGGCCCCAGCAAGCCAATGCAATCCTTTTCTTCAACAATAATCAGGAATGTGGAAGTTTTTTTACCGTTTATAATTTCAATACAATCTTTTAGGTATGGTGCTACGGCAGGATCAGGTTCAGTAGCTGACTTCCTTAAAAGTTGAATATGCTCTTTACCTATAAAATCGAAAAAAGATGAAATTTCACTTTTACCCCATTCAGAGATTTTAATGTCAACTGTGATTGGTTTACCACTGTCCGCTGCATCCATGTTGTTTTGAAGAACTTCCCGGACAAAGATTCTGATCGAATGTTCACCTAAATCTTTGAACCTAGGTGGTTTTCGATTAAGGCCTGCATCTCCTTTTTGTGTCCGGTAATGCCAATTTTCCGCCATCCGTTAAAATCTAAATTTGTTCTTTTCAGAACGATTTAAGGCATTTCCAAATGCTGCATAGGCCAATTCAGGGCTTGGACAGTTGAATAGATGATTTATAAAGTAGCTTGAGGTCTTCAAGGAACTTTGGTTCGACATTTGGATTGTCGGGACTACCAGAAGGTTGGAGATCTCCAGCCTTTCTTTTTTGTTGCCTTATGCCGCTTTCACCGGTTCCCTATGCCCCACCCACGTAAACCGCTTATTCACATAATCCGCATTCGTGAAGGATGCATTGCCGGCCGGGTTTCCGCCGGTGACATGAAAATCGGAAAAAGCTGCGTTTTGATTCATGTAA
>Ga0184629_10000213_pt1 | contig 25876 bp, 16 predicted proteins | sample PLM4_32_b1_FD_133158 | JGI IMG/M metagenome (GOLD analysis project Ga0184629, IMG submission 133158) | Groundwater sediment microbial communities from an aquifer in East River, Colorado, USA - PLM4_32_b1 | ecosystem: Environmental > Terrestrial > Soil > Riparian zone | place: USA: East River...
ACCGTTACCGTATTCCCTGAAACGGCACCAATTACTACTGGATTTACGGTATAAGTATAAGCCGCATTATAATTCGTGATTGTAAAACTTCCTGTTGCCGTAGCACAAGTCGGTTGCGTGGCGGAACTTACCGTGGGTTGCTGCGGGTTAACACATGTTGGTGCTACAGTTGAAGAATTATTAGTTGTATCCGGATCCGGTTCGTTCCCTGAAATAGTTGCTGTATTAGAATACAAACCAGAGGACATAACAGTTGCTACTATTGTTAATGTAGCAGTTGCTCCGTTAGCCAGGCTCCCTATTTCCCAGTCTGGATCGGTCCAGATTCCTATTGATGGGGTAGCACTTACCAATGTATAACCCGATGGCAGTACATCAGTAATCGTAACTCCGGTAGCATTTCCAGAACCATTATTTGTTGCAGTAATGGTAAAAGTTACATCACTACCAACAACAGGTGTTGCATTATTCATTGTTTTTACCACAGCTAAATCCGAGACACAAACTAATGAGCCTCCAGTACTATTAGTGGTATCAACAAATGCACCATATACATTAATGTTATTAATTACACTAGCAAGTGATTCTACACTAATCCTGATTTCGTCAAAAGATTTAGAAGCTTTGAAACCTACATTATAAATTCCGGAACCAGAACCAAATGGAGGTATCAGAATAGATAGATTTAATAAATCTGATGCACTTTTTGACTCCATCCATACACCATCCAAATAAGTAGAAATAGTTAAAGAATTGAATAAATCCACCTGAACTGCACTATTCAAATCTTTTATTGTAAATCCTGCAATGGTCCCCACAGGATAAGTAGACAACTGATCCAGAACTGCAATTGAAGCCGGAGCCCCTGCACCGACTGTGACCAAAATTGAAGCAAAATCGGCGGTGTCTACAGTCAATACATAATCGGTATTATTGACCGCACAAGCAACACAAGCTACTCCATCAACACCTGTTTTACTACCATCTATAATTACAGGGAAAGCAGGATTTGTTAAAGCATAGGAGTTTCCACATGCTACTGTCGCGATACAAAATTTTTCAAAAATTGCATTATAAACTTTTACCACACCCAAACTTATTCCTAGCGTATTGTCGATAATAATACGGACCTCATCAAAAGATTTAGTGGTAATAAAACCAATTGTTTGCAAACCGCTCCCCACCAAAAGATTGCTTCCCGCTGTGACCAAGGGAGAATTTCCAACTTCTGTTTCCTGAGGTATTCCATTGAGGTAAGTTCTTATCTTAACGGCATCCAGAGCATTTACATTCAATAGCGAAAGATTTTCAATAGTAAAACCCGCAAAAGAACCTACCGGATAATCCGTTATCTGATCCTTAACCGAAATACTGCCACTGTTTGCGACACTTAGCGCTAAATTGATCTGAGCATAATTAGACGTATTTAGGTCTATCAGATTATCGGCATTAGTAATCTCACAAAGGGAACAGACCGCACCCTCAATTCCTGTATTACTACCATTAATAAAAACAGGATATAAAGGAGCCGACATTGGGGTTTGAGTATTACACGCCAGATCAGGTCCAGCGCAGAAATTTTCAAAAACCGCACCATAAACTTTTGTAGAACCCAAATTCAGCGCTGCTGTTTGATTAATCGAAATCTGAACTTCATCAAATACTTTCGTTGATACAAAACCTACTTTGTATCGGCCAGAATTATTCAATAAAACCCCATTCACGATTAAATCACTTATTAAAGGCTGCTCTTGAAATGCTCCGTTTAGATAAGTGGTTATAGCTATATTCCCTAAAGCTGAAACACTAAGTAAATTGGAATTCTCTATTTCAAAACCGGCATAAGTACCCACAGGATAATCCGTAAGTTGATCTTTTACCGCAATACTTCCCGAGGCGAGTAAACTAGCTGTTAAATTGATACTCGCATAATCCGTTGTGCTGGAACTGATAACATTATCCTCATCCGAAATACTCCCCACAGTTACGTCAGACAAACCGGTATGTCCATTTTCTATATCAACGGAAAAAGTCGGAAGATTCAATGCAGTGCTAACATTACAATCTAATCCAGGACCAGCGGCATATTCTCTGATTACGGGATAATATACTTTAACAGAGGTTGATGCAAGTAACAAACTGCTGATTGTAATTTCAATTGCATCAAAGGTTTTAGAGGTGTTAAAACCTACAATATAATTTCCCGGATCAGAAAGTAAACTTAAGCTCACTAATGAATTTCCTGACAGTGTTTCACTTGGAACCCCTCCAAGATAAGTATTAATCGAAATATTGTCCAATAAACCTAAGGCCAAAATACCGCTCGATGCAGCAATTCTATATCCTGCAAAAGTACCTTTAGCAAAAACTGTATTTCCGTCAGTAACTATTAAACGGTGTGTAACACCTAGACCTAACCCCGTATTAGCTGTAGCATAATTAGTAAGAACATTATCTATTAATTCTTGTTCATTCAATATTTCACAACCCAAGCCACATCCTCCACTGGTAGAAGAGCTAACGCTTAAGTTATCAAATGTTGCAGACACAAGAGGAACAGGGAGTTCGCTATTGTACTGACTGTAAACATTGGAGCTAAACAACATTAAAAAAAAGAAGAAAAAAAAGAAAACCCTTGAGATATATTTATTTTTAAACATAACAATGTAGATTATATTAAACTTAAAATGGGCGCAAACGGATTAATCGAAAATTTTTTGTGATTTTTTCTAATAGAATAAAAGATTTAACTTTTTGAATAAAACAAAATTCACAACTCTTTTATATTTAATAGCATATCGATATGGGATATAAAAGGGTATTTAATAAAATATTTATTAAATACTAAATTTTATGTACAACGCTGGATAGTGAATCAAAGCACTTATTACTCCAGTAAATTTATTGCATTACAAAAGGGCAAAAGCATAATTTTCACAAACAAAAACCGATATTCGTATAGAATTAGTACTATAACAAAATTCAATTAGTACTAGTTTTAGAAACTAATCATTGACATTAAACAATATTCATTCTTAATATTTAAAAAAAAACATAAAATATTAACTAAAATTCTTAAATTACGATTCCTAATAATAGTAAAGATTATGGCTGAAATTAACAACAATGCAAATTCAAAAAATCACAATATAATAATCCTCTATATAGTGCTGTTTTTTTCATGTACCTCATTAATCGTTATAAACTACATTACGATTAGAATTTTATCTGCATCTAGGGCTTATGTGAACGGAGAATCAAGTTACTCAAAAGGACAAAACAAGGCTTCTCGTCATTTGATTACCTATTTATATACCGAAAATGATAAGCATTGGAAATTGTTTAATGAAGAGATAAATGTTCCTATTGGAGACCAAGTCGCTAGAGTTGCTCTAACTCAAAACGGCAGTGACAGTATCGCTAAAAGAGGATTTAGAGCAGGAAAAAACAAAGAAGCAGATTTAGATGATTTAATTTGGGTTTTTAGGAATTTTAAATCCGTACCCTTTCTAAAAAAAGCAATTCAGGAGTGGAAAAATGCTGATGAGTCGGTAAATGAACTTCATAAAATGGGTATTGAAGTTCACAAAAAATTAAAATCCGAGAAATTAGACGAACAAACGAAACATGAAATTTCATCAGAGATCAGTTTTTTATGTGATAAACTAAGTACTGCTGCAGATAGATTCTCAAATATTCTTGGTGATGGTACCCGAGAGATCAAAGGCAATTTAATAGTTATAAATATATTTTTTATATTAATAATAAGCAGTTGTCTAAGCATTTATTATGTAATCACATTAAAAAAAATAATAGCCTCAGAAAAGGATCTTAAGAGCAAAAAAGAACAATTACACGATATTATAGAGGATTTAGAAAAAACTAAAATCGAATTATCCACAGAAATAATTCAGCACAAAAAGTTAATAGGAACCATAAGTCACGATATAAAAAGTCCTCTAAAGTATTTAACATTGACCAGCAAATATATCTATGAAGAAGCTAAAAATTATGGCAATGATAAATTAAAAAAAAACACAAAATCCGTTTATACATCTACACTACAGCTATACAATTTCATTGATAGTCTATTAACCTATTCCAAAATATTCTTTGAAGGCAACTCTTCAGAAAATTCAGTTTATAATCTAAAAGAACTGGCACAAACGAAATGTAATTTATTCCATGAAATTGCCGAGGCTTCAAATAACATTTTATTAAATGAAATTGATAAAAATGTTATAACAAAAATAAACAAAGACATATTATCTGTTATCCTTCACAATATTCTTGACAATGCAATAAAAAACACAGAAAAGGGCATAATTAAAGTCTATACCCAGATTAAAAACAAAAAACTGTATCTGGTTGTGGAAGATACAGGAAAAGGGTTTAAAGAAGAGGATTTAATATATTATAATCAATTAAGTCATGAACAATCAGCCGAGAAATTAATCCTAAGAAATAATGGAATGGGACTAAATATGATCATAGAATTAATTCATATACTCAACGGTGACTTAAAAATTTATAGTGAAGGTGGCAAAGGCTCAAAAATTGAAATAATTACGGATTTAATTCATTAAACCGTAAACTTTTTAAACAATTCAGATAATTCTATAATATTGGTTATCTGTATTTTTTTAAAAATATTTAATTTATGGGTACTCACCGTCGTCATTTTTATATCCAATTCATTAGCGATCTCAAGGTTCCCGAATCCTTTTACAAGAAGTTCTGCAATTTCAAATTCTCGTTGGGTAAGTTCTTCCAAAGGATTTCTGCTTTCTCTCTTATTTTGGGAAAACGCTATGAATTTATCAAGAATATCAATTGAAATATATTTTCCTGCTTCCAAAACTGTTTTTACAGCTTTAACAATCGTATCGCTATCACTCAACTTATTCAAATACCCATTTGCTCCAGCCTGGATATAACGAAAAGCATAAATATCCTCATCGTGAGCAGAAAAAATTAAAATCTTTATATATTTCTGAATATTTCTTAAATCCTCTATCATATGATGTTGTTTACCGCCGGGTAAATTGATATCCAATATCACTAAATCGAAACAAATCTTACCAAATTCAACAAGTGCTTCCGGAAAATCATTAGCCTCAAAAACCTGAACATCATCAAGCTCATTTTCTAATAAAAGAGACATCCCTGACCTTACAATGAAATGATCATCTACAATCAATATTTTTTTTATCATAATGAAAAAAAACTAAATTTAAAACTATTAAAATCTATCATAAACCAAACCTAATAATTAACCATCAATAATAGTTTTCTTTTCATAAAGGTACAATACAGTTCAAAAACGTACACTATTTCAGAACGAAGTCCTTTAAACTTTATAGTATAAAATGAAAGTTTAAAGGACTACTATGATTCAAAAATGCTCTCAACCACTAAACAGAGGATCTTGACATCTAAAAGAGATAATCCCATTAAAAACAAATTACGACGTCAAAATAACAAATTTACAAAAATTAACAATATAAAAGTTATTTTTTTTTATAATATATAATATAATTACAAAAATCGTACTGACTATTTTATATTAAAATTCAACTCATACAATTTCTGCAACTTTAATTATTGATTGCTGTCATTCTCAAGTTGTATCGCTAAGCCTTAAATTTTCTTCCGACTGGATTCTAATTTAAAATTCAATTTTAGGAAGGGATATGAAGTCCCTATCTAAAAACTCATAATTATTTACAGCTAATCGCAAAACATCAAAACAAAATCGCGTAATCAAATCTGTTTTTTTTTCATTTAAATTTTAAAAAAGTAATACATTTTTTTTATTAATGCATTAACTACTAGGTAGTTATATTTTCATTAACTTTGATACGGCTTTTATTACTTTTTAGTTAAAAACAAAGATATTGACAGACAACTATTTACAGAACGGTCTGTATTAACCCACAATATTCAGTGAGACGTTTGTCACCGAATTTAACTATAAAAAATGATTTTAGTATAAATTTAAACCCCTTTACCCAATAAAACATTAAACCGCTAACAGACAGACATGATACTTTAATTTTATAAAAAAAAAACAATCAACAGTAGCGAAAAAAAGCCCCAAAATTGCTAAACTTAGGATTACTTATAATCATCAAACCCAGTAGTAAATCAATAAAGGTTCTTAAATACAAATACTATGTTTGATAAAATTAACACGACGAATAAACATAAAATTCAAAGGCTACTGGAATCGGCAGATGTCAAAATCAACGGTATCCGATCTTGGGATATTCAAGTATTGGATGAACGCCTTTACAACAGGATAATACGCCATGGATCATTAGGACTAGGAGAAGCCTATATGGATGGATGGTGGGAGGCCGAAGCTCTAGACGAGTTTTTTCATCGAGTTTTAAGCTCTGGGCTTGATAAAAATCAAACTATAAGTACCTTGGACATTCTGGGATACCTAGCAGCCTTACTTACCAATCTCCAAAACCCAACTAAAGTTTATTCCAATATAAAGCATCATTATGACATTGGTAACGACTTGTATCGAGCCATGCTGGACAAGCGCATGACCTACACAGGTGCATACTGGGATGAAGCCCAAAACCTAGATGAAGCGCAACAAGCCAAACTTGAAATGGTTTGCAGGAAACTGGGGCTTCGTGAAGGACAACGAATATTGGATATTGGCTGTGGCTGGGGAAGTTTTGCCAAATACGCTGCCGAAAACTATGGCGTTAGTGTTGTGGGTATTACCATCTCTAAAGAGCAGGCCGAATTGGGAAAAAGTTTATGTAAAGGACTTCCTGTTGAAATCAGGTTACAAGACTACAGGGAATTAAACGAGACGTTTGACCATATAGTCTCCCTCGGAATGCTTGAACATGTAGGCTACAAAAACTACAAAACCTATATGGAAACCGTTTCCCGCTCCCTTGCGGATAACGGGGTTTTCTTACTCCAGACCATAGGCAGCAACATCTCAAAATACCTAACCGACCCATGGATCAATAAGTACATATTTCCCAACTCCATGCTACCTTCCATAAAACAAATAGGAGATGCCATTGAAGGACAACTCATTATGGAAGACTGGCACAGCTTTGGTCTCCATTACGATAAAACGCTACTCGCATGGTTCCAGAATTTTGACAGCCACTGGAATTCCCTCAAAAACAATTATCCTGACCATTTTTACAGAATGTGGAAATATTATTTACTTTCTTGCGCTGGAGCTTTCCGGTCAAGGAATATACAGCTTTGGCAAATTGTCTTTAGCAAACATGGATTAAAGGGAGGATATAAGACTTTGAGGTATGATTCAACATTTAGATCAAATGATGTCAAATCACAAAGCATGAAGGATTTAACCATTTAATTTAAAGCATGTTAAAAACAAACAACTCTAATACATACTTCAATTTGGTTATAAAAATAACATCCAGAATATTTAGCCAAAGAGAAGCAATTCATCAAAAATAAACGCTAAAAAAATTGCCATGAACAATCAAAACGTTAGCCAAAAGTTGATTCGCAGTCATTTGATTTCGGGCGAAATGAAGCCGGGAAGCGAAATTGGATTGAAGATCGACCACGTACTTCAGCAAGACGCCACCGGAACCTTAATTATGCTCGAATTGGAGGCTTTTCATTTAGAAAGAGCTAAAGCCGATATCGCCGTTCAATATGTCGACCATAATCTACTGCAGACCGATTACAAAAATATGGACGATCATCTTTTTCTGCAATCGGCTGCCTCCCGCTTTGGATACTGGTTTAGTAGACCCGGAAACGGAATTAGTCATGCCGTACATATGGAACGGTTTGGCAAGCCCGGCAGCACCTTGCTAGGTTCGGATAGCCATACTTGTGCAGGCGGCGGTATTGGGATGCTTGCCATTGGTACAGGCGGACTGGACGTCGCTCTTGCGGCTGCCGGTGAACCGTACTTTGTAAAGATGCCAAAGATTATGGGAATTAATCTTATTGGTAAATTGCCCGACTGGGTCAGTGCCAAAGATGTGGTTCTAGAAATGCTGAGACGGTATGACGTGAATGGCGGACGTGGCTATATTTTGGAATATTATGGCCCCGGATTGCAATACCTCAGCGCTTGGGACCGACACGTAATTGCCAATATGGGTGCTGAAATGGGTGCCACTTCGTCTGTATTTCCTTCAGATGAAATTACCAAAGAGTTTCTTCGAAAAGAAGGACGCGAAGACCAATGGATTGAATTGAAAGCAGATGAAGGAGCCACTTATGACCACTATGAAGAAATTAATTTATCCGAATTGGAACCTTTAATCGCGCTTCCCAGCAGTCCGGGTAATGTAGTACCTGTTCGAGAAGTTAGCGGTCGACCTGTATCTCAGGTTGTGGTAGGATCGTCTGCGAATCCGGGGCTACGGGATTTCTGGATTGTTTCCCAAATTGTAAAGGGTCAATTTTCATCTCCAGACGTTTCCTTTGATGTCAATCCGTCCACCCGTCAGATATTACAAAATCTAACAGAGATGGGAGCACTTGGTTCCTTGATTGCTGCCGGTGCCCGCGTCCACCAATCGGGTTGCATGGGTTGTATTGGTATGGGACAAGCGCCTGCGACCAACAGCAACAGTCTCCGAACAATGCCTCGTAATTTCCCCGGTCGTTCAGGAACGCTGGATGACCAAGTATATCTTTGTAGCCCAGAAACTGCCGCCGCGGCTGCACTTGCAGGAAAGATTACGGATCCCAGAGATCTTGAAAAACAATTCCATATTGCTTATCCAAAGTGGAAAGAGCCAGATTCTATTAAGGTGAATGAGCAAATGCTGATTGCTCCAAATGGAAAATCGGTTGAATTGATTAAAGGACCAAATATCAAAACGCTTCCAGAATTTGGTGAACTTCCGGACGAATTGGAAATCCCCATTCTTTTGAAAATGGGAGACGATATTTCTACAGATGAAATATTAAAAGCTGGTGCCGACGTATTGCCGTTGCGCTCCAATATTCCTGAAATCAGCAAATATTCTTATGCTGTGGTTGACCCAAATTTCTATGATCGGGCAATAGAAACCCAAAAAAAACACAACGGTTTTTGCGTGGTGGCTGGCGAAAATTATGCTCAAGGCTCCAGCAGGGAACATGCTGCATTGGCTCCAAAATACTTAGGCCAACTATTTACCATTTCAAAATCGTATGCAAGAATTGGTTGGCAGAACATGATCAATTTTGGGATTCTACCTTTCGAATTTCAAAATAAAGATGATTTTGATAAACTGCAACAAGGCGATGTGCTAAGAATAGAAGACCTTAGATCCTCCATAAAAAACAGAGAAACCATAATTGCAAAAACAATTGGAAAAGAAATCGAAATTCCGCTCCTTCTAAACATAAGTGACAGACAAATTGAACTGCTATTAAAAGGCGGGGTTATCAATTATATAAAAAAACAATCCAGTATTTAATTTTCAGTCTCAGTTTTCAGTCAACCCTGAAAACTGAGACTGTAAGCTATTCACTAAATATCTTTAAGCAATCCCCGTGCGATCACTAACTTCATGATCTCATTCGTGCCAGCATAAATACGCGCCACACGATTATCAGCATACATTCTGGCAATTGGGTAATCCCACATATATCCATAACCTCCAAATAATTGTAAACATTCATCAACGACGTTACCGCACATATCGGTTGCCGAATATTTAATCATAGAAGCACTTTCGGTTGTTAATTTATGGTCTTTTAATAATTCGATACATCGATCCAAAAAAGCTTGATGTATTTGCATTTGGGTAGTGCATTCCGCAAGTTTAAATTGAGTATTTTGAAATCCGGCAATAGGCGTTTCAAAAGCCGTTCGTTGCGTAGTATAAGTAATCGTATTTTCTATAGCTCCTTCAGCATTGGCAACGGCCATAATCCCAACGGTTAATCGCTCCCTAGCCAATTCCTGCATCATAATTTTAAAACCCATTTTTTCGTCACCAAGCCTGTTTTCCTTTGGCACTTTCACATTATCAAAAAACAACTCCGCAGTATCTTGAGACTTCATTCCAATTTTTTTGAGGGGAATTCCTTTATTGAATCCTTCCATAGACGACTCCAAAATAAGTAAAGTAACGCCCTCATCATCAGTATTGTGATTGGTTTTTACAGCCACAATAGCCATGTCACACATAAAACCATTGGTTATAAAAGTTTTTTGTCCGTTTACTATATAATGATCTCCTTTGTCTTCGGCTGTTGTGCGAAGGGCTTTCAAATCACTCCCGCAATTTGGTTCTGTCATTCCAATGGCGGTAATCATCTCCCCTTTCGCCATTAGCGGCAAATACTTTTGTTTTTGCTCCTCCGTTCCATACTTCAATAAATAAGGCGCCACAATATCCGAGTGCAACGAAAACCCAGGACCAGTGATTCCCTTTTTGGCAAACTCTTCAATCAATAAAGCATTAAATGTAAAATCCAAACCTCCCCCACCATATATTTCCGGAATATCCAAACACAACAATCCTAACTCTCCCGCGCGTTTCCATATTTCACGAGATACCATCCCGTTTTTTTCCCACTCCTCCATCTGATCGATAATTTCATGCGAAATAAATTCCTGAATCATTTTTCGCATCATTTCATGCTCTTCGGAAGCATAAATTTTTCGTTCCATTAAAATATTCTGTAGCATTTTTAAAATATTTATAGTTTATATTTTTGCAGAAAATGTTTGTATACGGGCTAAACCCAAATGTATTCATCCGTTACTATTCATTACAATACTAACCAATTTGCAGAAAAATTATATCTTTCTAAAAACCAAAGTATTTCTATGTGAATTTACGCCAAAATCATCTTTTATTTACATTAATAAAAAAAATGTTACCACACGGTAACAAATATAACAAAAACAAGAATTCAAAGTTTACTTTTCATTACTTTTACAATAATTACTATTTTTTAACAGTCAAATTACAATGCAAAACGTTCTTATAAATGACTTAATTCTAGTATTTAAAACTTTTGGTTTACATTTCATCGACGGATGCTCCGCGTGAGGGATTACCTCATTGGTATATGTTTTCATCGGAATTCGGTGAATTTCATTTGAAGTGGAGCTCTTTTTTTATCCTGTTTTTACAGGATAAAAAAAAGCGGGAACAGAAAGCCCGACCCGTAGTTTTTACGAAGGGACACGCCCAAAATCACAATGATGTTACTAATAGAATTAAGCTTTACGAATCTAAATTTACCACATGAAACAATACACCGAAGAAACATTTCATTTCGATTTCTCAGATGAAAAAATACAAAAGATCGTTACCTTTTTAGATAAAGGCGAAATAGTAACAAAAAAAGAATTTGCCATAAAAGCCTATTTATACGTTCGCGACACTTGGCAATATGATCCCTACAGAATTAGTTTAATAAATGAAGATTGGAAAGCTTCAAACTTAATATCCCAAAAAAGAGGACATTGCATTGACAAAGTGGTCATTTTGATAACCATTTTACGAGCGGCAGGCATTCCTGCAAGATTAGGATTGGCAAAAGTAAAAAACCACATTGCAGTTGATCACATAATCGAAAAATTTGGTTCGGATATATTGGTACCACACGGCTATATAGAAATTCACCTCAACAATAAATGGATAAAAGCCACTCCCGCATTTAATAAAGAATTATGCAAATTACTGCACGTTCATGTGCTTGAATTTGATGGTGAACAAGATTCTATATTTCAAGAATTTGATCAAACCGGAAACCGCGTTTTCATGGAATATCTCCATGATTACGGAACTTTTAATGAAGTTCCTTTGCCATTTATGTTTCAATTGATGATTGACCATTACCCGAAAATCAAAGAAAATGGAGTTACTTTGGGCAGCGTTTTAAACCTATCCAATTTATAATGAAAAAAGACAGAGCTGCAACCGAGGAGAAAATTTACAAAGCTTTTTTAGATATTTTAAAAGAGAAAGGGCCACAAGGTGTTGGAATTAACGCTATTGCAAAACGTGCTAACGTTTCAAAAACACTTATTTATCGTTATTTTGGAGGAATGAAAGGATTATTACTCCGTTTTGCCCAAAAAGGAGATTTTTTTAAATCTCTTTCAGCGATTGACGAAAAGAAAGACAATATCGAAAATTTAAAAAGTTTTATAAAAGAAGGAACAAAAGAATTGCGGGAAAACGTCCTAACACAAGAAATTTTGCGTTGGCAATTAATGGAAAACAACGAAGACACCAAAAGTCTTTTTAAGTATTTTAATACTCAAATTGGAAAAACATTTACCATAAACGAAAAAGATGAATCACTAAATGCCGCTTTTCAACTAATGATTGGTGGCTATGTTTATTTTACTTTGTTGTCCAAATTTAATAAAACCTTTATTGCAACCGATTTAACATTGGAGACTACTTGGGAAAACTTTGATGACGCCATTGCAAAAACAATAGAAGTGTTTAGTAAATTATAAAACGGCAATTTTAATTAAAAAATAGCCGTTTTATAATTCTTTGAAAACAGATCATTTTATCTCCCGAAATCATCTTGCAAACGAACGATATCCTCTTCATCTGAGGGATTTTCCGAATCCGTATGTTCCCAAATTTCGGCGACTACTCCCCATGATTCCAGTCCAATTAAACGATGACGTTCTCCTTTGTCCATTTGGATAAAAGCGCCTTGAGAAAGTTGCTGCAATTCTCCTTCTTCATCGGTTAAGCTTGTTTTTACTCCAACTACACCTGATACTATTTCCCAGATTTCTGCTCTGCGAAAGTGATATTGCCATGATAATCGTTTATTTGGCGCAACCACCAAAATTTTCGGACTAAGTTTATTTGTAATTGTGATGGAATCAATTTCTAAATGAGGAAAAAATCTTGCGGCAAAAGCAGTCGCCTGACTTTCATCAATTACAAAAAAACCTCCCCATGGTCGGGTTTCATCTTGCTTAATGATTGTGAAATTTTCTTTATTTAATGCTTCTGAAATTTGTTCAAAAACGGTACTTTTTTCTAAATTGTTAGGAATGTTAAGATTCATCAGTATTGTTTTAAAAAGTAAAAAATAATTGTTTGGTATTCAATGAAGTTTTTATAAGACGGTTTGTCAAGTCGAGCGGAGTCGAGACCAAAAGTTAAGCCTCGACTCCGCTCGACTTGACAACTACACTAACAAGTTCAAACTTGTTAAGAAAACGACATTGAATTATTTTAAGTATGCTTATTCTAGTTTCTATAAATTATAAATCCATTTGGTTTTAATGTGGTGTCTCCCATTAAGATTTTTGCTTCTTTTGGAAGGCTAATTTTCATTTCTGGACCAAAATTGAGTACAACTGTGATTTTGTCTCCTTCAAAAGAACGGGTAAACAGAATTTGATCTTTTTTATATTCAAGTCGGTCGTATTTTCCATATTGCAACACTTTCTCATTATTTCTAAGCGCTATCAGTTCTTTGTAACGGTTAAGAATGGAACTTTTATTCTTTTCTAAATTCTGAACATTTATGTCTTTATAATCTGAATTAATTTTGATCCAGCTTTTTTCAGTTGAAAATCCAGCAAAGAGATTTTCGTTCCACTGCATCGGGCTGCGTGATTTATCACGATTATGCTCGTTTCCTTCCAAAAGAGCTTCTTCGGGATTCTTTCCTTTGTTTAAAGCCAATTGATAATGCGTTTTTCCTTGAATATCAACCATTTCTTCCAAGGTTTTGGCAGTAATGTTGTGCATCCCAATTTCTTCGCCGTAATAAATAAAGGGAACACCTTTTGCGGTAAGCATTAAAGCGGCCAATGCCAAAGCTTTATCTGGATTTCCATCTGCCAATCGATCCATCATTCTGGGCATATCATGACTACCAAAAAACAACGTTGGATAATTGCTCATGTTTTTTTCCATGCTTTGCAACTCATCAAAAATACGTTTTGAAGAAAATGTTTTGATGCTTCCAAAGTTGAAATTAAAAACCACATCCAACAAATCTTGTGATTGGTATTGTTTTAAAACTTCAATTTTGTCGCTACCTATTTCTCCAACAATGAAACGATTATCATACTCGTTCACAGTTGATTTTACCATTCGCATGGCGTTTTTTACGCCTTCTTGGTCGATGTCGTTTTTGTGTTCTTGCACTCCGCCCTTTATAGGATTATCGGCAGTGATACCATTTGTGTTCAAAAAATTAATCACATCCAATCGAAATCCATCCACCCCCGCATCCAACCAAAATCGGAGCACATTCTGAACCTCAGCAACCACTTTTGGATTCGACCAATTGAGATCGGCCATTCTTACATCAAACTTATGATAGTAATATTGATCCGTCAAAGCGTCTTTTTGCCAAGCTGTTCCTCCAAAAAAAGACTCCCAATTATTGGGTTTATCTTTCCAGATATAGAAATCTCGATAGGGATTGTCTTTTGATTTTCTCGATTCCTGAAACCATTTGCAATCTGTTGAAGTATGATTTAAAACCATATCCATGATTACCTTAATTCCTCTTTTATGGGCTTCTTTCAAGAAAATATCAAAATCGGCTTTGCTTCCATAAGTTGGATCAACTTCATAATAATTGGCAATGTCATACCCATTATCCACTTTTGGAGAAGTCAGAAAAGGAGTTAGCCAAATGCCCTTTACACCTAAACCTTGCAAATAATCCAACTTTTGGGTCATTCCTTTAAAATCGCCATAACCATCCCTATTACTATCCGCATAACTGGGCATATAGATTTGGTAAAAAACAGATTCTTTCCACCACTTCTTGTTTGTGTCTTTCTTTATAAAAGTCCAGCAGCAACAAAAAGTGATTAATAAAGTTCCTAAAACAACTACTATCGTCTTACTCATTTAGTTTTGTGGCTTTTTGTTCAGACGCTTCAGCAATTTTCAAAGAAGTTACCGCATTGTCCTGATTGATTTTTCGAATATGTGAATTATCATTTACCCAAGTCATTTGATCTTTAAACATAGAACTTACCAAATCTGCATAAAGGGTATATTTTTGTGTTTCATTCCCCGTATCCAACTTTATTTTGTACTGGTATTTTATGTCTTTAAAGTTTCCTTTCGAAATTTGTACCTCATCAAAAGACTCTATCATTTCAATAGTGGCATTTGGAAATATTTGCTTCAAAGATTCCAAATCTTCTTCCGTACAAAGGGCAGTCATTTTTAATTGTGTAGGAACCCATTCATACAATGTAATTTCACCTTTTTCAAATAATAATCGTATTTCTTGACGATCCATTATTTTAGGCTGATCAAATCCATGATAAAAATTCACAATCCCAGTATCGTATTTTACAATAGCCTGTACTTTGTCCCAAACATTAGAATAGCCATTTCTTAAAATTTTCTGTGAAGAAATTACTTTACCTTCTCCTAGCCAACCCGAAAACATATCGAAGAAATGTACCCCATGCTCAATAAAAATCCCTCCGCTTTTTTCTTCATCCCAAAACCAATGCTCTTTTGGCAAAAACTCATCGCAGGCGTAATTTTCGAAAAAACCGTGCAAAAAATCACCCAAAATGGCATTCTGGATAAGATTGTTTACACTTTCGTATAACGGATTATAGCGTTGCATTAAATTTACAACATAAAGTAAATTCTTTTCTTTGGCAAGTGCTCTTAATTCGACAGCTTCCTCTAGTTTTGTGGCAGCAGGTTTTTCACAAATCACGTGTTTACCGGCAAGTAATGCTGCTTTTGACTGTGCATAATGCAAATATGGCGGCGTTGCAATGTATACCAAATCGACAGTTGAGTCCTCACAAACCGCTTCTAATGAAGGATAGATAGTAGCCGACTTATCAATGTCTTTTAAACGTAATGCGTTGGTGCAGTTTTCATCGTATCCACCAATTAATTTTACACCTGGTATTTTTACAAATTCGCTTACTGCAAAATAAGCAAATCCGCCAACACCAACTACTGCAATGTTTATAGGCTTATTCATTTTCTGTCTTTTAAAATCAAACTCTTTACGTTATTTTTTAGTACTCATATAATCTACGACAACATTATTCACTAACATTTTAGTCCCTTTATAAGCTATTTTTCCTCCTGCGGGTACACATACAATCACAGCAGAGTTTAACGCGTCAATTTTAATTTTAGCGGAAGCGGTAACATTTTTGGCAATAAAAGTTCCAGTAACGGTATTATATAAATCTACTTTTTTGCCTTTTTCTACAGCTATGGTTACGGTTTTAGCTTCATTATATGGATTGTAGTACAAGAACGAAGGATAGGCTTTTCCATGAAAAAAATCGGTTGCCAATAAGTTCAATTGTAAAATTCCTTCTACATCAGTTGCTTTAATAATGCTACCAAAGATTCCAACATGGGCACTACCATAAACACTCAATTGTGATTCTTCCGGATTTTTACCCGGTACCCAAAGCGGTCCGTCACCTTGTGCAACAGGAGCTGGAACATAACTATATTTGTCGTAATTCGATTTTTTAATCATTCCTTCGTAGGCGATTACCCCTTTTCCTGCATCGGTCAATTGCGGAATTGTTTCGTGCTCATCTGGCATATACTCTGGATAAAAATAACGTGATGCATTTGCTGCATTCAGCATCCATTTTCCAATAGCGGAGGCGTATGACTGATTGTATCGTACCATAGGCACCAGCGGCCATGCCATATCATACGTATTCATTAAAAAGCCATAACCACCATGGTCAACAGTACTTCCAACGGTACCTGAAATATCAATTCCATTCCAATTTCCTACCAATACGCCCCAACCTTCACGGCATACGGCGGTTCCGTCAAAAGTCCAACCCAATAGTTTATCGATATCATAATGAGTTCCTTCTTCGGCATTCATTTTTGCAGATAAGTACGCCCCAAATGGCATTAATAATTCATATGTTGGATTTATTTTTTGCGACTCTAAAGCTGCCATAGCACTTTTAGATCCTTTCAAATATTTTGGATCCTTAAATTTTTTATAAGCAGAATATAATACCCAAGCATGTCCAGCTGCGGCATCAGGTTGCGCACAGATAGTGTTTTTCATGGGTTTCATTTTGGCGTAATCAAAATAAGAATAATCATAATTCCCATTCAAGACTTCATCGGCTCCATAAAATTTGTCGGCAATCTTTCTGGCCATTTTTTCCAATCCTGGTTCATTTGGATATTTGTCATATATCGCATAAAACAATAAATTTGGATACACATCATACCACCAATCACGACCATAACCGCCGCCTAGTAAAGCAACTTCGGGACAGGTATTATTCATCATGATATCCCAACTGGTTTCGCTGTTGAAATAATTTTTGGTCATTCCAACATAATTCAGTTTCTGTTGATTTCTTTTGTCAATCCCTACCAAACTAGCGCCCAATGTGGCTCCCATAGTTGCCAGCGCTTCATGAAACATCCCTTTGTTGTTAGTTCCTTGACGCACATCTGCCATAGCAGTATATAGTCCCACCACTTCTTGCGGGTAATTTTTCTGGCTATTGTCTTTCCACACCAAAGGCCAATATTTGCCTTTGGCATTAAAATCAAACACTGTTTTATCAAAATCAAGAGCCAGTTTTTTATAATCAATGATTTCTAAATGGGCTGGAATATTGGGCATTTGCTCTACACGAGCTATTTTTTTTTGTGCTACTTGTGCTTCTATGTTGAGGCTGAAAAATAGCAGCCCCGCAATAACAATTTTAAAATAGGTTTTCATCTTTTGATTTTAGATTGAAGATTAACGATTTTTGATTTTTGACTTTTGACTTTAGAAATAGAAAAAAAACAGACTTTTTAAATCACGTCTTACTACATCTTAAATCTTAAATCGTTAATCATAAATCATAAATCATTTTTAAACAATATGTTCTGCCACCTGATCTAAAATTTTAAGATCAATAAATTCTTCTGTTTCTTCCTTTTCTGGAGAAAGTATATTCCCTTCGGCAATGATTTTTTTACTGATATAAATAGAGCACAATTGCAAAAGAGCAATAATACCTATGGCATAACGCAAGGCAAAATCTTCGGAAAGGGTGTAATACAAAACCAAAAATGTTCCGGCTCCGCAAAGTCTACCAACATACAAACCCGCTTCGTGATTTAATATATAAGTGAATTCGCCTCTTTTCTCTATATGCGAAACGATATCAATTACTCTTAACTGAATAGGAAAATAAGCTAAATCCATCAATGGTTTGGCAATCAACAATAGCAGCAAGAATATGATTACCCCAGTTTTATTATAAAAGAACCCATTCATACAAGCACCCACTGCAAAAAGTATAAGTCCTACGGCGAATATTTGTATCCTATCGGATGGTTTAGAAAAACGTCCAATAAGGTAAATAACGATCGCAGCCAATACAGCTCCTATGGATTGGGCATTTCCCAATGCACCTTCTTCTCCCAATAATTTAAAGATAAGCATTGCCGGAGCAGTTACCAAAAATCCTTGTGCCAAACCCTTGAAGGTAGCCAAAGACAATAATTTATACCACAGCGGATGAAACTTGAAAAAGATATATTGTTTCTGTGCCGGGTTTTCAAATTTACCTCTAAAACAAACAATTGAAGCTACAATGGTAATCAAAAAAACAACTCCTGTAATGACAATATAAGCGTCATGTTTCTCTGTATCACCTGTTTTAGATTGAATAAACCAACCTATAGTGGCCGGAATTACAATGGCAATTATAGTATAAATAAAAGTCTCTAAACCGTAATAATAGTTACGGTTTTTGTCATTTGTAATGGCCAATGCCAGATAATCTCTGTTTGACCAGTACAAACCAAAGGACATTCCCATGGTGATTCCAGCAATTCCAATACCGGTTAAATCCAATATCTTGAATGACATCATGATAATCATGGCAAGACCGCTCATCATCATTCCCAACGAATACAGTTTACGGATGTTAAAATGTTTCAACAAAAAACCATTCAATAAAAAAGTAAGCGGAATCCCTGTATAAATGGCCAATTGGTAAATAACCACTTTGGAAGTGTCATTTGAGTTTCTCATGATATACGCTGCCACGAAAATATCGATTACAGGCAATACCAAAGCATACACAAAATTGGTAAAAATTAAGATGCGAAAATTACGGGTCTGGCTTTGAAAATGATCAATTTCAGTTTGGATTTTTTTAAACATGGCTAAATTTTAAAAGTGAATAGATTTCTTTGATCGAAAATTTTGCGCCGCATACAAACTCATCCGAAGCACCGTAATAAATTGTTATTGTATCTCCGTCTGGTTCTACAATGTGACCGTTTGTAAACACAACATTTCCGAAGAAACCGCATAATTCGTATTCCGTTGTAGGAACCATAATAGGCAATTCCGTTTGAGCAATTACTTTTGTAGGATCTTCCAAATCCATTAAGAAAGCGCCTAAACAATACTGATGATTTTCATTGGCACCATGATAAATGGACAACCAACCTTTTTCAGTTTTTATTGGAGCAGCACCGGCACCCACTCTTTTGCTATCCCAAAGTCCTTTTCTGGTTTTGATAATGCATTTGTGATTTCCCCAATGCAATCCATCTGGAGATGACGTAATCCATATATAATTTCCTCCAATTTCCACACTACTCGGACGGTGAAGGGCGTAGAACATGCCGTTGATTTTTTCCTCAAAAATGGCACAGTCCTTATTGTGTGGAGGCAAAATCATTCCGTGTTTCTCGAAATTTTTCCAATCGGTTGTGGTACGCAAACCTACACCAACCCCATTGTCTGATACCGAAGTGAACGTAAGGTGATAAATTCCATTGATCAAAGACACCCTGCAATCTTCAATTCCAAAAGCCTCTAAAATCCCTTCCCCTACCAATAATGGATAACCATCCGGCTCATAAAAATTGACGCCATCTTCACTACACAACAACCTTAAATGGGAAAGAGTAGTCAAATAATCAACCCCTTTGTAATTAATTATTCTTGCATCAGAAGCATCCAATTCTGGAGCATTTGTTGGAATTTCAATAATTTCGGTTCCAGTTTCGGTAAGGATAGGAAAAGAAATCACTCCTTCTTTTTGTTCTGGTCTTTCGGCAACTCTTACCAACAGCCAAGTTTTACCTTCATATTGAAATACACCCGGATTTAACAAACACGTAATTTGTAAACCATCGGTACTTGGTGGTAAATCTTTTGGTGATAATAATGGGTTTTGTTCGAAACGTTTTGCTATGTCTTTCATACTAATGTTTTTCTTATTTTTTAAAATATATTATCTAATTTTAAAACAATATCAATGCAAACAATAAGTAAAAACTAATTGTCCGTAACGTAAATAAATAATCTTTTGAATTCAAAATCTGACGATTAGAAACTATAAATAGGAAAACTATTTAATCCTCTAAATCAAGGAAATCGAACTGTTATTTCCTTTTATTGCTTTAATTTTTCCATTTCTAATAAAACCAACAAGGATTCTATTGTTGATTCAGCGCCTGAATTTCTATTAACTTGAGTAGCGTTAACAATACCGTCAAAACAAATACCGGTATCATAATTATAAATAGCTGTAGCCGCATCATTACTTCCTGACAACCAAGCCGAAAAGTTTTTGGCAAGTGTCAAATGATTGCTGTTTTTTGAATATCGGTAAGCTTCCGCAGTTGCAGACACCATTGGCCTGATACCATATGCAATTTGAGGAAATTTAGTTCTACTAATTTCAGAGTAATCACTTCCTGTAATTTTTATAAAAAATCCCTCGGCAAAGCCGCTTTGCAACAATTTTGGATAAAAGTTATCTATTTCTTTTAAAGCGCTGTCAACGTATTCTTTTTTGTTTAAGGCAATTCCAGCTTTTAATAAAGCATTGGCCTGATCATTTCCATAGGCATGCCATTGGTTTTTATAACTAAGAAAAGCGTTATAGGGATAGTGATTAGCATCACCTTTTTGAGAAATCATAATTCCTTTTGCAAGAGCATCAATCATAATCAAATTATCGTTATCAGAAGTTCTTTCATAATTCTTTAACAACCCAATTATTAGTAATGCGGCCTGATCACCAGCATATTTTTGGGGAAGCCAAGTAGGATATTCAATTCCATCTACGGTTTCGGTTGTCAAAGAACTGATAGGAAGATCTCTTCTTATATTTGTTTTCAATTTTGTAATGGATTGCTCAATTCTTTGAGCTATATCCGGATCCGTTTTTAATAGCGGATAAACAGCTTCCAATCCACATAATGCACGCAATGACCACCAGTCAAGTTGCGCTATAGAAGTTGGATGCCAAGTATTTATTGTTTTGTCAGAAAAGATAAAATTGTTAAAATAGCCATTACTATTTTGCATTGCCAAAACAAATTCGGTCATCTTTGCCATTTTATCCAATGAAGTAGCTTCATTTCCATACACTTTTACGTACTCCGTCATCATAATCATTGCTCTTGCAACATCATCAACACAGGAAATTCCTTCGTCTGGATCCTCTAAGGGTTCATAAGCTGGAAATTCACTGTAAATGCAAACTATTGCCGCTTTTTTTCCATTAAAACCAATCTCTTTATAAAGATGGTCAAAGTGGCTTAAATTTACATTCCTTTTTACTGGAGTAACAACGGCTGGTTGCTCATCACTCTTACTGCAGGAAATAAAAAGTAGAAGATAGAAAAAAAGAAAAAATCTATTATTTTTATATAGGAATGTCATTATCATTGTAATTTAATTTAGATTAAAACTCAAAAATAACTAATGAGCCTTCGATAAATTTTGATCAGTTATGCAATTCAAATTATTAAGGTAAATCTAATACTGACCTCGTAAATACTCTGCGAAACACCAATTAATGGGTAATCTGAGTTTAATTTTAAAAAAAATAGAGAAGTGAATATGAACAATACCACTCCTCTATTCATTTTTTTTATTACCTATTTAGTTAAATTTAATTAAGTAAATAATTATAGAGCTGGTTTTTCAGTATCATAAATAGCTTTAACCTGAGCATCTGTAAGTACTGATTTGTACATTCTGATATCATCTAAAGAACCATGGAAAAATCCGCCCCATTCTTTGAATATTTGATGATTAGCATCCCCTAAAGCTGAAGTCTCAGCATATACGCTAGCATCCACACCAAATACTAAACTTTGTCCTGTTACTGGAAGTAATGTACCTGGAGTATCATCCCAATTTTTCACTAATACACCATTGATGTAAAAAACAGTGTGTCCGTCACCAAAAGCAACAACAATATGGTACCATTTGTTTATTTCCAATACACCAGCCTCATCATCCTTATCATATATTTTAACTGAAGTAGCACCAGTAAAAAATGGTTTATTTGCTTCTTGAAGCTGAAATTTAAATCCATTCCAAGAATTCAATCCCATAAAACGGTTCCCTCCTTTGATTTCAGCTGCGTTGATCCATAATGAAATGGTCATTTTTGCAGGATTTAATTTTACGTTTTCTGGTAATGAAATTTTCGCTCCATGATCAAACGCAAGCGCTTTATTAGCGTTTCCATATCTATCTGTTGTCCATGCAGGCAAAGCAGTTCCTGTTGATGCTGCAGCACCTGTTACATTAGCGTCTAAACCTGCAACAGCAGAACCAAAAGTTCCATTGGCACCAGTAGTAGAATAATCTTTTACTGTCGTTCCAGTTCCTTCATCAAATGTCCATTGACCAACAAGATTAGCTGGATCTATAGGAGTCACTTTTTTAGTGGCAAATACAGCCAAGGCTTGATTTAAATTAACCACCATGGCGTCAATTTGAACTTGCGTAGCCGTTGTACTAGTAGCTAATTCTTTTGCTGCATTAAGAGTTGTTTGCAATGTAGCTTTTGTTCCCAAAATATACTGACCATCAGCACTTCCCTCAAGGGATGCATCAAGCAAAGTTTGTGTTGAAACGTTAAGAGATGTTAAAGCTGTTTTGCTAACTGGAGGAGTGCTATCTTCTGAACTTGAGCAACTCGCAATTAGGAACAATGCCCCGAAAAGAACAGCAAGAACACTTGCTTTCATGTTAATCATTTTTGTAATTTTCATAATAATCAATTTTTAATGTTAATGTTTAAGTTAATGGTAATAAATATTTAGGTATTATAATTTTGTATTGGTGTCCAACTCGCTTTGCGGTAATGGGAAATATCTGTTTTTTTCATACGTGAAACCTGTACCGCTAAGTGCTTGCTCAGCATATGCTTTTCCGTATCTCATGATGTCATAGTATCTGTGAAACTCCAATCCTAATTCTACTCTTCTTTCATGACGTATTGCATCTCTTAAAGTAGATTGGTTTGTAGTGGTGACATCAGGGAGTAGTGAAGCTGGTACAACACCATAGCCTGGAAGGGAACTGTCAAACAAATAACTATTACGAGCTCTTTCTCTAATTCTATTTAAAGGAATTAATGCTTCTGAACTTCTATTTAGTTCATTTAATGCCTCTGCTTTTATTAATAAAATTTCAGAATATCTCATGAAAACATAATTTTTGGCTCCGTCACCGATTGGTTTACCTGCAACAACATCATCTGCTTGTTTTTTGTCCAAATAACCTGTAGCTGGAGACCAAGCCGAATCGAAATCTTTCCCGTCTACCCATTTATGTCCAACTCTTCCAACAGTATAATCTAATCTTGGGTCATCTACAGAACCTGCTGTTTTCTCAAATTCATTGACAAAGCTAGAAGTAGGCGCATTAAAAAAGTAGCCGTTTAAATAAGCAGGGGATACATATTGATTAAGATAATTACCTTCAAAGACAATCTGATTAGAAAGATGTTGAATCTCGAAAATTGACTCTGAATTATTTTTATGTGTTACATCAAAATTATAAGTATATAACGTTGATAATGTATAACCCATGCTTTCTACCTGCGTGGCAGCTGACAATGCCTCCGTATATTTTTGTTCAAAAAGAAATACTTTGGCAAGTAAGCCTAGTGCAGCTCCTTTTGTCGCTCTTCCGGTATCGGCTGGGCCATAAGTGGGAGATAAAGTAGTGGAGGCATCTGTTAAGTCTTTCTCAATTTGGACATATATATCCGCAACTGAAGAAAGTGGGGAAGTTAAATCATTTACATTTAATGCCGGTGTTATTCTTAAAGGCACTTTTCCGAAAATATTAGTCAAATGGAAATAATAATAGGCTCGTAAAAATTTTGCTTCTCCAATTATTCTGTCTTTTAAAACAGGATCCATGTCAATAGAAGGCACATAATAAATAACATTATTAGCTCTAGCTATACCTTCATAATAATGCTTCCAAAAAGATTCTATTGCACCATTATCAGGATTTACCTGAAAATTATCAACATACCCAATATCACTTTGATCTCCTGGATTTCCTCCTTTAACAGTGTCATCAGATGCAACATCTCCAAATACCCATAAATTATTATTGGTATTACTAAAAGCCGCTATTTGATAGGTAGCATTTATTGCCGAAATAGCTTGATCCTTGGTTTTAAAAAAGGTGTCAGTAGTATATTGTCCTTTTAGTTCAGTGTCTAAATCGCTACAATTTACAAATAGCGTTAATAAACTTATTGATAGGACTATTTTTTTAATTTTCATAATCTTAAAATGTTAGTTGTAAACCAGTTTGTATTACGGTAGAATTAGGATACGTCCCAAAATCTATTCCTGCAGCTAAATCGCCTTCAGATTTGGAGTTATTATTAGTGGAGAACTCAGGATCTAGTCCAGAGTAATGAGTGAATGTCAACAAATTCGAAGCTGAAACATAGAGTCTTAGATTTGAAATACTAAGTTGCTGAAGCAGTTTTTTATCGAAACTATATCCTAATTGCACATTTTTTAATCTGATATACGATCCGTCTTCCAAAAATCTGGTTGAAGGTTTGGTGTTATTAGATTTTGCTGACCAAGAAGCTCTTGGTTGTGTGTTACTAGTTCCTTCTCCTGTCCAACGTTCATCATAATATCGTTGTGTAACATTAAAAGGTCTGTAGAATCCTTCGATATCAGTATTTATTTGATTATAGATTTTATTCCCAGTGGCTCCTGCAAAGAAAATTCCTAAATCAAAATTCTTATAACTGCATTCTAGATTCAAACCAAAAGTTGCATCCGGAATTGCACTACCTACGTGAGAACGGTCTAATTCATTGATTATTCCATCTCCATTGACATCCTTGTATTTCACATCTCCAGGTTGAATATTTTCACCTTGATACGCACTTGTCAAGATTTCCATTTTATTTTGAAAAATACCCTCTTGTGTGTATAAATAAAAGGAACCTATTGGTTGTCCTACTTCAGTTTTGGTTGCATAAACACCATTGTCTATACGTCCTGCTAAAATTGGAGCATCCAGTTGCGTCACTTCATTATGCAATAAAGTAACATTTGTTTTAATTGAATAATTAAAATCAGTTCCAACATGGTTACGATAAGTAAGATCAAACTCAAAACCAGTGTTTAACACATTTCCTGAATTAAAAATAGGAGCGCCTGCATATCCATTTGAAGGAGGCATGGAAATTTGTAAAAGCATTTTTTCAGTATTCTTGTGAAAATAATCAAATGTAAAATCGAGCTGCCCATCGAAAAAACTGATATCTGTACCAAAATCAAATTGGGTACTGGTAGCCCAAGATAATGATTGATTTCCTAATGAAACAACAGCACTTCCAGGCTGGCTAACACCACCTAAAGGATAATCAAAATTTCTACCAACTATTGACGAATAGGCGAAATTTGGTATTTGTTGATCACCAACTGAACCATATCCAGTTCTAAGCATCCATTTTTCAATAACTTTATTCTCTTTAAAAAAATCTTTATCGATTCTCCATCCTAAAGAAGTAGAGTAAAAGTTCCCCCATCTGTGTCCCTCTGCAAATCTAGACGACCCATCTCTTCTCAATACACCGGAAACAAAATATTTTGAA